>Ga0247807_10001293_pt1 | contig 14807 bp, 12 predicted proteins | sample UWRJL074202C1_FD_179931 | JGI IMG/M metagenome (GOLD analysis project Ga0247807, IMG submission 179931) | Plant litter microbial communities from Arlington Agricultural Research Station in Wisconsin, United States - UWRJ-L074-202C-1 | ecosystem: Environmental > Terrestrial > Plant litter >...
GACACGGTCATCAGTGGTGCCAAAGCCGACCGTGCACTCGTGGTTGATATTGGTGGGAGCAAGGGCCACGATTTGGAAAAATTCCGTTTATGCCATCCCGACATACCGAAAGGGAGTCTTATATTGCAAGATCTTCCAGACGTAGTGAAGGATATTCAGGTAGACCAAGCAATCTCAGCACAAGGATATGACTTCTTCACGCCGCAACCCGTCCAAGGTGCGCGTGTTTATTTCATGCATAACGTGTTGCATGATTGGCCTGACGATTCGGCTATAAAAATCCTCAAGAATGTGGCCAGCGCGATGGAGAAAGGTTATTCAAAATTGTTGATCCACGAGAGCTTGATAAGTAATGTGAAGCCGCTCGCCCGTGTAACGACATCGGATATTACCATGATGGCGTGTCTTGCGGCCAAAGAAAGGACTGAGAGTGAGTGGGGTCAGATTATTCAAGACTCAGGACTGCGGCTCAACAAGATATGGAGACCCCCTCAAGCAGTTGAGAGCATCATGGAAGTAGAATTGGTTTGAACTTGGTTCCCGCTGTGCTGCTCTGTCTATTTAGAGGCCTTATGTGGCCCCAGGTACCAAACTCTCCACCCATTTCTGTACTGAGATAGTTTCTCCACCACGAAGACTTCTTGTTCTTTAGACTAGAATACATATACAAGACTCGTCGCGTTTCTAGTTGATGCACCATCATCCTGTGCATGACTGTAGACCCTTGATATGGTTGCAAGCTCCACCATAGATAGACAGTCGTGATTAAAGTTTGACGAGAGAATTGCATACCTCTACTCTAATTTTGTGATCCTTTGGCTGAATTGACTCGTGTAGAGAAGAATGGAGGAGCTAGTGAACATCTCAAGACCTCCTCATGCTTTTATGTCAAATAATATAACGTTGCGAAGGTAGGAATGTGACCCACCAAAAACTGCAGTGTTTTTCTGTTCTTCTCCTTGAATCATTACCCAAGACTGATTCTGTTCTTTGGTTATTGTCTCAGATGTTGCAAGATTCACAGCATGGATGAGGAACGATCGTGGAAGCGGGGAGACCTACACTGCATTATACACGGATCGGATCATCCACGGTATCGTGCTACCAAGTCTAGCGGGACCCATTTAACGGGAAGAGACAAATACAAGGGCAACCAAAGACATGTATCCACCTCCCGGAGACGCTACACGACATTGCCGACTAGCATATATAATATCAGGAACACACCTACTCACGTATGAAGATATCAGCTACATCTCAGCTTCTTGGAACGAACATAACATATTGTAGCTTAGAAGACTTTATCAGGTTGGACATTGATCCAACCTGTACTGTTACACTTGGTAGTTGAGGTATGTGTGAGTGCATGCCAGTGGATACTCGGCAAACGACAAAGTATCGTTTTGAAAATAGCATATAGGAAAAGACTTAGGAGTGTCACTGACAGAGGTTTTGAAATATTACCTTTCTCCTATGTTTCATGCGCAGAAGTGAACGTCAAATAAATTGCCCACCTCTACTTGTTTGCTGGCATATATTGGCCGGGTCAATCTCTACAACCTTCCTGCAGACGGAAATATTTCAAGGAGTTGTGTTTGCTATGACGGATATCGCAATACGCTTTGTTTAAAGGGGGAAGAAAATAAAGGCTTGAGGAAACACCGCAAACAGATAGTGCTTTTTATTTTGACAATATATAGCTATCATAGAAAGGCCATGATCTCCTCGGAATCGATAGTCCCACAATTTCTACATAGCTTAGATATCTAATGTATTCAGAAACATCGTTTTGTAGTTCAATATCTATCCGAGTATTTTGTGCCACGAGCAAGAATAGTGCAACTTATGATATATACAACTGCTCAAGAGTTCAATCAAGCAAAATAACTATTTTCCTTCAAGATATCAGCAATGGTCTTTACTTCGTGGCGATCTACTGCCAATGTGATGCTTTGGGTATAGGTGGCTCGAAGGTGTGTGAACTGGAAACGCGACTCGTGCTAGGAGAGAAAGAAGTTGATGGAAATTAATTTTCCAAACGAAGAAATATATTTGCTTGATAGCGTTTGGGCATTGCTTTCATTATTGAATTGCATAAATTGTCCAAATTCTAGATACATTTTTGACAGACCGTAGCCGATATTGCTAGGAAAAGTTGCCTCGACTTCGAAAACATATAGAAGCCATCAGCTCTGTACATGTTCCTGCAACTACGTGCCGATACCCATTCTGGAATATTGGTTGAAACATATTTTGTATTAAAGGTTTTTAGATTTGAAATGTTTCCTCATTACTCGAAAGGATGAAATATCACCTTTTCGCCCGAAACACCCTTTTTATTTAGAGCCAATGCCTCCTCCACGGCCTCCAGTCCTCCCTGTACAACACGAGGTCGGTTTGGTTTGAGCAATCCCTTCGCAATATACCCATTTTCTCCTCCCAGGTGTTTGGCGAGCGGCTCACTCAGGTACCGTAAAGCCGAAGAACTACCAATGCCCAAAACTTGTTTCACCTCCACCTTCGGTTCTTGGGACTGACTAAGGCTCACAGCTTCTGGATCAACATCTTCCGGGTGGACAACATGTAATGTGACTACATGACTGTTCGCAGTGTTTGTAGCTTGAAGAATCTGTACTGCTAATATCTGTGTGGATTTGGCCGAAATTGAGTCAAATATAAATTCGAGAGGAAAGTTGCCGATGGCCGCTTTGAAGTCCTCGGGGCTGGACTGTGCTCGATCTAAAATGATATCTGCGCCAAGTTCTTTGAGGACCTTGTGATTTTGAGCGCTTGCGTTGGTGATGATCCTGTCGTATCCCGAAATCTTCGCTAGCTGAATAGCATACTGACCGACCGACGACGCACCCCCAATAATCACCAACGCTTTTCCTTTGCCAGCCTCTGCTCCTCCCTGATCCCACGGTGCCACCATCCCGTGCCCTTTCTTATCATAAAAAGCAGTAGTTACAGCCATTATCGCGAGACTGATACCTGCAGCCTGGTCATCTGTGATGTTGTCCGGGGTCTTTGAGACCAGCACTGCCGGCATCTTACAGTACTGTTGGAATGTGGAGGAATCATATGTCCCAATGATTCCTTGAAAGAACACTCGTTCGCCGACTGAGAAATTGGAGACGTCTGATCCGACTGAGGCCACGACTCCAGCAGCATCAGAGCCTAGTACAGCTGGGTAGCCGGAGAGAAAGGCATCGTAATCACGCATTTTCCAGTCGACGGGGTTGATTGCAGTTGCCGTGATGCGAATGCCAACCTCGTCGGGCTTCAATTGTCCCAGAGATCGATCAATAATAGTATTTTGAGCTTTGGGGGTTTGAAGCACCGCTGCTTTGAAGACCTCAGGTATAGCCATTTTGTCTGCCTTGTGAATGGGATGTGATATGTGTAGTGGTGTGACGAAGATATGACTGAAAGATGTTCAAGCGCATACTCAGCGTACCTACAGAACCTATATACGCAACTTGGCCGTCAAGAATGACGTGAATGCACGTATGCTTCGAAATCAGATTTCCACTTTCCGGATTCGTGATTACAAAATGCCAAGGAATCGAAAATGATGCGTTCTGTATGCTTACATATCGTTTTTCTTGGAGTTTTAACTCCATATGGTTGCTAGTGGCCATGTCTGCCACAAAGAAAGTGAATCGCCGCGGGAGTTCTGCAGGATTAAATGCTGCCCGACTTGCATATACTGTTACAACTTGCCTAAACTACTGTATCTGTTGGGGGTTATGTTATGTAAACAGTTGTGCCTAAGGCGCTTGTGACGAAATCTGGAAGTATTCATGCTTGAGATACCTGCCTAGATGGAGTTATATCTATTACTATGGTATATCATTGAGGTATCATGGTATGTGATGGACCGGAAGCTAAAGTGACAAAGCAACTTGATTTATAAGCTCTCAGTAGCTAGATAACGAAGGTTAATCCCCAAGTGCATATGAGTATATCAGCCACTTGCTCAGGTACTAGCCACACCATAAATTCGTGTCGATACTCCATAATAGGGCACACACGAGAATAAATCGGTAACTCTTTCATTCTTACGTAGATCTATTTTCTCTTCATCTAGCCAACATTTTCACAATCCGCCTATCCCACGTCGCATTTGGCAACAACCCCTCTCATTGCTGAACATCTTTCCTACATCCCTACCTCCCACTTTGTAGCCATGCTTTATATGGCGACGAACGGAATGAGTACCGTCTTCTTCTTCTTGTATTTATCCGGGAACTCAGTTCTCAAAGCTCTCTCCTTCTTCCAGGCCCATTGATACATTTGCGCAAACGAAAATATCAGAAATACCGCCGTTCCTAAACTCTTCGTCACAAGCAAAACGCCAATCCATGCAAGAATCTCGAAGAAGTAATTTGGGCATGTCACCCAATCGAAACCATAACCTCGAGGGATTCCTCTCTCAGTGCCTCCGGGAGTACGCAGGTTACTCAGCGTAACATGAGTCTTGAAATTGCTCACCTCCGCGAACAAGAACAATACAAAACCTATTATATTCATGATATCAATGGTAGGACTCGATTTAGCGGTTGGGGAGTTCGGCCCATAAATCCAGTACGCGATATTCAGACCAGACAACGCCCAGTAATGCGCCGAATTCTTGAAGATATTGCGGACCGGCATTGTTGCAAGGGAGAACTTGTGCACGAAAAGCGTCTCGTATTCCCGCTTCACAAAATGTAGGACGACCATAACCATTGCAAGTTTTTGTGATACTGAAAGTGGAGGGTTGGTTTTGTATAGATATTTTCGGAGGAAGAGGAACGAAAGGTGAATAACAATAGGCCCAGCATATTCGATAACGAAAACTGTAAGCCATGATATCTGCGGGCCTGCTGAAAGTTAGCACATATCCAAAAGTTTGTTTGCGCCAGACCATTGCACCTGCTGGGCAATGCCACGTGGTAGGGTTTCATACCAAGGTCCTTCACAAAAACCTCCTGAGCATCTAAGACATCCTTGTTCTTACTAACAAGTGCTTTGTGGTCCTTCAGAATCTTCTTCTTGGAGTCGAAGATGCCCAAACGGTTGGGATCCATGCCTCCCGCTTGCTGCGCCAATGCGACCTTAACATCTTGCACTGTCGTCCTGTTCGTTATGTTTATCGTTGTTGGCAAGTTCTTGATCGGTTGCCTCGCAGCTGTTAAGTAGGTTAGTTGTTACTGCTCAACGGTTTTGGAACACCATTCACAAAATTCAAAGCTTTATGGGAGGCGATGTAAAGTGAATTGGACTACTTACAACGTGGGGTGACCTTGATAACTGAGCTCATTCTGAAATATGCAGGATCGTCGTCGCAGCTTCAGCCCGTCAGAGAATATAAATTAAAGGAAATGAATGTTAAAGTGTACGATCAATCACGACGGGCTTCAAACTAGTGATGGGTGCTTGGCGTATGTGGGCCGAGGCGACTGTGGCAGCCTCGTTCGCAAGGCTGTCTTGTCTGCATTATCAATAACAGACATCCAACAACTTGAACAGGTAGGTCGATAGTTATACATACTTATATGCAAAAGATCCAAGTACAATCATGAGTATGAAGCCATTTTACTACGAAGCAATGGAACTTTTAAATGTGGCTTCTACAATTCACTGGGTTTTGGCACCAGTGAAGATATTCATGCTTATCTGGCAATACCGTTCCCAAATGAATCAATATGGTACCAAGTTGATAGTCGTTAAGGAATAATTACTGTGATCTAGGTCTTCCCGTGTGGGTCGGTCATCATTCATTTTATTTCGTTGTACGATAAACGAGAAGTCGAGTTTTATTGTAACACGATGTATACCATCACCAGTGTGTGATCGAAAGAGAAATGTGATCATGTCTGTCTGACTAAAAGTAGCTGTATTGCTATAGGGACCTCATACATGTAGTATTAAGTTGGCCATCTCAATTAAGATTAGCGCAGTATGGTGAACAAGAGTCTTAGTTTGTGTGTTCATGGCCCCCAAATCTATAATGATATATGCTGCTGATATTGAAAAGGCTGAATTTTATTCTACGACAATACACGGAAATGAAAGGGCGAGACCGTGCGTCAAGAATTTGTGATTCCCTGATACCATGTGCATCTTACCCCTGAGTGAGACCGTTTGGCTTACAAGGTTATAGCAGATGATTGACAGTGCCTGGAGCAATATTTCTAATCCTGCATATAGAAATTCAATGATGAATAGGAGAAACACCAGCAAAATCCATTGTGTTGAAATGTTGCTTTGGGTATTGAACCTTATAGAAAACCATCATAACACAATCACATATTGATATATTCTGACCAAGACCGTAGCGACCAAGAAGTTGGAAAGGTAGATAACTTCAACATAGTGAAGTCTAACTTGTAATTTCGATAGACCATCAACTAACCACTGTCTTGTAATTCACTCATGATATTATCTGTATCTACATTGAAAACCAGCTAGACTTCTGACCTTGAATCGACGGTAAATATGAACAGTCTCGTGAGTTTACTTTGCGTTCGCCTACTTATCATATATTAGTACAGCTGAATTTTGTCTTCAATCATCCACATATGTATTGCGCAAAAGTCATTTTACATTACTAAGATTAATGCTTCTAGATATCTGTTATTGATCAGTCTCGAGCGGTGCACGATGTATCTCGCGCTCATTATCATGTCAAAGATATTGACATATTTGGTAAAATTCTAGGGGAGGCAGCAGCAGCAGCTCTTTCCAGCAGAGGCAGACCTCAATATAAAGCTGTATTCGTTCTTTTACTCATCTGGGGGGACGACAACTTAGGGGTTATAGACGAAATTCTTGAACTTAAGCAAGTCTTTCAAGAGGACTATGGATTTGACACAGAGGTGTGGAGTATCCCAAGCTTTCAACCCCAAACATTACTTGTGAAGAAAATCGGGGAACTAGTACGATTGTGTAACAGTAGTGAGACTCTGTTCAACATCTACTATGGCGGCCATGGTACCAAAGATGAAGAAACTTGTCAGGCTGTTTGGACTTCGTCAGTGATATTCACGATTTCTTTTCGCATACTGATAGTGCTGCAGTACCAACCAAGCGGACTCCCCCAGAATGTATTGGAATGCAATTCATCATATATTAGAAGAGGGTTTTTGCGACATCCTCATTCTACTTGACTGCTGTTCTGCTGCAAGTTCTGCACAGAAGATGACAAGTACAGCTGCCGTGGAACTTGTAGCAGCCTGTGGATTTGAGACATTGGCCCCAGGAGTTGGCGAGCACTCATTCACAAGGGCACTCATCGATGAACTCAGATTTGATGCATTCGTCAGGCCATTCACTGTCGCGGAGCTGTATCAAAAGATTCTTGCACGGCTCAAATACTGGTCACCAAAGTATAGCATATATGGCGACTCATCTGAGCGAAGAATAACACTCATCCATATTCAACTTTCTGCTAGCGAATCTAGAAGAAGTATCAAACTCGAGCCCTTCAAGGCACAAGAAGCCGAAATCTACTCTCATCCAAATACCCTCACTAAAGAGCTCAACTCCAAATCGCCCTCGGGTGCTTCGTTGGTCGAAAAGGATTGCGACATAGCCATGTCTGAACTATTGCCCTTCAGCGTGCCGAAATTTAAAAGCCATCAAGTCCTTATTTCAATTGCCTTAGAGGATAGCCAGCTTGATGTAGAGGCATGGAAAAAGTGGATTTTTAGACTCCCTAGCAAGGTAAAACATGGTCGTTTTGAAGGCGTTTATGAGAGCGATTCAGCTTTACTTTTATTGTCCTTACCAGCAGCAATTTGGACTTTCTTGCCAAACAATCCCGCATTCTCATTCATCGGGTTCGTAAGATACAGAAATTGGTTAGAGACATATCCAATACACTCTGAAGAACAGAACAGTTTTCAAGAAAACAAAGAGACTGGGAACACGTTGCCACTTTTAACATCTGCGTTCGGGAAACCTGAAAACCTTGATAGCCCCTCAAATCATCTGCTCAACAGTACTCGTACTATCCCAATGGCTGGGAAAATCTCATCAGGTTTTCCAACTGAGATAAGTGTGAGAAGCAAATTATTAGGTGAAAAAAAGTTCGTGGACAAAGTGACAAGCAGCCTTGATGGCCAAAGTTCGAACCAAAGCGAACACACGAAGCAACAACAAGATAGCCAATGGCTGACGTTCTACAAGAAAAACCTGCCGCATGATATTTATCTCTTTAGTGGTACTCCAGAAACATCAACCAAGGAGCAGATAGAAAGACATGAATCCATTGGATCTAGAGGTTATTCAGAGATAGCAGTCAAGGAGAAGATATCTGAAATCAATTTGCGTCCAGATGATCTTCACGACGCTATTCTTGACGGTAATGAATCGAAGGTGTTAAATTTGATTAATAGCCATGTCAATATCAATGCTCAAATCGAGAACCCTATTGAACATCGTTTCGTAAAACACTTCAAAGGTGCTACCGCTCTACACATAGCAGCTCGTCATGGACATGCAAAAATTATTAAGCTATTACTTGAAAGAGGTGCTGATCCTTGTTTAAAGGATTCTAAGGGTCATACTGCGCTAGGTTTTTCCGCTAGGCATGGGTACGAGGTATCGATGATGTTATTGCTCGATAAATGCACGGACGTTAACAAATACAACGTGGGAGATTCACTACTGCATTCAGCAGCGATGACATGTGGAGAAATGGGAGTAAAGCTGCTGCTCGAAGAGTGAGCCAATGTTAATCAAAAGAACACAGGTAATGCCACGCCATTGCATATAGCCGCTAAGTATGGTAAAGAAGAAATATCGAAATTTTTGATTGCGGCTGGGGTGGATATTAATGTAAAAACAATCTTCGGTGAAACTGCCCTATCTTCAGCTATTCAGGCAGGATATAAGGCAATGGTCAGGTTTCTATTGGAGGCTGGATCTGATATCTCGCTTCTAGTTGGCGGAGGTAAGACATTGCTCCACATAGCGGCAACTTGGAGAAGAGAAGCTATCACAAGACTTTTGTTGGAACATAATCTTGATGTCAATAAGGTGGACTTTGTTCAACAAAGGTCAGCACTTCATGAAGCCGCAAAGAACGGGCACACGGACCTTGTTAAAATACTTCTTGAAAAGGGTGAAGATGTCGGATTAAGCGACAATGCAAATAAAACTGCAATGTCCGAAGCAAAGGAGAGCGGAAATTTAAGATTGGTAGACCTGTTGAATACGTGGATTGCTGAACAGTTAATGAAGAAGATGCTTAGTTTGAGAAGAGAGTACTACAAAATGTGCTTAGAAGCAGAGCCAAGAAAATTTCTCCACCATCGGGAGATTGAGTTCAAGACAAAGTCAAATAAAAGCGAGCTGATTGAATTACTTATACAGCATGATACTGTCCATCCTGATGCTGTTTATCTGGATGGGTATCGCGATCAATCATCTGTATCTTCGAGGTCTCACGATGAAAAAGTAATACTCTGAGTAGTTATCGAGGTTGAATTGCTTGGAGCTATGTTTTGTTCCCCATTTCATGTTATTTAGTGTGCTAGTGTTCCAAGAAGAGACAGCATGCTTGAGGCGCCTTAATAGACTGCTTCATTTAGAGTCCGATCTTTAAAGTCGTCGTGAAGTTATAATCTTATCGAAAACAGAATAAAAAAGTTCTAAACTGCTCGTGGGCGAACCTCACTTACAATTTACTACCTAAGCTTCTTAGAGCTGGAACGAAAGCCCTTAAGCACAGGCATAGTAAGCTAATGTACAGGAAATCTCGATGCCTCATGAGAGATATAGTAGTGAATGTTCGAGGTTAGCCTACACCAGCCCTCAAAGAAATTCTGGAAAAAGCTGCTACTATTTATCGTAGACTGTAATGTTAGAGAAAGCAAGATTCCGAAATCGAAGTTCCGTCATTATTACATACGATTCTTTAACAAGATCGACGAAAACGCTCTGCTGCTGTGGTCCCATATGGTTTTACGCACACACGTATTGGTAAGTGTAATGCATATAACTGGTCCGTGCCCAGTTCACAACTTAGGACACCATACTACAATACTGAATAGAGTCTAAAGAGTAGATAAGCAGTTTTCTCTGAAACTTGATACTCTTGTGACGTTAAATCAGTAAGGGGTATACGACACCATTATTATTGAACTCATTTCTCGTAGCATGTAAGAGCCATTACTATAGTGCAATACATGAGTGGCGCCTCACGTGGATATAGACAGTGGAAGCACTATACGCGATTTTATGATTTTAAGTTAGACATCATCGAAAAGCCTATGCTGACTGGCCGAGGTAGCTTTACCCAAAGGTAGGTTTGAGGTGTAACAACTGAGAATATGTCAAGGACCTGTACTCACGATGCGAGCAAAAAGAGAGCTTCCTCAGCGTGTGAAACGTGTATAAAGGTTCTTGGATTGTGATAAGTCTAAGGAAGGAAGCTCTCAGTAGGGAGAGATCTAGGTATAGCTAGCTAATGGGAACGTGGGTGCCTGAGGCGACAACAGAATATGTAGAAGGCTATTATAACAGGTACTGACGGTGGCGCCACAGCTTTCTACCATCAGGCCTGCTTACAAGTGAGTAATATGCGCGAATTTCTTCAGAAAATGGCGGTGCTGAGCTTGAATATCGTATAACGCAATTATTGACATGGCTAGGCAGTCGTACGGGCTTGGCCGATGCCTGCTGTCAGCATTACGGCTGATATGTTGGATATAAGCAGGTGGTATAACCCACTTCGTATCCGTACAACAACGAAGATCTCAATCCAGCTAACATACTGGTCACCACAAAATAATCTTACCCAGTAATTTTACCTGGTTTCTGTTGCTTGGTATCATGTCTTACCGTAATCAGCAACTTCAGCTCGAAATACGTCGTGATATTAGTATCGCTTATACATAATTTACTTCTAACCCAATAGCAACCAAGAATGAACAACTTCTTAACTCACAGCCACCTACATTGACTAAGATGTACCACTCATTCTACTAACTACTCTTGTTGATAACATTAGTAAGCATGAGTAGGTATCTATTTAAGACCGATTTCTCAAGAGACTTTTGTAGCAGAGGTTGAATCGCGTCTCTTCCTACTCCAAACACACACAACCTCATCTCATCATATCCAGTATTTCAAAATGCAGTTCATCAATCTATCTACCATTGCATTTGGCCTCGTTAGCATCATTACAGTCTCCGGTCTCCCTCAAAACCCATCTGTCCTCGAGGTCCGCCAGGCGACTTGCACCCCAGGGCAGTCGTACTGTAAAGTTTGCCAACCACACACTGATGGTTTCCCACCAAATTGTATAGTAAGCTCACCACACATGCTGATTTTGGGATGCTTAGAAACTAATGGAAATTAGGGGGTTTGCGGTAGCGACGGAACTACTATCACAATCACTAAGCAATGCCCAACTGTTTGCGCAACAACGTGTGAATTTCCCAGCTGTCCATTGGTTTGCACTTAGGAATAAAGGGGACGCTTCTGATAGACAGCTTGCTCTTGAAATTAGAATTATAGATGTTTCTTTGTCATTTTTAAAGATGTATTTAGCACTCAAGGTCAGCAAGCAGTGTTCAGCATCAGTGAATATCTTATACTGCGACATAATTGCCAAATAGTTACCTGCAGAAACTCTGAGAGACTATTGAGATTTCCATTCTTCGTCAACAATCATCTTGCCGTTTAGTGACGCATAACACTAGTTCCATATATCAACTCCGCCAACATTCTCAACTTCATCGGCATCATATTATCTTCATAATGCTCTTGAATATCTGACTTCCCTGTTGGGGTCAAAATACTGCCTTCCGCATGTCCATGATATTTGTACTCTCCCATCATCGTTCTCAATGAAAACTCCATGCATAGTTCTCTCTTCTTGGGACTCCACCATTTGGGCAACACACTGTTCCTAGATTGTGCTAGGTCGAGAAACTCTTCGAAATCTTCAACGCCTGGCGGTGGCCCACTAGAACAAAAACAAAAAGATCAATCAATGATGCTAACGGCGATACCACCAGCGCAGGGGAAAAATACATACTCGTCATCGTCAGAGTGGTCAAATGGATTCATACATCCCATATTGTTTCCCTGGAATTTATATTCATCCTCGACACGCATGCGGAAACAATCCACCAACACACAAAAGACATCCGCCTGCGATATTGTATGCAGCGCGTGTTCATCTCCTGGAAATAATAGTGGGGAGATAACCGCTGCGGTGATGGGTTTCGAATGGCTGTTGATGGGGAAAAATTTCTTCTTGGAATAATCGGATCCGCATAACTTCTTGTGCGTCTTCCAGTCGAGCTTCTGGCATTCCTTGGAGCAGTAGAAAGGATTTTGACAGGCTCCGCATCTTTGCAGCGGATTGGAGAGCTCGTCTTGAGCTTTTCGACAGCTGACACAGCTATTCAATGTCATGATTATTGGGTGCGGCAAGCTTTTCTTTTCTTCAGCTTTGATAGAGAAAGTCAGTGAGTCGATTGCTCTTTATTAGAGAATTGATAGAACTTAAATAATTAGCGTTACCTTAACTTTAATTTGACGTTGATGTATGCTATGTGGCCTCAGGCACCAAACTCTCATTGTCGCTACTTTATCATCAGTGTATTTGTATAGCTCCTCCATCACGTAGACGTTTTTTCTCCAGACTAGACTACATATCATACCCATCTTCACCTTCAACTCTCGGGGACGGGGGGACCCTTTTTTATTTTACGTGTCATGACAGAAAGTGCTTGACACATTTGGTACCTGCATCGGTGAGCGCGAGATGCGTAAGATCATTGTTTCCAAAAGCAAGCAGTAATCATCTAATCCAATAAAGTTAAGTAGAAATATCATCATTCAAGTCCAACCTCGATCAAATTTAACTAACAATTTGAGATCATTTTGCAAGCGCCATCATTACCATATCTTGTAGCCTCGGCACCATATTCCCATTAGTTAGCTATACCTAGATCTCTCCCTACGGAGAGCTTGCTTCCTTAGACTTATCACAATATAAGAACTCTATTACACATTTAAGCAGAAGAATCTCTCCTTTGTTCCTATCTTGAGTAGAGGTCCTTGACACTATACTACTTATCTCACCAATAGATCCCCGCTAAATCAGTATGGAAATTACTTTATACACCTTTCGAACTCCGTTTAGTTATCTTTATATCCCCTCGTGCTTCTAATTCTTCTAAAGGCTCTTATATAACACGACCCTTCAGCTCGGATTTCCCCAAACGCCCCGTACCGATGCTACTTCACTGGAAATACGACAGCTGCCTGACATAATTGAAGTCAATTTCTCGTTGAACCAGTTGAATTATCTCTGCTGGCATTCCGCACTCTCTAGGTTATACTAGGTTACCTCTGGTTCTGTATGACGACTTTGTAAAAGTAGACTAAGGCTTACCGGTTGACCTCTGACTGACGGAGGTATCGCCAGGATGCAGCCAAGTTACGTGCAGGTCCTCGAATAGCTCGCTTAGTAGCGTCGCTGTCGTCAAGAGCATCATTAAAACCTGCAACTACTTGCAGATACAAGCGACATATACTTGGTCCTTTCCCAACAAAAAGTACATACTAGATCAAATCAACAATGCCAAAAATAAAAGGGAAGGAGAGCATAATCGCCAACTTACGGGGATCATGTACTAGCTACCAACAGGCATATCCTCTATTTCTGTCTGCCAACAATTTCGATCTCATCGATGCTATGCCATTATTTTTACCTTTAACCCATCCACTATATAAGCATGTACGCGAAGAGACAGTTGAATGGTGTACGAAATCACGTTTGACTGCCAAAAGAAGTACGCGTCAACTAACGGCCGATTTGAACACTAGAATGATAGACGATCTTTACAAATACTCAAACCTTCACACTATACATATCGAGTGTATGTTCTGGTATCCTGTAGATGATCTTGATTATCGGTATTTGGAACGTCACTTCAAGGAAGACCAAGCTATATGTATTTATCTTAAGCGTACTGGCCTCGACGCTTTCTTGTCAATTCCACGAATCAATAAAGTTACACTTCATCATTATAGAGGAAGTAAGGAAACAGAAGACTTGAAATTCGTAGGAGAGTATATTACAAAGCATCTTGTAGATTATAGAATAGGTTAGTTCAAACAAGTCCCGATTTTAATCGTTTTCAATGTTTAAAAATAACCGTAGTATAGCTATAAATCATCCTATATCTTCAAAAGAACAGGTGTTGTCTCGTTTAATGAATTCGTTTGTAGGAGAAGACAGTATCATTAGTGAGGATGAGACGTATCTATAAGGCAGAGAAAAGGAAACAGGCGGAAATTCTGTGAAAAAAGTAGGAATATTATGTACTAGCTTGAAGAAAAGAGAAAAGACACTGAACACTTGATCTAGCAATATATCCCATCATAGTGAGATTGAAAGCCGTTACAAAGTCAAGTAAGGTAACAAGTAGATTGCCTAACTAGAGTGCTTGGGCATGAAGCTTTTATTTAAGGGAATCTAAAATATGAGAACTATTTCAACAAAATACTGCTTTGCGGTTAGAGCATCTGTGGAGCTTGCTATAGGCACCAAGACCAAGGCTGCAGCTATTTATTGAACAGTAAGTAACCCAAACCGATCTGAGAAAAAGCGGTATTAAGTTTTTGTGCTGTGATAACCAGATTAGTATATAGTAATATGCCGCGATTGAGCTGATACATACGACCATAGACTGAGGAGAATTGGGCATCCCGTCCGCTCTGCCATACACAAGCCTCAGATCGGTAGACTAGTAGTTGGGTGGGTGACCACCAGCGAATCCCTACTGTTGTATGTT
>Ga0247807_10001294_pt1 | contig 14790 bp, 14 predicted proteins | sample UWRJL074202C1_FD_179931 | JGI IMG/M metagenome (GOLD analysis project Ga0247807, IMG submission 179931) | Plant litter microbial communities from Arlington Agricultural Research Station in Wisconsin, United States - UWRJ-L074-202C-1 | ecosystem: Environmental > Terrestrial > Plant litter >...
ATTGAAGTAGTATTTATGATGTTGGTGATGGAGAGTATTGATTTTGTTGGTTGTTTGAGGAAGGGGTTTATATAAGAGCGAGAAAAAGAGAAGGGAGAGAGCTTGCAGGCTCGCCATCCAAGATGAAAGAGCTAAGACGAAAGCATGGTGAATTAAATAGTGAATTGTCGAGTCGAAGGCGAAGACGAAGATGAAGACAAAGATAAGAATGAAACGAAATTGAATTGAAGATGATGACAAAACCGATTTTTGAAAAAAGAAAATTGTATGGAGATTGCAAGACGAGAAAACCAGTGTGACAGGAGGATCTTGAGGGAAAGAAGATTCTACAATCAGGAATGCTGACCGAGATACTAATTGTAAACTGGAGATGAAATCTCGTCTTTGGAGAGCAAGGATAAAGGGCGTAGTGATTCTGTACCACAATGCTGATATGATCCAATTTGCAAGCCAACAGGTAAATGGACACTGGTGTTGTAATAGGTTGGTTACTGGAACTTTCCAAGCTTTCAGTCACCATTCAGATCCAAGTGAGTTGGAATTTTATCCACATTCTCCGAAAGGCAACTCTGCCCGGGATTTTCACAATATAGATTGAGCCTCAGTTTATGATCAGAGCAAACATGACCGTAATAAACGAAGGTAAGCTACACCAAATTTGGACACACAGTAAAAGACCCCGGTGACAAGCAGAGCTACAAACTCCAGTAACGTAGAAATCGCATTGTTACAGGATTTTGGGTTCTGATAAAGAGAATAATACTTACACCCTGCTCAGCATAGTATGCTGCAGCCGGTGTCTCCATGCGCGTGTTCGAAATTGAGGCCTGGGGAACACCTCGGAGGGTGGCCATGTTTACGTTTGGCCGGTTGATGATCAGTTCTATAATGATGTCAGTATTAGACAGATTTTGAGATAATGGGCAAGGGATAATAGTTGTTCATACGAGTTGTTTGAGCGGGAAGTAACTATTGTTCTTCTGAAAAGAGGAGGAGGATTATGCCACAACTTTGAAGTGGAATCTGCAAGCTAATTAGCGATGAGTTATTGTGAGCAGAGACTCTGTGTATGACTGATAGATAGTATGATCGGAGGAGGAAGAGAAGGCATCTAGCATCTAATCTGGTACTACTTTGGCAAGTGTGTTTCCAAAAGAAAATCACAGGTCGCCGAGCTTGAAAGGGAAGATCTTGAATATGATAAGAATTGTAACTTACTGGTTATACCGCTATAGACGGAGCAGCTGGATAAGAGGGTGATGAGTTGGAGGAGAAAAAGGAAATGTAAACAACAGGTGAAGTAGGTCAAGGTCTGACAATATCACACTAAACTTAATCTGGTAAAGCGGGAGGCGAAAGTGGTCGACGAGGGCAAGAACGTGCTGGCTGTCTGCTGGGTGGGGAACAGCACTTTGGAAAGCATTTAGGAATGTGAAGAAAGGAAGGAATTATGTTATTTTGTAATCTGGTTGTTTCCGAATTTATGTAACAATTGTCGAACTGAAATAGATTGGAAACTGAAAGATACGACATTACCAACTCAGCTATTTAGGTAGATACATCTTGGAGTCGACTCAGTATAGCACATTCAGAAACAAGAATTAATATCACTTGTGATTCCCCAAGGCTAATGCAAACAAAAACAATAGGCAATCTGTCCATTACAAATATGCGAATGGGCGTCGTTTTGAGGAATTCAGAGATCTCAAGATCGGTAGCTTGAAATTTCGAGAGAACCTACATAGACCTAGAACTTCCGTCATTGCACATTTTCGAAAAGCCTAACCTTGATTGAACGTATCGTACTACTAGTTCAAAGCTTGCGATATTCGGAAGTATCAAACCACTGGAATTAAGCGAGACAATCCAGGGGCACGCATGTACCGCCGAAGACCGAGTTTTCTCCGTTGCAAATACTATCCTCAAGCAGGCTGGGTTCCTGGCATGGGGAAAAGGGCTATGGCAATGGAATACCGGAGAAGTATGTTTATCGAGTCCTCGTAAACAGGTTCAATCTAAGCTATTGGCCTCTTGGTTTTAGAGATTTTGTTAGAGCCCAATGTAGTTATGACCGCTGCATATATGATGTTGAGAACTGGGCAAGTCACCTGTAGTGTACTGGCTTGAGTACTATAAAGTAGTACATGAACGTTGCGGGTAATACTTTCAAATAATAGATTGGGTCATCGTGTTATAAAATCCTGTTGGTATTGCAAAGTAATGACGATAGCTTTCAGCGTGCAAGCTATCGATCAAACGAAGTGAAATAGAAAGAATTCTGAGCTGGGTTGTACCAATATGGCTTCTTAAAATATGAGCCTAGTCTATTTTACATTTTTACATGTCCCATCCGAATAGTTTCTCCAAAAACGCCAATCATGCAGTCAATGCTCATCACACCTACCCTTTGTGTGAACCTTCCCTTTTGTACATTCAACGTAGAGGCAAGCATGAATCAACAACGCTAACGATAGCCATTCCAAGACTGGGGATTAGAATTTTGTTCTTTCTGAGCTTTCCAGTCTAATGCGTCACAGTTAGGAGGTGGTTTCCCAGTCGATCAATAAAAGGGAAGATAATAATGGAGATAAAGCTAATTTGGAAATGTCTGCTCACCTTCATATTGTGGAACATGTGTCTCACTCAGTAGCCGCACCAACGCCTCTGGGTTGAATTTCGTTGAATGATAGTCCCGAGCTCCTGGAATGACCGTCAATAGGAAAGTGATATCCTGTAGAAAGTTAGTTTAGGAAACCTTGCAAAGTAAGAGAGAGTTTACCCGTGGGATGACGAATGGAGGAGCACCGCCCTGAAACAAATTTTGAGGTTGCATAGCTCTCTTTTGTTGATCTAGTCGTCGGCCAGCTGCACCTTTTAATGGTGATTCACCGCGAGCAATCTTGCGTGGCCGGGTAAGCTCTTCCTGCAGTTGCTCAAATGATTGAGGCATTGGCCGTTTTGGGGAATTAGTGAAAGGTTCGATATACTGTGGTCGAGGACTATTTTCTTGTACGTAAGGATTGACATATTGATTAGCGGGACTAGGTACAGACTCGATCGACTGCATGACCACAGGTTTAGGCTGTACTTGAGAGGTGGAGATGACTGGTTGATAATCCGCGGGACTGAACGTATCACTGCTATACCGCTCCGAAAATCGAAGGAGTTTTGGGTCTTCGGGAAACAATTCGGCCATACGTAGCTCCAGCTTTCTGATCTGAACGAGTTCGCCGTAATTCGATTCATACTTGTGGAAGTATATGTACAAAGGTTTTGCCTTTTCCACGTTTTCGGGGTTCGCTGTCAACTTGCTGACGGTTGTTTCAAACACAACACGAGCATCTTTAAGATATTAGCCACATCATATTCGTTGAGTGATCGCCACTTACTTGTTGTATCCCCAATGGAGATCAAGTGCTTCAGATACTCCAATATAAATTTGGAATCCTCTGGGAATAGCTTAGCGCCTTTATCAAAGATCTTGGTACCTGCAGGGTCCTTGTAGACGTTATGCTCAAGTAGAGCACTAGCGACATAGACTTCACTCAAAATCTTGCCTTTTTGTCGAGCATCCGCAAAGATATTTCTTGATCCTCCAATCTCTCCTTTTATCACACCTTTGCCTTGGATTCGTCGCATGGCCCGCATTAGTGCAATCCAAGCTGAGGAGATAGCCCTTCGCATGTCCATGATCTCAGACTCGAAACTGCTGCGTACGGCATCTTGTCGTTTCCTTTTATTAGATTCTCTGGCGGCCATAGCAGCGTTGTTGTCCTCGTCGTCACCTTCCGTTGCCTTCGCGATTATGGAATCGATGGCTGCATCAGCTTCTGCTGCTCTAGAGTATATGGTCAGCAAACGTTAACCTTTCACGCTATGGTTTGTGCTTACTCTTCTACCTTCACTAGTTCCTTAGCCTCGCGAGCCTGGACTTGCTTGTATAGATCATACAGAGAAGTAAGAAGCTTGTCAAATGGAGCACGAACAGCTTCACCTCTTTCTTTAGGACCCTTTCCGGCCTCAGGCGATTTCTTCTCCAGGAGATCTGCATATTTGAAGGTAAGTAAGCAGCTCTCTGGATTTGCAGCGATCCCAGCAGTAAGAAAATCTGTGCCTTCCGTCTCGAGACCGTTATTCAGACACCATTCGGCAGCTTCAACCCACATCTCAGGCCAGAAGCGTAAAGTCATCACAGCCTGTTTATAGACGTAAAGGAGACGTTTCTTGTAGACATCAGACTCGCCATTCTTTACCAATACAAGCTGATCACTTTCCTCCCACGCAATCCACTTCTTCCAAAGCTCTACTTGCTGCAAGAACTCCTCATGGCCTTCAAACCCAGGTTTCGGTGGTAGTTTTGGAATCGTCGATCGATCGAGCCCACGGTGAATATGTTCGAGAACCTGGTGGGCACTTCTTGTTGTGATATATATCGGTGAGCGTTCTTGGATATATTTTCGAGCTGTCAACTTGTTGGCACTTGTCTCAAATTGCTCATACTCTTTCCACATAAAAGACACAGTTGACATGGGAACAGCAATGGCTCGGTGGTATGCTTTGCGCATAATATCTAGTTTCTGCCCATCTTGCCAGCTGGTACCTCCAATCTGCCCTGGTATTCCACGAAGAAACTCCATGTAATCCTGCCATATCGTTCCAGAATCTCTGTCGATGCCAATGTTATTCAGAACAAAATCGTAAGCTTGGGAGACAGTTGTTCGGTTGTTTCCAGTAGCATCGTTTCGAAGATCATTCATTCGTCGAACGTAGTTGAGATATGTAGTCCAGAGCCCGACGCTAGGAACAGACATGAGCGACCTGCTGAAAATGCTCTCAGCGAGGCTAAATTGGTCGCCTTCCATTTCCATTTCAAGGTATTGAACCCACATCTCAGCCTAAAACTTTGTGAGATAAATTCAAACGGTGGGTGAAAGAATACCTACAGCCTGTGGAAATGTCTTAAGAAATCTTTCAAATACATTTCTAGCCTCCTCGAGCTTATGCCGACCTATTATGTTTTAGCCAAAGTTGAAAGTGAGTCCGACTACAAGGATGTTTGATAGGTTTACGTACCACGGTGCTCTGAGATTAGAGAAAGCCATGCCTCCATGTCCCCTCTTGGATCCTCCGCAATCCTATCCTCAAGAATTCCAATCTTGTCATGTGGTAGACGTGCTTTAGGCGCATTCACAGTAGGTAATGAAGAAGCTGGCATAGTCACGGAAGATACGGTAGGTGCAGGTGCACCAGTAGTGAGATTACCTTGTTCTGCTGGACTTGCGATATCTTGCTGTGTTATAGAGGTGTGCAAAGGGGACGGAAAAGTTGTTTGGTTAGTTGAAGTAGATCCAGCTATTTGAAGGCCAGATGGACTTGGTGTCGATGTTTCTTCTTCTTCATCAGAATCATCTGCTAGAAAGCCCCCCACTACCCTGGGCTTTCTCGACGATGCGCGAGAGCTTGATCGCGACTGTTCTTCGCCAGTGAGCGTTACTGCTGGTACTGGAAGAGAGAGAAGAGAAGAAGGGTCATAACTGCCGCCATCTGAAACAGCAGTAGTAGACTCCGAGGGGGAAACGGCACGTAGAACTTGAGTATCTTCAACGGTATTTTGCTTTTCTTCTTCATTCTTATCTTCAGTATTGGAAGTTTCGCCATCTTCTTCCTTTATGCCATCATTCTCCCACCCCGAATTCTCTTGCCCCGATTGCAGCTGACGTAGGAGGCCTGTCTCCGCGTCTTCCTCCGCCATTGTGATTGTCTGTATATTATGTGCTGGAAAGCCTGTAGAGCGTTGACAATGATTGTGATAGCTCTTGCGATATCAAAGGAGCACTGGAGTCGTAGTTAGCACGTAGCCTAGATAGCGATCGCAAATTCCGACGGGGCTCAAGTTGATATGAGAACCAGTTTGCCGCGAAGGGATACATACCGAATAGGCTTTGCGCGACAGCTAGTGGTACGTAAAGAAGCGCTGCAAAAGAGATTAAATGTACAAGTGCCTCGAAATGCGTAAAAGGATATAGTGAAAAGGGATGTTGAATGGCTACCACAGGTTGTGATTGTGGTGAGTTACCTGAAGCTATCAGGCTGTTCAAGGCTCTGAATTGTCAAAGAACTTAAGCTTGGGCCAGCCAGTCACGTTTCTCTACAAGGCTCAATGCCAAGCTAAATCGTGGAATATATTCACGTGACCTAGTGTTTTAGATGATTGATTGATTAAAGTGAATTACAAAGAGTAATCTAGTGAATCAAATGGCTCAAAAGTGACCAAGATCACAACTGTGCTGTCTCGAGTGAAGATATTATTTTGCTCAAGCGGTAAGACCATTGGATTCTAACCAACCTAATAAGCTGTCCTGGGTCCTTTCGGCACGTGAATTTCTCATTGCTTTGGTACCCTGGTCAACACGACAAAACGCGGTCCACGTCCACTGTGGTCGGCCTCTTTCCTCTCAAGTTCTACTCCACCTCATCTTAACCAACCTCTTGCTCCGTATCAAACAAACCTGTCACTTTTTCGCATCCCATAAATACAAACTCCATCCACTTTGTTTAATTCAGAAACCGAATACCACAACCTCCATATCAATCTCCTTGCCTTGTCTTCAAAATACCCTCATAATGTCTGTCGTATCTCTCTTGGGCGTTAACGTCCTCAACAACCCTGCCAAGTTTGGCGACACCTACCAGTTTGAGATTACCTTTGAGTGCCTGGAGCAACTGCAGAAGGGTGAGTTCTATAGCTTATCTTTGCGCCAATTAACACTAATGCTTTCAGATCTCGAGTGGAAGTTGACTTATGTTGGATCTGCCACCTCGTTTGTCGCCCGGCGCCTGTCTGAGTTGCTTTTGTACTAATCGGACATTTAGTGATGAACACGACCAAGAACTTGACTCCCTCCTTGTTGGCCCCATTCCCGTTGGTGTCAATAAGTTCATCTTCGAAGCCGACCCCCCAAATACTACTCGAATTCCAGACGCCGAAATATTAGGTGTTACTGTTATTCTCCTCACCTGTTCATATGATGGTAGAGAGTTTGTCCGAGTCGGTTACTATGTCAACAACGAGTATGACTCCGACGAGCTCAATGCCGATCCACCAGCCAAGCCAATTCTTGAGAAGGTCAAGCGCAACGTGCTTTCTGAGAAGCCAAGAGTTACTCGATTTGCTATCAAATGGTAAGGCCCAGCCCTGGTTCCACAGCTAAGATAGAAGAAAGGCTAACCGTCATACATAGGGATACTGAGGAGTCAGCACCTAACGAGTTCCCCCCTGAACAGCCGGAAGCCGACCTAGTCGCAGACGGCGAGGAATATGGTGCTGAAGAGCTTGCCGAGGAGGAGGAAGATCTTACTGAGGAGACTGCTGCTGTCGACCCTGATGCGATGGTTGACGATGCCGAGATGGCAGGTGCAGAAGCCGACCCAGCCGCCGAGGAGTCCGATGCTGGCAGTGAGGATCTTGAGGCAGAATCAAGCGGAAGTGAGGATGAGCTCGAGGAAGAAGAGGTTGAAGGTGAAGCCGAGGCTGATGATGCCATGGATATGGACGGTGCTGAGAAGCCGGCCCTTGCCCATCATGCTGATCAAGTCATGGCTCACTGATTACGACACATATACCCATGTCAAGCGCGTCTATTACATGTTAACCGTCTAGATTTTTTTTTATGGAGGACTTCCCCATATTCAGTCACTATCATACATCAGGGGCTGTCACATTACATGCGGAAAAGATAATATCATGAAATGAATTCACGTTTTCACACATCACAAAACACTGCCAATACCCTAGTGCTTTAGCATTGTGACATAGTCGAAGTCCCTTCAGTAATAAAAATTTCCTCTTGCGTGCGGAACATCGTGCCTTGGAGCGATAACACAATTGTTTTATCAGGAAATATCATAATGTACCAAACTTCACAGCCTTCCCAATTCCTAAAGACTTATATAAGGTTGAAATTGATCTAACGAGGCTTTCAGAGGATTAATGGTAGCTAGCATTTACAGAACAGAACTCATAAAGGGTAGAGCTCAGTTCTGGATTGTACTTTGTAGTATTTTGATGCTAGCAATCCTTATATGCTTTTACTACAAGTACACCTTAGCTTCAGATGATCCATGACAATTATTTTCCGATAACTTGCAAAGGACATACATTACAAATTGCTCATTTTCAAGTCTTGGTACGGTCCTTATCCGAGACAAGAAACTTTCTTTGATCCCTAACACCAAATATAAAAGAAGTTTCAGTAACTTCGCAATAACTGCAAATACAACTCGAAGAGCTAGATGTGGATAAACCTAGCTGCTGGGAAATATCAATCTGACCATATTCGAGCCACCAAATTCAGATAATCTAATGAAAGAAGACGGATAACCCAGTTCCGCCTACTTTGTAACTTCACCTCAACAGCCTTCCGCATGGCTAGAAAGCAGCAAATTGCTATCGGTGGCGGAATTTCCTGGATACAAAGGTTCAATATGTCCTCAGCGGAAAGAACATCATGAATCTGTGGTCCAGAGAAGCCTATGATCTCTACTCAGTGTGCTGTAAAGCTTATATAAGGAATGCAAGCTTGATTTCTGCTTGAGCTATAAGCCTTTATTCTATCGCCTCATTAGTATGTCTAAATAGAAAATAATCAATCTCCCACAGCGTGCCTGAATCTTTTGACGATTCAATGGAAATTTTGCCAAACAATGCTACTAATACCTGCCCGTATGCACGTGATATAATGTCGGCTGATATTGGGCCGGATGTAAGTAATAAGCTTGTTCCTCCCGTCGGTACATCATATGTCCATCTGATGTATATTTTCAACCTCAGCTGAAGAGGTCCGAACGGGTCAATCCCTCAAGATCCAGCTTTCCTGCTTCCCAATCTCTGTTCTGGCTCGCTTGAGTGCAAGTGGAGGCGAAGTATTCCCTACTCTCCGTGTGGCAGTCTCCTACATCATTAAGCCAATTCACTCAATATCTCTCTCTCCTATTCCAAAACCATGGCAGGGTTAAGCTTAAGCTTTTCCATCCGATAAGTAGGCTGTTGTTTCTTGCCAGCAATACTACCATGGGGTTCGTGCTGCTCCTTCCGGGGAAACGGGTTCATATTACGCTCCCACGATTGAGGCTCTGCAAAGACCATGGCTAATTAACTACCTATACTACTGCTATTTAAACTATTATCAATGACATTCCCCGCATTACCATCCTACCGTCACTCCTTCGGATGGGATGATTATGACAAGGCATTCTTTGGACACGTGATTAGCCTAACTTAGGAGAACATTCTTCCATTGTATGCTGTGCCTCCTCACAATTCAGACTTTCCTATACTTAGCTACCACGTTCTCAATCGATTCCTTGAGTAAGGCTATGCGTACAGTATTTGGCTGCATAATAACCATGCAAAAGTTACAGAGCCTTGTATCTGCCTATATGAACTGTTTTCTTTTCTTAATGATCCTTTTGGAGGATTTTATGAGCCATTGACATTGGGAATGTTTACACTTTGGGTAGAAAGCTATAGGAAGCTCAGCTTTTCTATAACTCCTAAAGGAAGCAGAGAGCTTGGAACCGGGCCAACTCTGTACCTTGATATCTTCATGGAAAAGTATAAAGCAGGACTAGTTTTCTCTTTTTCTTGCACTCATCATTCAAACCACAATACTCTCTCATCATAACAACAAACTTGAGAATATTCAGCAATCATACTCCAACACTCTTAGCTACTACTTCAACCACGCCATAAGCATCTTTAGTAGACTACCTCAAATCTCAATACATCTTTTCAATATGCAATTCTCAACTACCATTCTTGCAGCTCTCTTCCTCACCTCCTCGGTCTTTGCTAGTGCACTTCCTCAAGATCCAGATGCATCAGTCGCACTTCCCGAGCTCGGGGACGCTAGCAGCACTTTGAATGCTACCGCAATCGATGAAGGAATCGATGACAACTTGGACGGAGAGCCAGAATTCGACCCAGCCGAACTAACCCAGGATCAGAGTGCCGTCAACCTCGCAGACCGCTCACTCTACGATGAGTCCGAGGACCTCGAGGAGGGTAGCCACATTGAATCACGCAAAACTGCCGCGCAAAAGGTCGTCGACTGTGCACGCTCTTACAAGGGCACGAAGTATAAGTTTGGTGCCTGCAAGGCCAAGGCACCCTTCGGACCCCAGAGCGGCTACATGGATTGCTCTTGCCTCTCGCGTACATGTGTCAAGAAGGGCGCAGGAACCACCATCCCACGCACAACCAAAACTCAATACCCATCTAAGGCTGGAAAGTGCCACAAGGTCGCCCGCAAGTCCGCTAAGCCAGGAGATCTTGTGTTCTGGGGATGCAAGGGCAGCTCTACTGGTGGCATTCACCATGTCGCCATCTATAGCAAGAAGAACTATATTGTTCATGCTCCAAAGCCTGGCAAGACTGTTCGTGAGGTCAAGATCTGGTCCGCTGAGATCTGCCCCAGCGTGGTTCGCTGTTGGTAAATTTCGAACATCGCTTGTTGTTCGTTGCTCTGTTTGGAATTTGCGGTATTGGAGGATCGAAAGCATGGAAGCGATAGGGTATAGGATCAGTATACACATCATTGCGTCTTGAGTCTGTTACTTGGCATTTTGTTTGGGTCTGATTTATGGGATGTGCTCACTTTCATTAAGGCGTTTGGCGTTACTAGATCATGTTACTCGTTCATAGAAAATTGGATTTTGACACCTCCAAACTTGCCACTCTCTTAGCCATCTACAGTGAAGTCGCTTTTTTCCCTATCATATCGCCAAATTTAAAGGGGCTTTTCTCGCTTAGAGATAGTGCCGCCTGACCCATCAGGCAATATATAACAAAGTCATCGCATTCTAGAGATTGTCATACAAGCCCAAAATAAAACCAGGTAAAGTTCAGTATGGAAAATAAAAGGCAAAGTATCCTGTTACCCTATGCCTTTGAAGTTGAAAAGGGAAAAATAAATAAATTCGAAATGTTGAAAAGTGAAGTGAATCTTCCGGATGAGCTTCACACGTCTTAACAGCTATCCTACCCTACAGTTCATCCAGCCAAGAACTCTCGACTGGGCTATGAATTATGCATCTCATATACGAGTTGTAAGATCATAGCTTCTGATGGAAGAGCTCATGTAAACAGAGATTTATCAGTAGATGGAGGTAAGCTCCACACCTCTGTTCTTTTGCGGGCCGGCACAATTAAGCGAGATACTCAAAAGGGGTATCTTTTAGATATAAGAGAGTAAGAGACAAACGAATATCTTAAGCAACCAAATAAATACAGTTGGCTTGAATGACGGAATGGCAATCACAGTCCATTTACCATAAGGTTTCATATTGGTGGTGAGCTAATCTTGAACAACGAGGTGATGTAGCCCACTCTGCATTTTTCGGAGGCTAACTACATCTTCATTGGCTCAGGAGGAGAATTTATCTAAACCTCATTTTGATAAGTTAAAACTAGCGTGGGTCAGCTCAGTAGTTCGGTTCAAAACGATTGATGTTTATAGTTGAGCTCACTTGTGTATCTTACCGGTATTTCTATCTCCTTTTCCCTTCACTTCGTACATATTATGTGAAATACTTTCAAAGATTTTCATATCACCAAATTTATGCTATGCTACAATGGGTATATATACTCTACGGTCTCATAAACCATCATCATCATAAATCATAAGAGTCATCATGTTAAGCCTTTGCGCTCACTAAAGAATATCACAGATACCACAGATGTACAATGACGAATTCAAGCCAAGTCAACAACTTTCACAACAGGCTGCTGGATAAATACGACCAGGACAGCAGAAAACCTATGTCTCGTTAGCAGAGCATGAGATGATCAGAATGTTTACACCTACGCGGCAGTAGCGGTAAATATCTCTACTCTGGACGTCGATGCGTTTGTGAGAAATATCAAACCTATCGAAAAGACAGTTGCAAATCCAGCAAGACACAGCAGAAGATTGTTTAGTCCGTCGACTTTCGACAAAACCGTGATAGCAATGGTAGGTAGAAGACAAGCTACTACAGTAGATACCGATGAGGTAAACTTTAGCATACTACTTTCAGAGTACGTGGCGAGTGTCTGCTTCTGCAAGCTTTTTGGTGCTCTAGATTTTCGTTTCCTCTTAACTTTGTGCGGCGGGGCTTTCTCGGGATCTCCGTTTTCTGCTTTATTTTTACGTTTCCTAATATGTTTTGTTAAGTTGTTATGGAATGGGACGAAGTCGTTTGCTACCCATCGTGTAAAGCCGTCGATCTTGCGACGCGGTCTAGTAGCTACCAGATCAAGTTCTTCCGCCTCGGAGGAAGGTGATTTTGGCCACAGAAGTCTCCATAGCATGTTGAGAAATTGGCGTTTCAATGATAAAGATTCTGTCCATTCCCATAGGTCTCCCCACGTTGATTGCTCTCCATTTCCTCCAATGCAAAAGCCACCGGCGTCTTTTTCTCTTAGCCACGTTCTAAGAGTTTTCATATTGCAATCATCTGGTTCTGGTAGGGCGGAGATCTGAGAAAATTGGAGGAGTGCCTCGTCTGTAGGCTTAGTTCAGAGGGGACTTAATTTGGTTTCCTTAGTATCACTTACTGTACTCTTTCAGAAGGCTCCTCATTCTCAAAACCAAAGCCCATTGTGGACCAGGATTTCCTGCATCATCTTGAGATTCGGCGAGAAAGTCCGCGCGTTGACGGTAGTGATGTCTTTCATCCTTTTTACCTGATAGTCGATAATCTCGCCACTCTAGCTTATGCAGTTCTATTTTCAAACTCCTTAGTTCGGCTTGATAGTACAAGAGGCTCTTGATGTTCAAATCCCGAAATCTGGCAAACGATGCAAAGTCAGGAGTCTGCGCCATTAACAAAGCCAACTTGGGCCACCCAGGCACAGGTTGATCGAGGTCGTTCTCCAAGTTTGAGATGTCTTCATGGCATTGAAAGTCATCTTCATTGACAGAAGGTTCCTGTTTAGGAAAATTAGGTACATTAGGTGTAGAGTTGTTAGAATTGGAATTGGACAAAGTTTTGGACCCATCAGAGCTTCGGGAAGACCTGATACTTGAACGAGATGAAGTCATGATTTTTATCAAAAAGAGCTTGACCGAGGACTTGATCTACTTCCATTGCGAAGTGAAAAGTTCCATCATCTTTACTTATCGCTTCTCCAGTAGATGGAGGGGTAACGGGCTACATCCTCAGCCTCACGGCCACCGACTTCTGCACTGTTTTACCATCTTTCCAATCCGAACATGTTGATCGCACAACATTGTATGGCAGTACCGGAGCCTGGAAGCACGCTAGCAATAATTTAAATGAGAGTTGCGCCTCGGTGCTGTTGATTGGTACTACGAAAAGGCCTTCCATGCTGTGAATAAGAGAGATGGACGAATATGCATGATGTCGCTCATTAGTGATGTCCACGTCAGGCTGCTGTGTTATTCGGCATTTTTAGATTCCATCTATCATATATCTTGTCTGCTTCAGTACTGCTCTTTATGTGTTCTTATGCAATGCATTTTCAATACTTCCACGACCTACTTACCAGCCTCTACAATATGTTGTGGCCTGGAGGCTTCTAGCCTGAAGATACGCCTACAATGTTTTGAAGGGAACCCGCGGGTTGCGAGGACTCGATTCAGCAAACAGTGCAGGGTTTGCAGAATGCCAACGAATACATACATACATAGCCTCAAGCCATGTTACCGCGCATTGGCTAGTATGGTTTCCACTCCATATAATGACCAAGCAGTGTGTTTGGCATGCCTTTGTGTTGCATCTGGTTATTTTGCTATAAGTTGCATGTATTGTATCCTGAGGCTATTCAGTTAAGATATTGCCGAAAATTCTAGGTGAGGACTCTTCCCTTACTGTGTATGTAGTGAGAAATAATATTTATTGAAAGTGTGCGCACACGGCAGAGCACCAGACGCAACTAAAGTGAGGGCTTAGATTAATAACTCAGCCTTTTGTGATGAGCATGGCGTAAGCTGAATGTTTTAGTAACCACACCACTTCGCTTGTGTAACCACACCTCTGCAGTACCGAGTAGCCTCGTTATTGTAAGTGTGAGGTATATTGTAAAGTATGATATCAACGATAAGAGCCTCGGTTTTTATCCTGCGTTGTTACTCTAGCTTATAAGGCGGCAGGGCAGCCAGCACGTTCTGGCTTTCTCATCGTAACAATATATCTTGTTGTGCTTGAACTAGAGATATCAAGTTCGCCAAATCACCGAGAACTGCCAGGATAACTAGACGACACCACTGTTGCCCGAATACGTGTTTAGCGCCCTTTATATCAATATTCATAAATGGCTCGTGCGTGAATACTTTTTCAAAACGCCAACGAATCGAATCCGGAAGCAGTGTGGAGACTATTCTGTGTCCAACTATCAATCCATGTCTGCAATGATTCAATCTCATAGCTGGCCTGAGCCATGGAGCCTTTGGCAGACTCGAGGATTGACTCAGACCGCTTCTGAAAGGTTCCAAAAAAATCGAGATGTTTCAGAGACCTAGGATCAAGAACGGGGCCCAAATCTGCTCCAGTGATAACTTATGAACCGATAGGATGACAAAATCGCTTCCACCGTGGCGACGGCCCCCGACTCAATCAGATGACAGTTTGACGGCCCCAAGTGGCTTCGGTCACCATTCCTAGACAGACAAATCTTCGCCTAACATTAGCTACACACCGCCATGTCAGCAGCGACCTCGAATTGGGAAAACCTGTTCTGAAAATTGTAATCTTTAGGGGTCTTGATTGGCTCTGCTCAAATTGAGAATT
>Ga0247807_10001296_pt1 | contig 14773 bp, 12 predicted proteins | sample UWRJL074202C1_FD_179931 | JGI IMG/M metagenome (GOLD analysis project Ga0247807, IMG submission 179931) | Plant litter microbial communities from Arlington Agricultural Research Station in Wisconsin, United States - UWRJ-L074-202C-1 | ecosystem: Environmental > Terrestrial > Plant litter >...
CATGCACGGCGACGCGCTCACCGTCACCGGCAAGACCCTCGCCGAGAACCTCGCCGACCTCGACCCGGAACCGCTGGACGGCGAAGTGCTCCGCACGCTCGACAACCCCATCCACAAGACCGGTGGACTCACGATCCTCAAGGGCTCGTTCGCTCCCGAGGGCGCCGTGGTCAAGACGGCCGGCTTCGACGCCGAGACCTTCGAGGGACCGGCCCGCGTGTTCGAGCGCGAGCGCGAGGCGCTCGACGCCCTCACCGAGGGCACCATCACGGCCGGTGAGGTCGTGGTGATCCGCTACGAGGGACCCAAGGGCGGACCCGGCATGCGCGAGATGCTCGCCATCACCGCCGCCATCAAGGGTGCGGGCCTCGGAAAAGATGTACTACTCTTGACGGACGGCAGATTCTCAGGCGGCACAACCGGACTGTGTATCGGCCATATAGCTCCCGAAGCGGTGGACGCAGGTCCAATCGCATTCGTGCGCGATGGTGATCTAATAAGGGTCGATATCGCAGCTCGCTCGCTCGACCTACTTGTCGATCCGGCTGAGCTCGAAGCTCGCCGAAACGGCTGGGCTCCCCTTCCCCCTCGCTACACCCGTGGCGTTCTCGCGAAATACTCGAAGCTCGTGCGCTCCGCTGCGGAGGGCGCGGTAACGGGTTAGCCCCGGGTCATCCACCATCGTCCAGAAGGATTCATCCATGTCCACGGAATTCATACCCGTGCCCACTGCGAAAGCCCGAGCCCCGAAGAGCGCCGAGCCGGAGATCCTCACCGGGTCCGGTGCCGTGCTGCGCTCGCTCAAGAACCTGGGCATCACCGACGTGTTCGGTCTCCCGGGTGGCGCGATCATCCCGTTCTACGACGAGCTCATGGCGGACACCGACATCCGCCACATCCTCGTGCGTCACGAGCAGGGTGCCGGCCACGCCGCCGAAGGCTACGCCGCCTCGTCCAACCGGGTGGGTGTCGCGATCGCGACCTCCGGGCCCGGTGCGACGAACCTCGTCACGGCCATCGCCGACGCCTACATGGACTCGGTGCCGCTACTCGCGATCACCGGCCAGGTCTTCTCCACGCTGATGGGAACCGACGCGTTCCAGGAGGTCGACATCATCGGCATCACGATGCCGATCACCAAGCACTCCATCCTCGTGAAGAATGCGGCCGACGTGCCGGCGGCCATCGCCTCGGCGTACCACATCGCCACCACCGGTCGCCCCGGCCCCGTGCTCGTGGACATCACCAAGGATGCGCAGCAGAACTCGGCACCCTTCATCTGGCCGCCCAAGCTCGAACTGCCCGGCTACCGCCCCGTCACCAAGGCGCACGGCAAGCAGATCCTCGCCGCGGCAGAGCTGCTCGTGCAGGCCGAGCGTCCGGTGTTCTATGTGGGCGGTGGCGTCATCCGCTCACAGGCATCAGCCGAACTGCTGGAACTGGCCGAGAAGACCGGCGTGCCGATCGTCACCACGCTCATGGCACGCGGCGCCTTCCCCGACTCGCACCCGCAGCACCTCGGCATGCCGGGCATGCACGGCACGGTTCCCGCGGTGCTTGGCCTTCAGGAGAGCGACCTCATCATCGCCCTCGGCGCACGCTTCGACGACCGGGTCACCGGCAAGACGAGCGAGTTCGCCCCCCACGCGAAGATCGTGCACGTCGACATCGACCCCGCCGAGATCGGCAAGATCCGCCAGGCCGACGTTCCCATCGTGGGCGATGCCCGGGATGTGATCGTCGACCTCACCGCCGCGTGGGCCGACGTCTCCGCGTCGAACACGCAGGACATCGCCGCCTGGTGGGCTCGCCTCACCCAGCTGCGCGAGGACTTCCCGCTCGGGTTCACCTACCCCGACGACGGACTGCTCTCCCCGCAGGCCGTCATCCAGCGCATCGGTGAGATGACCGGGCCGGAAGGCGTCTACGCCGCAGGCGTCGGGCAGCACCAGATGTGGGCCGCCCAGTTCATCAAGTACGAGCGTCCCAACTCGTGGCTCAACTCCGGCGGCGCCGGAACCATGGGCTACGGCGTGCCGGCGGCCATGGGTGCGAAGGTCGCCCAGCCCGAGCGTGTGGTCTGGGCCATCGACGGCGACGGCTGCTTCCAGATGACCAACCAGGAGCTCGCCACCTGCGTCATCAACAACATCCCGATCAAGGTCGCGATCATCAACAACTCCTCGCTCGGCATGGTGCGCCAGTGGCAGACGCTGTTCTACGACGGACGCCACTCCTTCACCGACCTGAACACGGGGCACGGCACCGCGATGATCCCCGACTTCGTGAAGCTGGCCGACGCGTACGGCGCCCTCGGTATCCGCGTCACCAAGCCGGAAGAGATCGACGCGGCCATCCAGCTCGCGCTCGACACCAACGACCGTCCTGTCGTCATCGACTTCATCGTCTCGCGCGACTCCATGGTGTGGCCGATGGTGCCGCAGGGCGTCGGAATGAGCCAGGTGCAGTACGCCAGAGATCACGCCCCCGAGTGGGAAGAGGAGTAGAACCATGAGTCACGTGCTTTCCCTCCTCGTCGAGGACAAACCGGGTCTGCTGACCCGCGTCGCCGGGCTCTTCGCCCGCCGCGGCTTCAACATCGAGTCGCTCGCCGTGGGTGCATCCGAGATCCCCGGACTCTCGCGCATCACGGTCGTCGTCGACGTCGAGGAGCTGCCGCTCGAGCAGGTCACCAAGCAGCTCAACAAGCTGATCAACGTGATCAAGATCGTCGAGCTCGACCCGGCGCAGTCCGTTACCCGCGAGCACCTGCTCATCAAGGTGCGGGTCGACAACACGACCCGCTCGCAGGTACTCGAGGCCGTGTCGCTCTTCAGGGCCAACATCGTGGATGTCGCGCCCGACGCCCTCGTCATCGAGACCACCGGCGACTCGGGCAAGACCCAGGCGCTGCTGCGCATCCTGGAGCCCTTCGGCATCAAGGAACTCGCGCAGAGCGGCCTCCTCGCCATCGGGCGCGGTGGCAAGTCCATCACCGAGCGCGTATTCAAGAACTAACGACCAACCAACGAACAGGAAGAAAACAAAGTGACCGAGATTTTCTACGACAAGGACGCCGACCTCGCGCTCATCCAGGGCAAGAAGGTCGCTGTAATCGGCTACGGCTCGCAGGGCCACGCTCACGCGCAGAACCTCCGCGACTCGGGTGTCGAGGTCGTCATCGGCCTGAAGGCCGACTCGAAGTCCAAGCCCAAGGCCGAGGAGGCCGGCTTCACGGTGCTCACCTCGGCTGAGGCCGCGGCCTGGGCCGACGTGATCGTCATCCTCGCACCCGACCAGAGCCAGCGTCACCTGTACGCGGACGACATCGCCGCCAACCTCTCCGAGGGCAAGGCGCTCGTCTTCGGTCACGGCTTCAACATCCGCTTCGGCTACATCACCGCTCCCGCCGGTGTCGATGTGCTGCTCGTCGCCCCCAAGGGACCGGGTCACACCGTGCGCCGCGAATACGAGGCAGGCCGTGGCGTTCCCGTCATCGTCGCCGTCGAGCAGGACGCCTCGGGCTCCGCCTGGGACCTCGCCTGGTCGTACTCCAAGGCGATCGGCGGCCTGCGTGCCGGCGGCATCAAGACCACCTTCACCGAAGAGACCGAGACCGACCTGTTCGGCGAGCAGGCCGTTCTCTGCGGCGGAACCTCGCAGCTCGTGCAGTACGGCTTCGAGACCCTGATCGAGGCCGGCTACCAGCCCGAGATCGCCTACTTCGAGGTGCTGCACGAGCTCAAGCTCATCGTCGACCTCATGTGGGAGGGCGGCATCGCCAAGCAGCGCTGGAGTGTCTCCGACACCGCAGAGTACGGCGACTACGTCTCCGGTCCGCGCGTGATCGACCCCTCCGTCAAGGAGAACATGCAGGCCGTGCTCAAGGACATCCAGTCCGGTGCATTCGCCGAGCGCTTCATCGCCGACCAGGACGCCGGAGCTCCCGAGTTCCTCGCCCTCCGCGAGAAGGGTGCCGCGCACCCCATCGAGGCCACCGGCCAGAAGCTGCGCTCGCTCTTCGCGTGGAAGCAGCAGGACGCCGACTACACCGACGGCTCCGCAGCGCGCTAGTCAGTAACCCAGAACGGCCGTCCCGCATCGCGCGGGGCGGCCGTTGTGCATTCCGCTGCCCGTGGCGCCAAAACGAAGGAGATCGGACCCGATAGACCACTGAACAGGTGTTCAACGGCTCGAAGGGCGGCGATCTCCTTCGTTTTGGATCGTCCCGATGGGGCAACGGTGATGTAGTCCGAGCATCGAGTGACGGGCAGCCTGTGGAAAACTTTGACGCGCTACAGCAGATCAGGTTTGACTCTCGAGGTTCCCTCCGCCCGACGGGAGGGAACGCCACACGGTATCTCCTACAGAGTTCATCCGAGTGTCGATCGTCAGCGTGCGCCTGACTTCGGCACTGGGAAGCGAGGGCACATGACAACTGTCGCAGCCCACTCGCCGCCGCGGCGAGCTGCTGCAACGCACTGGCGACTGAGGCTGCTCGACGGCTTCGAACTGTCGTTCGACAACTCGCCGGTCGTACTCGCGCGGAGCGCCCAGCGACTCATTTCCATGCTCGCGCTCGGCGATCGCCCGGTCGCACGTTCCTACGCGAGCGGTGTGCTGTGGAGCGATCGCGACTCCGAGCACGCCAACGCGTGCCTCCGCTCGGCCATCTGGCGCACGCGCAGTCCGGGGCGGCAGCCCGTCGTCATCGCGACGCCGACCCACGTTTCGCTCGCCTCGTGGGTCGAGGTCGACTTCCGCAGCAGTGTCGCCCGGTCGCGGCGTGTGCTCTCGACGGAGGGACCCGCGGCCGACCTTCCCATCGCCTTCGACGAGCTCGACGAGCTCTGTGCCGAACTGCTGCCCGACTGGTACGACGACTGGGTGCTGCTCGAGCGAGAACGATACCGGCAGCTACAGTTGCACGCGCTCGAGCGGCTGAGTGATCGTTTTCGGCTTGCCGGACGCTTCGCGGAGTCGCTGCACGTCGCGCTCACCGCCGTCGCCTCCGATCCGCTCAGGGAGAGTGCCCAGCGGCGGGTCATCGACACGCACCTGGCAGAGGGCAACCTCGCCGATGCCCTGCGCCAGTATCGCCGCTATGCCCGCCTCCTCGCTGCCGAGCTGGGCCTGCAACCGTCGGGTGACCTGCGGCAATACATCGAGACGCTGAGCGCCTGACCGGTGCTGCGGCCCGGTCGGTGGTTCGGGATGGCGGCGCGCCATCCCGAACCATCGGTCGTGACAGCGCGGTGACGCTGCGGTGACGGCGCGGGCGGAACCTTGCCTCGAGCGTTCGCGCACGGTGCGCCACGACAGGAACGAGGCACACGATGCTGGTTGCGGATCAGGCGCTGCTGCGTCTCGCCGATCCCGCAGAGCGTCAGTCCCTGCTCCCCGCGTCCGCGCTGCTGGAGATTGCGCTCGCGAGTTATGAGTTCGACGCAGCGCTGGTCGTGGGCAACGCGACAGCCGTGTTCGAATCGGTCGACCTCGCCGTCTCCATCAACCCAACAGTCGGTGCAACCGTCCGGTGGTCGCGGCCAGGCACAGCTGCGGCGGACGAGGGTACGGTGACCGTCTCGGGACTCGTGCCGCCGACCATCGGTGCTGACGCCGTGTGGCTCGGCGCGATCTCGCTGCGCCTCGAGAGCGGTGCCGGCACGATCACTGCGGTCTCTGCGACCGATGTCGGCCGGCTTCCCGACGGCGTCGACCAACTCGAACTGGCCCTGAGCTTCTCTGCCCCGGAGGCGGTCACCGCCGCGACACAGCCCACCGTTCTCCCCGTCGTCGTGGCGTTCATCGTTGCGGATAGTGGCGCGGCGCCCGGCGAGCTCCTCCGACGAACCGAAGCCGCCCGTCGAGCGGCGGAGCGCTACCCGCTGCGCCGCACTCCGGCTGGAGCTCCCGTGCGCCTGCGCGAGACCTGCGTGTGCTGGATCATCCCAGCCACCCTGTTCGACGACGACGGGTGGCCGGGTGCCACGGGGGCATCCGCCGCCCAAAAACGCAACCAGAGACTCGCCGCTGCCCGGTCCTGGCTGAGATCACAGGGCATCGCCGTCGTCACCACCTGATCGGCTCCGCTGCGAGCCACCACCACTACCGGAGGCATTTCATGGCATCACTCCTTCAACCCGCGTTCCCTTTTGTGCGGGTGACCATCGACACGAGGGGGATCACCCCCGTCGCCCAGAGGTCGCCGGGGGTGGTCGCGATAGTCGGTCTCGGCGACAACGCCTCCGCTGCGCCGGTCAACACCCCCGTTGCCGTCACCGACCACGACAGCGTCCTCACCAATTTCGCCGGACCGGCGGGGGCATCGACACCCCTCAGCCGCAGCCTGGACCTCGTGCTCGCGCAGGATCCCCGACCCGACAAGGTCTATGGGGTGCGCACCAACTCCGGCAAGGACTACTCGGCGGCACTGACCGGCCTCGAGGCCGCCGATGACGTGACCTTCGTGGGACTCGCCGAGGAGTATTCGGTGGGTAAGGCCGCCACCGCCAATGCGGACGCGACGGATCTCATGGCACTCCGGGCGCACGTGAAGCTCATGTCCGATGCAGGCCAGAAACGGATGGGTATCGCGGCCATCGATCCGTCGATCGCGCGCACTCCGACCTATGTGACGACCGTTCTCGCCGCGGGGGCGTACGGCAAACTGACGAGCGACGATGGGCGGATGATCCTGATCGCCGCTCGCGGTGCGACGACCGACCCGACCAATCCGGCGGCGACCGCGGATGCCGCGTCCGCCGCTCTCGGGGTGATCGCGGGCTATTCGCCCAGCACGAGCCTCGTGCTCAAACAGGTACGCGGTTTCACCATGCCCGTCGCCAGCCAGTACGCACCGGCGGAGATCGCGGCGCTGGCCGAGAGCGGTGTCATCCCGCTCATCGATCCCGCACTCAAACCGGGCACCGGCATCTACTTCGGCGACGGAGGGACCCTGTCTTCCGATGCGGCCCGCAACTATGTCGACATCGTCCGGGTGCTCGATGACATCGAGTTCCGACTGCGGGCAGGTCTCATCGGCGCGATCGGCGACAACCGGATCACGAAGGCCGGTCTCACCGCCGTGCGCATCCGCACGGAGGGGATCCTCGGGCCGTTGCAGCAGGCGGCGGTGATCGACGAGTACTCGGTGGTCATCCCCTTGCTCAGGATCCTGGCGCAGCCCGAGGCATCCCGATCCGCCGCGGACGCCGCCCAGGTCGCGACCGCGCGCAGCACTCGCTCCGTCGAGGTTCTCGTCAGCATCACGTACGGGCCGGCCGTTCACCGCCTCAACCTCACCCTCGCCCCCCGGTTCTAGCCACAAGGAGTAGCTCGTGTCCATGTCCAACGATTGGTATACCCGTCTCGTCGTGACCTACGTCGACGACAGCGGCGAGATGCAGGAGATCTCGCCGATCCAGTCCTTCACTCCCACCTTCGCCACGAGCGCAGAGGCGATGCACAGCGTCGAACGCACCCATGTCGGGGTGGTGCGATCACCTCACGCGTTCACCTTCTCGATGACGGTGCTGGCCACGGGGCCGGCCGCCGCGCGACTGACCGCGCTCGCCTTCACGGGAAAGCGCTTCGACATCGCGCTGTTCGAGAAGGTCGGCAACGACTGGTCCTTCTCCTCACTGGTCATGAAGGAGTGTGTGCTCACGAGCGCGAATCCCGGACCGGCCTCGGTCTCCGGAGTACCGCAGGCCGTGTTCGGCGGCTTCTCGATGATCGTCGAGGCGACCGACTCCGAGGACGAGAAGACCGTTGCTCCGCCCCAGTCGAAGCGTTGACATGGCCATCGAACCCGAATCGGAACCGCTCGTCGTCGAGCAGAACGGACTCGCGCTCCTGCACCAGGGCGAGCTGATCATCCCGGCCCCCGGCAGCGACGCGGTGCTCTCGATGACCCGCGGCGACGGAATGCTTGTGCTCGAGTTCCCCGTCGAGGTCGAGGTGCGCATCGTCGATGCCTTCGATCCGGAGCAGCACGCCGAGTTCACCCTGGAGAAACTGGTTCGCGCGCTGGACGGTGTCGTGTGACTCTCGTGCGATTTCCCGTCCGCGTTGCGCTGACCGTTCAGGCCGACCGGAACGTCGACGCGCTCGTGCAGGGAGCGATCGATGCGGTGGATGCCGCGCTGTCGCGAGCCGTCACCCGTGCGTCGACCGTCGCGACCATTCGCCATTCGGTGACCGAGAATTCGTACACGCCGACGGTGACCGTTCGGCTGTCGGGTGACCCGCTCCCTCAGGCCCAGGCCAAGGCGCTCACGGCCGGACTCAGTCGTATCGCAGGTGAGCGAGCCCGCAGCCTCCTGGCGTCCGCGGACGCCGTTCCGGTGCCCGCCTCCCCACCCAGCCGCTCCCTCGCCGAGGAGTTCGACCAGGCGCGCTTCTCGGGCGCCGACTCGCCCGGGGGCAACGACGTCTATGCAGTACCGAGCTACGGCGGCCGGGGCAGGGACGCGGGGGTGCGCGTGTCCGGGCGTCCCGCGCCATCGTCAGGGCCGCGGCGGACGCGGCTCCGGTTGTGGCGCTACGTCGCCAAGGAATTCGAGGCCCGGGTCACCCGGCACTATCGCGGGGTTCCACCCGCGCGGTTCATTGCCGTGGTCGAGTACCGGGGCATTCCGACAGCCCTGACGGTGTCAGCGCCACCGTTCGGGGTGATGACCTGGGGCTATCTCGGCACATGGGAGATGTACGTCATGCCGAGCGGTGGTACCCGCGACGCGCGAGGCGAGTGGGTCTTCCTGCGCGCCGACAGCCTGGATTTTCACGCCGTAGGGGACACACCGCACAAGCGTCACAGCATCCGACTCGCGGAAGTCATCCGTGCCCTCTCGGAGTCGGGAGGGACGGGAACAGCGGACCAGATCGCGCGTGAGGCGGCCTCGATCGTCAACCTTCTGGCGGATCCGGGCGCCGAGCGGCTGTACTACTACCTCAAGGATCGCGGCAAGGTAGTGCGACTCGTCGAGTTCCCGTCCATCCCGCTGTTCCCCAGGGAGAACATCCCGGTGGCCGTGCTGACTGAGCGCGTCGAGGTCGCACCACCGGCCGACGAAGAGTCCGGCCACCCGCAGCTGCCGCTCACCGAACTCATCTCCTTCACTCCGGATGCCGCCCAACCGTTTCTCGCCGAGCCGCCCGTATTCTCGTGGCCTACGGGCATCGCGGGCCGTTTGGGAGACCTGATGTCCCGGGTGGCCGGCCAGGTCGGGCTACCGGTGGGCATCTATCCCGGGATGTACCTGCTCGCGGTTCTCGCCCGGATCCACGATCAGGCGGAGCTGCTCGGCCACGTCGAGGGAGGCGGCACACGGGGCAACAGCCGCAGGATCACCGTGATCCGGCAGTACGCGGCGGCGTTCGACAGCCTGCAGGCCCTCGTGCGCTACTACTCGGAAGTCATCTCGAGCGCCGATGAGGGCGGCACCCTCCCGCCGCCCCTGCGGCACCACAGCGCGAGCTGGCTCCTGCACTTCCATGAGCAGTATGTGCAGGGAAGCCACGCCGCGGTCGCCGCGCTGTTCGCCGCGACCTGCCAGGACATCCTGCTCGACACACTCGAGGACAGCCATCGCGAGATCGTGCGCCGCCTCGATCACTTCGGACCATACATGGTCCTGACTCGCAAACTCATCCTGATGATGCTCGTCGACGATGCCGAGCTGGCGGCACTGAGAGCCACGCTGCTCGCCGCTACTCATTCGACGGCAATCGAGATGGTTGCTGCCTCGAATCCGGTCACCCTGTGGTGGCAGATGTCGAAGCTGGTCGTCTCCGCGTTGCGCACGGACGATTCCACGGCCGCCGGGGGCACGGCTCCCGGGTCGATTCGACAGACCAGCGAGGGCTACGAGATTCGGGATGCGTTGGGCCGGTGGTGGACGCGTGCCGAGCTGGAGAGCGTGCTGGCCCAAGGGCGAAAAGAGGCGATATCGGTCGACCCCCTTCTCGAGAAACTCGAAGACCTGCCCGACACGGTTCGTCGCCTGCGTAGTGCGGGAATCGCCGGTGTCGATCGGGAGTTCGCGTTGCTGTTGAGTGAACTGCGGGCGGAGAACGAATCGACCACCCGGGAGGTGCGTGCGGACTTCGACCTGGCCTTCGGGCTGGCGAGGATGACGGAGTCGGACGACGTCTCGGGCATCGGGGCCAACCTCGGTGGCATCCACGAGCAGGCCGACGCGATACTGCGTCCGCTATTCATCGGTGGTGGCGCGTCGGCCTACACCGGTGGCCTCCGGTCGCTCGCGGCCTCGACCATCGGACTGCAGCGCTTCAAGGAGTTCATGGGCCTCGTGGGCGTCACGGCACTGTCCATCTTCTTCCCCCTCGGCGGCACCATCGTCGGCCTGCTGATGGCGGTCGATGACGGGCTCTCGGCCCTCGAGCACCGCAGGGTGCAGCGGGCAATGCTCGGCGGAGACGCGATCCTGTCCAAAGCACAGGTCGAGGCGGAACTCTGGGGCGCTGCGATCGGCTTCGCTCTCGCGGTCGCCCCGGAGGTGAAGACCATGGCAAAGGTCACCGCGACTGGTGTGAAGGCCGTCGCGAAGGGAGAGGCCGGCGCGGTGGCGAGAGCGACCGGCCGACAGATCGCCGAGGATGCGGCCAAACACATCGCCCAGCTCGCCACCGAGAACCTTCTCAAGAAATTCGTACTCGAATGCTTCAAGGGGGAGTTGCTCAATCTCGCCCTGGGTGCCGCCATCGGGCGCTTCACCGACGCCGTCTCGCGGGAGGTGCTGGTCTCCGGCGGGGCTTCGGTGAACGACCTCCCCCGGCTCATTGCCGACGCCTTCAGGGGTGCGAGTGACGGAGCGAAGAAGTGAAGCTCCGTCAGCGACTCAGCCCGCGCGACGTGCGTGTTCACATCGAGGCGCATCCACGGCTTGCCGACGGCATTCGCAGGATCGCTCGGGAGACGGGGGTGCCCGAGGAGAAGATCTCACAGCACCTCGGCGAGGCGATGCTCGAGACGTTGGATCGTTTCGGCGAGCGCTACATCGCCGAAATGGGGGCGACCATTTCCCGGGTGGAAAGGGTTCGCGAACGCGTGCGCGGATTCTACGATCGGGTGCTGTCGGGGCAGGACCTCAACCCGAGTATGTCCGAGCTCGAGGGACATTTCGCCGAGCTGCACAAGGAGCTGTCCGCACTTCAGGACGTGCAGGACTGGGCAGCTCACCAGCGACACCAGCCCGCCGAGGCGGCACCTGCCCCTCCGGCACCACCCCCTTCGATCGTGCTCTCCTCCACTCCCGTTGCGCGGCGTGCGCGGCGCCGCGGGGCACTGTCCAGCGAGCAGCATGCCGCACTCCGCAGGGCCGAGGTGGCTCATCCCGAACTCTTCAGGCTCGCACTCGAGGGCGACCTGGCCGCGACCAGCGCTCTGGCAGAACGGCTCACGGCAGACGGCGTCAAGCCACCGGAGGTGCGGCAGCTTCTCGACGGTCTCGGCGCCGTGCAGAACCCCGATTTCACGTTCGCGCTCGGCGGGTCCTCGTCGAAGGGCGCGTCACCTCAGGGACAGGTTGCTGCGGCGTTCGAGGCCCTGCCGGAGAATCTCAAATCCGCGGTGCGGGAGGCGGCAGACGCTGATCCCGAGCTGGTGAGATCGATCATCATGTCGGACATCGGACATGGCGACGCACGTGCCCTCTCACCATGGCCCGAGGGAGCAGCACGGGCATTCGCTGCGAAGCATGGCATGAGCGAGGCCCGTGGTGCAGAGATAGAGGGTGCGCTTCTCGAGCTTCATCGGGCCAGACGGCGCGAGGCGGGCAAGAGCGCCAGCCAGCGCGATCCGACATTCGGGCTCAAGGGCGACGAACGGCGAAAGGTCGTCGACGCGCTCGCCGGCTCGCTGGGGTTGCCCGATACGGGGATGATCAAGAAGGCCCTGTTGGTCGCGCCGTCGATGCGGGACCTCGCGCAGCGCGCACCCGACCACTTCGCCGAGCTGGCCTCCCTGTGGGTCGAACGCGCTGCAGCGCTGGCGGCGGAAGGCAAAAAGCCTCCGACCCTGCGCGACTACGTGCGGAACATCATGCGCACCCAGGTGCGGGGAATGCACGGTGAGTTCACTGCGATCTTCGCTCTCGGTCGTGAGTTCTGGGTCATGAAGGGTCCCGACCACGCGGTGACCCTCCCCGGCACGGACTACGTGGTGGTGTCGAAGACCTCCGGCGAGATCTGGTTCTGTGACAACAAGGCACTCTCCGACCACCACCTCGGTCGCGTTTCGAGCCTCGTCGAGAATTTCCCGCGAAACCTGGCCGACGACCTGACCGACTTCGAGGGGATGAGACGCGCACCGACTATCGAACTACCACCCCAGGTGACCTCGGCGCTCGCGAACGCGAGGCTGGCCTCTACCGAGATCACGGCGCTGACAGGAAATCTGTCGCGCGAGGCGATCCTCGGCGTCGACGTACAGCGCCGGATCACCGAGATCTGCGACCGCCACGGCGTGCGCCGGGTGGTGAGCAATGCGGGGGGCGAACTCACCGCGCTGAGCGCCGGACTCACCCAGCACGGCATCGACCTCGCCAACCTCGAGGCGGCCACTCCGGTGCTTCCCCAGCGCCCGCTGAAGCCGGGAGGTGCGCAGTGACCTCGAGCTACCAGTCCTACCTGCACACGCCGAGCGCAATACTGAGCGACGGTATCGTGCCCGTGCCGCTCTGGTCGATAACGCAGATCCAGATCGACGAGACCTACTCTCTGCCGCAGATCGGCGGCACCAGCCTCAAGGCTGCGGTGGCGAGCCACGACGACTCGCTCACCCTCACTGCCGTACTGGTGGGCCCCGAGCGCTTCGCCTGGAAGCTCGCCCTCGAGAACCTCGCGGAGTCGTCGCGTCGCGGCACGGCGCTCTCGAAGCTCACGTCGGGGGCAGTCGGTGGACTCATCCTCATCTCGGCAGCGACCATTCGTACCGACCTCGCCGTGCAGAGCCTCTCCATCACCATGACCGCAACGCGGCGGGACGCGCTGGATGTGGTCATCAAGCTCGTGCACCTTCCCCGCCCCGGCAGTCTCGCCAAGCTGCTCGACATCTCTTCAATCGCTGTCGGCGGACTCGGCGACGCCCTTCCCTTCTGACGAAAGCACCCTGTGAACACCGGACTCCCCGCCCTCCTCACCCGCCCGACGGCGGCGCTCGACGAGCCGCGCACCTCTGCGCCACTCGAAGGATTGAGCGCCCTGAGGTATCCCCTCGATGCCGGGGTGCCGGCGCGCATTCCTCTCGCCGGTGACAGGGCGCTGATCCTCGCACTCGGGCTGGGGCAGGCGCGTCGGCTGCTTGAGCTCGATCCGGCGGCGGTGGTCATTGGCCCTACCGCCGCGAGCAGCCTGGACACGGATACCGACCGCGATCCCGACCAGCCCGTCGCGCGCCTCACCCTCGTGGCCGGTGAGGCGATCGGCGAGACCTGTGCGGTGGTTCCGGGCCGATCCTGCCGCCTCGCGGTGGCCGGTGCCACCCTTGTGGAACTCGTGGTGGATCGCCTTGTCGTCACGGCGGGCTCGCTGCGCAGCCCTGGCCAGTACTCGAGCGTCATCGAGCTGCGCTGGCGGGAGACCGACCGGGCATCCGCCGACGGCCCGGTGCTGGGCGAGGGCGATCCCGGCATCCCGACCAGCCTGCTTGCCGCGTGGCACGGAAGGCGACTCACCGGACGGCTGTCAGGGGAAAAGGTGCTGCCATGAGCCTGTTGTCCGCCGTAATCGGGGGAACCTCGACCAGACCGGATGTCACCCCCGGGCACGTCGCTGCCTGGGCCCTGACCTTCCATCCGGACTCCGCGGGGGCGCTCGGTGAGCCGCTGCTGACCGTGGGCTCGGACAGTTACGACGGCAGCATTGCCGCCACGCTTCCGCAGGACCTTGCCGGTGGGACATACGAGGCAACGATCGAAGGATTGACCGACCAGGACTACGCGGTTATCCGGAATGCCAGGGCGCCATTGGCGGCCCGACTGTACCTGTGGTGGAAGGACTCGCCCTCGGGTGTACTCGGTGACCTCGCGAACTTCACCGGGCTCACTGACCGGCTCGGTTCGCTCACCGCCAAGCCGCCGGGCGACTCCCTGGTGGCGGAGCTCCGGGTCGACAGGCTGGCGAGACGCGCCGGCGAGCGGCGGTACGACGTCGTTGTCACGCTCAGCGAGCGTGTCTTCGCGCGGCTCTCCGAGACGAGGGTCGCCGGCCGGTGCTACGCGGGGCTCAAGGAAGCGGTGGGCGAGGTCGGCAAGGCGGCCGGTGTCACGGTGACGGCGCTCGGCCTCGAGAAGGTGCCGCCGAGTCCCGACAATCCCGATTTCGCGAGCGTGCAGCCCGGCCCCGGTACGGCTGCCTTGACAGGCACCGGCCACCTTCTCGAACAGGTTGCCCAGGCGTTGCGCCTGTACGGACCGTCACCCGTCCTACTGAGGGACGGAACCCTGCTGGTCGGGAAATGGACCGACTCTCCACTCGTCGCCGCCCGAACCCTCGATGAGGGCACCGGGCTGGTCTCCGTGCAACGAAGTGCCGATCATCCCGCGCAGGGAGGGAAGCCGGCGAAGTCGGCCAACGGGGAGGCGACCGCGCGAGCGACGGTGACACTGGTCGCGCTCGGCCGCCCCGACATCAAGCCGGGGGACACGGTCTCGGTGCAGCTTCCCGAGGAGGACTTCCCCGAGGCGCCTCCGCGCAGCCTGGGAGCCGCCATACTGACCACCCTCACCGGTATGGTGCCTGGTGGCCT
>Ga0247807_10001297_pt1 | contig 14769 bp, 15 predicted proteins | sample UWRJL074202C1_FD_179931 | JGI IMG/M metagenome (GOLD analysis project Ga0247807, IMG submission 179931) | Plant litter microbial communities from Arlington Agricultural Research Station in Wisconsin, United States - UWRJ-L074-202C-1 | ecosystem: Environmental > Terrestrial > Plant litter >...
TTTTTTCGCATTCAAGCGATTTTCTGTCTCCTGAGGCCAATCTTCATCTTGGAATCCAAAGCTTCTGACCAGTGCGATTACCTGATTCAATCCGGACAGGCGTAAAACATCTCTTCAATCCAAAGCTTTTTTAGCCAAAATATTCCTGTAAGGAGTATGCTACAACCTCAGTCGCTGGCTGTAACCGATAGAGGATTAATTCTATGATTTAAATTATTTTATTAAATTTTCATAGCTAATTTTAGGGATAAAAATTTGGCATAAGGTGACATAAATGTATATTATTTTCAGATGAAATGTTACATTTACCATTAATTAACCTAAACAGCATTCATCATGAAAGTAGATAAAATTAAAAAACGCGACCGCGAGCGGACAAAAGGTAAAATCCTTAAAGCAGTCGGTGAAGTGATTGAACAGTTTGGTACAGAAAAAGTGGGTGTAAATCTCATTGCACGTACCGCCGGAGTAAATAAAGTGCTTATTTATAGATACTTCGATAGTGTCGACGGCCTGATGGAACAATACGTAAAATCAGGAGAATACGCATCCACAGCTGGAGATGACTACATAGAAAACATTGAACCAATAGCTCCTAACGATCGTGGTAAGGCCATGACTGACCTTATGCTCACCTTTCTCAAGGACCTTCGTGACCGAAAAGCAACACGTGACCTGCTGAGATGGGAGATAGGGACGGGGAAATCGATGTTGTCAGACACAAGGAATGATGTTGCTAACCGGTTACTTATGAAAATAGGCGATCTGCCCAACTTTTCGGATACCCGGGCTTTGATGGCCTTCGTTACCGCAGGCATTTACTATATGACTATTGCAGCCGATTTCAGAGGAACCATGATGGAAATTGATCTTAATTCTGACGAAGGGTGGAGCCGAATTGAAAATGTTATCGGAAAAATAATCAGCGATGTAGGGACGAAATAAGATATTACACCAAGATTATTCAGGTCTTTCTCTTCACTTCGGTTGGGAAAGGCTATTTTTTTGTCCAAACCAAACTAAGACAATCTCCATACCCTATATTTGCTGACTTTTACAATAAAGATCAATAGAACAGATTACGCTTTTGCCCATTTATGAGTGTATTAAAAAAACTAGCAGGTGATACAGCGACTTACGGAATCAGCACCATGCTTGGCCGTTTTCTGAACTATTTGCTTGTTGCACTTCACACAAAACTTTTTGAGCCTGAACAAATAGCTGCTCAAGGCCAGCTCTACACCTATGCAGGGCTTGCTTTGGTTTTATACACGTTTGGTATGGAAACCGCGTTTTTTCGTTTCGCAAGAAAGGAAACTGACCGGCAAGCGTATTATAATTTGATCCTGAGTGCCGTTATTCTGGTCAGTTTATTTTTTTCGGGACTACTTTTTTTATTTGCCGAAAGTGCCGCTGATTTTATAAAATATCCTGAAAGTGTCTCTATTGTCAGAATTTTCGCGATTATTATGGCTATTGACGGAATTGTTTCCATTCCATTTGCACAGTTGAGGCTGGAAGGAAGGAGACAGAAATTTGTAGCTGCCAAGGTTTCAAACATACTCATTAACATCGCCCTAAACCTCCTCTTTCTGATCGTTTTTAAAGACGTTCATTCAGGAAAATACCTATCCTTTCTCAAACCAGCCGTTGACGTCGTCTACGATCCGTTACATGCGGCAGATTATATTGTTATTGCTAATCTGTTAGCCAATCTTGCATATTTTCCCATGCTACGGCATGAGTTTGCCAATTTCAAATTCGTATTTAGCAAGGCTCTGTTTAAGCCGGTTTGGGTATACGCATTTCCAATCATGATTATGAATGCAGGCGGCATGCTCAACATCCTTTTCGATCGTGCTTTTATTCAGTTTTTGCTTCCTGAAAATTTTTACCCGGGCCGTACCACCAAGCAGGCAATTGGTATTTACGTGCAATGCTACAAACTATCGATCTTTATGAGCCTGGCTACGCAAGCATTCAAGTATGCCGCTGAACCATTTTTCTTTTCAAAAGGAGAAGATAAGAATGCTCCTCCTGTATTTGCAAAAATTACCAAATGGTTTGTAATTATTTGTGTAGTCATGTGGGTTGGAATAAGCCTGAATCTGGATTTACTGGCGGAATTATTTTTGCGCAAAAAAATATATCATGAAGGTTTGCCCGTGGTGCCGTGGCTTCTGGCAGGACATCTTTTTCTAGGCGTATATTATAATCTGGCAACCTGGTTCAAACTGACAGATAAAACACAATACGGAACCTGGCTTACACTGGCCGGGGCTTTTATCACGATCGCCACAAGCTTTATTCTGGTTCCAAACATTGGCTATCTTGGTTTTGCAGTTGCTTTCGCTGTTTCCGGCTTTATAATGGTAGCGCTATGCTACTATTTTGGTCAAAAATACTACCCCGTACCCTACGATGTCATATCGGCCTTGGGGTATATTGGAATTGGCGCGCTGTTAATTTTTGTATCAACACTTTTCAAAATTTCGGAGCTGTGGATTTCAGTTCCGGTTCACATGTTTATACTTGCCGTCTTCTCAGCTGTAATATTTTTTATTGAACGGAAAAATCTTCCTGTTGCCCAAAAAAGAAGTCTGTAACAGGTAAAGCGAAATTCAGGTTGTAAATTATTTCAGTCAAACTAAATTTTACCGCTGCATTTCCCTCAGCAATTTATTTGAAAATAGAAACTCTTGCAATTCCGGCACATCGGTTTTGGTGATTTCACTGTTTAGTCCTTCCCAAAGCTTATCGCCCTGATATAAAAAGATGATGTTCTGACCGATCTCAAGAACAGAATTCATATCGTGGGTGATGATGATCGTGGTAATTTGATACTCCTCTGTAATCTCTTTGATCAGCTCGTCAATTTTCACCGAAGTCAGCGGATCTAACCCTGAATTGGGCTCATCACAAAACAGGTATGCCGGGTTCATGACAATAGCACGGGCAATTCCCACACGCTTTTTCATACCTCCGCTTATTTCCGAAGGCATGCGTTTGGCAGCTGCTTCCAGTCCAACGCGCTGAAGACAAAACTCAACTCGTTCCTGCTTTTCCTGCATGGATTGATCGGTGAGCATGTCCAATGGAAAACGAACATTTTCTTCCACTGTTTTTGAATCAAAAAGGGCTCCTCCCTGAAACAATACGCCCATTTCACGTCGTATTGATTGCTGCGTTTCTTTATCGCTGTTGTAAAAATCGCGACCATTGTAAAGAACGTGTCCTGTATCAGGTTTTACCAACCCGATCATGCATTTTAATAAAACGCTTTTCCCGGTTCCGCTGCCGCCAATAATTAAATTCGTCTCACCTTTTTGGAATTGAGAAGTAATGCCTTTTAAAACTTCCTTCCCATTGAAAGATTTTGTTATATCACTTATTTCGATCATACCGGATAATTTTTCACCACACTTCAAAAAGTGCTGAACATCATTAAATGCTTACTTCTGACCACTACAACAACAGTTGCGCCAATAGATAATCCGCAACAAGAACACCAATACAACTATTGGTTACCGCCTGTGTGCTGGCTTTTCCAACTTCCAGTGCACCGCCAGTGATAAAAAACCCCTGAAAAGACGATATACTGGCTATTAAAAAACCAAATACGAATGGCTTAATGCACATGAAAAAGATATTATAAGGAACAAATGAATCGCGGATCCCGTAAAGAAAGTCTCTTTCCGTAATTACACCTGTTAATGTTCCGGCCAGATATCCTCCAAAAATTCCCAGAAATGCAGAGAAAATAACCAGCATTGGAAATGTGAACATGGCAGCAAGCACCTTTGGCAAAACAAGGTAGGATGATGAATTGATCCCCATTACCTCAAGAGCGTCAATTTGCTCCGTAATCCGCATTGTCCCTAATTCACTGGCAATATTGGAACCCACTTTACCTGCAAGTACGATACAGGTAATGGTAGGCGCAAGTTCCAGTATTTCCATATCCCTTACGATAAGTGCAACGGTCGAAATGGGAATAATAGGACTTACTAAATTATAGGCAGTCTGGATGCAGGACACCGCTCCAATAAATGTAGAAACAATGGCAACGATGAAAATCGAACTAACACCAATCCCAACGCACTCTTCCATAAACCGCCGCCAGTAAACCGACAATTTTTCACCTTTGCTGAATAATGTTCCTAAAAAAATAAAGTATTTCCCTATAATAGACATAATATCATTTTTGTATTCAATATTTTAGCGAAAATTAGACAAAAAAAGAGGTAATCAGAAAAATGAATCCATTAGTAATAGTTACAGGAGGTACAAAAGGGATTGGGAAAGCAGCGATTGAGCAATTTATGGAGGGTGGTTTTGATGTAATTACCTGTTCAAGAAGCGAACCGGATCTTGTTTCTCTACAAAAAGAAATGCAGGAACGGTTTCCTTCCAGTAAGCTTTTCTTTAAAAAATCAGATTTATCGGTCAGACAAGATGTTACTGGTTTTGTCTCTTTTATCAACGCCCAGGAAGGACAAGTAACTGTTTTGATTAACAATACCGGTATTTTTATTCCTGGCCAGGTTCACAACGAAACCGAGGGGACACTGGAAAAAACAATGGAAACAAATGTCTACAGCGCTTACCATCTTACCCGCGGGGTTATTGGCAGGATGATGGACAATAAAAAAGGGCATATTTTCACGATTTGCTCCACAGCAAGTATCACCGCTTACCCCAATGGCGGTTCTTATTGCATTTCAAAATTTGCTTTATACGGAATGACAAAAGTTTTGCGCGAGGAAATGAAGCCGTACAATGTTAAGGTTACAGCGGTATTGCCTGGTGCCACATTTACTGACAGCTGGCAGGGAACCGATTTGCCGGAAGACCGGTTCATCGCCTCCAAAGATGTCGCTGACGCAATATGGTCTGCGTATGGCCTTTCTCCGAGGGCGGTTTTGGAAGAGATTTTAATAAGGCCGCAGTTAGGAGATTTAGCCTGATTAGTAGTGAACAGTGAAGCAATTTTACTAAATTGCCGCATTTTTAAAATTATTTATTAAACCCATATTTCATTTCATGGAACAATACCTCGGTATAGACGTGGGCGGCACCAACGTAAAAATGGGGATCGTTGATGCTTCTGATGGAAGAATATCCAATTTTTACAGCCACGATACAGCGAGCTGGCGCAGTTCGGGCCATTTTATCGACCGTCTTGGTGATGCCATTGCCCTGCAACTTGTAGAATATCCTGAGGTTAAAAAAGTCGGAATTGGCGTTCCGGGACTTACCACAAGAGACCGTACTTCACTCATTGAAATTACAGCAATACCTGAAATTGACGGCGTTGCCATTGTGCCCGATTTAAAGACACGTTTCCCAAGCCATGATTTTTATCTGGAAAATGATGCAAATGCAGCAGCATTAGGTGAATATTACTTTGGTGAGGACAAATTACCAGAAGATTATATTTTTGTAACGCTTGGAACAGGTATAGGCGGAGCGGCTATTATTGACAAGAAAGTATTTAAAGGTGGGGGCGGAAATGCTATGGAACCTGGTCACGTTCCATCAAAAAATGGCAAAGTGCTTGAAAGAAACATTGGTAAAAAGGAACTTCTGGATATGGCAAACGCAATGCGCGCCAGTTATACCGGAACCACACAATTACCAGGCGACGGCACCATTTCTACCACGGGCCTTGTAGCAGCGGCATCAGGAGGAGATGAACTTGCAAAACAAATATTCTTTGAAATGGGATATCTTCTTGGAGAGGGATTGGTATCCATGGTCAGGATTTTGGATATTACAACAATATTGATCGGCGGTGGAATTTCAGCGTCCTTTGAATTTATTCTGCCTGCTATTAATGACCGTTTCCAGTATTGGCTCACCCCCTATTATATGAAAACCATCAATATAAAGCGTGCAACTTTGGCTAACGATGCAGGATTACTCGGTGCGGCGTCTCTTTGTTTTGATTAAATGCATAAGTTTGTAACGCTTAATTTCAGTTGAGAATTCGTACAATTTCAATTTACCAATATCCCCCCTATGAAGTTATCTGTTATAGTTCCTGCATACAACGAAGAAAAGACTATTTGGAGAGTGCTGGACAAATTAAAATCCATCGAATTAATCGGCGGATTTGAAAGAGAAATAGTTGTTGTGAACGACTGCTCCTCCGATAATACAGAAGGAATGGTAAAACAGTTTATTGCAGAAAATCCACTGTTAGAAGTCACATACTTTCGCCATGAATACAATCAGGGAAAAGGTGCTGCTTTGCACACCGGATTTCGAAAAGCAAGCGGCGACTACATTATCGTCCAGGATGCTGATCTCGAATATGATCCCCAGGAATTTAATATATTATTAAGGCCCGTTATTGAAGGTTATGCCGATGTTGTGTACGGATCACGTTTTATGGGCGGCACACCGCACCGGATCCTGTTTTTCTGGCATACAATCGGTAACAAGTTTTTAACTTTTTTAAGTAATATGTTCTGTAATCTTAATCTTACAGACATGGAAACCTGCTACAAATTATTCCGGGCGGACATTATTAAAAATATGGTTCTGCAAGAAAAAAGATTCGGATTTGAGCCTGAGGTCACCGCGAAAGTTTCCAAAATCCCTAAAATAAGGATTTATGAAGTAGGTGTTTCCTATTACGGAAGAACCTATGAAGAAGGTAAAAAAATCAATTGGAAAGATGGCTTCCGGGCCATATACTGCATTTTGCGTTACGGATTGGGAAGCTGATAAAGTGATAAGTTCACAGCAAACACCTGGTCGCAGGCGAGGACTTCCTGTCTGGTTAGTTGCTAAAAAAGCAATAGACCGAAAGTTGATTGAACTTACTACTCGTTGATTTATATTTCGTCAAACAACAATTCCAGGTGAGAATTATTGTTTGACGATTTTTTGTGTTGTAACCGCTCCATTTGCGTTTTTAAGACTTAAAATATAAAGTCCGGCGGGCCACATGGCAATATTTACTTCGAGATCCGTTCTCGCCTTTAGCTGCGACATATGGTATTTTTGTCCCTTGACATCGTAGATTTCCAGGTTTCCTGATATCGATTGAACAAAATCAACCTTTAAAAGCGTACTGGCCGGATTAGGATAGACTTTCCAGATCAAATCTTTGGCAATTGGCTCGACGCCAAGAATCGGCGGAGATTCGATGGCTACATTATAAAAGGAGAATGCGCCCAATCCTCTTTTATTAACCAAAAAAGGACCGCTCAAAAATCCGATTTTCAGACCTGCCGGCTCTGGCAGATTAGCTGGAAATACAGAGGGCAAATAAGTAATTTTGGTAGCTGAGGAAGGTTCTTTTAAAGTCAGTATTACCTTATTTCCATCTACTTTTCCGGAAAGTACTGGCTGCTTGGTTTCATCCCCATCCAGATAGAAAAAATTCTTCAAGCTCAGCAATAACGGTTGGCCGTTTTCACCCTTCACAGTAGTGTCCGCCGACCATTTCAATACCTGCCCCTCATCAAAGGTTAATATAATTTCGTTTTTTTGCTCCGATGAATAGGCCGCTTTTATAATATCCGGGCATTGCACATTATCAGTGTCTGTTGATTTATAGACAGATGGCCTGATAAATCTAAAAAATCTTCTTCCGATTTCTTCGAAACCAGCCCTGGTGTAATGCACCCCGTCGTAACCAGGGACAGCAATGGGTGTAAAATGATCTGTTTTGGGGTATAAATATTTGGTTCTCCTCAGGAAATCCCGCACCGACCCCGCCACCGAATTGGGATTATTATGATTTAACAAAATAATGTTTGTTTGAACCACGATAAATTTCTCTACCAAAGGATAATCCTTCACCCAGTTTTTGTAAAGCAAATCGTATTCAGCGGCATAGTTTGGAATGTATTCAAAGACTTCCTGCTCTCCGTGCATCCAGAAAAATGCCCTGATTCGTGTCGGTTTGGCTTTGGCAACGCGGTATAAAAGTGACCCATATAAAGAACTGGGGCTGGCCGGATTAGCATCATCCCTGACCAAAAACTCGCTCAATTTCTTTCCGGGCAAAGAACCGTTGATGATACAGGTTGGTATCCCTTCCTGCTCAATGATACTTCTTTGAAGTTCGAGGCCCCATGCGCCTACATAAGTCCACGACCATGCAGACGGAATCCAGTTCGTATCGGCAGCGGTAATTGCCGGCGAGTCATCCGGTATACGTGCAATGGTACGTGCATACTTGCTCGACCAGCTGCCAAACATCGTTGCTGATGCATTGGACTGACCGCTGATTACAAAGAAATCTCCTGCAACAACATCGTTCCTGGTGATCATGGAAATGGAGTCTTTCAGCGTACATGCAAAAACTTCGAAGCTATAATCGGCCAGCTCAGCTTTGATTGTTGGCTTCATTTCAAAAGTTGCAGAATTTTTCCCTGCATAATTTAATACCGATTTATTATATCCCACACGCTGGCCATTTCTATATGTGATTACAGAGAAATGATCCCATCCCGGAATTTCAATAAAACCTGCAATAGGAACTTCTGCCATGTTATTATCGCCTCTTGCATACAACTGCATGTCCTTTGGCAGCTGGGTAAATACCACCGAATAAACACGTTGCGCATAAGTTTCCAATGCAACGCAGGACAAAAGAAAAATAAGCAGTGAAAAAAGTTTTCTGGAAGTAAAAAATTTCATTTCATTCGGAATTCTGATGTGTGATATTAATTTCAGAGAATCAAAAATATACGTTTATTGCTTCATTTTCAATGCCTCCCGTTTATTTTGACCCTGATAATGATAAAGAGACCATTGATTGTCAAACATCGCAAGAAACCAAAGCACCATAATCGTCGGTAACGAATACTTATCCCAGGACAGCTGCGCCTTTCCCAAAAGCAAAATATTGATCACAACTATAAAACTGGCAAGATTTAAAACCGGTGATATAAATCGCATCAGTGTAATTAACATGAAGGCTCCGAAGCATATTTGTTTTACAAAACCGGTGATGCCAATGAGCGTGAACAGCTGATCGATGTATCCCAGGTATGGCCAGGTAAAATAAGGATTGTGGGCCTGCTTCGCCGGGAAAAAAACAACCAGTAAAATAACTATTGCAAGCAAAGTTATAAATAAAGCGGGATTATTTCGGGGATAGTCAAAAAAGTACCTGATCTTACGGGTGATAATAACCTCAGGAATAACGTAGTATACAGCCAGGCAAACAGAAGAATACAAAACAAATCCGAAATTATAACTGATCAGCTGGTGCGAATCGTAATGCTGATAGGCCATTGTTTTTGCCGGAGCCGGGCCATTCCAAAGGAGAATCCAGGGTATAAGGCTCAAAACTGCCGCAACGTAATAGAGCCAGGTCAAATCAGAAAAAATCTTTGCTGAAAACTGCCTGATATTTTCGCTTTTCTTCAACATTTCCAGGAGTTCAAATGCGACCACAGCAGCGGGAAAAGCAAGCATATATTGTCTGCAGCTAATTGCCGCAATGAAACAAATGGCGCTCAGCCAATGTATTCGCTTCAAATAAGCCACAATACCCGCTAAAACGCTGATCAGCGCAAAAATGTCAGTATAATAAAAAACGCTGCACAGATAATAATTAGGAAACAAAAGTAATCCGCCAAGACAAAGGAAATAGCGTTTTGAGCGTTCAGGACTGAACCAGACAAAAATCATCAAAAGCAGGAAACTGGTGCAAAACGTTAGCAAACGAACATTTGCAATGTCGGCCCCAAAGATATTGACCACCCAGCCCCCAAGGATAAAAGGCAAGGGCGTATTCAGTTCATCATAGCTTTTGAGTAAGTCAAGGGACGGAATGGGTTCATGACTAAAAAGAATTGCAGTTGGTAAATAATGGTATTCGTCCTGATACAGCTCACCGCTAAAATTCTTTTTTGCAAAAAAAATAATGATAAAAACGATAAAAAGAAAAAGTGATGTGTAAAGCTTTTTTAAATGCATAAAATATATTTTAGACGAAATTTACCTCGGTAGTCAGCTGAATCCCGAATTTGGATTCAACAGATTCCAGAATCTTTTCTGATAACGCTTTGATTCCTTCTCCGCTTCCTCCGCCATAATTAACCAATACAAGGGCTTGCCGCTCATGCACGCCTATCGGCCCATCCCGGTAGCCTTTCCATCCGGCCTTTTCAATAAGCCACCCGGCCGGAACTTTTATTTTATTTTCGCCAGTCGGATAACCTGGTAGTTCCTCAAAATCTTTTTTTAATTCATCAAACTGAGCTTTGTCTATTTCGGGATTTTTAAAAAAACTTCCTGCATTACCGATGATTGCCGGATCGGGCAATTTGCTTTTCCGAATACGTATCACCGCCTCGCTTATCGCGTGAATAGAAATGTCCTCAACTTCCATTTCCTGCAACGTTTTTTGAATATCACCGTATTCAATATTAAACTGCGCTTTTTTATTAAGCCTGAAAACAACGCCGGTAATGATGTACTCGCCTTTCAGATCGGTTTTAAAAATACTTTCCCGATAGCTAAACCGGCACTCCTGCGAACTAAAATTCCGGATTTCGGCGGTGTTAATAGAAATTGTTTCCACCGTTTCAACCACTTCTTTAATCTCTACACCGTAAGCCCCAATATTTTGCATGGGAGCAGCACCCACAGTTCCCGGAATCAGAGAAAGGTTCTCAATTCCGGCATATTGATTTTCTACACAATATAAAACGAAGGCGTGCCAATTTTCTCCGCCACCTGCGTGAATCCATACAAAGTCGTCATCTTCCCTGATTTTTGTTATGCCCTTTATATTGGGATGAATAACCAGCGCATCAATATGCTTTGTCAGTAAAACATTGCTTCCTCCACCAAGAATAAATTTCGGAATCGCTTTCAGCGTTTCGTCTTTAAGAATTTCGGCTAACGCATTCACCGAATCCACTTCTATAAAAAAGCGCGCTTCGGATTCCAGACCAAATGTATTGAGGTTTCGAAGCGAGACGTTTTGTTGCATTTGCATTGACTGTGTCTTTAAATCATGGCAAAGTTAGGTAATACATTCAAAAATAGTGTTGAATTGGAGATTCTTCCGTTTTTGTTAACTTTGCAAGTTCACTTCTGAAACGCTAATGAGATGTTGCTTAAAAGAGAAATTGCATTCTGGACTTTAATTATAAGCATGTTTGTATGGTCCGGATGCAGTAAAAAGTCACAGGTAAGTTCATCAGGTTCTGAATACCGGGAAGATTTGTCGGAGGTGAGGCCAAGATTTGAATATGTAGAACCGGTTATTGAAAAGAAATCTGAAACTAAGAAAACTACTGTTCCAACAACGCCTAAAACAAATAATGACAAACCGTTATATGTAAACAAGAGACTGGAAACGGTGCTGGATACCATGTCCAGGCAGAATAAATCCATTCGTTATATCAGCGGTTTCAGAATACAAATATACGTGGGGAATGTCAGGCAGGAGGCAGATGCGGCAAAATCTTATGTTTACCAGGCTTTCCCGGATCTGACGCCGTATGTCTCATACACGCAGCCGACATATCGCGTAAAAGTGGGGGACTTTATGTACCGTACTGACGCAGAACAATATTTAGATCAAATCAAAGAACAGTATTCCTCAGCTGTAATCCTTGCGGACCGGGTGGAAATTAAAAAAAGTCTTCTGATAAATCCAGTTGCCGAATAACATCGACAAAAAATTCAACACACTTTTATTTTCTTAAATTATATACATACTAACATCACGATGAAAATAGCATTGATTACGGGTATTACCGGCCAGGATGGCGCTTATTTGGCAGAATTGCTTTTGAGTAAAGACTATGAAGTGCACGGTATTAAACGTAGGAGTTCTTTATTTAATACCCAACGAATAGATCACATTTACGAAGATCCGCATGAAAAGAACGTTCGGTTTCATCTTCATTACGGAGACTTGAGTGATTCTACCAATATTATCAGGATCATTCAGGAAGTTCAGCCTGACGAAATTTACAATCTCGGTGCTATGTCGCACGTGCAGGTAAGTTTCGAAGAACCTGAATATACGGCCAATGTTGACGGAATAGGAACTTTGCGTATTCTTGAAGCCGTACGTTTGCTTGGACTAACTAAAAAAACCAAGATTTATCAAGCGTCAACATCTGAACTGTACGGATTGGTACAACAGGTTCCACAGTCAGAAACAACCCCTTTTTATCCTCGCTCGCCTTATGCAGTTGCCAAATTATACGGCTACTGGATCACGGTAAATTACCGCGAAGCTTATGAAATGTTTGCAGTAAACGGAATTTTATTTAATCATGAATCGCCGTTAAGAGGTGAAACCTTTGTAACCCGGAAAATCACACGTGCCGTTGCACGCATTGTTTTGGGATTGCAGGACAAAGTATACCTTGGAAACCTTGATGCACAGCGTGACTGGGGACATGCGAAGGATTTCGTAGAAGCAATGTGGCTGATATTACAGCAGGAAGTTCCGGAGGATTATGTTATTGCAACAGGCATTACAACGCGTATTCGCGACTTTGTAAGAATGGCATTTGCAGAAGTTGGTGTGGAAGTTGAGTTTACAGGCGAAGGAGTTAACGAAATTGCCAAAGTCGTAAAATGCAATAATCCCGAGTTTCAGGTTGAAATCGGAAAAGAAGTAGTTGCAGTAGATCCGCGTTATTTCCGTCATACAGAAGTTGAGTTGCTGATTGGTGACCCAACCAAATCAATGACCAAGTTGGGCTGGAAGCCCAAATATGACTTGAAAGCGTTGGTGAACGATATGATAACGTCCGATATCACTTTATTCAAAAAAGACCAGCTTTTGGAAAGCAGCGGTCACCGCGTTCCAAATTATTTCGAATAATACAAAAGATAAAATAAAAAAATAACCCTCCGGGAATTTTCCAGGAGGGTTATTTTTTGTCGTTCTATTTAAAAACGATCAGATATTTGCACCCGTATATTTTGGCAGTTTTTTGCCGATTTTAATTAATGTCTCGGGATTTTGGTAACCAATAACCTGTTTTACAACGTTTCCGTCCGGATCAATAAAGAACAGTGTAGGATAACCTTCCAAAGGATATTTTTTAGCAAGATCAGGACCTTCGCCACTTTCCATGTCAAATTTTACATTGATAAAATTTTTATTGAAAACCTCAGCTACATCTGTTCTTGTGAAAACATTTTTTTGCAGCATTTTACAGGGCCCGCACCAGGTTGTATAAGCATCAAAAAATATGATTTTTTTCTCTGCTTTGGCCTTTTTCAGAATCTGAGACCATGTTCCCGGGGTAAACTTAATGCCGTTATCCGCTAGTTTTGTTTCCTTTTTGCCTCCGTCAGCTGCGTAAGAAACCGAGAGCGTTGCAACAAATGCCAAAAGAAAAAGCGCTTTTTTGTAAATTCTCATTGTTTGCATTGTTATGATTTAAGAAACTGCATAACGAAGATACTGCCATGTTTTATTTTATAAAACAATTCTTATTCAATAGGTTCCCAAATACGCAACGAAGTTTCCAATGCATTGAAATTGTGATCCTTTCGTGACAGTTAAAAAGAATAAGTACCTTTGCAGACAAAATAATTTATTACAAAATGAAAATTCAGGAAGCAAAATATGTGATGAGCAATTCGGATTACGAAAAATGCCCACCGCCGAACATGCCTGAATACGCATTTATTGGCCGTTCTAATGTAGGGAAATCCTCACTGATCAATATGCTGGTTGAGAAAAAGTCTCTCGCCAAGACTTCCCAGCAACCTGGTAAAACACAGCTGATTAATCATTTTCAGATTAACAATGCATGGTATCTTGTCGATTTGCCGGGATATGGATATGCCAAAGTAAGCAAAACGGAACGCGAAAAATGGGAAAAGATGATCGGTGATTATCTTCACAACCGTCCGAATCTGATGTGCACATTTGTATTGGTTGATATCAGGCACAAGGCGCTGGTTCCGGATCTTGAATTTATGGCTGAGCTGGGAAAAGCAGGAATTCCGTTTCACATCATATTTACAAAAGCAGATAAACTTAAGGCTTACCAGATTAGTGCACAGGTTGCTGCATATGAAGAAACACTGGCAGAAATATGGGAAGTAATTCCTCCTATGTTTGTCACATCCGCCGAAAAACACGAAGGAAGAGATCCGATTCTTCTTGCAATAGAAACTTATAACAAAACGTTTTCAACAGGCAAGAGCCAGTAAAGTTGTTTAAGGTCTGATCTTTGCGTTATTTTGCGCAAAATTTGACATTGTCAATAATTCGAAGAAGAATAGAATTGAGGCCTGACTGGAATAGTAAATAACAGAAAAACTAATAGCACAGAAAGAATGAGTGATAAAGTAGAGACAACCGGAATGGAATTGTTAAAGGAAATTGCCAACGTTTCCGGTAAAGGCGGGTTATTCCGTATTTTAAAACCAAGCCGTGCCGGTGTAATTGTGGAAGGATTGGACGAAAAACGTGAAAAGACATTAATCGGCCCGACTGCACGGGTATCTGTGTTAAAAGACGTTTCCATTTTTACTGAGGGTGAAGTTGAATCTGTTGCATTAGCGGATGTTTTCCTGAAAATCAAAGAAATTCATGGCGCCGTAGTTGGACTGGATGTTAAAACAGCGTCTGATAAGGATCTTATAGAATTTTTAAATAAAATTCTTCCTGATTTTGACAGATCCAAAGTGTATGTTTCTGACATCAAAAAAGTGATCAACTGGTACAATTTGCTTTCAAAGTACGTTCCTGAGTTGTTTATAGAAGCGGAAGTTACCGAAGCTCCTGAGGAAGTTCCGGTTGCAGAAACC
>Ga0247807_10001298_pt1 | contig 14755 bp, 11 predicted proteins | sample UWRJL074202C1_FD_179931 | JGI IMG/M metagenome (GOLD analysis project Ga0247807, IMG submission 179931) | Plant litter microbial communities from Arlington Agricultural Research Station in Wisconsin, United States - UWRJ-L074-202C-1 | ecosystem: Environmental > Terrestrial > Plant litter >...
TCGTCCTCGGTGGGCGGGCCTTCGGGCCCGGATTCGGATTCGCGCTGGGCTCGACCACCCTGTTCGCATCTGCGCTGCTCACCGCAGGGGTCGGGCCCTGGCTGCCCTTCCAGATGCTGGCCGCCTCCTGGATCGGCATGGGTGCCGGGCTGCTTCCGGCACGGATGCGCGGACGCACCGAGATCGTCGTGCTCGCGCTCTACGCGGCGCTCTGCGGCTTCGGCTACGGGCAGGCCATGAACCTGTCGTTCTGGCCGTTCACCCTGGGGCCGGACACGGCGCTCAGCTTCGTGCCCGGGGCGCCGCTGGTCCAGACGCTGACCACGTTTGTCAGGTTCAGTCTGGTGACCTCCTTCGGCTGGGATCTGACCCGCGCCGTCGTGCTGGTCGGCGGAGTGGCCTTGATCGGCAGGCCGGTGCTCGCCGCCCTCCGCCGCACTTCCAAGCGCGCCTTCTTCGCCACCGCGCTGCCCGAACCCCCGCCAGCGCCCGTTGCCGAGCGGGACGCGCCCGGCCCGAAGAATATTGGCTAAGCCACTACATGTAGTGGTTCACTAAGTCTTTGGCACCTACCGGTAGTGTTTCGGGTCTGGGGTGCCTCGAATTGGGAGTACACGTGAGCAGCAGGAACCAGAAGTCCGACGCCCGGTCCAACCGACCGGCGCCGGCAGCACGAGGCACCGGATTGGCCATCGAACGCCACTTCAGCACGGCAGGAGTACACCCCTTCGACGAGGTGGTCTGGGAGCTGCGCGATGTCGTGCAGACGAACTGGAAAACCGGCGAGACCGTCTTCGAGCAGAAGGATGTCGAATTCCCGACCACCTGGTCGGCCAACGCCTCCACGATCGTGAGCACGAAGTACTTCCGTGGGGCCGTCGGTTCCCCCCAGCGGGAGGCGAGTCTCAAACAACTGATCACTCGGGTAGTCGCCGCGTACGTGTTGGCTGGCGCGGAGAACGGCTATTTCGCCGGCGCGGCCGACGCCGAGGTCTTCGGGTCAGAGCTCACCTGGCTTCTGCTGCACCAGGTGTTCTCGTTCAACTCCCCGGTCTGGTTCAACGTGGGCACCCCGTCGCCGCAGCAGGTCAGCGCGTGCTTCATTCTCTCGGTCGACGACACCATGGAGTCGATTCTCGGCTGGTATCGCGAGGAGGGGATGATCTTCAAGGGCGGCTCCGGAGCCGGAGTAAACCTGTCCAACCTGCGCTCCTCCAAGGAACTCCTGTCGTCGGGCGGAACCGCGAGCGGGCCGGTCTCGTTCATGCGCGGCGCCGACTCCAGCGCCGGCACCATCAAGTCGGGCGGGGCGACCCGGCGGGCAGCCAAAATGGTGGTGCTCGACGTGGACCACCCCGACATCGTGGAATTCATCGAGGCCAAGTCGCACGAGGAGGGCAAGATCCGCGCGTTGCGGGATGCCGGTTACGACATGGATCTCGGCGGCGACGACCTGGCCAGTGTTCAGTACCAGAATGCCAACAACACTGTGCGGGTCACCGACGCGTTCATGCGCTCGGTGGAGCACGACACCCGCTTCTCTCTCACCTCCCGGCTGGACGGCAGCGAGATCGAGTCGGTCAGCGGGGCGGCCCTGTTCCGTCAGCTCGCCCAGGCGGCGTGGGATTGTGCCGACCCGGGCATCCAGTACGACGGCGCGATCAGCGACTGGCACACCACCCCTGAGTCAGGTCGGATCTCAGCGTCGAATCCCTGCTCCGAGTACATGTCGCTCGATAATTCATCGTGCAATCTGGCCTCGCTCAACCTGCTCGCCTTCCTCCGCACCGACGACGCGGGCGAGCATCTGTTCGACACCGACGCGTTCGTGCGGGCCGTGGAGCTGATCATCACGGCGATGGACATCTCGATTTGTTTCGCCCATTACCCCACCCCCGCCATCGGTGAGACGACCCGAGCGTTCCGCCAGCTGGGCATCGGATATGCCAACCTGGGTGCTCTCCTGATGGCCACAGGGCGTGCGTATGACTCCGAATCCGGTCGGTCCCTGGCCGCTGGGATCACCTCCCTGATGACGGGAACGGCCTATCGTCGCTCAGCCGAACTGGCTGGAGTCGTCGGGCCCTATGACGGCTACGCGCTGAATGCGGCGGCGCACACCCGGGTTATGCAGAAGCATGCGGCTGCCGACACCACCCTGCACACTGCGGAAGGCATGAGCGGCGAGATTCACGATCGAGCGGCCTTGGCCTGGCACGAGGCCGTCACCCTCGGCGAGGTGTCGGGTTGGCGCAACGCGCAGGCCAGCCTGCTCGCTCCCACTGGCACCATCGGCTTCATGATGGACTGCGACACCACCGGAATCGAACCAGATTTCTCACTGGTGAAGTTCAAAAAGCTCGTCGGCGGCGGCTCCATGCAGATCGTCAACCAGACCGTGCCGCGTGCGCTCCGCGGCCTGGGCTACTCGACCGAGGCCATCGAGACCATCGCAGTGCACATCGCCCAGCACGGCCACGTCGTCGACGCCCCCGGCCTCGACCCCGAGCACTACGCGATCTTCGACTGCGCCATGGGGCAGCGGGCCATCGCACCGATGGGCCACGTGCGCATGATGGCCGCGGTGCAGCCGTTCCTCTCCGGCGCCATCTCCAAAACCGTCAACCTGCCGCAGAGCGCCACCGTCGACGACGTGGCGCAGGTCTACTTCCAGGGTTGGAAGATGGGGCTCAAGGCCGTGGCGATCTACCGCGACAACTGCAAGGTCGGTCAGCCCTTGTCCGACGGCAAGGCAAGCCGGGACACCGCATCGGTCGACCCGACCGCAGCGCAGTCGCCCGCGTCAGCCGGGTCAGCAGCGAGTCGCCGGCGGCTCCCGAAGTCCCGTTCATCGGTCACCACTTCCTTCACTGTCGCCGGTGCGGAGGGGCACCTTACGGCGGGGTTATACCCCGATCAGCAGCTGGGCGAGATCTTCCTCAGGCTGGGCAAGCAGGGCTCGACGCTGTCCGGGGTGATGGACGCGTTCTCCATCGCGGTCTCGATCGGCCTGCAATACGGAGTGCCGCTACCCACATACGTGGAGAAGTTCACCAACCTACGATTCGAACCGGCCGGGATGACCGATGACCCGGAGATCCGGATGGCGCAGTCGATGATGGACTACATCTTCCGTCGCCTGGCGGTGGACCACCTGCCGTACGCTGCGCGCGCCTCGATGGGGATTTTCACGACCGCCGAGCGCGTCTCGCAGCTCGATTCGGGTGGTTATGGGATAACGGAAACAGAGGCCGCCAGGCAGGTGCTGCCGACTGCTGGGCTGGCGGCAGAAACGACTCGGTCGGTGCATTCCTCGGCAGAATTGCTCGCGGCGCAGCAGGGTCTCAGTGTGGATTCGCCGTTGTGTATGTCCTGCGGCACCGCCATGCGTCCGTCCGGGTCCTGCTTCGTATGCGAAAGCTGTGGAAGCACGAGCGGCTGTAGCTGAAATCACCCACTTGAGGCGCGAGTGCGCGTCCCTAGCCCTCTAACCGGCCCATCCAGCGATCGTGCCTCCGAGGAAGCCGGCCAGACGTGCGGAGGCGGCAGAACCGGCGAATGAAAAGAACTCAATTTCCTAGCGCACCCGCAGGACCATCTATAGTATTTGCCCCATGGCAGCTACTCCAGTGCCTGCCGGTCTGGACGGAAAAGCGTCGGATACCATGTTGGCGCTGGGTCGTTTCTTCACGCGGTGGGACCAAACAGATGATGGGCGCGCAGTCTTCCGTGAGGGCGGGCGCAAGGGCGACGTGTTCTACCGTGACCGGTGGAGCCATGACAAGGTGGTTCGGTCCACCCATGGGGTGAATTGCACGGGATCGTGTTCGTGGAAGGTCTACGTTCGCGATGGCATCATCACCTGGGAGTCGCAACAGACCGACTACCCCTCGGTCGGCCCGGACAGTCCAGAGTACGAGCCGCGCGGGTGTCCCCGCGGTGCCGCGTTCAGCTGGTACACCTACTCGCCGACGCGAGTGCGCTACCCGTACGCCCGCGGCGTGCTCGTCGAGATGTACCGGGAGGCGAAAGCCCGGCTGAAGGACCCCGTCCTCGCTTGGGCCGACGTTGTCGGCGACCCCGAACGCCGGCGTCGCTACCAGCAGGCGCGAGGCAAAGGCGGGCTCATCCGGATCCCGTGGCAGGAGGCCGTCGAGATCGCCGCCGCCGCTCACGTGCACACGATCAAGAAGTACGGTCCGGACCGGTGCGCCGGTTTCTCCCCGATTCCCGCCATGTCGATGGTGTCGCACGCGGCGGGGAATCGGTTCATCCAGCTCATCGGTGGAGTGATGACGTCGTTCTACGACTGGTACGCCGACCTCCCCGTGGCCTCACCGCAGGTATTCGGCGACCAGACCGACGTGCCCGAATCGGGGGACTGGTGGGATTCCACCTACCTGATGATGTGGGGATCGAACGTTCCGGTGACACGCACGCCCGACGCACACTTCATGACCGAGGTGCGGTACCGGGGCACGAAGGTGGTCGCTATCAGCCCGGACTATGCCGACAACACGAAGTTCGCCGACGAGTGGCTGCCCGCCCAGGCCGGGACCGACGCTGCGCTCGCGATGGCGATGGGCCACGTGATGCTCAAGGAATTCTTCGTCGACCGGCAGGTGCCCTACTTCAACGGCTACGTGCGCCGCTACACGGATCTGCCTTTCCTGGTCCGCATCGAGGAGCACGCGGATGGCGGCCTCGTGCCGACGAAATTCCTGATGGCGGCCGACCTGCCCGACCAGGCGAACACTCCGGATGCAGCCTTTAAGACGGTTCTGCTCGACTCGGCCACCGGCGCTCCCGTGGTGCCCAACGGATCCATCGGTTACCGGTACGGGGAGGCGGGCAAGGGCAAGTGGAACCTCGACCTGGAGGGTGTCAACCCGGTCCTGAGCCTTCTCGACGAGGCCGGTGCCGGCGCATCCGCCGAAACCGCCGAGATTCGGATGCCCTGCTTCGAGGCGCCCTCCGGTGAGGGGTCGGTGGTGACCCGGGGTGTGCCGGTCAGGCGCCTGGCCGGACACCTGGTCACCACGGTGTTCGACCTGATGCTCGCTCAGTACGGTGTTGGTCGACCGGGTCTGCCGGGCGACTGGGCGACGGACTACGACGACGCGACGACCCCGTATACGCCGGCCTGGCAGGAGGAGATCACGAGTGTGCCGGCGGCCGCCTGTGTCCGGGTCGCGCGTGAATTCGCCCGTAATGCCGAGGAATCGAAGGGGCGCTCCATGATCATCATGGGCGCCGGCATCTGTCAGTGGTTCCACGGTGACGCCACCTACCGTGCAGTGCTCTCGCTGGTGATGCTCACCGGCTGTATGGGGCGTAACGGTGGCGGTTGGGCGCACTACGTGGGTCAGGAGAAGACCCGTCCGATCACCGGATGGATTTCCCTCGCAAACGGTTTGGACTGGAGCCGGCCGCCGCGCACCATGATTGGTACCGGGTATTGGTACATGCACACCGATCAATGGCGCTCGGACGGGTACTCGGCCGACTCCCTCAAGTCCCCCCTCGCTGAGGGACATTTTGATGGCATGCACACCGTGGACACCCTCGCTCAGTCGAACCGGCTCGGCTGGATGCCGTTCTACCCGCAGTTCGACCGCAACCCGCTTGATCTCGCCGATGAGGCGCAAGCCGCAGTGGATGCGGGGGAGGCGCCCGATGCCCCGTCCTGGATCGCCGACGCTCTCAAGAACCGGCGGCTGAACCCGGCCATCGACGATGTCGACGCTCCCGAGAATTGGCCGCGCACCCTGGTGCTCTGGCGTTCGAACCTGTTCGGCTCGTCTGCCAAGGGCAACGAGTATTTTCTGCGCAACCTCCTCGGCACCCACAACAACGTGATGGGCGCCGACCACGTGAACGCCGCCCGGCCGCGGGACGTGAAGTGGCACGACGAGGCGCCGGAGGGGAAACTCGACCTCCTCGTCTCCGCCGATTTCCGGATGACGTCGACCACGCTGTTGTCAGACATCGTGTTCCCAGCCGCCACCTGGTACGAAAAACACGACCTCTCCTCCACCGACATGCACCCCTTCGTGCACGCCTTCAGTCCCGCCATCGACCCGCCGTGGGAGGCCAAAACTGACTTCGACACCTTCCGTCTACTCGCAGAGGAATTCTCCCGCCAGGCCAAAACGCATCTCGGTACCCGGCGGGACCTGGTCAGTGTGCCGCTGCAACACGATACGCCGGGGGAGATCGCCCAGCCGGGTGGAGTTGTGCGGGACTGGCGGGAAACCGACATCCCGGCGGTGCCCGGTCAGAACATGCCGATTTTCTCGATCGTTGAACGCGACTACACCGCGATAGCGGAGAAGCTCGCCACGGTCGGACCGCTCGCGGAGGAACGCGGCTTCACCGTCAAGAACATCACCTACCGGATGGGGCACGAAATTGAGCGGCTTGCCCGCAGCAACGGGTTAATGCTCGGCGGGGCGGGCAACGGCCGCCCGGCCATCGATACCGATGCGAAATTCGCCCAGGCCATCCTGAGCTTCTCCGGCACCACGAACGGGGAACTAGCCGTGCAGGGCTTTCGAGAACTGGAAGAGCAGACCGGCATGAAGCTCGCCGACCTCGCCGAAGGTTCCGAAGAGAAGCGGGTGACCTTCGCACAAACCCAAGCGGGGCCCGTTCCGGTAATCACGTCCCCGGAGTGGTCCGGGTCCGAGACGGGTGGGCGCCGGTATTCCCCGTTCACGATCAACGTGGAGCGGCTGAAACCCTGGCACACCCTTACTGGACGGATGCACTTCTTCCTCGACCACGACTGGATGCGCGACCTCGGCGAGGCCCTGCCAATCTACCGACCACCGCTGGACATGCAGCGCCTGTTCGGTGAACCGCGATTCGGGCCGAACGGAACAACCGAGATCACCGTGCGCTACCTGACCCCGCACTCGAAGTGGTCCATCCACTCGGAGTATCAGGACAACCTCTTCATGCTGTCGCTGTCCAGGGGAGGCCCGACAGCGTGGATCAGCCCCGCGGATGCGGCCGCGATCTCGGTGTCCGACAACGACTGGATCGAGTGCGTCAACACCAACGGCGTGTACGTGTGCCGAGCCATCGTCAGCCACCGGATGCCCGCGGGTGTCGTCTACGTCTACCACGCGCAGGAGCGCACGATCGATGTACCGAAGTCCGAGGCGACGGGCCGCCGAGGTGGCATCCACAACTCGGCCACCCGACTGCTCGTCAAGCCCACCCACCTCATCGGCGGGTACGCGCAGCTGTCCTACGCGTTCAACTACTTGGGCCCCACCGGCAACCAGCGTGACATGGTCACCACAATCCGAAAGCGTTCCCAGGAGGTGCGGTACTAATGCGCGTGATGGCTCAAATGGGCATGGTGATGAACCTCGACAAGTGCATTGGCTGCCACACCTGCTCGGTGACCTGCAAACAGGCGTGGACCAACCGCGCCGGCACCGAATACGTCTGGTTCAACAACGTCGAAACCCGGCCGGGACAAGGGTATCCGCGCCGCTACGAAGACCAGGAACAGTGGAAGGGCGGCTGGCAGCTCAACAAGAAGGGCCGACTCGTACTCAAGGGCGGTGGACGGCTGAAGAAGCTTTTGGGACTGTTCGCGAGCCCCGTGCAGCCCGAGCTGAAGGACTACTACGAGCCCTGGACCTACGACTACAAGACCCTGATCGACGCGCCGCTCGGAGACGACTTCCCGGTGGCCCGCCCGAAGTCGTTGATCACGGGCAAGGACACCAAAATCAGTTGGTCGGCCAACTGGGACGACGACCTCGGCGGGGCCCCGGAGATGGGACACCTCGACCCCATCGTCGAAAAAGTGCGGCGAGAGTCGGAAGACAAAATCAAGTTCGCCTTCGAACAGACCTTCATGTTCTACCTTCCGCGAATCTGTGAGCACTGCCTCAACCCCTCCTGCATGGCGTCGTGCCCGTCCGGTGCCATCTACAAGCGCGTCGAAGACGGCATCGTGCTCGTCGACCAGGACAAGTGCCGAGGCTGGCGCCAGTGCATCACCGGCTGCCCCTACAAGAAGATCTACTTCAACCACAAGACCGGTAAAGCCGAGAAGTGCACCTTCTGCTATCCGCGGGTGGAAGTCGGTCTTCCCACCGTGTGCTCCGAAACCTGTGTCGGCCGCCTCCGCTACCTCGGCCTGTTCCTCTACGACGCCGACCGGGTGACCGACGCCGCCGCGGTGACGGACGTGACCGACCTGTACGAATCGCAGATGGACGTGCTCCTGGATCCCAACGACCCCGAGGTGGCCGCAGCCGCCCTCGACCAGGGAATCCCGGCCGACTGGCTGGACGCGGCACGGAAGTCGCCGGTGTACGCGCTCGCGAAGGTGTACAAAGTGGCGCTGCCGCTGCACCCCGAGTATCGCACCATGCCGATGGTCTGGTACGTGCCGCCGCTGTCTCCCATCGTCGACCTCCTGAGCGAGCAGGGCCACGATGCCGAAGACAGCGGCAATCTCTTCGGCGCGATCGACGCGCTCCGCATCCCCGTCGAGTATCTGGCCGAGCTGTTCACGGCAGGCGACACCGACAAGATCACCGAGGTATTGCGCAAGCTTGCGGCGACGCGTGCCTACATGCGGGCGATCACGATGGAACAAGAACCCGACCCGTCGATTCCGGCAGCCGTGGGGATGTCGCCGGGCTCCATGTATGAGATGTACAGGCTGATGGCGATCGCGAAGTATGACGAGCGCTACGTCATTCCCAAGGCACACGTCGAGCAGGCACATGACCTGGAGGAGATGGGGTGCTCGGTCGATTTCGAGGGTGGCCCGGGCATGTATGAAGACTCACCGTTCGGGGAGGCGAGCGGTAGGCCCACACCCGTCGCCGTGGAAAACTTCTACGCACTGAAAGACCGGCAGACGTCCGACACTCCCGCCGGCGAGCAGGCACTCCGAGGCCGCGTCAACCTTCTGAACTGGGACGGCAACGGAAGCCCCGCTGGCCTCTTCCCCGAAAAACGCGACCGACCGAGCGCTGCAGCCCCATCGCCGGCCGATCTCCGCCCGCCCACGGAGGGCGGCTCGCTGTGAGGCGCGATCGAGCCGCCGCCCGCAGCCTGGCGCAGCGCGTGTTCTATCAGGCCGCGTCCTGGTGCCTGTCGTACCCGGATGCCCAACTCCTGAAACGGTGCGCGCTTATGCGGTCCGCGCTGGCCGAACAGGGCCAGGCTGCGCCGGATCTCACCGCGTTCATGGGGTACCTCGAGAACACCGCGTTGGGAACTCTGGAGCGCTCCTACGTGGAGACGTTCGATCTCAGCAAGCATCATCCGCTCTACCTGTCGTATTGGACCGATGGCGACACCCGCCGCCGGGGTGACGTGTTGGCTGAGTTCAAGCAGGTGTACCGGGCGAGTGACTACCTGACCAACACCCACGGTGAGCTGCCCGACTTCTTGCCGCTGGTTCTCGAGTTCGCCGCATTGGCCGGCCCGGTGACGGGCCGCGACCTGCTCATCCGGTACCGGCCCAGCGTCGAAATGCTCCGTCTCGCGCTCACCGAGCACGAGTCACCGTACGCCACCGTGGTGGAAGGCATTTGCGCCACACTTCCCGGCCCATCACCCGCCGATCGGCAGGCCGTGCAAACCATGGCGGGCGTCGGCCCGCCGGCCGAAAGTGTCGGCCTCGAACCCTTCGATCCGCGCCTGCTTCCCCTGAACGCCGGCTCATGATGTGGGACGTGCTGCTCTGGGGCATTCTCCCCTATGTGATGGTGGCGATCCTGATCGGGGGAACCATCTGGCGCTACCGTTACGACCAATTCGGTTGGACCACCCGCTCGTCTCAACTCTACGAATCACGCCTCCTTCGGATTGGATCCCCGATCTTTCACTTCGGGCTCCTCGCCGTGATCGCCGGCCACTTCTTCGGCTTGGTCATCCCCATGTCCTGGACACTCTTTTTCGGGATGAGCCAGGATTTCTATCATCTCAACGCCCTGCTTGTCGGGGGAGTCGCCGGGGTATGCACCCTCGGCGGGATCGTGATCCTGATCTATCGACGACGCAAGACCGGGCCGGTCTTCATGGCCACGACCACCAACGACAAAATCATGTACGTCGTGTTGACCGCCGCGATCGTCCTGGGTCTCTGGACCACCCTCGCCAGCGTTTTCAGCGGCGAGCACGGCCACAACTACCGCGAAACCGTGTCGCCCTGGTTCCGATCCCTGTTCATCCTGCAACCGGATATCGCTGCGATGGCCGCCGCCCCGTTCTCCTTCCACATCCACACCCTCGTTGGCATGCTGTTGTTCACCATCTGGCCCTTCACCCGCCTGGTGCACGCCTTCACCGCTCCGCTGCACTATCTGTTCCGGCCCTACATCGTCTACCGGTCCAGGGATCAAGAAGCCGGGCAGGTGCGACCGTTGCGACGCGGGTGGGCGCCCATCGGCACCAAGGATCGCACCCCTGACAAGCGCTGATCGGAGCGGCGGCGATGGATATCACCACGGGCTCGAGAACCACTGCACGGCAGCGAGCACACCACAGCAAAGGGGTGAATCTCACCCTCGCGACGCTCGCATCCGTCGTGTGCTTCTGGGCGTGGACCAGTATCGCGCCGCTGGGCATCCGCTACAGCGATGCCATGAATCTCTCCTCAGCCCAGACGTCCGTGCTCGTGGCGATGCCCGTGCTTGTCGGATCGATCGGCCGAATCCCGGTGGGCGTGCTCACCGACCGATTCGGCGGACGACTCCTGTTCACACTGGTACTACTCGCATCAGTCCCTGCTCTGGTGCTCGTCGCGATTGCAGGAACCTTCAATGCCTACGTCTTCCTGGTGGCCGCAGCACTGCTCCTCGGTGTGGCCGGAACCGTTTTTGCCGTGGGAATCCCGTTCGTAAGTCACTGGTATCCGCCGAGCCGACGTGGCTTCGCCACCGGGGTGTTCGGTGCAGGGATGGGCGGCACCGCGTTGTCGGCATTCTTCACGCCACGCCTGGTGGAATGGTTCGGCTACGTTCCCACGCACCTCATCCTCGTGGTGCTCCTCGTCGTCGTTGCCGCCGTCGTGTGGCTCTTCATGGCCGAGGCCCCTGGGTTCACGGCCAGCACTGATCCCTTCCTGCCCAAACTCGTCGCTGCGGCGCGGCTCAGTGTGACCTGGCAGATGAGCTTTCTCTATGCGCTGGTTTTCGGCGGATTCGTCGCCTTTTCCACCTACCTGCCCACCTACCTTCGCCAGATCTACGACTTCGACCTCACTGCCGCCGGAACCCGAACGGCAGGGTTTGCGGTCGCCGCAGTGATCCTCCGCCCCGTCGGAGGGATACTTGCCGACCGCATCGGCCCGAAACCCGTGGTGATCGGCTCGCTCGCGGCGGTCACAATTCTCGCCTGGGTGGTGAACCTCCGCCCCGACGGCGAGATCCCGGCCGGCCTCACTTTCGTCGCGATGGCATCGGCACTCGGCCTCGGCGCCGGGGGAGTGTTCGCCTGGATCGGACGTAACGCACCGCCCGCCAACGTGGGCGCGGTGAGCGGCATTGTCAGCGCGGCCGGCGGGCTAGGCGGCTACTTCCCGCCGCTGGTGATGGGGGCCACCTACGACGCCGCGGAAAACAGCTACGCGATTGGGCTCCTTCTCCTCTCCGGAACCGCTCTGATCGCTCTGATGTTCACGATCCTTCTTGTGAAAGACAGGACGCCTGTCACCACGGATCAGTGATGCTTGCGTCGACATGACGGAGTGACGGCCGGCTCAGCCACGATAGGACGTCCAGCTGTGTCGAATACACCCAGGAGGTGGTCCCGAGATGCACGGAGCCAAACGTCAACCCAGCGCCCACGCGTGAAGCTTTCATCACGCAATGGCCGAACCAAAACTGGTTCCCCTCGATGGGGGACGTGGCCGACACGGCAGACGGCGATGCCATCGAGACAGCCTGTCCGCTACCGCCGCGCTAGCCGCGGTTGATGGCAGCAACATCGAAAGCGACCGCCGTTCAGCAGCGGCGCACCAACCTACGGACGCAGAAAGCAAATATGTACCGGAGTCTCTTATTCACCGCGTTAGCGATCGCGTCCCTGTCTGGCTGCGCAGCAGTGCCACCTGTCTCGGCCCCAGAGACAACAGAGTTCGCGGAAACGTCAAGCCCTCTGCCCGCTGCGGACCCCGCCGAAGCAGCATGCGTGTCGCTCAGCGAGCCGGCATCTCTGGGCTACAACGCCTGGAACGATTTTCATAAGGGAACAATCGACCTCCCAACGAGCATCGAGCAATTGACACGCGCCGCTGAGCTGTTCAGAGCCATTGAGGCTCCGCCGGGAAGCATCGCTATCGCTGTGTCGAACGTGGTGACATATATCGATGCTGCTGTCCCGGGACCCGAAGGGCAGCCGTATGACACCGGCACAAGTGAGTACTTCAATCTCACCTCAGCACTGGCAGCAGCTTGCTCCGCCTCAGGACACGAACTGATCGTGCGAGCACATGGCGGGTAGTAGCTGGAGCCGTCGGCTCCAAGTACAAAAGGCCAAGAGCCGCGCAAACGCACGAAGGCGAGGACATCAAACATTCCTAGTCCAGAAGACGATTGTTATCGTCGCTGTGAACGCTTCTCTAATTGGGAACACCATGGGCTGTCACAAACTCTTCCGGCGTGTGCGCGTGTGTGTTGCGGCCATCTCGAGTGCGGGCTGGTGGGGTCCAGACGCGCTGGTCGCACCCAAGAAGCCGCGGACCTTCCACGGCTTCTTCTTGTGTACGCGCGTGCTCCGCTCGTGAGGCCCGCGACTAGGATGCACGGGTGACTGACCGCGAATTCAAGAAGCGCAAACGACTCCTTGATGGCCCCGACGCTGTGCGGATGGGTGCAGCGCTAACCGGAGGGGGCTTCGTCGCAGTTGCCCTCTGGTCGTTCATCTTGACATTTCCGAGTTCTGAGGATGTCTACTCGCAGTGCATTGGGCTCACACACGGGCGCCTCACACACATCAACCGGTCGACCTTCCCCACACAGATCTTCTGCGAGACCGAGGGCAGCCCACTCGCAGGCGCTCTCTACCCTTTTTGGGCATCTGTGGGAATGAGCTCCGTGTTCGCGCTCTTGGTCTTTGCCGGGTTCTACGGCGTCTGGATGATGGCGCGCCGCGATGGACGCTTAGACGACAGGACGTGAGACGACCGATCGCGAGGCAGCCGAAGTGTGAGCGTTGAGGCGTGCAGTCGTAACCATCAGTATCCGTCTCGGAACCCTACAGATGCGAGACAGGTCCAGATACGAGACAAATCACCTGCCACTCGTCGGGTGAACTGGCGATCTCCTACGTCTCGTATCCCATGGGTTATGAGGCGCGTAGGTTGCGAGACACAGCGCAACGTTGGCTGTCCCTGGACGGAGCGAATAGGCAGGACGCTTGGAGGGGGAAGTTGAACAGCGTGACGACCTGTATATCGATCAGGGGAGTGCCGGAGCTCGAGCAGCCCGGCCTCAGCTTGATGTTGCACTCACGGCGCTCGAGCCTGGCGACACTTTCGTGATCACAACCTTGGACCGGCTGGGCCAGTCGACGCAGAACGTGCTCGCGTTCGCCGAGGACCTCAGGGGCCAGGGTGTTGCCCTTAGGGTCCTCAATCTGGGCGGGGGTGACGTCGACACAACGACTCCGATGGGCTCGATGCTGTTCACTGTCATGGCTGCTCTCGGACAGATGGAACACGAAATTAAGCGAGAGCGTGTTCTTGACTCGATCGACAAACGGCGCAAAACCAGCAAGAACCTTGGCGGCCGACCGCGGATCATCACGAACAGTCAGATCCGCAGCGCGAACCGACTCATCGAAGGTGGAGAGCCGAGGGCGCAGGTCGCGCGGGACTTCAAAATGTCGCGCGCCACGTTCTACCGACGTGCACGCGCCCTGGGATTAATGCCAGATCAGTCCCGTGACGAGACCTCGAACAGCGACGGCGCGAGCTAGCGACCGTTGTCCGCGAACGGGGCTCGCTTCCACGCGTTGACAGACGCGGAATGCGCTACTGCCGGCGATAGCAGGGGAGCGGAGTTGGCGCACGGGGTCGTCATGCGCTTAGCCCAGGGATAGTCCGACGCACATCCCGTGATCGTGCGCCGCGAGCGGGGGTCCTGGACGCCTGAATGACCCTCGATTCTGTGACCAGAAACGAACCAGATACCTCGCTGCGTGACCAGATTGGGCCCGTATCAGTCCGTGCCAGCGCGTACACTAGATCCATGAAAACCGCGGAAATCCGCGGGATTCCGCCCCAGTTGCGGGGGAGTGACACGGCCGAGATAGCTATCATTTGTTCTTGGTTCGAGTCCAGGTACCCCAGCAGTAACAGGCGCAGGATTCGGTGGCGAAACATCTCTCGCCCCTCCTCCCGATCAGGCCCGAAATGGCCGCTGTGACCAGAAATGGACCAGAAACCCTCGTGCGGGGCGACTGTCTCGCCTCATCGCCCGGGTTCGTACGGACCATCGCCGCCCTGGACACGCTGCCGCGCATCGGAGAGACCATGGCCCAACGCATCCTGGACTACCGGGAGGCTCAGGGCCGGTTCAACAGCATCGAGGATCTCCGCAATGTCACCGGAATCGGCGACAAGACCTTCGCTGCGCTCCAGGACCTGATCACGGTCTGAACGCCCTGTCGGCCTGTATCGGGCGGCCGGCGTCGCCGTTCCAAGGCTGCGATGAGAGAATGAGGGAAACCAGACGCAGCCACGCACCCACAAGGATTGGCGCACCGACAT
>Ga0247807_10001299_pt1 | contig 14747 bp, 11 predicted proteins | sample UWRJL074202C1_FD_179931 | JGI IMG/M metagenome (GOLD analysis project Ga0247807, IMG submission 179931) | Plant litter microbial communities from Arlington Agricultural Research Station in Wisconsin, United States - UWRJ-L074-202C-1 | ecosystem: Environmental > Terrestrial > Plant litter >...
CGTCCACCTCGACCGCCTCTACCTGGAGCAAATCCTGCTGCAGTGCCTGGCTGTCTGGGGGCTCGGATTGGCTCGTTAGTTCTCATCTCATTAACCTTTTTCGTTAAATTGTCCATCGCACTCCCATTCTGCTGTCCAACAGTGGGAAGTTTGGCCATCGCAGCAGCAACTGCTGCAGTTGCCGCTTGTGTAGCATCTCTTAGGCTTGCCGACTGTGCTTGTGGAGCAGGGGATGCAACATTGCCTGACTGTGCTTGCAGTGGTGCCTTTGAAGCAGCAGGACTTTTGAGAGGAAGCACGGGTTGAACGCGCGTGGTCTTTAAGGAGGCTGAAGCTGCCTTGGGAGTTGATGTTGAGGTTTGAGGAGGAGCGGCAACTTGGGCAGATTGCTCAGCTCCTGAGGATTTTGTCTCGCTGGATGGGGGCTTGCGGGAGTCCTGGGTACTTGGAGCTTTTGTGACTGCAGCAGCAGCCATTTCAGCAGCAGGTTTAGCTAAGCTCTTTGGCTCATGCTGTTTATCAGCTTCAGATGTTGAGGTCGAATTCTGTTTATTTGCACCCGGACCAATTGGAGCAGGTTTGGGTGGTTGTTGACCTTGCTGAAACTGTTGGCCTGGTGGTCCTGGAGGATAACCATAAGGAGGAAATGGACCTGGTGATGGGAACCCTTGGCCAGGTGGGGGATACCAGCCGGGTGGAGGTGGTGCACCGTATGGCATACCAGGGAATGGTGGACCAGGAGGGCCACCTCGGCCCCATCCAGCAGGTGGTTGCGCGTAAAATGGAGGTGGATATTGAGGATGATGCCCATATGGAGGACCATTTTGTGCCGGAGCTTGGGACACTGGAGGTTGGCCTTGTGGGGGACCTTGCGCTTGGGGTGTGCGACGTTGCTGCCCCTGTCCTTGAACCTGAGCCTGCCCTTGTGCTTGAGGTGGAGGACGCGATCCGCTCTATAAATCGCCAATTAGCCAATGATCAATAGTTTAATGTTCAGAAACAGGAATTAAGAAGTTCCAATCAGAAGGAAGGCAACGGAAATCTCCACATGGGGTTTGCGCTCTCGGAGAATAGTTTGGTTAACATCCGGAATTTTTCATCATTTGGAGCTGGATAGCAACACGGTCTAGAAGTGTGAGGGGAAAACATGCGCACTTACACTGCTCATGATGGCTGGATCATTAGGCGGTAATGGTGGCTTATCCTCCTTGGCACCTGGAGCCTCTTCAATTCTCAAGTCCTTCACATCACTCCCTCGAAAAACAATGTATTCGTAGACATTATCTGAGGGAGGAATCATCTCATCGTGAGGCTTTCGGTCCTCGGTTCCAAACGATGAGACATTCTCAAGTGCTACCGTCGATGTTTCGGAATTGATTTCGTGTAGTGTACCCACGTATCTAGCTCCTGTCAGCTCACCCTTTCACCGACTCATCGAAGCGCATGCAGCATACCTAATGTCGCTCTTCGACACCAGGGATATTCTCGAACTGTTAACTCGTTAGCATGAGCTCAAACTAGGAAGCTATCCAGCCACAACTGACCCAATGAACTCGGCCATCACAATATGATACTGCGACTAGCTCGCAGCAAGCTAGACTATGAGAATTGCAAAAGGAATGAAGTAGGAAAGGGTTTCAATGCGATGGCGCAACGGATTGTTAAAGAAGAGAAGGTTTGGGAATGTCGTGGTTTTGTGTGGTTTTTAGGTTGGTTGGGGAATAGGAAACTTCAGCTCCCAACTCGCTAATTGTTAGTACCTAGTATCTCAGGCATAAAAGAGACTAACAACTTTGATCCACATAACAGCCTTGCTTTCTTGAATTGTGGGCCATTTCGTAACCAAGGTGACTTATCATCTTCACGGAGCTTAATTTATTGATTTGGCGAGAGAATTCGATTGTTATCCTAGTTGGGTACGAGTGACTTATTAATTACTTAAATGACCTAGCAGAGCAGATTGGTGGAAATCTTCTACCTCGGTGGCCAGCAGCTACTAATTTCCACTCATCTGCTCCTGAGTCTGCTCTATTATGCTAATAATCTTGTTTTGATGCCTTAACTATTGTAGCATTTGCACAACTTCGTTGTAAGCTAAAAAGGGAAAAAAAGGAAAAGAAAAAGGAATATGATATGGCATATTGATTTTATAGTAAAAGTTGCAAAAGTCGTTTCCCTTCCAAACTTCATCTAGAGAAAGTGGGTGACAATTAGATGTTATCCTGGAGCTTTAAGAAAACCTCGAGTTGACATTATTTATAGAACTCAAAAGCTATAATAACGGTTGCTTAGGAGCATTTCCTTCTTGCTGTGAAGTCAAAATTCGATAAAGCCTCATATTATCACGCCTATGCTAAACCGATTCTCTTGATCCGTACTAAATAAATATCCGTAAAGCCATACTGAAGTCAGTCTTCACTCCATACCCTCAGATCCAAATCTCAGGCTACGAGTGTGCAGGAAGAACAAAAAGCTTTTCTACTTCGTACGTCCAATCCCACAACTACTTTGTCCTAAGATTAAAAGGAACCTTATTCACCCCCCAGTTCCCAACCCCGCAGCATGTTTTGAAAGGAGATTCCCACATCGGTAGATTGAAGCCGGGTCTGCTGCTCTATATCTACGATTTCGCTCCATGTCTTTAGCATTGTATGCACTTCTGATAGTTCATTGTTAGTGCAAATGATTGGGAACATTTCAATAATTGGTGTTCCTTGACGCAATTACAAGAACATCTCTCACAGTAATTTGGAAAGTCAAGAACTAAGGACATAGAAATATTATTCAAAGAATGTGAACTAAATCATGAAAAACGCGTGATTAGTTTACTGTCATTCAAAATGTATATTTGTTACTGATAGAAGCTGTCTCAGAATTCAGCAGTTTTGGTTAGGCAAAGACACAACTATTTGAGACTCATAGACAACAGTTTCCAGCGACAAGCATATATAGTTATTTATGTCATGATTTGCTGTGGTCAGGAAGTATTAGTTTCGAGACAACTAAAGTGGGAGAATAGTGAATGGGTGTGTGTGATGGGACGTTGCTGGTTAACACTCAAGCCTCAAAAAGGAAGTCATCCCTTTTTAGCCGAGCGTGCTAATAATAACACGCCTATGATCACACGTGCACCAGGATAGCCGCCAAGACTATCAGGGCTATGGCCCTATTGAGCGCGGACATAACCAGCTTGCAGCTTTCTAGCAGCTTTCACAATCTTAACGCCGAAAAGCTCATCCTTGACGATAAGCTCTACCCACGATGTCTGATAAACTATGCTACCGGTCTCGTCGCCACGCCGTCGTCTCTGGCATTCTTGAACTCGACTCCGCCTTCAAGAAAAAGATGGCAAACCTTCAAGCCTTTAAGGAGATGCTTGCCTACGATTGGGATAATGACAAAAACTATCAAGTAAGCCTTTCTATTCATGAATGAACCTTATACTCGAGTAGTTAGGTGTCCTGCTAACATTGCTAAAGATCGGTCTCGCTGCCATCCTTGGAACTAGCCAATCTCCTGACCAAGTCGACTCTCTTACCCACCGCGCCCAAGTCTTTTACTGGAACAGAGAAAAGAACCTTTCCATTGACTTCAATGAGTACGAGACCTTCGTCGCTGACCCAATCGCGTTCGAGTCTGCTGTCGATGACTCTCCAGCTGCTGGCAATGAACAGCAACGAAGCTTCGCAGAGACGGTCGCGCTGATTGAGTCTGGTGCAGAGGTTCCCAATGTCCGACAGATCGAGCCAACCGTCCTCAAAAACAAAGGTACTGGTCCTGTCTCTCCGCGCCGACTAAAACCATGGGAGGCCGCTGCACTGAAGAAAGCCGAAGAGGATGATGATAAGGAAGATGGTGGTGTTAAGGTAAGCCATACTGTTAGATATTCTTTCTGTTCAAGCATCACAAAGCATTGCTAAATTTTATTCTTCTTAGCTCGAGGAGGGCACCTTCGGTGATCAGCGTGATAAGGTAATCCATCAAGAGTTCCCAGAGGATGATATCAAGAACATGGCATAGGAAGCGAACTTATGAATTATGACCTGCATATGGTATCGAGCATAGGACCTGGACATAATGGCGTTTGAGCGATTAATTCATGCATGCAATGGGGCCTTTCGGCATTTCAGGCGTAAGAAAACATGGGCTTTAAGGAGTACCGAAATGGAAATACCCAGGATTGATAATTTGACATATATCCAATCATGAGTGATACTCAAGCACTCCAGTTCTATGTTCTGCTGTTCTAAGACTCTATTGTCCAAATACTGATACTCCGATTTAAGATCCGATGATAACACTAAGTATAAGTTCATCAACCTTGAAGCAAAGGGTATTGCCAAGCGTCAAAGCAGAAATACAGCAACACGATGTTATTTACCAGATCCGCACTCTCTCGGGTACATCTCCATATATATTCATAGATAGCGCTGGGATTGTTCTCTTTTTGGCCATCCATAACCCATATATCGGGATCAATCAACTTCCAAGCGTAGTTAGAATGTATACGAGAAGCCTCTCTAAAATCAATGCTCACCTAGTTCTGAAAATTATAGAAATTGTGGAGAGTATGTGTAAATGAAAAGATCGAAGCCGAAATTGCAGAAAATTGTCCAACGTCAAAAGCTGTCCATCAGAGAATCGAAGGCAGGGCCTCTCCAGACTGAAATTTATCGAGCAGTAGAATTAACTACAAGTAGAAGAAACTTCATAGATGTCAAACCGTCTCCGCTCATTTGACATATATTTCAGTACATCACACGCTTACTTGTATGGTAAACTCTCCTAGTTTCTTTAATGGGCTTTTGTTTTTGGTAATGACTGACTAGGTAACAAAAATTCGCTTATCCCTTGTACAAGAAGAGCCGAGGAAACACATGAGCATAATAGCAGTAAGCCTCCTCCAAATATTTAATTCCTGCCGCAATGTAAAATGAACGGAGATGGTTCTCTTGACCACTAAAGACAATAGAAAGATAGGCTGTCATACAATCAAACAAAGCACGAACCCAGTAAGCAGTCGTTGATATAATCCGAGACCTCTAGACGAGAGAACTGATTATTGCTCATGACAGCCCATAATAGAAATATTATTTTTCCAAACCTTGAATGACTAGGTTTCAGTGTAGGAAAACATATGATGGTGAAATAGGTCTCGGGAGAAGATGTTGATGAATACAGCAAATATCGTAAAACGGAGCAAGGCTCTTGTACCTATCAAATTTGTAAATACAAGATTTTTGAAGACCAACAGTATAGGTTGGGTGATGGCATTACTCACCAACAAGCAGAACAATACATTCCTATGGTGGCTTTTGCGGATTTTCAAGACCCAATCGAGACACTCATAGATGTGAAGGACCCCAAAGAGACAGTGGGACATAGCCCGATTGAATATTTCATATCGTTATGTTTGTTCGATGATATTGCGTGTCAGGGACATATTGTGAATGAACCAAGACACAGCATGGTGAGAGATTGACAAAGCAAAAGAAGCAAATTGCCGAAGTTGTGTTGCTGTTCAACGATATCCGCCAGGATACCTTGGGTTTTGTGGTGCCATGCGAGTATTGGCGGTTCCGATCGCAGGACCTGCGCCTGGGCCGGGTCGAGTTTGAATCGCAGGGTTGGTGCAGAGCATACCAACTCGAGAGCCAAACTTGGATCCTCTGAGAGATACCATATGCTTGCGAATATGCTGAGCGACAATTTCACGGTGTTGAGGGTTGGAATGAGTCAGAATGTACTGGATGAGGTAGTTCCCATACTGATCACTAGCAATGTCAATCAAAGGAATGCGAGGACGGTCATGACGTCCTTCGCAAACTCGGTCAAGATACCGACCAAGGAAATCAATCCCCCCAATCTTAAGACACTTCTCGACAACTTTGGAGGCAAACTGATCCATACTGTACTCGGATGCATACCGGATGACATGATCCACTGCTCGACTACGATCTGCTGGTGCCCCATGCTCGCAAATGTGCTGGATGCACCAGTTACCAAACTGTCCATGAGCAACTATATCAATGCTGGCAAGCACCTCCTCGATACAAGGACGCTGTAGAGACATCAGTCTATGTTTGCTTGAGCACAAGGTTATGGAAATGCTTACTTTGTCTTCCTCGAGACAGTTCTCGAAAATATTCTGGACCACCAAGCTACCTGTTTCACCTAGGGCGACCTCATGCCACATACCTCGAAGTGCATCATTGACATACTTCATAATCTGTGGTGGAGACTCAGTCCAGCGAAGCTCGAAAAGCTTCTGCCATACATGACACGCATATCGGTGAATGACTGTCTCTGGGATTCGACGGAGAAGCTCATGTACCATTATAGCCTTGTAGTCCTCAGGAACAGAGTCAAAGGCTTTTTGGACGACATGGCAGCCAAATGCATCCATTGAAAGGTTGAGCGTGTTGCCGCGGATAGCCTCAGCAATCTTAATTACCTGTTCAGGTGTTCCATGCTCGAAGCAACGTTGAACAAGAAAATTACCAAAGCGGTTAACCATCAGTGGATATGCCTGAGCAACGATTGCTTCCACAATGTCATACTTCTGTTCAATTGTGCCGACCTTAAGCTTTTGTTGAAGAAATATGGAAGCTTGCTGATCGTTGTTGCAGACGATCTTATCAACAATATACTTCCAGTTGCAATTGACGGTACGATCAAGAAGACGGCGATAATTGAGTGGCTCCGTAGTTGGCAAGTATGTTTGTCCATCCGTTCCATCACCCTATTTTTCTGTTAGTGCTAAAGACGCCATTGGAGTAATACTACGAAGACTATAAGCAACAGTTTCACCTACTGATTCGTTCTTCCATCCAGGGTTTGCAGTAAACTCAGGTGCATGTGGGGACAAGGGAGTACCAATTGGCTGTGGTTGATAGCCAGAATATATGCCGCTAGGTATGACATTGGGCAGGCCCAAGCCCATCTGGGAGGCAACTCCCATACCTATAGAGCCATACGAAGTAGGACCAGGGGTAAATCCATCATAGGAACTATTACTGGATGCATAGAAATTAGATCCAGAAGGACGACTATTGAAGCGGCCAGCCGGATTGTTGCTTCGGCGAGGGCCAATGGAAGGCAACATACTTTCTCCTTGAACCTGTCCGTAGCGTTCAGTTCGTAAGTCGTTAACTGCAGGTTTTGAGAATTGCATAGAGCTGTCAACAAATGGCTGACCAAATCCTCGGCTCATGAATTCGGTTTGAGCCATGGCCTGAGAAGGTTGGAAAGCTGCACCAGGACCGTGGAGCGAACCAAAACTTGGCTTTCCACCATTAGCCCATATATTCTTAGCACGATTGAATCCTCCAGCAGAAAGCGCTTCACTGGTGTCAGAACCCGCATCATCTTGCTGGGCTCTCCATGAGTTGTCATGATAGTACTGGGGCTGGGTAGCGTCATTGGAGTCTTGTTGACCAGTCAACTCAGAAGGCTCAGACGGCAACCCCATGGCGAAATCTGCATCAGAGACGGTACTACCAATTACTTGATCAATAGTGTGTTTCGTGATACGACTCTGAGCAAGTTCCTGGTCCATTCGAGCAATCTTGCCTTTAGCAGCCTCAAGTTCCGTCTTGAGACGAAGAACTTCGTCTTCCTCCAAAATAGCAGAAGTTTCACCTACGATGCTAGGTGTGCTAATAGTAGGAGTGGTATCGGTGGCATGGAATTCTTCTGTGGCGGGGATGATTTGAACGGAGCTGCTACTTGACGAGATGTAGTCAGCAGTACGCGTGTAGGCAATGTCGTCGCTAGACTTGAGTGCGTTGTGTTGCTTAGAAAGTGCAGCAGTCTGCTCGGATAGCTTGGCCAGGAGTTTGGTCATCGAGCTCGTAACGCCGTTGGAGGTAGCAGAAGTTGGCTCATGGCTGATCTTCATCTTCTGTAGCAATTAGCAAAAGTGCGTCGGATAATTGGATCCAGTCACTGACCTTAGGACCTTGATTACCAAGTTTGGAAGACGAGAGAACAGTAGTTGACTTCTTGAGGGAGGCTATGTCCTAAACGGGTATTCAGTCAACCAGCAGTATAGTAAATTGCACTTATCAACTCTTTTGTAGAAGTAAGGCTGTGTGTAAAGACACTGAACTTTGTAATAAAAATTGACAAATAGTATTTCAAGACTCGGAATTGATCTACTATGAGGCTAGCAAAGGCGAATACTTACCAGACGGTCGGACATTTTCTCATCGGGATACGACGCATTTTCTTGAGAGTCACTGCGAGTAGCAATGATACGTCGAAGTGTTGGGGAACCAGACATCTTGTATGGTTCAGGCCAGTGTCTTTGGTGAGATGGGCTCAAGGTAGAATGCTACTGTCGTTTGCTAATCAGTAGATGTCGCAAACCCCAATTCGTAGGTGGAGGAATAGATTTCAAATGACGGGGAGGTGGCTTTGTTGTCGGAAGAAAGCGAGAAAGATGAACGGACAAATTCGAGTCGTAGCTCTATCATACGTGACTAGATAGGAAAGAGTGCACCTAAAAGTGGCCAGCACGGTTTCATAAAACGGAAAGAGTAATTGTCTGGCTTCGATGTCGAAAGATGTCCAATTACCTCTGAGGTAAAGAACGATGTGCATGTTTAGAGGTCGGAGGAGAGCTAAGAGTTTATAAAGTGTCAATCACGTGGTCCCAGAATACCTCGACAAGCTTTGGAAATCAGTCGAAGGTCAGGGCCTTGATCCAGATAGTACAGACTGAACAAAGGGACTTATCTACAATAAGATATTGGCCAAGGTGGGACTTTACTTAGAAGAAGTGCAGGATAGACCTTTGCGAAGCAACCGCACACTAAATGCCTTCTCCTGATCAGAGAAATGTTGCGTTATCTAGTCCTTTCATCTGAGTAAGTATAGAACAACCAATACCAGAAGTTGCAGTCGCGAGGGTTGTTTCTAATTTCATGTTATACTTCCAACTGCGGTGTGATAAAACCTCAATTGTCAAATGTATGAGTTGAACCGCCTAGTACACCTTTCAATGTCGACTATGTTCTATGAGAGCTGGCTGCGATATCATCTCTGATTTGGAACGGTCTAGGTCTCTTTAAAACAACTATCCTATGGTCTAGCTCCATAAGTTGTGAACTTGGAAAGAAAAAGGCTTTGCAGATGGTTCAGACTTATGACCATGATAGACGGCAGACAGAAAATTCGAATAGCTGCATCAAAAGAAAAACAAAACAGCCAATACAAATTTTAAAAACAATGAGAGCTGGTTCAATTTCTTCCAATGGGAAGAAATTTGCCACGATACAATGGTGCACCTTCCTACACAGATAACATCTCACTTATAATGACTTATAAATCCCCTGTAGAAATTCGACACTCAAAATTGCGTCATGATTCATCCACAGCTTATGATAGACAATATCAGAATACCTGTTCTTCCAAACGCCAACAAATTTCCCCATATACAGTGTGTTGTACAACCTTTCTGGCGGTATGCCCTAGCGTTTTCTAGCGCTTCTTTCCTTTGAACTTCTTCGACTCTTCTGCTGTCCTTTTCTTTTTCGGCGCTCCCTTTCCTCTAGCTTTGATACTACGAAGTCATTAGCCACCGTACGATATTAGCCAGCGCCGCTCTTACATCTTGTGATTTTCCTCCCATTCTTCATGTTCATCATTAGGAATTTCGAAGTCGTCGGGGCCCGAATATGCCTTCCGTAAATCTTTTAATGTCGACATCTTCCTAGGATAGTATGCAGCCAATGCAGGGCCCTTCAGTCGCTGGCGAAGGATTTTGTTTCCAAGTCTGAGGCGTTCAGGATTAAATGTATGCGAGAAAATCCGGCATTGAACCTATGTGAATTAGTTTGGCATATAGACAAATATCAATATACCTACCTTCATAAGGTCTAACAGTCTAGCCCGCGGAATAGACATTATGGAGGTTGATAGACTTGCAAAATCAATAAATTTTGGTACGAGTTATCGAGAACGTTGAGTAGGATGTTATTGTTGCCTTAATATCGAGGCATCATTTCCCATCCGGATAACCTAATGCGGCCGCTCTGACTCTGTTAGTTTTCCTTTATTCAATGAACTCCCACATAATAAACATCTCACCACACTTTACTCAATGGAGGGGCTTTTCTCCATGCACAAGAGAAAGTCAGACGCTGGGAGCTTTTCACAGGAAGCAAAGAATAAAAGACAAAAGCAAACTAAAGAGTCTGAAAACAATCGCCAGGTATGTTTTTTCCCGGTACCGACCATACTGTTTCGTGGAATACGAATTTTCAATTTTTAAAATGACTATTATACATACTTTTTCTTTCTACCACTAGAAAAGGATTCTTGCTAACAAGTTGTCAATTTAGCTCAGTGGTCAAAATGGTTCATCTTCAGAAGCTCCCACCGTTTTAGACCAGGAACTTCCCGTGACCATATCAGCCGCCATAGCCAATTTGCTAGAAGCATGCTCAAAGTTCGAGTCTCTCCAAGCAGATGAAAGATTTCAGGCAATAGAAAACCTGCGTGACGGCATTGGTAGCAAAACCTTCGAAGAGTGTTTTACCATACGGAACAGGCTCAGCAGAGCAGTTAAGGATTGTGGATATATTATGCCACAAGCTCCTCCTCATCCTGGAAATTCAACCACGTTATGTACTGGAAACCCGACGAAGGTTGCGAAAACAGCTGAGAAGGACTCGTTGACGCACATGTCAGGATTTCATGTATCCCGTTGGAGGTCTAATGAAATACCTAATGAGCTCCCTCGACTGCCAGATGTTTGTGATGCTACGCTGTTAAAAGCAGCTTTTATACATCAAGGTGCCGGAAATCCTTCGGATCTTAACTATGAGCGACTAGAATGGGTGGGTGACAGTTATATGGAACTCGCTGCAACACTTCTCATATCTCAGACCTTTCCTGCGTACCTTCCCGGAAAAGCTTCCCAATTGCGTGAGCGTTTAGTGAAAAACACACAGCTTGCGGAGTATGCTCGGAAATATGAATTTGAGAAGCGTGCAACTTTACCGCCAGAGTTTGACGAGGCAAAGAATCCAAAGTACCATAGCAAGGATACTAGAGTGATCAAAGTCTATGGAGATCTTTTTGAAGCATACATCGGAGCCATTATCTTATCAGATCCATCAAATGGCTTGTCCAGAGCTGTACAGTGGCTCAAAGATCTCTGGGGAATGACCATCAAAAAAGAAATTATCCAGAACGAGAAGGAAGGCAACGATTATGACAGTCCTTTGTGGCGATTGAGAGGTGATAAAATTGATCTAGCCGGCCCTCGACAACTGAATAGCAAAGATCTTTTACGTCAAACTTTAAAAGCCCCTGGCGTAATTATCGAATATCTTGATGCGGCGCCAGAGAAGAAGGGTAAAGACAAACTTCCAATCTTCACCGTTGGTGTTTATCTTACTGGACTTGGGGAGACGAAGAAACTGTTGGGCGTTGGTACAGGAAAGGGCAAGAAAGATGCTGGCTTCAAAGCTGCTAGTGAGGCTTTGCAGAACAAGTTGTTGATGAAAATGTATGCTGAAAAGAAGAAGGTGTTAGAAGAGCTTGCTGCGAGAGAGGACGCAGCCAGGGAAGACGCAGCCATTACGCGATTGGAAAATCGCCCAAGTGGAAATACATCGAGCGTATAGAATTGATACTGAATACGGAATATTACTTACGACCTTTTTAATAATGCAATATCCAGGAACTAGTTGAGTTCATCAATTTGGGCAGCTTTACTGTATAATAAGTAATTGCATATATGTACAATAAGTACGATATTTTCCAAAAGAGCACGAGCTTGCAGTGCCTTCAGATCAGTGAGATGCTCCGGGTTTACTAGGTCATTCATTTATGCTATATTTTCTTCTAGATGTAGTTACTGGATATGCGAACTAACGATTCATATACATGCATTACCTAGAAATTCTGAGTCATGACATACTCCAAGTTTCCCCCCAGTCTAACATGAATCAATGACAAGCGCATTCTCTCTGTTGCTAAATGTAGCACTCGATCAATCTGTTCCATCACAGGTAGTATGCAGGGGTTTCTTTTTAAAAGAGTCCTCGAAACCTAATACCAGCCACTGTCTTCCGACTTCTCCTAATCCCTGCTTCCTTTTTCAACGCCGAGGTACGACACGCGCGCTGCACCTCATCATCGGCGCATGAAAGCCAATTTCACCACCACCAACAGATAAACCCATAATTCCACGCTATTTCCCCAGATTTCTCCTCGATTCACGTCTCGCATGTCGACACTACAAGATATATAACCTCGATCATCTTGCTTCTGATTACGTTGCAGGACGAGGCTGGGGAAGCCGATATATCTTATCAGGATGGCGGATTCTGTAGGTAAGTCTTTCGCTGCTTTGATTCGACTGGAATTGCCTCACAGACTGCCATTTATAGGTCAAATGTCTGATACTGACTTGCAAATTGCAGATCGAGTTTTCGTCCATGCACTTAACACAGTTAAGAAGATTCCCAAGACTGGCGCTTCTCGTCCGCCCCCCGCCGATCGCCTCCGTCTTTATGGACTTTACAAGCAAGCGATGGAGGGCGATGTGGATGGTGTGATGGAGCGTCCTTCTAGTTACCGAGATGGCGATTCTGGAGAAGGAGGCCTGGAGGGTGATGAGCTGAAAAGGGAGAGAGACAAGTGGGATGCATGGGATGCGCAAAGAGGAGTCAGCAGAACGGAGGCAAAGAGGAGATATATCGAGGCTCTGATAGATACTATGCATAAATATGCCAGCACTACTGTGTAGGTTCTCGACTTTGGGGCTAGAGGAGAAAAACTAATGGCTGCAGGGACGCAAGGGAATTGGTAGCAGAGTTGGAGTTTGTATGGGATCAAATCAAGAACAATAGCGAATCATCTTCCGGCTCCTCACCTGGCAGAGGTGCAGCATCATATACGACACAACCAAGGCAGTTCCAACGTCCTCAAAATGGAACAGAGGGTCCAATGCGGGTTCTCAGTCCCATGAGCCAGAACGACGAGGAGGAGCGCGATTCGGCGCAGAGACTCGGCTACAACGATGAAGATGATGACTATGAAGAGGGTGAGAAGAGCGATAAGAAGACAAAGCGGTGGAGGAGAAGTGTTGAGCAGGCATTGGTCAAGATGACTGCAGAGGTTGCAGCTTTGAGAGAGCAAATCAGTACAGGAAGGGAATGGCAAGGGAAGAAAAACAGGACTCCAGGACGATGGATCACATGGTTCCTTTGGTTGCTCTTTAGGCATGCTCTCTTGGATACATTTGTACTCGCTGTACTACTACTGTGGCTGAGGAAACGGAAAGATAGAAGGTTCGAGGATCTTGTAAGGCAAGGCCTCAAGATAGCTAGGGAATACGTAAGGATGATACTACCATCGAGGTGATTAACCGAAGACAGATATATCTTCTAGCTTTTCAAGTGGAAACTGGGTAGGCCAAGGCAGTGGAAGTCTCAAGCCACCAGCTCAAGACGAACAGACCTACTTTACAGATAGTACGCTATCGAGGCTGCTATGTCAACACCTTGTTTACAGAGGAACTCTCTTCGGACTATATCCCTATCACAGAAACGGATCACGACTTCACGATTTAGATCTTAGGGCACCCAACTCAATAAAACGATGCACTGGGTTGACTTGTCTTGCAATCGCTTAACACAAGTTAGAGCCTAATTTCGCAAATGGAGAAGCTGTTCTCAAAGAATAGCTACAACAAGGCGTCGCCAAGATTCGGCAATACGCTGATGTTCGAGTCATGGGTATCATGGGAAAATTCCACCATACAGCGATTCTGCGTCTTTGCACTTTCTCCATGCTGTGAAATGTCATCAACAAGTATGGTGCACCGAGACATGAGATATCTAAGCACTAGTGATCAGGAATTTGAGCCGGTGATCTCAAAGCTACAGCCTCATGCAATGATACAGGAGAAATATTCAAATAGACAATAAAAATATGTTAACTAGACTACGCGTAAGCATTTGTGCCCTCTCATGGCATCCCAGGAATTGAGGCCGCTCCATCAACAGGTTTCTGCCACTGTGCTCTATGACCTTCGAATAACTCGACTTTTGGGACGTTATCATTTGGCCACTCGGGATCATCCATCACCCCAACCTTTAGAATTACTTTGCCTGCAAATGTTTCGCCTGTACGATACACTATCCAAGAGATCTCGTTAGCCTCAATTTGTATTTCATCTCGTAACAAATCGCAAGCTTTAGAATAAATATATCCTCGGATTGTCCAAATCTTAGGGTAGAGGGACACAGAAAAACATACAAGTTGTTCCACAATCTCCACAGAAATGACTTGTGATCTGTTTACCAGTATCTGCAGTTTTGGAAATCTGCTTCGGGGTACCTAGAATACGCTGTCAACTTATCTATACTACAAAGGGGAATCAACTTAAAACATACCGGACTCAAGCTTGAAGTTTTCCTCAGGGAGAATGAGGTTGTTACTGTACGTTGATCCTGAAATCTTTCTACAGTCTAGACAATGGCATAAAGCGTGTGCCTCCGGCTCACCACTATAGCTTATTCGTATCTAAGGTAGTAAGTATGTCAGTCGAGTGTCGCGAAGAAGGTTATGAAGGATGTCTCACTTTTTCACAGAAACATCCTCCTGGCTGAGACATTTTAGATACTGGTGGGAAGTTTGTTATAGAGAAGTATATTAAAGCTTGGGGTAATGTATATAGCACAAGAAATCTGTCTGCAAAAATGAACTAGATGGGCAGGACAATGGGT
>Ga0247807_10001300_pt1 | contig 14741 bp, 17 predicted proteins | sample UWRJL074202C1_FD_179931 | JGI IMG/M metagenome (GOLD analysis project Ga0247807, IMG submission 179931) | Plant litter microbial communities from Arlington Agricultural Research Station in Wisconsin, United States - UWRJ-L074-202C-1 | ecosystem: Environmental > Terrestrial > Plant litter >...
TGAAGCTAGCGTCGGTGGTGCGGTACTTCCGACGGACCAACGATCCGTCAGCCACACATCAGGGAACGACCTGGCGTGGACTCGCCCAGTGCTCGATGAGGAAGAACAGATGACCACCACCACACCTCCACACGATAATCTCCCCGCGGGCATCCGCCTGGTCGAGGCGAACGGGGCGCTTCCGGCCATCGCTGTCTCTCTGCCGTCGGCCACCGCGCTCATCTACCTGCACGGCGCCCATGTCGCGGAGTGGCGACCGACCGACCAACGCCCGGCATTGTGGATGAGCGCTCTTAGCCAGTACTCGGCCACCACCGCCCTGCGTGGCGGCATCCCGCTGTGCTTCCCCTGGTTCGGACAGAACGCAACTGACCCCTCACTCCCCAACCACGGCTGGGCGCGACTGGCCGAATGGACCCTTCTCTCCGCGACCCGTGGGGCCGATGACGCAGAACTCACCTTCGAGCTCACTGACCGGAGTGTGGGGGTTCCCGCGGGAACAGCACCGATGCGTCTTCTCTACGTGGTCACCGTGGGCGCCCGCCTCACCGTGGAGCTGCAGGTCGAGAACAGGGGCGCCGCTGACCTCACCTTCGAAGAGGCCCTCCACACCTACCTCGCCGTTGCCGACGTCACGGTGGCTAGCGTTCACGGCCTCGAAAACCTCCACTACAGTGACCGCGCGGTCTCGGCGGAAGCCACCGGTGCCTCCCCTGCCCCGATCACTTTCGATGGCGACCTGGTCGACCGGATCTACCCGATGCCGTCGGCCATCGAGATCGACGACAGAGGGAACTCGCGGGTGATCACGGTGGTCGCCGGAGCAGCCGCCCAGTCCGTCGTTTGGAACCCGGGCACAATTAAAGCCGCCGCGATGGCCGACATGCCAGACGACGGGTGGACCTCGATGGTCTGTGTCGAGGCCGCCAACATCGTCGAGCATCGCATCACCCTCGCCCCCGGAGCCAGCCACCGGATTCGCTCCGACATAACGGTGGCCCCGCGGTAAGCAGTCGGTCGGCCGGTTCCTGCCCGTCGCGGTGACGGGGTGGGGATCGGACTCCTGACGTTTACCAGATGCCGAGGTGTGTCAGCAGGATGTTGGTGCCGATCAGAATGAGGATCGCACCGCCGATGATTTCGGCCGGGCCCCGGAACTTGAGCCCCACGCGGTGACCGATCAGCACCCCGGCAAAGCTGAGCACCAGGGTGATGACACCGATGATGGCGACGGCCTCCCCGATGGAGACGGAGAGGAATGCAAAGGAGATGCCCACGGCGAGGGCGTCGATGCTGGTCGCGACTCCGAGGAGGAGCAACTCGCGGAGGTTGAGGCGATCGTTGTCCACTCCGTCGTCGGATCCGGTGAACGCATCCCACAGCATTTTGCCGCCGATGACGGCCAGCAGGACAAACGCGATCCAGTGGTCGATCTCGGTGATGTACTGCTCGAGTCCGCGGCCCAGGAGCCAGCCGATCAGAGGCATCACCACCTGGAATCCGGCGAAGATGACCGCAATGATGATCGCGTGGCGCAGGTTGAGCTTGCGCATGTGGAGGCCACGGCCAAGGGCGACGGCAAACGCGTCGGCCGAGACGGCGAGGGCAATAAGAACTACAGACCAGAGGGCCACGGGGGAGCCTTTCGTGCGTTGAAAACCGGGAACTGCTCCCCATCGAACGGTCCATCCAACCAGACAAAATCGTCGTTTTGGATACAAACGTATGTTTTCGGAACGCCGAATTTGCTGGTCAGAAGCCACGAATTCTGGGGCTCGGGTAGGCCGGTGCGGGGTGGGTGCGCTCGTAGACCGGTCGCACTGAGCCGCAGTGAGCACGCTTCACGCGGTGGGCGCAACTGGGCCGGAGATGCCTCCATCCGGCGGGAGATAGTGTGTGCACAATGAGCGCCGAGCGCTCGAACATGCCTGATTCGCGGCTCGCGGCGAGAGATAAACCGAGATGGCGGGAGATGCGGGATGCTTCCGCGCGCACTCGTACCCTGGCGGCTACAGAAAGGGTGGTCCGGCGGTAGTTAGAGCTCTCGCCGAGCCGATGTTTCTCCCGCCGGTCGATCCTCGTTCTGGTGCCGAGCCGACATGTCTCCGTCCGGGCGAACTCTTCTCCGGCCGAATCAACTCTTCTCTCGCTGAGCCGATCTTCCTTCTGGCGTGAGCGACTCATAGCGGCGCCCGGTGGTGGTGAAACGACGAACAGCGGCGCCCGGGATAACCTCCCGGGCGCCGCTGTTGTTGGTCACGTCGTTCTGTGTCGACGTCGTGTGTCGACGTCGTGTGTCGACGTCGTCTGATGTCGACTTAGTGCTGTGTCGGCTTAGTGCCGCGTCGAGTTAGTTGACGCTGTCGGGCAGCCAGTCCGGGTTCTCGGTGACGAAGTCAGAGATCACGAGCGGGGTCTCGAAGAGTCCAACGCCGTAGAAGGCGTCGGCGAGGTCCTGCTGGGCGGTGACAGCTTCGGCGTCAACGGGGAGAACGCCGAAGGTGCGACGTTCGTTGGCGACGAGCAGCGGTGCCTTGTCGAGCGCAAGTTCCTCGGAGAGGATCGTCGCGACCTCGTCGATGTTCTCGTTGGCCCACTGGTCGGCTTCCTCGAGCTCTTCGAGGATGATCTTCAGCACGGCGGAGTCTTCGCTGAGCAGCTCTTCCGAAGCGAAGTAGAACGTGCGGTTGTCGGTGAGGCCCTCGCCCGTGACAACCGTGGTGGTCTCGATCTGCGACTCGATGATGGCGAGGTACGGGTCCCAGGTGCCGAGTACGTCGAAGGAGCCCTGCTGGAACGCGGATAGTCCGTCGGCGGCGGCCGAGTAGTAGACGATCTCGACGTCGGACTCGGAGAGCCCGGCATCCTCGAGTGCCTTGAGGAGCAGGTAGTGCTGGTTGCCACCCTTGGTGACACCAACCTTTGTGCCGACGAGGTCTTCAACGGTCTCGATGCCGGAGCCAGCCTTCGAGAGCAGGGCAACACCCTCGGGGTAGGGGGTCTCGGAGGCGACGTACTCGATGGGGCGTCCACCGGCGGCGGAGAAAACACTGTTGGCGTCGGAGGCGTGGCCGAAGTCGATGTTGTCGGTGTTGAGTGCCTCGAGCAGCGCAGTGCCGATCGCGAACTCTTCCCACTCGATTGTGTAGCCCTCTTCGGCGAGACGCTCGTCGAGGTTGCCGCGAGCCTTGAGGATATTGAGGGTGTTGCCCTTCTGGAATCCCACCGTCACGGTGCCCTTGTCTTCAACACCCTCGGGGATCGCGGTGTCGGCGCTGCAGCCGGTGAGGGCGAGCGCAGCGACAACAAGCCCGGTGAGGGCGGAGAGTGTTTTCTTTTTCACGAAGGAACTCCTGGTTGGTGGATGATGCGGGAGAGAATCTGTTCTTCAAGGGCGAAGAAGTCCTGGTTGCGGGTGCGCGGACGCGGAAGGTCGATGTCGACATCGAGGGCGATGCCGCCGTCGGCCAAAACGATGACTCGATCGGCGACGGCGACGGCCTCGCTCACGTCGTGGGTGACGAGAACGGACGTAAAGCCCTGGTCGCGCCACAGCGTTTCGATGAGGCCCTGCATCTCAATGCGGGTGAACGCGTCGAGAGCGCCGAGGGGTTCGTCGAAGAGGATGACCTTGGGTGCGCTGACGAGGGCGCGGGCGAGGGAGACGCGCTGGCGCTGGCCGCCCGAGAGCTCGCTCGGCCAGACCCCGCTTTTGTCGGTGAGACCCACCGCGGCGAGGGCCTGCTCGGCCTTCGCAGGATCGTCGGTCACCAGTGCAACGTTGTCGAGCACGGTGCGCCAGGGGAGCAGCCGGTCGTCCTGGAACATCACGCGCACGTGCTCGTTCGGCCCGCTCACCGGGGTGCTGTCGATGGCGACGGTGCCCGCGGTGGGAGCTTCGAGCCCGGCTATTGCTCGGAGGAGGGTGCTTTTGCCACATCCACTCTTCCCAACGACCGCGACAAATTGACCGGCAGGGATGCGCAGGTCGAGATCGCGCAGTACCGAGGTCGACCCGAACGACTTCGCAAACCCGCTGATGGTGATGTCGACGCTCATACGCTGGCCTTCGCTTTCTTCTTCGACTTTTTCGCGAAGACGGGGTTCCAGCGCAGAAACCGTCGCTCGAGCTGTACCGCGATGACATCGGAGAGTTTGCCGAGGATTGCGTAGAGGATGATGCTGAGCACCACCACGTCCATCTGCACAAACTCGCGCGCGGTGGTCGCCATGTAGCCGAGCCCGGAGTCGGCACCGATGGTCTCGGCGACGATCAGCGACATCCACATAATGCCGAGCGCGTAGCGGAAGCCCACCAGGATGCTGGGCATCGCGCCCGGAATCACAATCTGGGTGAAGAGCTGGCGCTTCGGGATGCGGTAAACGAGCGCCATCTCGAGCAGACGCTGGTCGATGTTTTTGATGCCGTTGAACGTGTTGAGGTAGATCGGGAACGCCACGCCGAGGGCAACGAGGAAGATCTTCGCCTCCTCCCCGATGCCGAACCAGAGGATCACCAGCGGGATCAGAGCGAGGTGCGGAATGGTGCGCACCATCTGCAGCGAGGTATCAAACAGGCGCTCGGCCAGCCGGGAGACGCCGTTGAGCAGTCCCAGAACAAATCCGATACTGCCGCCGATCACGAGCCCGATGAGCGCGCGCCGCGTGCTGATGAGGATGTCGGTCTGCAGGCTGCCGCGCTCGGCCAGTCGAACGGCTGCTTCGATGACCTCGAGTGGTGCGGGGAGAAAGTTGTTCGGTCCGCCGAGGCTGCCCGCCGCCTGCCAGAACCCCAGCACCACAATCGGAACGACCCACGGCACAAAGCCGCGCGAGGCAAAGGTGCGACGGGGTGTGCGTGTGGTGCGCGCTGAGTCGGGTGTGCCGAGGCCGGTTCCGGTGGCGCCGCTGCCCGCGGTGGGGTCAGTCAGCGTAGACATCGGCGATCTCGGCAAGGTGACGAATGGTCGCGCCCGAGGCGAGAGCAATAGCAATGCGCTGCGCTTCGAGCAGCTGGGCCTCGGGGATACCACGCTCACGGGCGACACGAAGCGCTTCGGTCACCAGCGGTGCACTGCGCAGTTCGTAAGCCGCGGCCAGCACGGTGAGCGCCTTCGTGGTGAGGTCGATCGCGGTGACGTCGGTGTTGAAGGGCAGGTCGAGAAAGGGGTCGGAGGCGTGCTCAGGGAATCCGGATGCTCCGGCGCCCAGCGTCGTAATCTCCAACGCCCGCAGGGCCGCAGCAATAACGCCCACCTCGATGAGCTCAGCGCCGCTGACGCCCAGCGTTTTCGCGCGGGAGGCGTGGAAGTCGACGCAGTAGGAGCACCGGGTGATGTGGGTGGAGCCCACCGCGATGATCTCCGTGGTGCGGGCATCGATCTCGGTGGAGGTCCAAATGTCGTCGGCATACCGACGGTAGAGCTTGAACTTGCCCGGGTTGTGCGAGGCCGCCTGACCGAGTTTCAGAGTGACGTCATGCTGGTGTGACACGTGGTTCCCCCTTTGAGCATCCTTTAGAACCTAACAACGCTCATGACGGGGAATGGGCGATGGCGGTAATAAAACGTCACCTGTCGCCTTATTGCTGAGGATTGTTACATGCGGGAAACGTGGGGGCCGCTGAACCGAGTGCTTCCGTGCTCACGTCGACCAAACGACACAGGGCCCGATCTCTCGAAGGAGAAGTCGGACCCTGTCAATCACACCCGTGAGGTGCGAAACGGCGCTGCGGTGATTAGCTGCAGAGCGTCTCGAGCTCGGTGAACTTGGTCTGCGCGTCGGTGGCCGAAGCGGAGAGTGCCTCAACGTCGACACCGGCTGGGTCGTCGGCGTACTTGCTGAACTCGTCGGCCATGGTCGAGAGCGAGGTGGCGGCGTCTTCGCCGGCGGCCTTGACCTCTTCGTTGGTCACGTTGTCGACGTTGTCGGCGAATGTGGACGCAACCTCGGAGATGGCGTCGGCAGCGGCGCCCGGGTCGGTCTGCAGCTCGGAGATGTTTTCGGTGAGCTCGGTCTGGAGTGACTCCATACCCGTCTGGAGCTCTGCACAGCCGTCGGCCTTGCTCTGCTCGGCGCTACACCCGGTCAGCATCAGGCCGAGAACCAGAAGGGTGCTCGAGGCGCCAACGAATTTTGTGATCTTGGACATAAGGATTCCCCCTGAATTGTGAAAACGTACTCGTGCACCGTACCAAGGCCACGCATCCAATGGGCAACAGAGCGTTCTACTACCGGGTCGAAATAACCTGTGGTTCTCTACGCACCACAGCAATAAGCTCAAGAAATGACGAAGGCTCTGGTTGTGAGCGTAGGTGTTGCGGCCTGCCTGCTGCTGAGTGGCTGCGCCGGAGCATCCACCCCTCTGCCCCCACCGCCCACGGAGGCCGAGATCACTGCAGTGATGACGAAATATACAAACGAACAGGCGAACCAGTTCGGTGACGCGTACCCGGAGATATGGGAGAACGTCGAGTTCGTGCGGTTCATTGACATCAGTGAGTCGGAGCAGTTTGTTGGAGAGTGCACGCGCGGGTTTGGTGTGACGACAGTCACTTTCGATGAAATCGGCAATATGTCGTGGGCAGATGACTCGGGTACGGACTTTGTCTCGACGGTAGTCAATGCGTGTTCGCTGATGTATCCCAACGAGGTATGGCGCTCGCAGGTTCGCACCGATGCCCAAGCCGAGTACCTCTACAACTACACCTCGACGTTTCTGCAGCCGTGCCTGGCCGCGGCGGGATTTGTGTCCGAGAAGCCGCCGTCCCGCAAAGTTTTCCTCGCCGATTCGGACCGAAACCTCTATTCCTGGACCCCCTACAACAGCATCACGGTAGAAAACGTTGCGTGGGGAAACTACGACGAAGATCCGAAACTCTACGAAAGCAACCTCGCGGCCCTGATGGCGCGGTGCCCAATGTTTCCCGAAGGACTTGAGCCGTGGGGGATGTGACAGTTCAGGTGCTCAGCCGAGAAGGCGCGATAGTGGTGCGAAGGGTGGTGGCGAGAGCCGGCGCCATGCTTGCCGCTCTCGCCGTGGCCTCTCTGGTGGTGACGGGGTGCAGCGCCGCCCCCGTCTCTCCGCCGCCGGCACCCACGGAGGCCGAGATCGACGCGGCGATGACGGAATATGTGGAGCAGAACGTCGATGCGCGCGACGCGACGTATCCCGAGGTCTGGGAGAGCATTCGGTTCGAACGATTCATCGCGATGGACGAAGCGCCGGAGATGCTCGGCGGTTGTGTTGCGGAGTTCGGCGTTACCACGGCGACGTTCAACACGGACGGATCGTCGTCCTGGAGTGACCTGCCGAACTCGACCTACGTCTCCACTGTGGTCGATGCCTGCACGCTGCAGTATCCCTATGACTTTCTCAAGACCTATGTGCACTCCGAGGCGCAAAACGCGTACCTCTATAACTACGGCGTGAACTTTGTGCAGCCATGCCTGGCCGCCGCCGGATTGGAGCCCGGCACCCCGCCCGGGAGGGATACCTACCAGGAGAACGTGCAGCAGGGGCTGTACGCGTGGTCGCCGTACAACACCGTCGACTTCTCGGGATGGCTTCGGGGGAGCGGAGACCTCGACCAGTACCCGCCGGAAGAAATGATGCTGTTTCTGCAGCAACGTTGTCCGGCGTCCCCTGCGGGTATGGAGCCGATCTACTAGTGGGCGCCCCGGGGAGATGGGCAACGGGAAAATGGGCAACCGCGGGGATGGCGGCAGTGTTGTGCCTCGCGATCGCGCTGTCGGGGTGCGCCGCAGCGCCCGTCCCACCGCCGAATCCCACGGATGCTGAGATCGACAGCATCATGGTGGCCCGCGTGGAGAGTATGGCCGCGAGTGATACCGAGGCGCATCCGGAGGTGTGGAATGCGATCACGTTCGGCCGTTTTATTGCCAACGAGGAGGCACCCGCAGTGCTCGGTGAGTGCATGGGCGCTTTTGGGGTGACAACAGTGCAGATCGGCACAAACGGGTCAATGTCGTGGACAGATTCGGCCGGCGACGGTTTTGTCGAGACGGTGATCAGTGCGTGTCAGTTCGCCTATCCCTCTGACTATTCGCGGGAGTGGGTCCAGACCGATGCCCAGCTCGAATACCTCTATAACTACGTCACCAATTTTCTTGTGCCGTGCCTGAGCGCGGCCGGGTACGAGTCGGAGGAGCCGCCCACGCGGCGGGCATTTATGGAGACGGCGCGTCATGATCTCTGGGCGTGGTCCCCGTACAACAGCATCGATTTCGCTCGGACGCCGCGGTGGACGCTCACGATTCAGGACGGCCCCACGGAGATGGAGTACTCCATGCTTCAAAATCGGTGTCCGTATGGACCCGAGCCGATGTCGCCGTGAGATCTGGTGCGCGAACGTCGACGGGGGCACGGACCGCGATCGGTGCCGGTCTCGCGCTCGCGCTAGGTGTGCTGGTTATGACCGGGTGTAGCTCGGCGTCCGTTCCGCCGCCAGCGCCCACCGATGCTGAGCTCGAGGCTTTTATGTCGGCGCGCGTCGAGAAGCTAGCGAGGGAGCAGGCGGCGATCTATCCGAATCTCTGGGACGACGTTGAGTTTGAGAGATTCGTTACCCTGGAAGAAATGCCGGCCGTGCTCGAAGAGTGTGCCCACGATTTGGGGGCTACGACAGTGGTGTTCGGGGTCGATGGTTCGATCTCGACCACCAGTGGCCCCATTGGTGGTTTCGAGATCGCGGTACTTGACGCCTGCAGCTTGTCGTATCCTCCCGACTACCAAAAATTGCAGATCCAGACCGACGCGCAGCTCGACTACTCGTACAACTACGCCACGACGTTTTTGGTGCCGTGCATTCGTGCTGCCGGATATACAATCGGTCAGACCGTGACCCGGGAGGAGTACGGCGCCGCAGCACTCGAGCTTCAGCTGTGGTCTCCGTACAGCAGCATCAATTTCGCGAGCGACCGACGGTGGTCGAACTATCCCTTCAATTCGCTCGAACTCGCGCTCGGCCTGGAACAGCTCCATGAGCGCTGCCCGCCATACGCGGCCGGGACGGTGCGGCCGTACTAGGCGGCGTGCGCCTGAACTCCGGGCGCGGCAGTGACGAGCTACGCGTCGTGCGCCCAGGCCGCGATCTGGTCGAGCGCGGTCGCCAGGATTGCCACGGCCTCGTCCTTATTGATACGCGCCACGAGCAGCGCGCTGACGGAGAGAGAGGTGAGTAGGCGCCCATGGGTGCTGACACTCACGGCATCCAGACCCGGATTCGACGCCCGCAGGGCACCCTCGACTGCGGCGCCGAGCTCAGCCCGATAGCTGTCGACGACCAGACGCAGGGCCTCATCGTGGGAGGCCAGGCCCGCGCTATTGAGCAGCAGGCAGCCACGCCGCGGCGAGTCATCGGGCAGGGTCGCGATCGCGCGCGAGAGTCCGGAGAAGTAGGTGTGCAGCGCGTCGGGTGGCGTGGGCTCCGCGGTCAACACGGACAGGCGGGGGCGGATGACCTGATCGAGGTAATTCTCGATGGCGGCATCAAACAGACCGCGCTTACTGGTGAATGCGTTGTAGAGGCTCGACCGGCTGAGTCCGGTGGCCAGCTCCAGGTCGGGGAGGGACGTGCCCTCAAAACCCTTGTCCCAGAACACATCGCGGGCCGCCTGCACCACGCGTTCGGTGTCGAACGTCTGTGTGCGTCCCATGGCTGGCCTCCTGGCATTTTGTGTATCGCTTGGTCCAGTATATATTGGATTGATCGGTACACAAACAGTGCCGGTGCTTTTCTCGGTTTCACCCGCCGCAGTGCTTTCACTGTGTGCTCACAGCTCAGGAAGAAGGAACGATGACCGTCGTTGCGCTCGTACTGGCGGCTCTCGCGAGCCTCATCCACGTCTACATCTTTGTGATGGAGTCGCTGATCTGGACCGGCCCCCGCGCCCGAAAGACCTTCGGCACCACCGTCGCCGAGGCCGAAACCACCAAGGCCCTCGCGTTCAACCAGGGGTTCTACAACCTCTTTCTCGCCATCGTCTCCGTGATCGGCATTGTGCTGATTGCATCGGGCACCACCGCGGTGGGTGCCGCCCTGGTGTTCACGGGTGCGGGTTCCATGGCGCTCGCCGGAATTGTGCTGCTGCTGTCGTCGCCCGACAAGCGTCGGTCGGCACTCATCCAGCTGGTTCCGCCGCTCTTGTCGGTTGTCGCGCTACTGATCGCCGTGTCGAACTAGCGCCCGGAGCATCCACCCCCCCCCTGCGCCCCCCCTTGTGCGCCCCCGGCGCCCCCCTATTTATCCATCTCCCCGCACCACCACCGAAAGAAGAAGTGAATGACCACCGCCGTCAGTACCCAGATTCAGCTCATCGCCCGCCCGACGGGATGGCCGACGCAGGAGAACTTCCGCACCGTGACCATCGAACTGCCCGACCTCGAGCCCGGCCAGGTGCGCGTCGCCAACGAGTTCATCTCGGTTGACCCCTACATGCGCGGCCGGATGAACGACGTGCGCAGCTACACCCCGCCGTACGCCCTCGAGGCGACCATGACCGGTGGGGCGGTTGGCCGGGTGGTTGAGTCCGCCGCCGACGGTTTCGCTGTTGGCGACGTGGTGCTGCACCAGCTCGGCTGGCGCGATGTGGTGCAGGAGGATGCCGCCGCGTTCCGCGTAGTTCCTGAGCTGCCCGGTGTTCCGATCTCGGCCTACCTCGGCATCCTCGGAATGACCGCCTTCGCGGCCTATGTCGGACTGTTCGAGATCGCCGGTATGAAGGAGGGCGACACCGTGTTTATCTCCGGTGCTGCCGGAGCTGTCGGCACCGCCGCCGGCCAGATCGCCCGACTTCGTGGGGCGAAGCGTGTGATCGGGTCTGCCGGGTCTGCCGAAAAGGTCGACCTGCTCACCTCGAAGTACGGCTATGACGCCGCGTTCAACTACAAGGATGCCCCCGTGGGCGAGCAGCTCGCGGCGGCCGCTCCCGACGGCATCGACGTGTTTTTTGACAACGTCGGTGGCGACCACCTCGAGGCCGCCTTCGACGCCTTTAATGACGGTGGCCGCGCAGCCCTCTGCGGAGCGATCGTCGGATACAACAGCACCGAGCCCGCGGTGGGCCCGACAAACATGGCCAACATCATCACCCGCGCGCTGATGGTGCAGGGCTTCACCATTGGCAAGTACCTCCACCTCTACCCCGAGTTTTCTCGCGAGATGACGGCGTGGTTCCAGGACGGAAAGATCGAGTTCGACGAGACGGTTGTTGTGGGGCTCGACAACGCCATCGACGCACTGCTCGACCAGATGCGCGGCGCCAACATCGGCAAGATGGTGGTCAAGGTCGGCGCCTAAGCGCCTGTCGTCGCGCGGTGGTGGTAGGTGGTTACGCCGCCGTCTGACGTGAGACGCCTGACGAAATGGCCGTGAATCGGGCCGTCGCTTCCGCAGGGGAGAGACGGCCCGCTTCTATGTCGCTCACAATTCGGGCCAGTTCGATTTTGCCTGCGGCCGTGGTGGCAGGCACCCGTGCGCCCAGCGAATCGATGGTCGACTGGGCCTGCAGCCGGGCGAGCACCAGGTCTTTTGTCCAGCCGCGGTGACTGCGAGACATTCTTATCCTCCTCGGGTGCGACGCGTGTAAACAACGTCGTGTGCGAGTGACGATACGCGGAGCACCGTGCGGTTTCGCCACCTTGTCAGCCGATCGCCCGCGTGATAAGCAGACCGGTCGGTGCAGGTCAAATTAGCGCGTAGCTTCGAGCGCACGAAGGCGGTCCACCGCGTGCCGGGTGTCCTCACCAACGAGGTCGGCGTTGATGGATGCTCCGGCGCCCACCCCGGCGGCCATCGCACCCACCACCTGGGCACTAAGTTCGGTGACGTTGCCCGCGACCCAGACTCCCGGAACCGAGGTGATCCCCATCGGCTCGCTCGGTATGTACTCGCCCATACCCATCGGGTGCGGAACTGGCTCGAGTCCCAGTCCGACCAGCAGTGCCGACGTCGCAACAAAGCGCGGACCCACCACCAGGGCATCGAGTGGCAGCACACGACCGCTCGCCAGCCGGATGCCTGACACCGCATCATCCCGAACCAGAATTTCCTCGAGGGACTCGTCGATCACGCTGATGCTGCGGGCAGCCAACTGTTCGCGCTGCTCATCGGTGAGAGGCGGCGCATCGTGCAGAATGACCGAGATCGTCGCACTGAGCTGACGGAACAGTAGCGCCTGGTGCACGGCGAACGGCCCGGTCGCGATGATGCCGATGTTCTGGTCGCGCACCTCCCAGCCGTGGCAGTACGGGCAGTGCAGAACGTCGCGGCCCCAGCGTGCACGCAGGCCGGGAATCTCGGGCAGCTCGTCGACGAGCCCGGTCGTGATGAGCAGGCGGCGGGCGGTGACGGTGCGTCCGTCGTTGAGGGTGACGGTAAAGCCGGTTCCGGATGCTTGTGCCGCAGTCACTCGGCCATCCACCACCGTTCCCCCATACATCTCGACCTCGGCGCGGCCGAGTCGCACAATCTCCGAGGGCGTGATGCCTTCACGGGTGAGGAACCCGTGGGCGCCGGCGGCGGGAAGGTTGCGCTGCTCGCCCGCGTCGATGACCAGCACCGAGCGGCGGGAACGGGCGAGGCTGAGCGCGCCGCTGAGTCCGGCTGCGCCTCCACCGATGACTACAACGTCGTAGTCGGTGGTGCTGATGGCGGACGAGAGGGTGTCTGTGGTTGAGGTGTCTGTAGGCATAACAAAATTCTCTGGCCGGAGGCATCCATTCGACAAATGTTTTTGCTAGTACGGCAAGCAAATGCGGCAGGATAGGAGCATGGCGAACTTCACGGAATCCGGCATCACTGACGTTCTGACCGCGGTCGGGCCGCGCCTTCGGGCACTGCGTGCGAAGCGGGGCCTGACCCTGGGGGACGTCGCCGAGTCGACGGGGATCTCGGTCAGTACGCTGTCGCGGCTCGAGTCTGGTGGGCGGCGCCCCAACCTCGAACTTCTGCTGCCACTCGCGAGCGCCTACGCGGTGCCACTCGACGAACTGGTGGGTGCCCCGGCGACGGGCGACCCACGCATTCACCTCAAGCCGCTGCGCCGACACGGCCGCACGATCATTCCGCTGTCGCGGCAGTCCGGCGGGCTGCGCGCGTTTAAGGAGATCATCCCGGCCGGGCCGCTGTGGGAGCCCGGCGAGCAGAAGGTGCACGATGGCTACGACTGGATCTACGTGCTCAGCGGGCGGCTGCGGCTGGTGCTCGGTGACCATGACTTTGAACTCGGCCCGGGCGAGGTCGCCGAGTTCGACACGCGCGTGCCGCACGCGGTGGGTCGGGCGGGCACGGCGGCGGTCGAATACCTGAGCCTGTTCGGATTGCAGGGCGAGCGGATGCATGTGCGCGCGAGCACCAACGACCTGCCAGCCAAGGAGTGACCGACAGCCCCGGGGGCTGGTTGCGGTCGGGGTGCGGGGTTACTCTCAAGTTATGTCCAGACCCACGCGTACCCTGCCGAAGGAGCGCGCGCTGAACTGGCCCACCGAACCCTCCGGCGACCCGGCCGGCGAGGTGGCCCGCCAGGTCGCCCTCAACCTTCGTGCCGCCATTGGCGCGCAAAGTTTGCGGCATGCGGCAGAGATCACGGGCATCCACCACGCAACGATCCTCAAGATTGTGAACGGCACGTCGTGGCCCGACCTGGAGACTCTCGCGAAACTCGAGATTGGTCTCGGTGTGCGCCTCTGGCCGACGGGAAAACCGACCGGCCACTAAGGCACGTTTTCGACCCTAAGGTAAGACGATGCCGAAGCCTGCCCGCGCCCACCTGACGGACGCCCAACTCAACGCTCGCGGGCGCCTGCCATTGCGCGCCGTGCTCCGCAACCCGCGCATTGTGGGCACCGAAGCGCTCGCCGGTGCCGTCACCACGCTGGCCCTTGTTCCCGAGGTCATCTCGTTCTCGATCATCGCCGGCGTCGATCCCATCAACAGTCTGGTCGCCTCGGCCGTTCTCGCCATCACCATGTCGTTCCTCGGGGGGCGCCCCGCCATGGTCACGGCCGCCGCGGGGTCCGTCGCCCTCGTGGTCGCGCCGCTCGTGCACTCGGAGGGAGTTGAATACCTCCTCCCCACCGTGATCCTCGCGGGCATCATCCAGGTGGTGTTTGGTCTCACCGGCCTTGCCCGGGTTATGCGTTACATCCCGCGCTCGGTCATGATCGGGTTCGTCAACGCCCTGGGCATCCTCATCTTCGCCGCCCAGGTCAGCCACCTCATCAACGTGCCATGGCAGGCCTATCCGCTGTTTGTGCTGACGCTGCTGATCGTCTGGCTGTTCCCGCGCATCACCCGCGCGGTGCCCGCCCCACTCGTCGCGATTGTCGCTGTCACCGCGCTCGCCGTGGCTCTCGGGCTCAGCATCCCCACGGTCGGCGACGAGGGCAACATCACCGGAGGACTCCCCGGCTTCACCCCGCTCGGAGTTCCCCTCAACCTCGCCACCCTCACACTCATCGCGCCAACCGCGCTCGGCGTTGCCTTTGTTGGCCTCATCGAGACGCTGCTCACGGCCAAACTCGTCGACGACATCACCGACAGCCGTTCCTCGAAAAAGCGGGAGTCGTGGGGCCTCGGCGTCGCCAACATCTTCTCCGGCCTCTACGGCGGCGTCGCCGGCTGCGCGATGATCGGCCAGACCGTGGTCAACGTCAAAATCGGTCACGCCCGCACGCGCCTGTCGACCTTCTTCGCCGGCGTCTTCCTCCTGCTGCTCAT
>Ga0247807_10001301_pt1 | contig 14711 bp, 14 predicted proteins | sample UWRJL074202C1_FD_179931 | JGI IMG/M metagenome (GOLD analysis project Ga0247807, IMG submission 179931) | Plant litter microbial communities from Arlington Agricultural Research Station in Wisconsin, United States - UWRJ-L074-202C-1 | ecosystem: Environmental > Terrestrial > Plant litter >...
AGAGGTACTAACTGTGCCTATGAACAAGAGCCACACATCTCAGATAGTGTTGTAGCCGTAGCATCATCTGTTTAAGATAAGATGGACGTCACGTTGCTCCTAAATTCAAATGGCGCAGTGGCGCTTGCTGCTGAGCAGCAAAATCACACCGAGGAAGCGAACAAACGCCGTCTTAGTCGAACACCATGGGATGCAGGCGGCTATTCTTTACCTATTAATACAATTTCAATGAACCATTCGCCGTTGCAACTTGCTCAAGATGACGGAGAGAAGAAAAAGGATGCTCATGTACCTACATCACCTACTCAGCACAGATTTTCAGATAGTCGAAGTAGTTTATCCTCATTCACGTCATCCTTGCAATCGGCTAGTCATTCCAGATACTCGTCTTTGTCAACAGTCAACAGCAGCAGCAATATTTCTCAGAGCTATTTCTTGATGGATGGCATTATTCCCGAGTCGAGGAAAATATCGGACACCTCAGGTCTGTCAAATTCAGACCCACACTGCGATATCTTTTCAATAGAAAGTCCTTCGAACACTATTGAAATTGATGCCAAGCAATCGTCAACCTTTGCAAACGTGTCACAGGACGGCTATAGGAAGCAAGTGGAACATTTGGCAAAGAACGAAGGAGAAAAATTTGCTGTGTCTGAACTTGCGCGTCGAAGATCAACCTCGCCAAGCGATGCGATTCTGATCAAGCGTGTTACTGTGCCTGTCTTGAGGGTAAATACCGAAGAAGCAGACTTAAAGTCGGGGAACGAATTTACGGGGTAAGTGTTCCTGGCTTGTATCTTCTATTTTACTTGCTCTGTTTTTCAACTTTAAGGTGTTGGTTTATTTTCCGAATATCCCGAAGACTTACTTAATAGAGCAAGAGTCCTACTTGAATATTGTCCCTACTGGTAGATAGACACATGTCCCTGTGCTAACCAAACGTATAGTGATAAAATACCCTCATCGCTGCCATTTGCCACACCTGGTCAATTGTCAATCCCGTTCAGATCCCACAAGAGATCTTTGTCCGCCCCGAATTTAGTTCAAGTTGAAAGCATTCCCGAAAAGCTCGATTTAAGCAAGAGTAAACATTTGTCTACTGAAACCCATCAAGCAAATACAGAGCTGCGCACTTCATATCAATCTCATATGCATTCGGACTTCAATCAGAACTTTAGCATTCTAGCGGAGCTTACACCGCCGTCGTCACATCATTCTGATGCTCCATCCCCAACACCTTCTCTCACTTACCAAGCACCCGATACTCCACCTAGAACTACCGAAGAACCGGAGACAAATGTAGCTACATGCATGTATATCCCTAATTGTGACACGGACTCCCAGCTACGGAAAGCTATCTCTCATATCTTCGGACGCAACAAGATGTGCACTCGCCTGATTCCTCAACTTGTCTGGGTTCATTACTGCAGAAAGCATTACCAACGAAGCAGATATCGCAACCCTAAGGAATATGCCAAACTTCAATGCGATCTAGTTCAAGAGCAAATTCGTCGTATTCACGATTGGTCAGAGGCGAATGCGGCAAGGGGCACAGCTGGTGTGGTGCAGGACTGGGGATTGTCGGTGAGGAAACGAGAAGCTAAAAGACTAGAAGATGCCAAGAACAAAAAAAGGCGTGCTTCCGCGTTTGATCATGAAGGAAGCAATGATGATGATAGAGAATCGGTGGCATTCGTTCCCCCTACAGCAGTCCCGCAGTGGCTAGTGGACAGTTGTGGTAAAGGATACAGCACACAGCAAATACTGGATATTTTCAATCGATTACACTCGGCAGTCCTACAAGATCTCATCCCTCAATTCCCAGACATTGAAATCCTACCAAATATCATCACCGATCAGGATATACCCAAGGAGCCCAAAGGTTACGGAAAACGGCTTTCGTCTGCGCCTACTCACCGTCGATCAAGATCTTTGGGCGTTCCAATGTCCTCGAGTTATGCACTGCCAAATCAGTTAAGGAGTCAATCATCTTCTATATGGGGTGTTGAGGATATGGCGTCCATGTTCCCAGCTCAAAAAAGACGCCGTGCAAATGAGGGAGGTGCTGAAGAATACAGCGACCGCTTCCCTATGGAATTCTCCCACGCTAGAGCTGGTGGTGACCGTCCTATAGATTCCGGGAGGCGACCACAACAGCTTACACACCGCCCAATATTTGCTAACATTGATGAGCATCGTGCTGCCGAAGCACCCTATGAGGAGGAGAGACACCAACAGTTCCTCAACATGCAGGCTTCTCAGACCTACCAGCAAAGTCCTCTTCAAGCACCAATTCCACAGCGTTCCAATCTCCAATCAATGGCTGCACACCTTGAGGGCCAAAATCGTCAAATCCGCTCTATGGGGAGGCCAGCTCACGTTCGATCTCAGGTAAGTCTCGACAAAGGTCTTCTTTCGCGGTTGTCTTAAACTCTCTGTTACATTAGTTGAAGTCTCCGAGGCAACAGCATTGTAATCTTGCGCTCGATTGACGAATCTGTGGCTAATTATTTATGACCAGTCGGAAGTGGGCTGCTTCTCTCACCGTAGAATTGGATACTCGCCTTCACCCTCTGCGACTTACGCTAGAAACGCTGATATCCCAGTTACTTCTTCATCATATCAAGACCTGCCGGCATTCACAAATCACTCCCAACAAATTAACCAGGAGCATTCCATCCCTCGGATGTACTCCAGTCCAAGACTACCAACAAGTGCCATGAACCGACAGGGACAGGGCCATCATCGTCATCAAAGTACCCCGATGATACCTTTGTCCCACCAGAGTTTTACTTTCCCTTACGGGCAATCATCGCCACTTCAACAGCCTCGACAATTTCCACAACACCAATTACACTCCATGGGCCACATGCCAAGCCTTGAACAAAGTCGAAATGTATTCCCAGTCCACCATTAAGCCTCTAAAGGCAGCCTTTCGCCTACGGTCTACTTTATATTAGAGTCTAGCCCCGAACCCTAGGGGAAATTTTCATTCTTTTGCCCGTCACCAATAATTCATCCAATGTCACAGTCATGGAGAGTTTTAATACCCTCTTTTCATTTCCTATTAATTTCCTTGCACGATCCTTGAACGTTTGACGACTAAATAATTTACGAAGTCTGGCATTGGTATGCTTTTGGGTATCAGTGGGACAGGAGGGGGTTATACTGTCTGGACAGCGTAATTTCGAGCGGTGTATGTATCTCCATATAGATTATGGGATGAGATAGAGGATGTGGGTGTTTGGTTAGAGCTACTTGGATAGATTGTGGCAGTGCCCATTCCACCTCACGGTGCCAATCAAAAACCCTTCATGAGAATTTTATCAGACCAGTTGATGTGATGCCACGCCACGAAACCCCTGTGTTAAGCGAGACTCTTGAATTCTCGGCTAGCGAAAGTGCCTCTACAAGTGAATTGGACATAAGTGACCAGTATTTTGCACATGACCACTCTATTGATAGTATATAATAAAGACAAACATGTGATGATGAAAGTGTACTTCCATCTCATACAGACGAAATATTCCAAATCGCAGCATAATATGGATTAGCTTTCAAGGAAGTTACTAATATTGGACACATTTATCCCTCCAAAGCGATGGCTATCTTGTAGTAAGTTTAGCTCTTGTTCTTGATTTTATATAGCGTTTTCATGAGAGTGACTGGGAGAGAAGTTAGGCAGGAAGACCAGTTAAGACCAAAATATTATTTTATTTTATGAGACACTAGGTGCCTGAATATAAACTTAGATACGAAATACTCAGAAATACTTATGGCTATTCTAAGAGAACCTCATATTCAAAGGCCTCGTTTCTCAGCTCGTACTCCTTTAGAGTCTTAGGTCCACAGCTTCCGGTTCCGAGTCCATGATGAGCCCAATCCAGCCGGACAACAGTCTCCTCCTTCTTCCTCTTGTATAACTCATATGGGTGCGTGCAATCATCAATATCTTTTGTGGCATAATGTAAAGCACTGAAACTTGCTCCTTCAAGTTCCCCAAAGCTAGCTTTAAGCCCTGCTCCCGAGGCACCACTGAGCTCGACCCAACGCACATCAGTTCTGTTTCCACTCTCTTGAGGATATTCATAGTCTGTGTACATATCGTCCACAGATGAGGACCATGTCCCAAAGCGTTGGGAAAGCTTCTTGTCAGAGTAAGATTCACCTGGACCTCTACCAAACCATTTCGCCGCTTCGATTGAATTGAGACTCAAAGTCAAGCCAACGCGAGCAAGTGTTGTTGGAGCATTGACACCCTGTGGTCTACCTACTACCTTGATTGACAAGTGTTGAGAGGTGAATGTATAAGTCAAAGTCGTATCAATTGACCATTCAAGAACTGGCGGAGCAATTCGAGACTCTACGACGATTGTGACAGCGTTTGCGTCTGTGGTCCAGGTGACTGATCGCACATGTGGCTTAGTTTGATGCAAGTGAGTATAAAGCCAGTTAACTCCATCGTGGGGACGGTCGTTGTCTGTGATCGGTCTGTAGAAATCCAAAACTGGCGGGGTATGGATCAGTTCTTGAGATCCAGCCTTCTTCCATGAACTCAGAGCGCCATGAACAACATTGAACATCCAGGTTGTTCCATTTGCCCCAGTAATCTCTAATAACTGAGGTGATACCTTCTTGTACTGTGGAGCAGCTGGAGAGCTGCTTTCTTTGAGACTTTGGAGGGTGGTAGGAGCAGTCAGTCTGATCTGCCCAGAAGCAATTTCATGACCAGCTTTTGCCCAATTGCATGTTTCCCGGAGAGAGAATACCAGCTCAAGATAACATTCTTCTTTAGGAATGTCGGAGAGTCCTTCTATGCTCAGTTGTGCCGTGGCTCCAGGTAAGACGCCTTTAGGGATAATTACTTCTTTCCCAGCCTTAGCAAATCCGTCTCCGACTAGTCTCCATTCGCACTTCAGATGGTCCAGGCCGTCATGGTCATAACGATTAATTATCTTCACAGATTTAGCATCACCTTCAAGAACCTGGACAGGTTCAATGGCCTTCTTGTACTCCAGAAGTCCTGGGTTTGGTGTATGGTCTGAAAATACTACTCCATCCATGACGAAGTTAGAATCGTTAGGCTCATCTCCAAAATCCCCGCCATAAGCGTAGAAGGTCTCGCCATCCTTGTTCTTTGTTTTCAGGCCCTAGAAACGTTGTTAGCATATTACGTACCCATCGTGAGCACAGGGTTATAAAGCCAAGGAGCTTCTAGCTTACGTGATTTGCCCATTCCCAAACAAATCCACCCATCAATCTAGGGTATTCATAGAAGGCATCGATATATTCTTTGATGTTTCCTGGTCCATTTCCCATTGCGTGAATGTATTCGCAAAGAACTAAAGGCTTTTTCCAATCCTTTTCTTTGGAAAACTCGACTATCGAGTCTACCGAAGGGTACATTTTACTGTACATGTCTGCAGTTTCTGCCTCAAAGTCACCCTCGTAGTGAATCAACCTTGTTGGGTCGTATTCTTTGATCAGCTTATACATGGCTCGTTGATTGCAACCATAGAATGCTTCGTTACCCAAGGACCACATAATGACACATGGAAAATTTCTGTCTCTGGAGACAGCCTGGAGAGCACGATCTACGTAAGAGGCTTCCCAGTCGGGATTATCAGAAGTCCATCGAGCAGCTTGGCCGTAGATAATGATCTTCTTCTCCTCAAATGGTAATGACCTCTGCTCGGTCGGCAATGCTGCCGCATCTACCTCTTCAAATCCACTACGCAAGATAATATCAGTAGTGTAATTCTATCGTTCATTGAAAATACTTACTGGCACTCAAGATCACACTCGTCCATTACCCATAAACCTAATTCGTCGCATAGATCATACAGCCGAACGTCGTTGATCTGATGCGAGGTCCGCACAGCGTTAATATTATGCGTCTTCATCAATATCAAATCCTGTCGCATGAACTCCAAAGGAATGGTCCTGCCAAACTCCGGATGATGTTCATGTCTGTTTGCCCCTTTGAAGATGACAGGCTTGCCATTTACCATGAAAACTCCATTCTTCAGTTCAGAGGTTCTAAACCCGACTCTTTGCTGCACACTGCAGCTATCCGTAGACAGAAGTAATTGATAGAGATATGGTGTCTCGGCTGTCCACTTAGAAGGATTTTTAATGGGGATCTCGAACTTTGTGGTTGAGTTTGCGTTTTGTGTTTGAGTTGCAATAGTCTTTCCCGTGGCATCTAACAGAGTAAGACTTACGCTTGCAGCTGCATTGAGGGTGACATCGACAGAGAGTGTTGCGTCACGGTACTCGCTATCCAATATAGTTTGGGCATGAAAGTCCTCAAAGTGAACTTTTGGGAAGGCTAAAAGGTTGACATCTCTAAAGATACCGCTTAACCACCATTGGTCCTGGAAAAGTGTTAGAATATTGATTATTATCTGTACTTTTTGACAGATGCGATATTCTCCAAATTTAACGAATGGATGTGTAACAGTAGAGCTGGTCATCCTTTCTTGCTGAAAGCTAGCCAAAACAACAAAGGAGTCCGTTGAAGATTCGGTATGTCAGATCGGCGCACTTGCTAAAGACCACATTGAGATAGCATTCATGGACCTCAAAGTGAAGACTTGATAAGTACTCTCCAATTTGGTTGGCTAGTACAACCATAATCTTCTTTCATTGTTCGGTCTGTCCCGTTCACAGAAGGCTTATCCGTACGTAGATCTCGATGAGCAATCCACAGTCGGACTTTATAAATGCCAGTTTAAGGTAAATTTACCAAAATTAAAGCATGGAAGAAGCATTGCCGTAAGTCCAAAAACATAGACTACTATGTCGACTTTATTCTGAGAGTGGCTTTGGAAGGAATGGGGAGAAGCTAGCAAGGAGAAATTTGATCTTGCTTACCTGATCCTCAATGTAACTGCCATCACAGAACTGATATACCTGGACAGCTAGAGAATTCTCGCCCTCAATATTGACGAAAGAAGTAATGTCAAACTCAGAAGGATTTCTCGCTCCCTGTGAATACCCAACCTCTTTTCCATTAACCCACACATGAAATGAAGAGTCGACACCTTCGAATCTCAGCCTGAGTTGATGATCCTTAAATGATTCTGGGACCGTGAATGTACGGAGGTAGCTTCCAGTCTCATTGTTATCATATGGAATATTGGGTGGATCAACCGGGAAAGGGTACACCACATTCGTGTAACTAGGTAGATGTCAGGTTTGTTCTTCCGTTCTAAATTCCCTCCTTTTCTACTCACTGTGGTCCTTTTCCATACTACAGAGAGTTAATTTAGCACAGAACGGATATTTTAACAGACACAAACTTACTCCGAGCAATTGCCACATGCCTGGTACGTCAATCTCCCCCCATTTTGAGGTATCAAAGCCAGGGGCATAATATTCAGGAGGAGCGTCAAATGGGCTGTTTGCCACACTGAACTTCCATTTCCCAGACAAACTTAAGGTCTTTGATTTGGTTGAATCACGTGTGAGGGCATCTTCGGCGTTGTTATAGAGGAAGAACGACGCTCGAGGGGTAAGGGTGTTCTTATGAATGACCTTGAGATTGTTCCAATCTGGAGGTGCTTCCGGAAATGTGTGTGATTCTCCCATTGTGAAAAGTAGATAATAATATCTGGATGTTTTGTCTCAATGGATGTTGCAAGTTGTAGTGTTTTGTTTAAACACCTTTAGCTTTTGTGTGATAGGCAAACTATCCCCATCTTTGGAAAGTGGCTCCGCACAACCGCACAACCACGACACGTCGTGAGCCGGTAGCCGCTGAACCCAACAAGCCCGAAGCCCAATCATTAAAACGAAGAAATCCCACTCTGGTGAGGAGTCTCTTGGTAGTGATACCATGGAAAACGGTAATGTCACTAAGTAAACAAGCACTGAGTGAAATGCTCGGCCCGAATTGGCAAATGCGGAGAATCAAGGTGAAGCCGGACAATATACTATACGATCCGACTTACCTGCAAGCCCTCATAACTTGATCGCATTGAATATGGATATAGTTTAAGATAACATGAAGTATATTCTGCAACTTGTTGTGTTTATATAAACATCTATCTATCAGGCAGGATGCGATTGCGCAGAGACTTTGAGGCATCCGTTGCTCGACTCACACGCCTTGGAATCAAATTAAGATGATCTAGTGTGGTTCGATACACAGGGTGGTTTCTATCATGTTATATATTGAGGCTTTAGCTTCGACAGGCATCCCCAGAAAGCTAATGTAGCTCCTGAGTAGTATAGCGTTACTGATATTGGATACATGAAAGTAGTAATGAATCAAATTACAATGTCCTGCACTTGGGCTAACCGCTATTTAGAGAGCGTGACCTAAATATCATACCGGTTGTGGTAACTTTTTATTAATAAGTTGCTCACTATTAGAAGAATATCAATTCGAGCCCCCGGAGCACGCCGCAATCACCTGTACTACTGAGCCGTAGGCAAACCGTGCAAACGATGTAATTGATGCTGGCTCATAAAAAGATGCTGCCACGACCAACTTGCCTCTGCCATGGCCCCGAGAGCCCCGAGCCCGTTGGTGGAATCTGGAGTCCGGAGTCAGGATTGAATTGTTAGCGTCGCTGGTCTTGACTCGTTGCCCGCCAATACCGCCGCCAACGCACACCCTTGACTACAGCAAAAGCGCCGTAGTGTAATGGCTTTATCGACTCCGCTTTCCAGTGCTGTGGAAGCCCCACGGGGATCTTGTCTGTCGGTCTCTGAACAAATAAGGTGGAAATGCAGACCGAGCACAGAACTTGGGTGATAACAGGTTCGGAATATTGTCCCCAATGCATGTATGGAGGCGGATGAGATCGAGGAGGGTTCTTCTCCCCATATATCCGCATTCTGTGATGATCGGTACTTAAACGAAGATACTTTTCGGCCGGGAATCTTCTCACAAGTTTACCGACTATGCCGCCCGCCTTGGTGGCCCGATATATCTTCCTCTCATCTCCAGGCATAGAATTCCGGACGCCACAAGGCGCCGGCTGGCGCTCTTGGAAACTAACGCCTTGCTCAACTTGGCGATCTGTAGTATGAGAGGCCAAGGAACAAGCCGTTGAATTCTAGATCTCGGGAGGTTGTGGGCTGTTCGGGGTTTTGCAGCATACTTCGTACAGTACAGTCCATGTTTGCACATCGAGCCAGCACCATACCCTGACCGAACAAAGCAAAGGTGGGTACGAGAAAGCAACCATCCTGTCTGCTGACTGCCCGGCCTTTACCACGAAACGAGTACTGCTGCCCGCTGCCGAGGCCTAGTAGCAACAATGCGGGGCTCCTCACTTCTCGAAAGCTGGGATTTTGTGGGATATCCAGTATTATGGAGACGGAAACGCGAGTCTGCTAGTAGGTTCACACATGGCATTGGGCCTAGGAGGGAAAGAGCTGGGCCTTCATGAGTAGTTGTTAGCAAATCCACGTTTTACCCTAGCAGCTATATAAAGAGAAGGGATTTCCACCTTGGCTGTGATCTACTCCCATCCACTATTCCTCACCTTTCTCAACCCTTTCGAGTGGACTCGTTCAAATCATGTCTGCTGCTTTGCATTCTGGTGGTGCTGCTGAGCATGATGAAAAATCAGAATATGGACTTGCATCCTCCGACAAACCAGTCCTCTCTGGCAATGTTGTCGAGATCAATGCTGCCAGCGTGGCTCTGGCTTCTGCCATTGAGGCCCAGAAGCCCAAGTTATTGTCCAAGAACATGTTGAAGTTGTATTTCATCATGGCTGTCGGATATCTGGTGTCGACCATGAACGGTTTCGGTGAGTTATATTGCAACCTTGCTTGTCGACCTCTTAACTAAGTATATTGTTAGATTCTTCACTAATGGGAGCTATCAACACCATGGTACCATACCAGGAGTCTTTTGGACTCAGTGGTGCAGGCTCTAGCACCGGTATCATCTTCATCATCTACAATCTCGGACAAATCGCTGCCTTCCCCTTCTGTGGTATGCTTGCAGATGGCTACGGAAGAAAAGTCTGTATCTTTATTGGTTGTGCTATTGTAATTATCGGAACAGCTGTCCAAGGCTCAGCCCACAATCTACATGCTTTCCAAGCAGGTAGATTTATCCTGGGTTTTGGAGCAGCGCTGGCCAGTGCTGCAGGTCCTGCATACACGGTCGAGCTCGCTCACCCAGCCTATAGAGGCACCATGGCTGGAATGTACAATAACTTCTGGTGGTTTGGAAACATCATTGCCGGATGGACAACCTATGGCTCGAACAAGAACTTCGCTAATGCATGGGCATGGAGAATCCCAACTATTGTCCAAGCTGGTATGCCGGCTATTGTCATGGTTTTGATTTTGTTCTTCCCAGAAAGTCCACGTTGGCTCATCGCCAATGATCGCGCCGAAGAGGGCCTGGCTATCATGGCCAAGTATCACGGAGACGGTGATGAGAACTCCCCTCTTGTCCAACTTCAATATCACGAGATCAGAGAGCAGATGGCACTTTTCAGAGATGAAAACCCATGGTGGGATTTCAGAGAGCTAGTTAATACACGTGGAGCTCGATATCGATTGTATATGGTGATCGGAATGTCCTTCTTTGGGCAGTGGTCTGGCAATAATGTTGTGTCCTACTTTATGGTAAGTAAACATAACTCTATTCGTGAAATACCTAGCTCTAACCATATATAGCCTGCCATGATCGAGAATGCAGGTATTACGGACAAAAATAAGCAGCTTCTTATCAACGCAATCAACCCAATTTTCTCCATGATGGGTGCCGTCTATGGTGCTACCCTGCTCGATAAACTTGGTCGACGCTTCATGATGTTGTGCGGTCTTGGTGGCGGTTTGATTGCTTATATCATGCTTACAGCCTTCACCGCATCAGCAGAGAAAAACCCTAATCTCGCATACGGAGTTATCGTCTCGATCTTCCTGTTCGGTATTATCTTCGCTTGGGGTTTCACCCCCCTCCAAACCCTCTACGCTGTCGAATGTCTCGAGAACCGTACCCGTGCCAAGGGTTCCGGACTCAACTTCCTCTTCCTCAACATTGCCATGGTGGTCAATACCTACGGTATCAGTATCGGTATTGCAAAGATCGGATGGAAGCTTTACTTGGTCTACATTGCCTGGATTTGCATCGAGCTCGTCACCATCTACTTCTTCTTTGTGGAAACCGCAGGCAAGACCCTTGAGGAGATGAAGGAGATCTTCGACGCGCCAAACCCAAGAAAGGCCAGCACGAAGAAGACCAAGATCCAAGTTGATCAGGGTACTGGGACTGTTCTGAAGGTCGACGATGCCTGATGAGGTTATCAGAAATCAATATACTAGGTTTATAGGCTTAATATTTGGATACGATAAATGAATAATAAATGCTTCACTTTAAAAAATACTTTAAATTTCACTCAACGTGCTTCATAATTGTATCATTTCTAAGACTTTTCCTGTTTGTACCAATAGCTAATAATTACATCTACTAGTCCTGCAGTAACGATTCACTCTGAATACGTTGTACCACTACCCTCGTATCACATAGAATGTCAGTCGTATTCGTAGAGTAATCGGTGTTGTATTATTGACTACATACAAGTGTTGATGATATCCCCAACTAGGGATCCACAATGGTCATGTAATTCTGTCACATGACCAAGCTCGAATATATGTATTGAGAATATACCAATACTCACCTTATAAACAGGAGCTATACAAGGCATGCGCCACAGCCACAACGACAACTTGGACCTGCATCTGCTACGCTCACCTCTTCATGAATATCCCAATGCGGTCTAGAGTTCGGAGGCGGATCTCCCTGAAATAAAGCAGATCTCGTTTATTTGCCGGACATTGGTTCCCCACACTTTTCAGCGTTCAGCCTCTATCTCACGGCTTTTCACTCGACGTCGGCAGACCGGTCCGCGCCAGATATATGGTCAAGCTTAATATTTGGCTACCTGCACTATTTCCTTGAATAAAAGTTTACTTGAAGATACGTGAAGAGAGCTTCTTCATCAGCATTCGCAGTTATTGCATTTCAATATCTCCTCCATGTCGTTCCATATCTCACCTTCTAAAAGATGTAATGGTGTTTGCGCGCTGCTTGAAACACCATTTTATATGCTGCACGTGGGGAGCCGCGGAATAAGTGTTCCCGAATTTCGACGACCCGGATAAAGTAACAGAAAGCATCTGCAGTCGAATCAGCTCTTTGGTTTATATGACGGACCGCGTGCCCTGCTAACAGCAATGGCGAATCTGGATGTCTACATCTGTCGTTCAGATGATCTGTCCATGCTCCGAAAGGATTTAAATTGTTTGCTTTCCCCAAATCTGATCTAGATTCTCAGATATTCCATCCGATTGTTTGCAGAGTTAAAGAAAATATAGAATTTGTGCTTTGTCTCTAACAGAATGTTGGTCTCATTGATGTTTGCGGCCCTGGCTGGGTCCGCCACTTCCACTGTTCTATGGGATGGTAGATTCAATGATTTCTCATCGAGCACGGATCTCAACACCTGGTCATGGAGTAACCAAGTCGGACCGTACCAGTATTACATCGTAGGAATTTGTTGGCTTCGCTCAAAATTCGATACTGACATTTTGTAGCACGGATCTGGATCAGTGACTTCATATGTCAACCTAGGTACCTCGTATAAGAACCCAGCGGATTCTGGTAGCAAGCAAGGTGCCAAGTTCACCCTGGACAGCACCGCATACTGGAATGGTCAAAATATGCGCAGGACAGAACTGATTCCCCAGACCAAGGCCGCAATCAACTCCGGCAAAGTCTGGTACCACTTTAGCATGAAGCGCTCCGCAACCAACGCTCCAAGCATCTACCGAGAGCATCAGATCAACTTCTTCGAGTCCCATTTCACCGAGATGAAATCCGGCTGGATTTCTGGATCATCCGGAAACTCCAACCCTGCGTTGCAGTGGTTTGTAGGCGGCACGTCGAAATGGAGTGTCAACTGGGAGCCAGATGTGTGGCACAACGTGGCTTATGAAATCGTAAGTGCATCCATGATTTACCTTTGATAGAGATAAAAGTACTAATCTATCTTGCAACAGGACTTCAGCGCAGGAACCGTTGCTTTCTGGCACTCGACTGGCTCTGCTGCGTTGACGCTTACCGTTTCCGCAGTCAAGGCCTCTACCTCTTCAAACGGAGCAGATTGGCATTTAGGTGTTTTGGAGCTACCAGTTAGCGGACGCTCTGATACCAACGAGGACTTCTACTTCTCTGGTGTCTACATTGAGAGCGGTTCTCTTACCACCTCCGTTGCTGGCCCTGGTAAGTAAGCTTCAGAAGAGAAAGGCTTTTGATTTCTTAACAAAAAGTGCGGAACTATTTCAATCTATACGTAGATGAAAAATGAAAACCTTTGGACTTCTTGTTCTTGCGAGAGAGATATAAACTTTTGCGAAAATTTACGTACCTCGTAAGAAAGTATTACTGTAGTAGACTAACTAACACATAAATCTCCAGGCGGAGTGGTTGTCAGTGATACCCCAACCGGCTCGCCAGCAACGTCAGCCCCGTCGACACCATCGACCACCTTCGTAACTTCATCCACCCCGGCAGAGCCAACCTCGGAGCCTGCCGGCACTCTGCCAAAGTATTCTCAGTGTGGAGGAACTGGTTGGGGAGGAAGTGGAACATGCGTTGCTGGCACCACTTGCACGGTCTCTAACGAGTACTACTCGCAATGCCTGTGAGGACGCGTTGCGACTTTAGTGAGAGGAATTGGTGAAGGGGTTCGTAGTGGCTGTACATAGTTCTATTGTATATATTGAAATGAAGTACATATATTTCGTTATATTAAACCATATCCGGAAAAAGTCAAATATGTAAGGATTAGATCGTATGAACTTTTGCGCCTTACGATATGATCTTTGCTAGGTGGCTTGGAAAGTAGTGCATTGTAACTCCATTCTCTATCTAATGATGTTATGTCTCTAGAGTCTATATAGGTCTGAAATCATACTCCAAATATATCTCCTCCAACTGGGCCATTCTTCGCAGTCATGATCCGGTCATGGGTGGTTTTCATTACCTTCGGTAGTCCAACATCCTCAAACCTTTTCTCTTTCAGAATCATCTCCGCTATACCCTTTGCCGCGAGCCAGATGACCGGCATCCCGTGACCATTGAAACCTGCGAGTATTAACTGCCCAGGTCTACTGGGGACTTCGCCGAGATGAGGAAGAGAATCATATGAATAGCCCATTACTGTCTTGACTCAGTGTTAATTCCTAAGCAAGAGAATGAGAACCTACCTCCAGTCCAAATCTGTTCAACTTTGGCGTCAGTATTTTCCCATCCACGAAATGTGCGCTGCATATAACCATCATAGTAATCTTTCGCTGCTTCGATAAGGTTTCCGTCATCCGTATTGTTGAACCACTGCTCTTTGAACGGGCCAAACCTGTGACTCGCACCTCCAACGATAATGCTGCCGTCTGGTCTCGGAATGAGATAATCTACGCCTTTATCTGGGGTGTAGATGATGTAAGAGTTGGTCACCAATGGAGCAATTGAGCCCTTCGGGACGGTGATGTGGGAGCATATCCCTTTGCTATGGTATCCTGAATTAGTTTTGAATACAGCTAACACAGCGAGCTCCAATAAAACGACAAGGTGTATTTAAATAGTAGGGGCGGTAGATCTTACCAAGGGATGATGCTGTGGGTATATTCTGGTAAGAGGCCACCCACGTATCCATTATTAGCGTGTATGACCT
>Ga0247807_10001303_pt1 | contig 14697 bp, 15 predicted proteins | sample UWRJL074202C1_FD_179931 | JGI IMG/M metagenome (GOLD analysis project Ga0247807, IMG submission 179931) | Plant litter microbial communities from Arlington Agricultural Research Station in Wisconsin, United States - UWRJ-L074-202C-1 | ecosystem: Environmental > Terrestrial > Plant litter >...
GGCTCCGAAGTCGAAATCTGGAAGCACTCAGCACAGCTTGACAACTCTAAACCGAACTTTGTTGATTCTACTGGCCAGAAGATCGTGCGTGCCGGAACCCAAGTCACTCGGGTTTTTGAACCTGTCTTGTCAGCAGATGCTGCGTAAAATATGATGTGATATATAATATGAGCCTACAAGTGAATAAAGGAATTATAATACGCAATTTCACTTTGATCTTCATTTCCCATGTGAGAGAACTCATGACTTACAAGAATGTATCAACATTAGAGTCGCTCTGAAAGTTGTTGAAAAGTTCCACATATTGTTATAAAGTTCTCAGAGCGAAATCAATTTCTCAATCTGGTCTAGAGCCGGAGTTCTCATTCTAGCTATGTTTGAAATATAGTGCAAACTCTGAACCAGCCTCGCTAAAGCTCGCCTAAGCCCCTGAAAGTCGTTATACAAAATATGAATATCGAGGGAATTCGAGACAATTCGACAAAGCTAGATTCCCGCCACCTGCTGCCAAAACAGTTTCGTCGCCAGTTCAAAACACCTCTAGCAGTTTAAGTAAGTTGCTCAGGATTTGAAATGTAGGACGTTATAGTACTGCATAACTACGTAACATTACCACGGGTCATTTGGCATTGTACATTTCAAGTAGACGTCTATTGCTTCGAAAGCTACGCTTACATATTCTGAGCTACTCCAGATATAGTGGAATTCATACAGATTAAATTAGAGCAGTATCGCGAGAAATGGAATCTCTGATTTGATAGCGAGGCAGATAATGTTGAGGGGGGGTTTGAAGGTTATCTGTTCGAGATAGACATCGAGAATAATAAGAGGAGCCTGACATATAGCTCATTACCATCTTTTGCATATAACTCGGTAAGGAAGTGTTTTCTCTTTTTTTATCCGCTCATATTTTCCTTTCCCGCCTCTCGCCTATACATATCCATGCAATATTTACTTTGCCTTTTCGCCTTCTAAAAACACATCTACCAACTTCCCATACCACCCTGGCTTTCCATTATTGAAAAGTCGCATTGCAGCAATCAAATGCTGTCTCCTAGAGTCTTGAAGAGAGCGAGATATTAATTGCTCACCACGAATTCCCGCTGCAGCCTCTGCCTTCCTTACAGCTTCAATATAATGCCTTTGATCTAATACTTGCTGAAGCAACTCTTTATCCTTAGGATTTCCCTGCTCATCATAATTTCCAGGGGGCATCCATCTTTGCTGGAGTCATTGAGAGTGTGAGTGGAAATTCTGCAAACACCTCCCACGGAGCAGCAAATGCACTTTCCCAGTCAATAACGCCAAGTACTTGATACTGGTCATTTTACAATAATGTTGTTATGCCCAAAATCCCCATGGCAAAGTGGAAAAGGGCCATCGTTGGCAATAGAAAAGCTTTCTGCCAATCCTTGAATAGCATCCTTGAAGCCTTCGACAGATGGAATGATTTCGTTAGCAAGGGGACCACAGGCTGCTTGTAGACGATTTGGATCCATTCCAAACTTTGTATTCAAAGCCCAGGGATGAAAGAACTCTCCTGCTGTGTGGAATGGTCCGCCTATTCCTGGGATAGGGCCTTGGACAAATGTCCCGTCGGGAATTTTGTCAAGTAGGGTTCCGATCATTGGTAAGCGAATCGTAGAAAGTTGGACCTTCATAGATAAATTTGAGTCAATATCTTGATGAATTAACTAGCAAGATATCGTCTCTGGTTTCTTACGTGTATATGAGCCATTTCATTGAAAAACGATGTTTTGCGATCGGATGGCACTTCCATGCCCAAATCCATACCCACATTTCCTTCTAAACAATCCATTAACATAAACGATGCTTTTACCAAATAATGGATTTTAGGCTCTACAGCGTGAATGAATTGTACAGGGATATCTGTGACAGACATGACAAGAGAAGTGGTGGTAAACTCCATAGTAATCGAAGCTCTGTCGGACGTAGAGTTATCAAGAGATGGCATACGAAGCCTTGCAATCCATCGAGTGCCGTCAACAAATTCTAGTACTCGAACTATGTGATTATATCCAAGGCCGATATTTGGTAGTAATATACAATCAACCCCATCTTTTTTACCCGAAGCATAAATACGAAGCTGATCCCAATCTACTATTGAAAGAAACAAATCCGCTCTTTGCTTAAGAGGGCCGGGAGAAAGACCCGCGAAATAAGTCCATTTGAATCCTTGAAAAGAGTCTGCAGTTTCTAGGTACTTTCATTAGAAATGCTAAGAAGAGTTAGGGAGATAGAAATTACCTTTTGTAGTCATTGTTGTGATTGTACATCGTGTACAAAGAGTAGAAAAAGGGCGAGAAGAAATCGAAATATGTCGCACGAGCTTTGTTTGAGGAAAGAGTAGTACTTCTTAGCGTCACAAATCTGGAGGTGCTGGGGCCGAGAAAACCACGCGGAATCCTAGGTTTCATGGGAGCCTATCATCCTAAGCGGTGTGCAGGTTTCTGGGGCAATCACAGGTCTTCGGTAACGTGCCGCTTTGTCTTCCAACAAAAGTCTCAATCACCAACATCTAGAGATCAGTCAGTTTTGTTTATCATTTTTCTGCCTTAGCCGAATGCGAAAATAAAGCCACTACTCTATTTACCGCCGAAGTGATAGGCAAACAAATTTCAATTCGCGCAAAAGATTAGCGCTATGGCAACAATTTCTCGGTGTGACCGTGTTCGGGTTATTAGTTGGCCATCGCCAACTATGACAAGATTTAACCAACATCTCCAACATAAAACGTCTTACAACTGAACTGAATTTAGAATCTCCCTGATCCAATAGTCTCGAGAAGTTTCAGCTAATAGAGAAGAATTGAAACCAGGAAGATATTTTGGGACACGACCTCATGTGCGTCCTAATCTTTTAAAGCGAGGTATATAAGACATGAGAATCCGCTTCATTGCAGATGCATTATCCCTCGCAACTTTGACAATTCTACATCCAAAACTTCTTCAACACACTACGGCGGCGGCAACTGCTGGGAGCGATTTGGTGGGAGGGGTGATTTGGACTGGACTCAAATCTGGGTTTTCGTCTGTTTGCCGCAGAAGGGTTGGTTATGTACACTAGGTTTCTTGCTCTATGGGGGCGGTAGAGAGAGGCTGATTATTGGGTCTGTCATTATCGTTGTACTTTCTAGTGATTCAACATCACTTAAAATAAATTCTTGTCTGCGAGGATGCTACATTACCAGGTCTATTGCCAATTGATCATTCGTATAATCACTATTAAACCAATTCGAGGCTTTAGGATTCAGAATTCCTAGTATTGTAATAATAGGCAGAAAAGTGCGTAATGAGTGGATAATTCTGCCCGGTGTAAGTCCACAACTGAGATGAGAAGGAGCCCATACATACAGTACCTTGGTTCTTATAGAAATTCAGTCTCAATTATTCCGTATGCTGACTCGTGCTACAATAAATACGCCAGTGAGCATGACTCTCCATAATATCCTCTTGGATCCTGTAGTATTCGATGATCCAATGATATTCCGGCCAGAGCGTTGGCTAGCTTCAAATTCCGAATTGGAACGAATCGGCCGAAACTATATACCCTTTGGTCGGGGAGGTCGGATATGTATTGGCATGAAGTACAACTTATCTCTCTTAAGATTAAACTGATTGCATCTACTGACATCGTCTCCTTAATTAGTCTCGCATTGGCTGAGATCTATCTTGTTATAGCAACAGTCTTCCGCCGATTTGATATAGAGTTACATGACACCACGAGAGAACGAGACATAGACGTATCACGCGATTGCTTTATTGCTGAGGTATCCCCAGAGAGTCGCGGAGTTTGGGTAAAAGCAACGGCTTCATGCAAAGTCTGAACCTCAAATGCATCTAGTCAATATGGCTTAAAACCCCATTTCATTACCTTCAGACTATAATATATCTGTTATCTTCCTTTACTTGGCTATATAGCTCTAAGTTTGTAAAGCTCGGCGCGACTACTACAAGAAAGCAGGGCAGCTCGACCTGGTTTTCTTGAAAGGTTGCACTGGGGGTCTATGTAGCTAAGTAGTGTGCAGGTAGTGTTATTGTCAAAAGATGTTTAGTTCTATAGGATGTGCTCTTTACACATTAGCAGTTTGTACAGAGTCTCGCGTAGATTTACCACATTCTGAGACATAAGAAATTTAACCCAGAATTGGGATTGAAGATATGAATACGTGGCGATCCAGCGCCAAGGGCGTTCTTCAGCCAAAAACTTAAATAGGGGTTCCAATTAGAATTCCTGTAAAGTATGCCACGCGTCGATAATGATCTAAAGAGACATGGGGGCTTAACAAGGGGCGTGGACATTGATTTCTCGTCGTTCCACTCCATCTTGAAGCAGGAACTTTTGATAAACAGATGAAGCAAGGCAGCTGAAGAGAATGTCACAATGATTTAGCATTGGGATTATAAGCAAAATCTAGGCCAACCTCTTTTTAGGGTTGGGCTTTCCTGAGAGGAGCCTCTGGCAAGGCTCGCAATATGGCATGTTAGTCACAAAGGTAGCCAGCGCAGTGGTGGCAAAAAGGGGAAACAATTCGCAAGTAGTAAATCAGATGCGACTTCTTCCGCAGTAGAATCTTTTGTTTTGATGAATGTAAGCGGCTAATGGACAACTTCACTCACAGAAGTGTCCGACAGATTATGTAGATACAAGGCCTGGTCACAAATGGCGAGAAGGGACGGTCACAATAGGGTTTCCGATTGGCTCGAACAGGTTCGGCTACGATGAGATTGCCACCTGACTCGGAAGTATTAACCCAAATGTTAAGGTAAGAGACAGCTAGCTTTGCGCAAAAGCTTGCACCATTACATACAAAGCCCATCTATAAGCAATAGTGATCAAGATTCGGAGTTGGTGCTGTAGCATTGGTACCTCACTTTGCATTCAAGCGAACCTTTTCGATTAGGCGCGGCGATAACCATAAGATCGTATCATTTATGTGTAGATAACTTTTTATTTATATACTATTTATAGTACCAAATTTATGCACATTCAGATTGGCAAGTTATAGACAAATTCTGAATGATGTAAAGGCTAAGTACCTCTGTTTTCTCCTCATACAATCAATACTGAAATTTATAAGCAACTGTTACTATTACAGACCACTATTTTCTCAATGATAATGCAAATGCTCGATCAGGTGCGAAATGATATGACAATTCGATAATAAAATAACAATCTTTAGGAAACCACAACTCCATCTACTTTGTATGACTCTTGTCACCCTGAGATACTAAAGTATCATCGCTTGTATATCCGCCATCCTCAGATACGTTATCTCCTGCTATAGGTGAAGACCACGTTTGTGAGCCTGTCATCTCCTTTATCCCAGCCAACCCCCCTTCCGCTTTGCTGTTGACCTCATCTCGAGTCGTCTTGTCAGTCAGAGTAGCCTAAGGTATATTAGCGACCAGTTGCTCTCGCCACGCTCTTAATCGGGGCTTACCTCATCTTCATCTGCATATCTAGGGCTTTTCCTGGAGTTCTGCTGAAGATTTGTATTTTTTTGCTTCTTCGGATTACTTGAGCCATTACCCTTCTTCGAGCTTTTGGCCTGAGCTGCCAACCATGCTATATTTTCCACGTATTCAGGGTCTGGTGGTGTCTCTTGTAACCTTTTGGACTCAGCAAGCTCTTCCTTGGTTGGCCAGTATCCTCTATGCATCTGTTTTTGATCAGTGGCAGTTAAAATTCAGCAGGCAGGACCGCAGTTGTATTGCTTACCATTATTTCCATACCTGGAGCACGCCTAGTTTGGCTTCCATTTGCATTTTGAACACGGTTATGTGACCGATTGCTCGCATTGGAGCTGTGCTCAATAGATACAGCAGGTTGGCTGACTGATCTGTTACTGCCGTTTCTGTTAGGAGAATTTTTGGATGGTAGTGCTCGAACGAGGGTTTTCATAGGCAGAGCGGCAGCCCTTATGGTCAAAACCAGCACAATATTTGTGAATATGATAACCAATTTCATGCTCAATTTCGTGGTAAGATGTGGAACTCTGTAGTTATCTTGTCCGTCACTAGAGAGAGTAGAGACTCTTGCCTCGCCTGAGAAAGTAGGAATGAACGTTCAAAATAATTGTCCAAACTGGACGTATGGTGTTTTGGAACAACTTGCCTCGGCGTATGAATTTCGGAGATTTTTGATGGTTCTCCCATTGCATTAAGGGAAACTTTTAAAGACTTCTACTTTCAAAGTGTTTTCTAGTAATCGTAATATGGACAAGCAAGGTCGCAACGTCCTAGTTGTGGATTGAGGAAGAAGGCGTTGTCGATCGGATTGTTGGGTATTTGTTGGCTCTTGTTGCATTTTTGGGTGGCTGGGCTATCTTTTATTGGTAGATAGAGGACTGGTTTGACCGGCAGGAAGCCACAACGTGCATTTAGGATTAGGCTAAATGTTACTTTCTAATTATAGTTTACAGCTAGCTAGTAGGAATGTTAGCTCTCTGTCTCCAATTATCGGTACCCAATGCCTTTGAGCTTGGCCTTGATATTGTTGGTGTTCCTGATGGATGGCTCCATCAAGTGGCTGAAAGACTGGAATTAAATGGATGATGTTGTTTAATGCAATGAATGTACTCTGCTCACTTTTACTTTATAGTCGATCGCTTCTGCCCATCAATGAAGCTATTTCAAACTCATTCTGCTTTAAAACTTCAGCATCCCGAATCACTTGTCATGAAGCCGTCTCTACTTATATACCGAATTATAGCCGCGTCTAATCTAGCGGCTGCTCTTGTCTTAGATTCTAAATCCTGTTATCAAGGTAATATTATATATCATTCTAGATACAGATATTGACGTTCCAGCAACACTAATCAATGTCATCAATAGCACCCTTCGTTAGTCCTGATGGAAAGCAAAACCACCTGCAGAATGCTTTCAAGACTGTCTTCGATGTATATGAAGAAATAGGACAGGAGCTCCATGTCCCAACTCGCCCAATTTTCAGTTCAGAGTATTTTGAATTGCTCTTCCCGGCCGCCAAGGCCGTGGTTATTAAACAACAAACAAGAAGTAAGTAGCAGTTTCCCTTTCGCAGCATACATAATCCAAAGCTGAACAAATATTATAGCTGCTATCTCCAACCTTCTGCGTAGAAGAAATATCAAATCGGAAGATATCAATTCCGCAAGAGCAGGAGCACTAGATACTGAGGAAATTGTGAGGAAATCCACTCATTTAAGACTGATTAGATGCTAACTTGTGATATTTCAGTATGTTTTTTGTAACCTAGATAGGTTTAAATACATTAGTCAGACTAAAACTTTTGAGTCATTACTGAATGGAGAGCCATTTACCATGTCGAGTAATGACTTCACTGAATGCGAAGCTGAACAGGGCCCCGGAGGAGGAAAAGCTTTTACAGTAGGCAGAAGAGGCGAGGCAGAGAAAAAATATCCAAAAAGACCAGATACCATACAACTTTGTCCTCGATGGTTTGATAGGCCAGTAGATGATGAGTCTGAGCGGCTGAATAATAACGACAAAAAGAGCTATGAGACTATTTACAAAAAGCAAAACAAGAGAATCCCAGATTATCCGTGGCCACAGACGGGGTATGTGTCGCAACGCAGAGAATATGGCAGTATGCACGAGGGTTCTGGCTACCGCCTCCAGCATGTATCACAGGAGTTAGTTACGGATACTTTAAGCTTCATACTCGCGCATGAAGTAGGTAACTTAAGTTTTGATACAATTATATCTATCATCACTCCCACTTTGAATCCAGTATAACTGACATTCATATAGCTAACACACACTGGTAATTGGTACGCTCCTGAATCTAACGCACCAGCTACAGGAGGCACATTGGATGGATTTAAAGGGACAGAGGAGATAGGAACAAACCCACTAAATTGGGACTACGTGGTGAAAGAGAAACATATCACCAATGCACGTAAGTTAAATTGAATATTATGCTGCAGCCAGCCAGTAGACATAATACAGCTGGCTAAATTATCTTTTGTAGAGAACATCGCATATCTTTGGCAAGGATGGTACGCTCTTACCATTCATGGATTCGCGATAGATTTTCTGGGCGAGTGGCTTCCAGCCAGGCTGGTACCAACATCTAAAGATGGAACAACGACATACTCGGGCAGAAAGTCAGGTATGCCTTGGAAATCATCGTCTGGTGCTAAACCTGGTGCTGCAAGTCAGGCCCGACCTGGGGGACCGTCAAGGCAACAGGATACCGAAATATCCACCGGCTCCCACTCCCAAGCTGGGGCCAAGTCAGGCGGCAGAAGACCGGCAGCAAGGCCAAACACTGGCTCTCGTGGTGGAACGAGTGATGATGGCCAGGAACGGAATAAAAAGGGGTGCTGTGGGATCATGTAGTTCGGTTGTGTAGAGTTTTCAGGTTTACGGGATGGGATCACGAAAGTTAGAAGTACTCAAGCGAGCAACGGACAAGATGTCATAGATATTTGATACAAATAAATCATGTTACCAGCACTTATTTGTTTGTTATTGATCAAACAAGAATCTGCATCTTCCATGACAGCAAGTGTTGACACGCATGCCAAGTTTTTGACACCTGTGAGCTTGGGGAGAGTAGAGAATTCTATATAAGCTAGTGAAAAAACGCATATTGTGATCAGATACCTCTATTTTACTTGACTAGCCAATGCTTTCTTCAATTACACTTCAGCTGGGAGACATGCCATCAACTCCGTCTTTTCCCTCTGAAGATACGCTTCCAGCGAGGTGAACGGGATCCCAAAGCGTTCTTCTGTTGCCTTTGCTGAAGAGGTCTGAGTGCTGATGTTTGCCCAAAGTTGAAACTTTAGAAAGAATACCGAGGCTTTGGCTACTTCAATTTCTTCTGTGGTCCACTTCTTTACCTTGATATCTCTCCCACTGACTCTGGCTATAATATCACGGATCTCCTCGACCGTTAAGAATTCATTGGCAAGCTCAATTTCATGCCCGCCAAATTTGACAGGGTCTAGTAAGGCAGCCGCAGCGTAATTTCCAATATCTTTTTCATCAATTTGGCCCATCCGAACTCCATCATTGAAGGCATGAGCAAGTGTACCGCTCTTTGGAAGGTCGGGGTAATTGAAGTGTGCGCGTGGGAGTGTGTAGTCGTGACTGATGAATGCTGGCCGAAGAATCGTATAAGTTTGTAGACCGGCGTTTCGAACTGCATCCTCAATATTTGTCTTCGACTGATAGTAGTGGCCTACTAGTTTCAGAGACGCGGCATCGCTCCACATGCTCTTGTTTCCCGTGAAAAAAGATGTTGATGCCACGACGGTCTCGACTCCTGCTTTCTTACATGCGTCAAGGGTAACCTTCGCCAGCCGACCCTCTGAATCGACGTCTTCTGGGTTGGGAAATGTATTGAGGAAGACTCCTCTGCAACCGTGGGCTGCTTTGAAGATTGCCTCAGGATTGTCATTTTCTCTGTCAAAAATAGTGATACCTGGACGCTTGAGCGTATCTGGGACTTTCTGAGGATCTCGTACAAGGGCGTGTATTTTAGCACCAGCCGCCAAAAGGTACTCAATGGTCCATTGCGATTGATGTCCAGTTGCCTGCGTGACTAAGTAGGTAGACATTTTGATAGTGTCTTGTGAAACCCAAGAATAGTATGTGTAAGTATATGAAGCAGAAGAATGTAAACACAAAATTATATGGAGTACAAGAAGCGGGCAAGTATGTTGGCTTTATAGATACCTCTTGGGGCAGCTACTATAAGCAAAGCCATGGTGCTCAAGTCAGTCAATCTTCAAATCCATGCACAGCAGGTTGATTTAAGACGATGCTTTGAAATCAAACTCATGGATTTGTGGGATTAGGTTAAGTCATTGTGCTAGATTGCTAATCGACTTCTCCCAGAATAAGTAACAGTACCATTTGGTGTTCGAAAACGGAAAGAGCAAGTCTTGGCAAACCGATATCGACTAGTCCCATGGACTTAAGAGAAGTGGAGCGCAGGTTTTCAAGGGACTTTCCATTTAAGTCTCATCGTATCTTCTTGTATCCAGAACCTCGAGAGATGTGTATATATAATCAGATGTCCTGAAAAGAAACATCCCCGAATCTGAAAATTCGCCTGGCTAATCAATAGTGAGGCTTTATTCTAGTCTATATGTATACTAGAGTAAATATACATCGCATCAAAAGAACACATTCATGATCAAATTTACCATGGCTCTAAAATGAACCTACAAACATACTCGGTATTTGTGATAAACTTGCAGACTAGGCGCTCAAGAAACCCATTTGCACCCATTGTCTGGGGCCCACCGTTATGCTCCACCATATGTATCAAGCCTTTCGAATGGCATTTGAATGTGGTGAAATCACCGAGCTGCAACTAGTGGTTTCGCAAAAAGACTCATCAGTATACTGAATAGGTAAATCTTCAGGTATCCATATTCTCCTTACCTCGTCATATGCTAATAATATATTGATAGTAACAGTAGAATCGCTAATTGTCGATGACGCCTCAGAGAAGATTGCTTCACGTAAAGCTTGCACACACAACAGCTTATACCGAATTGCCAGCTGCATATACTCATGTTGCTGATGCTGCTGCTGCTGATACTGAAGTAGGTGTCGACAGGCGGCAAGAAAGATGCCATTCAGAGAGCCAACACTAGTGAGGGTAAGTCTGACCCACTCCCTGGTCATTAAATCTAAATATTTCTTTGGATCTTTGAGCTTGTTGCATGTAATGTTCATATATGGAAGTACGGCCTTTACGTCTGAGTAGGTTAGTTAATACGGCGTAATACTCATAAGATTGAGTAACAAAAGAGCAGCAAGACTCCTGATGGGCAGTAGTCGTAGAAGTAGTAGAGGACTCACAGTGATCTAATAGGAAATGTTCAATTGGGTTGAAGGACCTTGCAAAACTATCAAAAGGATCTCTCCGGTCCGAAGCCAGCAGGTTCAGAGGACTGAGCAAAACCGACTGCTCAACCTCAGTGGCATCAAAAGTCGACAAATCGCTGAGCCTGGGTATGATAGCTCGCTCCTCAATCTGTTGGGATTCCTTCGCTGTCTGTCTGGTTTTGCCAGCTCGGTAACTGATTGTACGGAGGCGTCTTGCCCTAGCATGGGCTATTCGGGCGGCATGCGAGTGTACTCTTCGCTGCCCCTCGGAAGATGTAGTCTCTCCTGAGTAAGACGAGCCGATGAATTGGATCTGGCCTAGTTGGCTGGCCATATTGATTAAAGTTCCACTGGATTGACGCTCTTTGTATCAGGAACTATCGACCTCTTCAAGCGACGAATGCGCGAGGAGTGAGAAATTGATAAGTTACATTAGACAGTGTCCACTTCCTTATTTAAGTATGTATTTAGTATGAATAGTATGCTTTGGGATCATGCTATCATAACTGCGCAGCTTTCTTTGATTCAATATGGGTCTAATAGCATGTCCATAGAAACTCCTAAGCTCTTTGATGTCATTAGTCAACAAGAGTCTTCAAGATCCATAAGCATGTCTCGTGCCAAGACTTGCTCCTTCTTAATGAGGTAAGGACTAATAACCTAACCCGACCCGGTATGGAGCTTGAGCCTTATATCTCAGGAGCTCCGGTCGGTCCAGTTTCATTGAATCTGTTCCCCAGCAAACCATTGTGTCACCACAAATAAATAGAATGCAGGTAAAAAGCAGACACGGTTCTAATTGAGTTAACCATCGATATCCCCCTGTCCAGGGTAATTAGGGCATCACGGTACTAGGCTTAGGCAGGGAGTCAACTTTCTATGTATTGTAACCTAAGCTTGAAAGGCCCCACTATTCTGACCACATCAGCCACTGATGCACAACTAGGCTGCAGTCTCACGTGAACTCAACCACTGAACAAACCTACTCTTCTTATATTCATCCCCAAATGAAAACATTTGGCTGAAAAGGGAATTCTCAAAAGAGACTGCTTTGACATCATGGTCGGTCAGAAATCAAAAAGCAAATAACGTAAGATATGGTAAGTTTCGTAAAGAACTATTTTGTTAGCCTCTGCTCATACAGTTATTAGCCAACCAAAGAGAGTGAAGATCGCAAGGAGCAGTTCTTCAATAAGCTCCAGGCTCTGAATGATAGCTCCGACAACGAAGAAGACACAAATAACTTCAGAGAGATGCTAAGCAGGAGTACAAAGACACTACACTATTCATCTCCGATCGAAGCTACACCGGATAAGTCTTTTCGTAAGCTGCACACAGTTCACACGATACATCGCACGACTTCAGAACCGATGCCGAACACCAGCTTCGTTGAGGATACCCCTCCTGTGTCCAAGAAATCAACCTTACGCCAGCTGCAAAGTTCAACGCCTTTGGCATCGGAAATTTCGCTCGTAGAAGACACGCAAGTTTTACAAACGCCTTCTAGTAGCATACCACCAAATTCGGAGCGGCGAACGGTATCAGATCCAACCTTAGGAGCAGGTTTCCTCAAAATGAAGCACAGCGCTGGGATCGAGTTCATGCTTGGCAGAAAAAGATCCAATACCGGTTCACTTGCCACACCCCAAAAGAAAAAAGCTCGCAAATCAGCGGTTGTCAAGCTTCTACCTGAGGATCAACGTATTTTCGAAAACCAAACTATTTACTGGGTCCCCCCAAATGAAAAAGATTCACTGAGAAAACGTCGCATCATAAAAGCTAGAGAACGAGGCGCTACCTGGACACAGGAGCTTATTCCCGAAACAACACATATTGTCGTCGATGGAGATCTAACTTTTAAGGATGTTATGGCATTTCTTAAGTTGGAAAGCATTCCTGACAACACTGTAATGGTTTACGACAGGTATATTGTTGAGTGTATTGCGGAAAAGTTTCTGCTTGATCCTGATCAAAAGCAGTATGAAGTTCGTGAGATGGTAGAGAAAACAGCAATCCTCCCTCCTTTGACAGGCTCCCAAGCATCCAATCTATCTCTTCAAGTCAAAGGACCCGAAGATACCAGAGGAGTAGCGCTTTCGCCGATAGAGACTCCTCCAGATAGTCAACCAGTCCTGTCAGGGAGTACCTCTCAGCAGTCTACCAAAAGACAGAATGCAGCTGTTGGCTCTACCTTAGCGGATAAACGAACAGAGTTGCATCCTCAAAATTCTAACCTCGAATCAACTTTTGCGAATCCAAATTTTGGCGCTGAATTTGACGAAGTAGTCAAACAGGCACGCGCACAAGAAGCAATTTACATTAGCGAGGATGATAGTGAGAGCGAGCGGCGGGGTTCTCGAGGTGCACCGGACACTGGATCCGATAGTGACTCACCAAGACCAGTAAGTGGGATAGCAAAACGGAAGGAAAAGAAATTTGGGAAAGGGGTATTCAATCAAGACACTTTTTCGTGCATGAAAGGCGGTACGGGAAGCATTACATCATCAAGTCCAAATCTACAAACAATCGAGGTTCTCCAAGCAATGTCTGATCACTACGGGAGGACCAACGATCACTGGCGTCACAGAGCATACCAAATGGCCATTGGTGTTCTGAAGAAACTCGACACGAAGGTCTATACTTATGACGAAGCGATTAACCTACCGGGAATCGGCGACAGACTTGCGAAGAAAATTGAGGAGATTGCTCTCACGGGCAGGCTCAAAAGATTAGTCTACGCACAGCAGGAACCAGGGGATGCAAGCCTACAGTTATTCATGAAAATCTATGGGGTGGGCCTTAGCCAGGCAGGAAAATGGGTTCAGCAAGGATTCAGAAGCCTGGAGGATCTAGTAGCAAAAGCAAAATTGACTGGAAACCAGCGCATTGGCATTGAACGCTACGTTGATCTCAACACACGGATACCTCGGGATGAAGTGGCCGCCCTTGGTGAGATAGTCAAAACCGCTGCACTAGTGATCGATCCGGAAGTTCAAGTTATCATTGGAGGAAGCTATCGACGTGGAGCCGCCACATCTGGCGATATCGATTGCCTGCTCACCAAGCCCGGTACGTCAGGAGAGGCAGAACTGATGCCATGCCTACAGAGACTAGTACATCATCTCACGGAGCTTGGATTCTTGGTGTGTTACTTAGTGGTACCTTCAGATACTGGGTCCAAGTGGCATGGTTGCTGCGTGCTTCCCGGGTCACCAAAACCGATATGGAGACGTATTGACTTTCTGATTGTCCCTGAAACGCAACTAGGTGCCGCATTGATATATTTTACGGGGGATGATATATTTAATCGTAGCATCCGCTTACTTGCCGGAAAAAAAGGTTACAGGCTGAACCAGAGAGGTCTTTATCGAGATGTTACGAGAGGTCCGGGACGAGTTAAGAAGACAGATGGCACCCTGGTAGAGGGTGCTGACGAGAAAAAGATATTTGAGGCCTTAGGAGTGCCTTATTTGTCACCTGAGAATCGCATCTGCAGTTGAGCTGCTAAGGTCTGCTTTTTCAGTCCCCATCATAAATCTAGCACTGGCTTCCTAAGGCTTGCTGATACAGTCAGCTAGCAAATTGGAAGGCATAGTTACCTTCCATCACCCAACGCACAAGGCAAAGTTTTGCTCAGTAGTTCGATACAGTTTGCCACTACTTGTATTATTACAAGCATGGTCTCATTAGATAAGTATTAATACCAATGATTGCTACATTAGATACTAATTCCATCTCTACCAATTGGAACTTTCACTCACCAGATTTGAGTTTGATGATGCTTGAATAACATTTTAGATTAGTAGACATGAGCAATATCAGG
>Ga0247807_10001304_pt1 | contig 14697 bp, 12 predicted proteins | sample UWRJL074202C1_FD_179931 | JGI IMG/M metagenome (GOLD analysis project Ga0247807, IMG submission 179931) | Plant litter microbial communities from Arlington Agricultural Research Station in Wisconsin, United States - UWRJ-L074-202C-1 | ecosystem: Environmental > Terrestrial > Plant litter >...
ACAATCTTCGCGCCTGCCAATATGCTGGACCCTTTCCCGCCTATACCGTTGCTCTCCAAGGCCATTCAGCCTTTCGCAGACTATTTCCACCTCACCACATTGCCGCTTCATATTCATGAAGTGCTCGGGGCTTTCCTAGGCTATACATTTATCAATGTTGTCATTTCGCCATGGATATCGAAGAAGCTATTTCCCGTGAAATACGCGAAGCTCTCCCCAGAGCGAAAGCTCAACTGGGATGTGCATGTGGTATCATTGTGCCAAAGCACTCTGATCAATACACTGGCGATTTACGTCATGATGAACGATACTGATCGCAAAGATATGAACGCTGTGGAGCGTGTCTTTGGCTACACCGGAGCCTCAGGAATGATTCAGGGTCTTGCGGCGGGGTACTTTCTATGGGATCTAGTCATTACCTTGCAAAATGTCAAAGTCTTCGGATACGGAATGCTTGCCCATGCGCTGAGTGCTCTTCTTGTATTCTCATTTGGCTTTGTAAGTTGATCCGCCTTCTCGTAGAAAGGATGTCCGCTAACGTAATGTGCAGAGACCATTTGTTAATTATTACGGCTGTACTTTCATCCTTTACGAGCTTTCCTCCCCATTCTTAAACTTTCACTGGTTCTTCGACAAACTCGATATGACCGGATCTAAACCACAGCTTTACAACGGAATCATGCTTCTATTTACTTTCTTTTGCTGCCGCTTGGTGTGGGGCACTTATCAATCTGTGCGAGTTTACCAAGACGTTTGGGCAATTTTGCACCGCAAACCAGCCGCAGCCTCTATTCACTTCGATGCCCTCAATAACAGTTCTATGTCTGCAGCTGAAGCAAATGCTGGCAAAAGTGCAGCGCCTATTCACGGGAACATCATGCAATTTGCTGGAGAAGAATTTGTACCACTTTGGCTTGCCTTCACCTATTTAGGAAGCAACATCGTTCTCAATACCTTGAACTTTTACTGGTTTGGTAAAATGGTTGAGACCGTGCGCAAGCGTTTCCAGCCGCCAAAGGAGGAGCGAAGACGCGAGAAAGCGATTGCAACCAAGAGCACTGGCGTAAACGGAAGGGTCACAATCGAAGCCGACGAGACCGAGATTCGGAGACGCAATGTCGCTGAGAACGACATACCTCCTCCATCATGATTATGATGGCTTTACAGCTGGGAGGGCAGCTTTGACTACTGGCTGTAAGGAATATAGCATAGGCGAGACCGGCGTTATGGTGCAGCCTTTTTTTGGGGTGTCCTCGAGTGGACCTCTCAGTGGTTATAGTTTATAATAAGTATCTTTAGTCATTGAATAGTTATGCACTCTATATACTAAGCTATCCTACTTATTCTTTCCTAATTTACCCCTTGAGCTATCATGCTGTGTGTCGCTAGCTGGGGCAATGAGTATTCCAAATAGACCCTGATATTCGAAAGCTGTATCCCCGAAGACTTGAGCATTCAGCTTGGCTGGCGGTTATAAGAGCAGTACATCTGCAACAAGCACGCAGAGTGGCCTGATATGTATTGGGACCAAGAGAAGCATTTATTGACCACAAGTCTCTAGGGTCTGGAGACGAGACTCTTAGGTTCACAATTACGAATGCAATATCTACAACAGGCTTCGGTTTTAACAATCACAAGTCGGGGGTATTTCTAGTAATATGTCCACATCTCTATAGATTGATGATACACCAGACTGGGTACTCAAATCAGTCGACAATTTTCTCCGCAAACCCCTGCTCCTCCAGTTCTAGTGCATCTTTATCAGGCACTAATTCACTATCCATCTGCTCATCAAGACCGCCGGTCCAGGCTTTCTTATTTCTCTTTGGCTGAGCAGCTTCACTCTTGTAGTGGTAACCTCTCACCCTGGGTCCCTGCCCACTCTTTGCAGGAAGTTCACTCTCGTAGAACTTTGCGAACTCGTCAGAGTCTGCCTGGAAGGTGTCGTTCTTGATACTCTCACGGATTGCCTCAAAGAATTCAGAGAGAACATGGTGGTTGTGAATCTGGATAAGGACCCAGCCAAGCATTTCCTTTGCTGAGAGCAGGTGTTGTATAAATGCTATGTGGTGCGAGGTACACGTGTAGCATGTGCACTGGGGGATTATCGGGACAGTGGACGTTGCATGAGATGGACTCCACATGTTCATTCCCAATGGAGCCACATTTAGCCCGCTCTCTTTCAAAACGTCTTCCGCGGCTGGACGTGGGAAGACGAATGTCAAAGCAATGCCGGCATCCGTGGCAAATCCGACGAACGGAACGGTAAAGATGTCCATTCCTAGTGCTATCTGTCTTAAGATATGATGAGGAGACGCCGGCTCGTCCAACGAAAGACGTGGTAAGCGCGAAAGAGCAGTCGTTGCTGGAATGTCGGGTAGTAAGTTAGCGTCGTATAAAGCGAGGCCAGCGATCCGATCCGCCTGTTCGTCTAGAAAATTGACATAGTCTGATTGATTAACAAAGTCGATAGGGAGTATTGGCGCAAATACTGCTTGGTGGTCGCACTCATCCAGAAGTTGAGATACCCATTCTTCGGTCCTATCAGCCATCTTGAGAATACGTTTGGCTCCGGGCTCAGTCCCATAGGCTATATCGGCCAGAGGAATACATATGTCTGGCCGGAGCTTCTGTATGATGGTGCTGTAAACTGTATTGGACAATTGTTGAAATCCAGTTGATGTAAATATTGACAACGAAGTATTGGAGTTTCCGTTTGGTGCCAACACGGCTGGGGTACGACGAGGCGCCAAAAGAGTTATGAGAGATTTTGGAAGAGCTGTAAATGTATGTAATGGACTGTTTCCAGGACAACTCAATATTGGCGGTGATTTCTTTTCTATGACTAGAAAATATTAGAATGTAAAAGGAGAGTGATACACGTGATTCTTCTAGTCAACTCACAGTCCTCTAAAGCCATATGAATCCCACCAATCTTTGAAGTAGCTGCAATAACATCTGGGGTCATATGGGGAATTACCCCCCTGGAGCTGACTGCTAGAAAATTTGGTGTTTCTACATCTATTCGTTCTGCAATAGACAATTTTCCGAGTCTAGCTCTGATAATACTGGGATCAACATGGCCCAAAACCTCAAAGGCAAGTTTCCTTGCAATCTCTGAAGGCATTGTGAAAACAAATCTCAGAACCGTCGATAAATTAGATATTCGGGCAAGCACTACACCCTATATTTTGAGGAAAATACCTAGCGACTGAGGTCCTAAATCATCATTCACTCAATTAAAATATTTTTCGCAACTGGCCTGATTTGCTTTTCGATCCTGGAGATGGCTGAGACTCTATACGCCTCTCCTGTATAAAAATGAAAGTATGCTAACGCCGAAGCTAGACACCATCTGTGGGGCATATCGCCGATCGGCCCTAGTGCTCTTGATAGGCTCCTCCACCATCCTGGCAACTTCGTAACAACTCCCAAGACGCCCGCGGGGGCGATTACTTCTCTGACATGAACAACAAAATACAACTAATGCATCTCAGAGTCCTGGGAAAGGGCCCAAAGATGAATGAACTTACGGCCGAATGATCCAATCCTCAAATGCCAGAGTCCACTGCGATCTGAATCAAAAATCTAGCTATAGCTAAATATCTGACTCTCATTACTACCGCACTCACAATGGTCGGACGTATCGATGAAGAGGCTGGTAGGCAAATATCTGAAGAAAATACAACCACCGAACCAGCACACCTCGAGTCGGATTCTTTGCCGCTAGACGATCTATCAGAAGAGTTAGTTTCACTGTTATAGTAACTCTCCGCTGCTCAGAAAGCTCAGAGTATGGGCAACTGCAACTAAATGCGTTGGGTTTTGTCGTTTCACTACTCAACCAATTTGAACAGTTCTCATACTCTCAGCTACAAGTTTTGGTACATTGCAGCTCTAATATGAATAGTAGTTCTTCCCCACCAACACCACGATTTATCCAAGACCAGAGAAATCGATATGTAAGATGGGTACCAATACCAATACGAAGAGTGTCTAAGGCGACATTGAAGTGGATAAAAGGGCCAGAGCCACCTCGAATACACAAAATAAAGCCAATTTTTCCAAGCATACAGGAATTTCCAATACGCCTTTTAGATCGTTTTTTCCCAAAAAGGAGACATCAGATAGTGCTCTTAGTTGGATACTACTTTTTCTGGATACTGGCATTCGTATTGGTTATGCACAGAAGCACAATCGCAACTGAAGTAGAAGGATATGGAAAGCCTTCGGCAATTGGATGTGGCTCTACAAATTGGGCACCTGGGAATGGCTGTGGCCTGAATGGAAACGATTGTCGGCCATTCAATGGGTCTGCGTTCGCTTTTCGCTGTCCTTCAAATTGTAAGAACCACCATGTTCTAAATCCCAGAGCAGTTGGCTCATACGAAGCTATATACCAGCCTCTCGTGGTTGGTGGCCCATCAGATAACGAAGAACTACCCATCTATAGAGGCGATTCTTTTGTTTGCGGTGCCGCAATACATGCCGGGGTCATCGACAACACCAACGGTGGCTGCGGCGTTGTCTCACTCGTCGGTGCCCATAGCAACTACCAAAGTTCGAAACGTAATGGCATTGAAAGCATTGGATTTGACTCGGACTTTCCATCATCATTTGCTTTCTACCCGTCAGCCGAGTGCGAAGCAACAGATCCCCGGTGGCAGTTACTATATATATCTGTTATATTCTCCGCAGTGTTCTCGCTCTTCACTACCTCAGGGCCAGTCTTTTTCTTCACTATTTTCGTTACAACGTTTTTCCATGTCGGCCTTGCCTCTGATCCGCCATTGACAAATAGCAGCGTCGCATCGCTAGTATCAAATCTTCTCGGAAAATTTCTACCATCTATGTTCATTGCACTTGTTATGTACAGATACATGGGAGTTCGCCGAACTCTAAAGGGTTTAACTGCGCAAGTTGAAAAGACCATTCTATGGCTTGGAGCATGTTGGGTGGGAGCGCTTACAAATTATACACTTGACTTCATTCCAATCCAACGTTTGAACAAACATGATTTAGATCAGCAGCCCGGTGCCAGGGCAGCCCTTGCGTTTATTATAATAATACTGGCGAGCATTTTTGCTCAACAGATTTGGTACTTCAGGCAGGAGGGAAGACTGATCCGATATCTGGGTATTTATGGAATACTTGTGGGGTCAATCTTAATCTCACTCGCAATACCAGCACTCAATCTACGAATTCATCATTATATATTAGCATTACTCTTGCTTCCAGGAACTAGCATGCAAACCCGGCCTGTTCTCCTCTATCAAGGTCTATTAATCGGACTCTTCGTTAATGGAATTGCCCGATGGGGATTCGATCCAGTATTACAAACATCTGGTGCCCTTCAAGGCGATGCTCAGTACGATTCTAGCCTTCCGGTAATCCAAGCCCCTGTCATTACACTAGGTCCAAATACTTCTACCATCTCATTCTCTTGGCTCGCCCCTCCGGAGCCTTTTGATGGTATAAGTGTGCTTGTCAATGACGTTGAAAGATTCAGAGGCTACACCGATGAAGGACTACCTAGTGACAAACAATTTGTTTGGACGAAGAGTCCAAATGTCACAGATCCTCAATATTTTCGGTTTTCGTACATGCAAGGATCGCAGAGCTGGGATTATACTCGAGCTGGTGTTTGGACTACGCAAGGAACTTGGGTAGATATGCCTCCAGGTCCAAGTCGAGTCAAGAGTAGATCTCTAGAACGCGAGTTCCCATTATAATAGAACAATCCAAACCCGACTTTACATGCCGTTTTGAGGATTGTACTTATTAGAATAGTATACGCGAACGCATGTTTATAGCACATCCGTCACATACTTTCGAGGGACATACATGTACACCATAATTCACATGCTCAGAGAGCTCACTCTGTGCGAATTCTATTTGTATATAAATGAAATGACATACACTACGTACTATATTGTCTCATAGCCGCTGCTGCCTTCCATCAAGCACGTTATCATTCACACCTCCATTTAGTAAGCTTTCTATGCCAGATAAAGCATGTTGCAATCTCATAAACTCAGGCAAAACTTCAAAGTTACTTGAGTTATACAGTCTCTACCCTCCTATCATACTATATATATATATTGATCAAGCTCGTTTACAAAAGGACTGAGACATTCTTCGTTAGCAAGACGTGATTGCAAAATTCGTTTAAATGGTGCTCGCTTCCGCCCCTTTTCAAGCTAAACTATTTAGGTATTTTGTGAGTAGAGCTCAACTGATACTCAAATCTCTTCAATTCCAATTGACTTTGAATATATTGCTACATTCACGTGTGCATACGCTGTATCGCGCTCACTATGAGAGAAGATGGAACAAATAATATTAATAACTGTATTCACACTATCCATTTTGGAGCTTATATATGTACAAACATTATTATACAACTCTTCCGGTCAAGAATCAAAGCAACGCTACAAATCCAATAACACCCGCAAAGACGAACAACAGCCGTTAATTCATCATTTCATCATTGACAGATCGCCATGCAATTGACACAATTGAAATCCCACAAAACAAAAATTCCTCTCCCATTTTCTTACTTCCCTGCTATGCAAATCTGCAAATCCGACAATAATCAAACACACTTGGTTGGAACTCGTATACATCCAATTTTACTGCCCGGGATAGGTCAAGAAAACATTCGGTTAAACGGCGGGCCATCGGTTGCGTAGGCCGTCTGACCATCGGCCATAAAGGACATCTGCTAGCTGCTTCGTATGCTCCATACCTGGCTGAATCTGTCCTGGCAAATTGGCAATCTTCTCCCGGTAATCTTCTGGTTGAATACTAGACTGTCTGCGACGATGACTTTGGAGGTGTGGATTGTTCTGCGCCAAAACTAACTTCGCGGCTGTTTTCTTTGGTGTGCCTTGGGGAGTACCATCTTTTAGTGACCCTTTCGCTGGTACCAGAAGTGAGGATAACTTGGGATCGGACTGCACCCGATCAATCATGAGCTTTAGCAGCTGATATTCACCTTCCGGGTCCACAGCATCCAACGCACTCCATGCATCTGCGAGTCGAGAGAGTGCCTCCCTCTTTGTTTGGTTCCCTGTTTGCGCATGGAGCTCTTGAAATGCTGGATCGATAATTTTGTTGAACGTACGTCTTCCAAGAACAGCTTCTTTGGTAGTCGTCTCCGCCCCTGGTGGTCTATTCTCATCACGAGTGGAGCCATCAGCTGTCTCATCATTTGATACTCGAGCAAGCGTGGAGTTGTCCGACACTCTGCGAAACACGCGGACTGTAGAACCACTATTCCCGAAGTTCAAGTCCGGTTGGAGAGGGCGTTTTTGAATACTTGCTTGACGTTGCTTGACGGGAGTTGTAAGCTGAACAACGGATGGTTGCCTTCGTACTGTACCTCTCTTGACCGTAATGGGTGGAGGCGACGAGTATTCTAGAGGGGAGTCCTTGAGATCAAGTCTCTTGAAAGCATCATTCGGCCCCTCATAAATTCCCTGGCCATTTGCATGAATGACGGACAACTTCCTCCTCTTCGTGGTATTCTTACGCGGCGCAATTTTGACGGTATCAAAGACCCATGCGTCAGGATCTTCCTTAGGGGACATAGTATGACTAGATGATGTTAGCTGGTTTCTGGATCGAATATGAAATAACTAACAGTGTTTCCTCATAAAATCTTGGATGTGATGGTCGAGACTTTCCACCATCCCATTCCTGTTTTCTTTCTACGAGTTCTTGTAGAGCCTCAACTTTACCGGCCGATCGGATGAATTTGTGCTTCAAAAGCTCTTTAGCTGAAGGGCGCCTATCGCAATCCTTAACTAAGCATTGGGCAACAAAATCTTTAAAATCCTTGCTATAGTTTGGACCCTCTAGCCTGGGGGCAGGCTGCTTAGGAATGAGGAATAACACCTTCATAGGGTGTGTTGACGCATTTGGTGGCTCTCCATTGATGAGTTCCATTGCGGTGATCCCCAGTGACCATATATCTGCCTTAAAATCGTACCCAGCCTGCTGGATTACCTCTGGAGCCATCCAAAATGGAGTGCCTACAAAAGTATTTCGTTGAGATTTGATATTTGTAAGCTGCGCAGCAACCCCAAAATCCGCCAGTTTAACCTTTCCTGAAGTCGACAACAGAACATTAGCTGCTTTAATATCTCGGTGTATTTTGCCCTCTTGGTGTAAGTATTCGAGGCCGAGAAGTAGTTCTCTGCATATAATGGCGATATGAGCTTCATTGAAAGAACCGGGTTTTAGCTACGCAATATTAGCAAAGCGATGGTATACATAACCAGCAACAGATGTACCAAATCTAAGCAGGATCCTCCACCCAGATACTCCATAACAATCCATAGCTTATGCCCTCGCAGGAAGCTAGCTTTATACTGTGTGACGAATGGGCTCGCGCAGGTGCTTAATACCGAAATTTCTTGCTGAATCTCTTGTATGTCATCTTCGCTAGATTCAAGATCGATCTGTGGAGGTTAGAATTGCAGATATATGACATTTTTGTATACTAACATGCTTGATTGCAACAACTTCCCCTGTGGCATTTTCGATTGCTTTGTAGACTACACCAAAGCTACCACCTGTTATTTGTTAGATGACATTTCCAATCTCACCATTCTCATTGGAGGCAATTGACTCACTTCCAAGCTCCTGGAGAACTGTATAAGCGCTTGCTGCTTCCCCATCCGACATCTTGCTTAAGTGCTAGCAATGTAAATGGCGTGGAGGCCGGTCCTTGAAGTTACACTGCTGTTACTAGATCGCAATAGCTGCCCTTCGGAGGAAGAGGGTGATGAAAGTATACAGAGAAAGGGAGTTGAGATTTCAAACTTGGTGATGGTTGAACTGAAATAAAGGAGGTTTGTTTACACCCAGCCCGGTGCGACGGAGCTAGGAAGAAGCTTTGACCGTTTGATGATACCGAGAAACAGGACAAGTCATGACAAGGAGAAGGAAGTTGTATCGGTAGTTCCAGATTCGATAAAATGGTAGAGACGGTGAAGATTTGGAGTAGTTTGATGCTAAGAGACGGTCGCTGAATGAAATCAGGTCTCTCAAGAATTCTATTTGCATGTACAGTACGTGAGTCTCGGTCCTTTTGGTGGTCTTGAAGCGCATGCAGGAGAGGGTCCAGCAAGGCATCATTCATTGGACCACAGACCCACATTTCAAGTCTTATCGGCTTATCGTGGTAACCCATAGCAACACCCGTTCTGAAACGTGACCCGGAGGTTCAGCGTAAACAGAACAGTTCCGAGCAATACTTGCCGTGTGCACTCGGTCAGAAATCAATTATTGTGCGCTCCTTTACGATATTGCTTGCCATCCACTCGTTCTATTTACCTGTTATATTCAATCGAATATTGGTCTAGTTGTAAGGCTTTAGCACCATCTACTAGTTTATTACAATTCAACACGCGGCAATATCCAATGCGCAACATAACAAAACTTTAGGTCCACAGCGCATGTGAGGGATATCACTCTGATATTGGCACAAACTGTCGACAATCATGCCAGAACCTCAAGGCCTTCCTACTAGATTTCCCTGCTGGGTACAAGCAATTCATAGCTGGGGAGGAGAATCCAAACGCGACCTGGGTTTCATCGAAGGAGACTTGATAGAATGTCTCAACGCTGGCGATGGATCATGGTGGATGGGAAGATTACGCCGCGACAAACGTGTGCATGGACTGTTCCCATGTAACTTCGTGCGCATACTTGACGATGACTTTCGCCCTGCTAGTAGGGCAGTAAGTCCAATGCCTGACCGGTCTGTCAGTCCCAGTCCTTTCAACCCACAACCGCCACAAAAGACGAAAACAAAGTCGTCACGCAAGCCATTTCAATCATATTCCGCTCCAGATGAAGGACGCCAGAAGAGAGAGGCGTTAAGGAAGAAGGAAAGCCTAGCTGTCTCTAGAGGACCATCTCCTAATCCCATGAGCGTTCACGACAATCAACGACCAGTTCCTCCACCAAACATTCCTGGATACGGGTCGAGAGCTGTATCTCCTGCTCCTATACACTATGCACCCAGGCCACTTTCTCCAGGAACTCCTTTACAATACAACTCACAGGCTACCTCTCCAGCATCCCCTTTACACTGGAACTCCCGGGCTCCATCTCCTGCTCCATCATTCCAGTACAAAGCATACTCCAGAGAACCTTCTCCGGACATAGGGTCGTCCCCACCTCCACCACCTCCTCCGCATCGAAGTATATACAAATCTCACGAATCGACAATCGAGAATGGATATCATACGCCTGGTCGAGTTTCACCATATCCACCATCTCCTGGGGCCACTGGTTTCACACCTTCACCCCTCCGTAGTGCAATGGATGACGTTATGAGTTCACTGGCAGATATGGGAGTTTCTCGTGAAACCGAATCGCCAAAACCTCCTCTGGATCCATGGTCACCGGAGGCTTTTGGCCAAACCTTCACAAGTTCGAGGGGAAGCAGACCGCCGAGGCCAAATACTGCAATGGGCATTGGTCAAAATAATTTCGACAAAGATGCACAATCCCCTGGTGGCTCCAACACAGCCTATAGCGAAAAGCCAGGTCCTGAGCTGAGCAACTATGTTCAGCGAATGGAAACTCGATTAAACCAGATGCACTCCCACAATTCGCAGTTCGCACCTGAGGACGATGGTCCCCCAGTGCCACCAAAGTTAACAAGCTACGAGAGACCCAAGTCTTCAATGGGCCTAGCATCGAAAGAACAAAAGCTTCGGCACCGTAAATCTGCGTACAATGTTATGGGATCTGTTCTTGGACGAACCTTTACTACCAAAACAAATTCTACCAACTCTTCATCTGGCGCCCGCAGTACTACAACGAATGGCAGCTCAAGCACACAGATGACCGACAGAAGTTTGATGAGTGGAACTTCTGCCGGTGCCTACTCTTATACTAGTGCTGGAAGTCTTTCTAGGAGAAAGGAGGCATTGAAAGGCAGGGCTCAAAGCGCCTTTGGATCGAGGAGGGATAATTTCGATGGTCTCGACTCCAGGCCTCAAACACCCCTCACCGGTATATCATATCACAGCAGTCATGCTTCTGATGCCACCAGATCCAAATCTCAAGTAGGGTGGCACTCTGCAGCAACAGATTCTGGCATATTAGGAGGTCTTGCTACTCCCAAACCGAGGAAGACAGGATTTTTCAAAAAAATAATTGAGTCAGCAAAAACAGGAGCTGCTAGTGCCAGAAGTAGTATTGCAGTGGGTGAACAACCGCGGCCGCCTTTGCCAACAAAGCGCCTGATGCCTAATGGAGTTGGTTCCATTGCTGGAGGGTTTAATAGTAGCCATGGGGCTAGTCGTTCTACAGCTGCTGAGATGGGTCTTGGTAGTGGAGTCGACTGGATTCAAGTACGACGTGATATAAATCGTTCGAATTCACTTAGCAGAATTGAGCGTGTCGAACGAATTGAACGTTGCCAAATGATGGACTACCCAGCGATTAGTGCTGTAGACGAACTATACCACCAGGTGGATGGAGATGAGGGTGCAGACGGAAATCCTGTTGCCGAACCGACAAACTTTCTGAGCGTGAATCTCAGCCTTGTGGACAAGAACGCAAGGTTCATTAATAGTCTCCCAGCAATGACGAATGCGGCCAGCCTAGCAACAGGTTTTGTTTGTAGGCCTTACCGAAGCGACGTACAAAAACTTCGTGCTATTTTTACCTGGGTTAGTGAGAAGATTGCTTGGGAAGAAGAGTTTGAGAGTGCCATAGATTCTCGGAGAGTCATACAGACGAAACGTGGTTGTGCCGAAGAAGTGGCTGTCTTGGTACTTGAGATGTGTGCCTCTGTAGGAATCGAGGCAGAAATTATTAGGGGCTACTTGAAGACACCTGGAGAACAGCCCGAAATGGGTATGCTGATGCCACGGCCAAACCATTGGTGGAATGCCGTTGTTGTTGATGGACAATGGAGAATGATGGACTGTTCACTCTCTGCTCCTTCAAATCCTTTGAGAGGACTGTACTCAAATGAAGTCAGCACGAAAGTTGCAGACAGCTGGTACTTTTTGACACGGCCAATGGAACTGTGCTGGAGCCATGTCCCAGAGCAACATCATCAACAACATATGTGCCCTCCAATTGCTCACGAAATTTTATTATCTCTACCAGGAGTCTGCCCACAGTACTTCAAGGAAGGGCTCCAGATGATCGATTATGATACAAGTCTTATCCGAATTGAGGACTTGGAGCAGGTTCATGTCAGATTCATAGTTCCTGCAGATATCGAATGCTTTGCAGAAGTAGAAGCACGAGCTTTTGAGCACGATGACGACGGTGACTGCTTTGAAAACGGAGAGTTAGTGAAGAAACGTGCTTTGGCGCAAGCAGAATGGGTTGGAGGGCAGAAGCGATACACCGTCAAAGCGGTGCTTCCAGGCGATGAAGGGAATGCTACTCTAAAAATCTACGCTGGAAAGCGAGGTTTAATGCACTCCATCAGAGACATCATCCACCCTCTTGCTATTGCCCTTCCAATAATACATACAGGGGACAACCCTCCCTTCGAGTTCGTCACGCGCCATCCAACACCTCATGCTCAGAGATATGATCTTTATGTTGCACAACCACAATGTCAACAGCTAGCAATTAACAACACTTACGTATTTGCTATTCGTCAACATCCATCATCTCTACCGGGATCCTCTCTAGGTGGCACCTCTCCAATCCCATTTGCCCGTCCAAGCTCAGCAATGTCTATGACCAGTTCAGCTGCGGATTCGAATCCCAGCACCACCTCGAGCAGTGGGACGAAAAAGAAGCATGTTAAGCTCGCAATTCAAAGCCCAGGTGGCAAGATACTCCGACTCATGAGAAAGGATGACAAGATTCAAAGTACTAGCCAAGCTATGGAGATTGGCGATGGAGGGACATGGGAGACAATTATCAAGTGTGGTGAGCGGGGGGTCTGGCGCGCCCTTGTTTTAGCAGACCGCAGTGCGAGGTGGTGCGTTTTCGCAGAGTGGAACTGCGTGTGAACAATTTGCGGAGATTTTGCGATGTTCTTATGGTTCATGTTTCGTCCGTTTCTTGCATTGACATGTCAAACTAAAAGTGGAGATCAGGAAACTACATTTTCAGGAGTTGGGTGTAGGTGTTGTGGATGGTTGTTGGAATGGGATATCAATCTGGGATGATATCTCGGTAATACCCAATTGTATATAGTAGACGAGTGCATATTTTGGCATGCGGAGTTCTCGGGATATGGTTCTTTGTGTGGCGTATGACGATAATGATGCCGCAAATAAGGTCTGGACGTGTCAGTATCTTCGGCAAATAAATGTTCAGAGGTTGATGCAAAAATAACTTTGACGAAGTTTCTTTCTATCTCGCTGTGATTTGTTGCTAAGATTTGAGTCGTCACATTAACAATAGTTGTGCTCTACCACTTTATCTTTTTTAACTTTCGAGTATAAATAAATTTCGTAATGTGTAGGGCTCTTAATCAAATAATGTAGAGTATCAGTAGCTCAGTGGCAGCTCAGCGAAAGCTATGCTCTATATTAAGAGTCGTGGAAGGTGCTGTTTTGCATCTTATTATTTATTCTTTAATCATAACAATCATCTCGAAGTTCTAATCATTCTTATATTCAATATATGCAGCGAAATGGGACATCTTGAATGTATAACAACTTAGCACGTGCGAATAACGAACCACATCTTGATCAAAACTTCTCGACCTAGTCGTATCGTTCTATAGCGTCAAAGCATACTGAATTTCCTATCGAACGTTCATTGGATTGCGGCAACCTCCTCAATCACATCTGGAGGCTCTACCACCATGGCTGCAATCTCCTCCTTAAGCATATCCGCGTCTTCATCCCTTCCCCATTCGCGAAGCCACCGCTCTAGTCTCGTCAGAAAGTAGACTGCCCATGTGACCGAGTCACTTGTTGGTATTGCGAGAACAGTTGCTGCACACTCCCTCATAGTGCTCTCGGCTTCTAGTTGCTTCCCTTGACCATACTGAGCTAGCGTCAAACTCATGAGACTATTTACTACCTTGTTTTCAAACTTGGCCTCACGAGCTAAGTCGAGGTAGTTTTGTGCTTCTACTTCTGCTTCTACAAAGCGCCCTTGGCCTCTAAGGCTGGTGCACAGCTTCTCTATGGCTCCGAAGAGTTGTCTAGATGGGCCAAGATGTTGCTGAACATCTTGAATGAGCTGTCGGAGCGCTATCTCGACACGCTCAGGATTATTTGGATATTTTAAAAGGCCAATATGTTCTTGAAGGGACAGAAAGGTTGTTTCATGAAAGCGTCCTAACTTCGCTTCAAGTCCCATAACCATACATTCCATCATACGGGCGAGAACTTCGTCAATCTGGCTAAGCTCGACAGATGCCAATAAACAGCATATATTCCGCCAGGGATGGTCGACTGGTAGTAATGCAGATGCTAGTCTTCCGAGATATGCTCGTATGGCATTGAAAGCTTCGTCAAGAATATCGAGTTTTTGTCGTCTCATCTGGCTGAAAGACATTACAAAATACCAAATGACATGCGGATCCTCATTTTCCAGGATTTGGCGCATGAGGCTGCAGGCGCTCGAAAGACTCTTTCGAGCTTCGACAAATGAACCTTTTACGATGAAGTCCCGAGCTGCCACACAATGCGCGTAGAAGGAATCAAGATAGCTTACATCTGGCTTTCGATTACCATGTTTGAT
>Ga0247807_10001306_pt1 | contig 14671 bp, 15 predicted proteins | sample UWRJL074202C1_FD_179931 | JGI IMG/M metagenome (GOLD analysis project Ga0247807, IMG submission 179931) | Plant litter microbial communities from Arlington Agricultural Research Station in Wisconsin, United States - UWRJ-L074-202C-1 | ecosystem: Environmental > Terrestrial > Plant litter >...
AATATGCCAGGCAAGCCAAGGTTATTCACCTGGATATTGACCCTGCCGAAATAGACAAGAATGTTAAAACACATGTGCCTGTTTGGGGCGATTGCAAAGAAACCCTTCCCCTGTTAACCAATTTGGTAGAGGCCAAACAGCATACCGAATGGCTGGCAAAATTCAACGAGTTTACCCGCCAGGAAGTTGAAGCTGTTATAGATGCCGAACTGCACCCTACCAGCGGCGAAATGACCATGGGCGAAGTGGTAGATCAACTGAACAACTTAACCAACGGTGATGCCATCATTGTAACCGATGTTGGCCAGCACCAAATGGTAGGCTGCCGTTACGCCAAGTTCAACAAAACCCGCAGCAACATTACCAGCGGTGGTTTAGGCACTATGGGCTTTGCATTACCTGCGGCCATCGGCGCTAAATTTGGTGCACAGGAAAGTACCGTAGTTGCTATTATAGGCGATGGCGGCTTCCAAATGACCTTGCAGGAACTGGGTACCATTATGCAAAGTGGTGTGGATGTAAAAATCATCATCTTAAATAACCGCTTTTTGGGCATGGTGCGCCAATGGCAAGAATTATTCAACGAGCGTAGGTATTCATTTGTAGATATTCAAAGCCCCGATTTTGTACAGGTAGCCAAAGGATACGGCATTGCCGGTAAATGCATTAAAGAACGCGAAGAACTGCAATCTTCACTAAAAGAAATGTTAGACCATAAAGGTTCTTTCTTACTCGAAGTATTTGTAACCAAGGAAAACAACGTGTTCCCAATGGTACCACAGGGATGCAGTGTAAGTGAAATCAGACTTAAATAAATCAAGCACCATGAGTGATCAGGATATATTACCCGAGGGCAGACAGGAATTTAACATTACTGTTTATACCGAAAACCAAATTGGTTTATTAAACCGCATTGCTATCATCTTCACGCGTCGTAAAATCAATATCGACAGCCTGAACACCTCTCCATCAGAAATTGAGAGCATTCACCGCTTCAATATTGTAATTACTGAAACCGAAGAGGTGGTACGCAAGGTTTGCCGCCAGATAGAAAAGCAGGTAGAAGTATTAAAAGTGTACTACCATACCAACGCCGATATTATTTGGCAGGAAATGGCACTCTATAAAGTTCCGGCCGATGTTATTGCCGAGAAAGCCTCGGTTGAGCGTTTGCTGCGCGAGAATGGTGCACGTGCGGTAGTGATCCGTAAAGATTATATCGTGTTCGAAACCACCGGTCACCGTGAAGAAACCGATAACCTGATCAGCGTATTGCAGCCTTTTGGCCTTATTGAATTTGTACGCAGCGCACGCATTGCCATTATTAAAGACAGCGATGGATTTAACCGCAAACTGCGCGAGTTTGAACAGGAACAACCCGGCGAAGATGTAAACGAAAACGAATACCTGAACCAGGGGCAGAAAGTGTTTACCATGTAATGGCTATGGAAATCGTTTTAGATATAGCAAAGCAAACCAGACAAAACTTCATCACGCTGATGGACGGTTTAAGCATCGAGCAATTGAATGTTATTCCTCACGGATTTGCTAACAATATTGCCTGGAACTTTGCTCACATTGTAGCTGCACAACAAATTTTATGCTATGTAAGAGGCAATGTGCCTACGCGGATACCAACAGCGGAGGTAACTAAATATCAAAAAGGATCTCGTCCGGAAGGTTTCATTAGTGAGAGCGAATTAAGTTTCTACAAAGAAAAGGCAATTACATTACTCGATGACCTGAGGGAAGATGTTGGCAATGGCATATTCGGCAATTACCAACCGGTAACCACAGCCTTCGGTATAACATTGAATAACATTGATGATGCCGTAACTTATTTCTGCACGCACGACAATTTGCACTTCGGCTACGCAATGGCATTAAAAAGATCCGTTTTACAAGAACACGGATCTTTAAGCGAGATAAACAATCAATAACTTATAACTTATAACTAAATAACACAATAACTTAATAAAGAAATGGCACAATTAAATTTTGGCGGCAGCGTAGAAAACGTAGTAACCCGCGATGAATTTCCTTTATCAAAAGCACAGGATGTTTTAAAAGACGAAGTTGTAGCGGTAATTGGCTACGGCGTACAAGGCCCGGGCCAGGCGCTAAACCAAAAAGACAATGGTATTAACGTAATTGTTGGTCAGCGTAAAAATTCAAAAACCTGGGATAAAGCCTTAAGCGATGGTTTTGTACCCGGCGAAACTCTATTTGAAATTGAAGAAGCCCTTGAAAAAGGAACTGTAATTTGCTATTTACTGAGCGATGCCGCCCAGATTGAACTTTGGCCAACGGTTAAAAAACACTTAACTCCGGGCAAAGCCTTATATTTCTCTCACGGTTTCGGTATTACCTTTAACGAGCAAACCGGCATTATCCCTCCTGCCGATGTAGATGTATTTTTGGTTGCCCCTAAAGGTTCGGGTACTTCATTGCGCCGTATGTTCTTGCAGGGTCGTGGCTTAAACTCGAGCTACGCTATTTTCCAGGATGCTACAGGTAAAGCCTTTGAGCGCGTAATTGCTTTGGGTATTGCTGTGGGTAGTGGTTACCTGTTCGAAACAGACTTTAGAAAAGAAGTATATAGCGATTTAACCGGCGAGCGTGGTACGCTGATGGGTTGCATCCAAGGTATTTTTGCTGCACAATATGATGTATTACGCAGCAGAGGCCACTTACCTTCCGAAGCTTTTAACGAAACAGTAGAAGAATTAACCCAATCGTTAATGCCATTGGTAGCCGAAAACGGTATGGACTGGATGTACGCCAATTGCTCTACCACTGCACAACGCGGCGCATTAGACTGGTGGAAAAAATTCCGTGATGCTACTAAACCGGTATTTGAAGAATTATATGAAAGCGTAGCTACCGGTAAAGAATCACAACGTTCTATCGATAGCAACAGCCAGCCTGATTACCGCGAAAAACTGAACATCGAACTTGCCGAACTGCGCGACAGCGAAATGTGGCAAGCCGGTAAAACCGTACGCAGCCTGCGCCCTGAAAACCAGGAAGTAGAAGCATAGTCATATTACATGTCATTGCGAGCGATAGCGTGGCAATCTCCAATGTCGACAATTAGCGTATGGAGATTGCCGCGTCGCTACGCTTTTCGCAATGACATTACTTTTTAACAGAAAATGGGACAAACACTGTTCGACAAAATTTGGGATGCGCACATTGTGAGCAACAATGAGGGTTTCCCTGATGTATTGTACATCGATACACATTTTATACATGAGGTAACCAGTCCGCAAGCTTTTGATGGCTTACGCGACCGTGGCTTACCTGTTTTCAGGCCAAAACAAACCGTAGCCACAGCCGATCATAACGTGCCTACCTGGGACCAGCATTTGCCTATTAAGGAAGAGCTTTCGCGTTACCAGGTAGATATGCTAACCAAGAACTGTGCGGAATTTGGCATTGAACTTTATGGCTTAGGCCACCCCTACCAGGGCATTGTCCATGTAATTGGGCCCGAGTTAGGTATTACTCGTCCCGGTTGCACGTACGTTTGCGGCGATAGTCATACCTCCACCCATGGTGCCTTTGGTGCTATTGCCTTTGGTATTGGTACCTCGCAAGTGGAGCAGGTAATGGCTACCCAGTGCCTGTTGCAGCAACGCCCTAAACGCATGAAAATTGAAGTGAACGGACAGCTTCAAAAAGGCGTAGGCGCTAAAGATATTATCCTTTATATCATTTCCAAAATATCGGCTGCAGGCGGTACCGGTTATTTTGTGGAGTATGCGGGCGACACTATTCGTTCACTGAGTATGGAAGGCCGCATGACCATCTGTAACATGAGCATTGAAATGGGTGCCCGTGGTGGCTTAATTGCACCCGATCAAACTACCATTGACTATGTGAACGGCCGCGAATTTGCCCCTAAAGGCGAAGACTGGGATAAAGCGGTGGCCTACTGGCAAACCCTTTACTCTGATGAAGATGCCGTATTTGATAGCGAACTGTACTTTAATGCGGCCGATATTGAGCCCATGATCACTTATGGTACCAACCCGGGTATGGGTATTGGTATTACCCAACACGTGCCCGAAACCTCAAGTTTTGAAACCAAAGAGCAAGGCTCGTACGCCAACGCTTTAAAATATATGGGCCTGCACGATGACGAATCGATGCTGGGCAAACCTATTGATTATGTCTTCATAGGCAGTTGCACCAATTCGCGCATTGAAGATCTGCGTGAGGTAGCCGCTTTCATTAAAGGCAAGCAAAAGGCCGATAACGTAACGGTATGGGTAGTACCCGGCAGTAAGCAAGTACAGCTGCAAGCCATTGAAGAAGGTTTGGATAAGGTATTTGAAGCCGCAGGTTTTCCCTTGCGCGAACCGGGCTGCAGTGCTTGTTTAGGGATGAACGAAGATAAAATTCCAGCAGGAAAATACTGCGTATCTACCTCTAACCGTAACTTTGAAGGCAGGCAAGGGCCTAACTCCCGCACATTTTTGGCAAGCCCGCTAACGGCGGCGGCAGCCGCAGTCACGGGTAAGATAACCGATATACGTGAGTTTCTATATGAGGAGGAATTGGCATAATGAAAATACAAAATGCCGACGGCTTACTGTCTAAAACAATATTCAACAATCAAGATGATTGGATGACTTACCCGGAAAGCATTTATACTTGTACTATATGCCAAGAAAAAATTTCGTTTACATTAAGAGATTTAAATAATCATTCCCTATCATCAGAAACAAACTTAACAGATAAAGACAATTTAATTGTAAACGAATTCGCCAAGTTAGGACATGTAAGCTCAAATTCTTTTCTTGATTTCTATTGCCCTAACTGTAAAAGACCTGTTAGAGTTTATTATGAATCATGGGCGGGAGGAAAACATGGAGAAGCTGGACACATTATAAATTACATAGTCGAATAATTTTTGACTCAGACAAATGGCAACCAAAATATTTAAACACTTACAAACCTCGGTAGTGCCTTTGCCTATCGAAAATATAGATACCGACCAGATCATTCCGGCGCGTTTCCTTAAGGCTACCACCCGCGATGGTTTTGGCAATAACCTGTTTCGCGATTGGCGTTTTGATAACGAGGGGAATCCAAAAACAGACTTCGTGCTTAACCACCCCACCTATTCAGGCAAGATCCTGGTAGCCGGTAAAAACTTCGGTTGCGGCAGCAGCCGTGAGCACGCGGCCTGGGCAATTGCCGACTATGGTTTTGATGTAGTGGTGAGCAGCTTTTTTGCCGATATATTTAAAGGTAATGCCCTAAACAACGGCCTACTGCCCATCCAGGTAAGCGATGAGTTTTTGAAAAGACTTTTTGAAGTGGTATTTGAAGATGCCAATGCCGAGGTTGAGGTTGATTTGGAAAATCAGTTCATCCGAATTGCCGCCACAGGTGAGCAAGAAAGCTTCGAAATCAATCCGTACAAAAAAGCCTGCATGACCAATGGCTACGATGATATAGATTACATTTTGAGTAAAAAAGAATTGATAACGGAGTTCGAAAATAAGTAGATAAAATTTAAATGTCACTGCGAGGAGCGATAGCGACGTGGCAATCTCCATGCGCTTGGTTACCGAGCCGCAGGAAATTGCCACGCTATCGCTCGAAATGACATATTTTAAATATAATGGGTATTAAAAAACACATCTTAGTCATCCCTGGTGATGGTATTGGCCCCGAGGTAACCACTTGGGGTAAAGCAGTTTTAGAGCATATTGCCCAGGCGTATGGTCATGAGTTTACTTATGACGAAGCTTTGATGGGTCATGCCGGTATCGAAGCTACAGGCAGTCCGCTGCCCGACGAAACTTTGGAAAAAGCCAAAGCCAGCGATGCTATATTATTCGGCGCTATAGGCCATATTAAGTATGATAATGATCCATCGGCTAAGGTTCGTCCTGAGCAGGGGTTGTTGAAGATCCGCAAGGAATTGGGCTTATATGCTAACCTGCGTCCCATCATGCTTTTTGATGAACTGCTGGATGCATCAAGCCTTAAACCTGCTGTTTTGCAAGGTACCGATATCCTGTTTTTCCGCGAACTAACCGGCGACGTATATTTTGGCGAAAAGAACCGCAGCGAAGACCGCAACACCGCATCCGACCTCATGATCTATCACCGTTATGAAGTGGAGCGTATTGCTCATAAAGCTTTCGAAGCCGCCCGTTTACGCAGCAAGCGTTTGTGTTCGGTAGATAAAGCCAACGTTTTAGAATCATCTCGCCTATGGCGTGAGGTGGTGCAGGAACTGGCCAAGCAATACCCCGATGTAGAAACGGAGCATATGTTTATCGACAATGCCGCCATGCAACTGGTAAAGAACCCTAAGAAGTTTGATGTGGTATTAACAGCCAATTTATTCGGCGATATATTGACCGACGAGGCCTCACAAATAGCAGGCTCCATGGGTATGCTGGCCTCGGCCTCTATTGGTGATGGTACCGGCTTTTTTGAGCCCATCCACGGTTCGGCACATGATATTGCAGGGCAAAACAAAGCTAATCCGCTGGCTTCTATCCTATCGGTTGCTTTGATGTTGGAAATCAGCTTCGGCCTCAAAGAGGAAGCTAAACGCATTACCACAGCTATTGACCAAGTGCTTAAAGCAGGTTACCGTACCGGCGATATTGCCGATGCAAATACCGAAGCTGACAAGATATTAGATACCGAGGCCATGGGAAAAATGGTGTTGCAGTTTTTGTCTTGAACCAGAATTTATTGAATTGAATAATTAGCAGAATAGAAAGTGTTTTTTGAAATCACAAGAAATTGGTGAAATCAAAAAACATCAGTGTAATCCCAATGATATGAAATGGAACGCAGATTTATACGACGATAAGCACGGCTTTGTATCTCAGTTTGGCGCAAGCGTGCTCGAATTGCTGGAAGCAAAACCGGGCGAATCTATACTGGATATAGGTTGCGGAACCGGGGATCTGACCAAGCAAATACAAGAACTCGGTGCCGAAGTTACGGGTAACGATTACTCGCCCGAAATGATAGCCCAGGCCCGTTTTAAATACCCCGATATTAAATTTGAGGTAGCTAATGCAGCCAATTTTAAAGTGGAATATCCTTTTGATGCCGTATTTTCCAATGCCGCCTTGCACTGGATTCATAACCCCGATGGTGTTATCAAATCGGTTTACGAAGCCTTGAAACCCGGCGGCCGCTTTGTAGCCGAAATGGGCGGAAAAGGCAATGTAGCCAAACTCCGTTCTACTGTAAAACAAGTGCTGGTAAAGCACGACTACCTGCAGCAGGCCGAAACCCAAATATGGTACTTTCCATCTTTGGGCGAATATGCTACCCGCTTAGAACGCGGTGGTTTCCGGGTAGTCTTTGCGGCTCATTTCGACCGTAAAACGCCGCTTCAGGATGGCGACCAGGGCGTAGCCAAATGGATAAAAATGTTTGGTTCCCAATATTTTACCGGCATCCCCGAAGAAATACAAACCCAATTAATAGAAGAGATAACCGCACTATTAGAGCCTCACTACAACGAAAACGGGCAATGGTATGCAGACTATAAAAGATTAAGATTTACAGCGGTCAAGGAGTAAGTAGAGGCCAGATGTCGGAGTTAATATAACGAATTTCCGGCAACCAACCTCTGGCATCGGGCCTCAAGAAACTGACCTCCGACAACCGACAACACAAAACATTATGTTACACGATCCAAACCGAGTTTACGTATTTGACACCACCCTGCGCGATGGTGAGCAGGTACCGGGCTGCCAGTTAACCACGCCTGAAAAGATAGAGATTGCGCGCGAGCTGGAAGCGCTGGGCGTTGACATTATTGAGGCTGGTTTCCCGGCTTCGAGCCCCGGCGATTTTCAAAGCGTAGTAGAAATTGCCAAAGCGGTAAATAACCCCACTATTTGCGCGCTTACACGTGCCCATAAAGGCGATATTGATGCCGCTGTAGAAGCGCTTAAATATGCCAAGCATCCGCGCATCCATACGGGTATAGGCTCGTCCGACATGCACATCAAAACTAAGTTCAACAGCACCCGCGAAGAAATTTTGGAGCGTGCCGTGGATGCGGTTAAATATGCCAAAAAATCGGTAGAAGATATTGAGTTCTATGCCGAAGATGCCGGTCGTGCCGATATTGAGTATCTGGCTAAAATGATTGAAGCCGTAATTGCCGCCGGTGCTACGGTCGTGAACATTCCCGATACCAATGGTTATTGCCTGCCCGATCAATATGGCAGCAAGATCCGTTTCCTGAAAGAGAATGTTAAGAATATTGACAAAGCCATCATCTCGGTACATTGCCATAACGATTTAGGTTTGGCCACCGCCAACTCCATAGCCGGCTTGCAAAACGGCGCCCGCCAGGTTGAAGGCACCATTAACGGCATTGGTGAACGTGCAGGTAACACCTCTATCGAAGAGGTAGTCATGATCCTGAAAACGCATCAGGTGTTGGGCTTGCATACCAACATCAACACGCAAAGCTTTTACGAGTTAAGCCGTTTGATCAGCAGCCAAATGCGTATGCCAGTACAGCCTAACAAAGCTATTGTAGGCAGTAATGCCTTTGCACACAGCTCAGGTATACACCAGGACGGTTTCCTGAAAAACCGGGAGAACTACGAGATCATTCGTCCCGAGGATGTAGGTTTTCCAAGCGCTACTATTGTGTTAACTGCTCGCAGTGGCCGCCATGCGCTTAAATTTCATTTAGACCGCTTAGGTTATAATCTGAATAAAGAAGAATTAGCTGTAGCCTATCAGAATTTCCTGAAATTAGCCGATAACAAATTGAATTTAGATGATAACGACCTGCTCACTTTGGTAGCTCATCGTTTGGTTAAACAATAACAAATGGATACCGAAACCCAAAGGCAGCTCAATTTTGTATCGGCCCAGGAACGTTTAAAAAATGTAGTGCGCCGCACACCGCTGGAGTTCAACCAAAACCTGTCGGACAAGTACGAATGCGAAATTTATTTGAAGCGCGAAGACCTGCAAATAGTGCGTTCTTATAAACTGCGCGGTGCTTATAACATGATTAGCCAGCTAAACGAGGAACAGCGTCAGCGCGGCGTGGTTTGCGCCAGTGCGGGTAATCATGCGCAGGGCGTAGCTTTTTCGTGCCGCAGGCTGGGCATTAAGGGTGTAATTTTTATGCCCGAAATTACCCCCAAGCAAAAGGTTAAGCAAACCGAAATGCATGGCAACGGTAACATTGAGATCATCTTAACAGGCGATACTTTTGACGATTGCCTACGCGAAGCTTTGGCCTATACCGAAGCGCATAAATTAAGCTTCATCCCACCGTTTGATGATTACCGCATTATTGAGGGCCAGGGTACGGTGGGTATAGAAGTGTTAGAAGACCTGCCCGATACCGAAGTGGTGATTATGCCTGTTGGCGGTGGTGGTTTAGCTGCCGGTGCAGGTAGTTACTTTAAGCAGGTTAACCCCAACATTAAATTGATTGGTGTGGAGCCCGAAGGCGCATCATCAATGGTGGAGGCCATACGCCGCGGGCAGCCCTATACCCTATCGCAAATTAACCGTTTTGTAGATGGTGCCGCCGTAAAACGTGTAGGCCAGTTCACTTATCAGTTGTGCAGCGAGGTGTTGGACAGTATGCTATCGGTAGCTGAGGGAAAAGTGTGCACCACCATCTTAAAATTATACAATGAAGACGCCATTGTGGTAGAGCCTGCCGGTGCCTTATCAATTGCCGTACTCGATTTTTGCAAAGAGCAGATCAAAGGCAAAAAAGTGGTCTGCATTATCAGCGGGGGTAATAATGATATCGACCGTATGGGCGAGATCAAGGAGCAATCATTGTTGTACGAAGGGTTGAAACATTACTTCATTGTTCGTTTCCCGCAGCGTCCGGGGGCTTTAAAGCTGTTTGTGAACCATGTATTAGGTCCGCATGATGATATTACCCGTTTTGAGTTCATTAAGAAAACCGAACGTGAACGCGGCCCTGCGCTGGTAGGTATCGAACTCAAATCGGCCGAGGACTACCCCGCCATCATGCAGCGCATGGAAGAGCATAAATTTGACGTGATAGAAATTAACCGCGACCAAACGTTGTTTGAGTATTTGGTTTAAGTAGGTCAGTTTCTCTTCAAAATAAACGCGGCGTGGTAATCTTAAATTTAAGTAAACAAAGATTACCACGCCGCTTAGTTATTAATTAGTACAACGCTCTTGACAGTATCGATTACTGTTTGATTACCACCCCATCCTTAATTACCAGCTTTACTGCTTTAACTGCCTTAATATCTTCTGCGGGGTTACCCTCAACGGCTATAATATCGGCCAGATAGCCCGCCTTTAAGTTACCCATATTATTTAAAACAAATACCTGCGCATTTACTGAAGTGGCCGATCGTAATACATCTATTGGTTTCATGCCGTAATCAACCATTAACAACATTTCGCGTGCGTTATCGCCGTGCGTAAATACGCCTACATCGCCGCCCATGCAAATGGTAACACCGGCTTTCAGGGCATTGGCAAAGCTGACGCGCTTTTGCTTCAGGCGCTCGGGCTCCGGGTCTATGCCTTTTTTCCAGCCACGGTACATGCTGGTGGCCTCACCTGCTGCTAAGGTGGGGCAAAAGGCTACGTTATGCTCCTTCATCAACTTGAAAATTTCGGGAGTACCGCCGTCACCATGCTCAATGGTGGTTACGCCAGCCATGGTGGCCCTGCGCATACCCTCGGCCGTGCTCGAGTGCACGGCCACTGTGCGGCCGCTGCTTCCGGCAACTTTAACGGCCAGCTTCAATTCTTCTTCAGTGAAGGTAGGTGCAGCCTGATCATTAACACCCCAGCGGTAGTCGGCATACAGCTTAATTACATCGGCGCCGTGACCTATTTGCGAACGGATGGCACGTGTTAGCCCATCTACACCGTCGGCTTCTTCGGCACCTTGCGGTAAAACCATTTCGGCTACGGTGCTTTTGGGTCCGTAACTGCCGGTAGCCACAATGGCCCGGGTAGCGGTCAATATCCGCGGACCAACGATCACCCCTTTATTAATGGCGGCTTTCAATCCTACATCATCATAACCTGCGCCCTCGGTACCCAACTCGCGGGTGCTGGTAAAGCCTGCCATTAAAGTTTGGCGGGCATGCATTACAGCACGGGCGGTGCGTTCGGCACGGCTTTCAGTTAATACCTGGTCATTCCAGGAAGTTTCGTTGTAAGGATGTAAGAACAGGTGCGAGTGTCCTTCAATTAGTCCGGGCAGCACCGTCATGCCCTTCAGGTCAATAACTTTAGCACCGGCAGGTACTTGTATCTCGCCGGCGGGTTTGGCGGCTTCGATATGATTGCCTTTTACCAATACCCACCAGCCGGTGTGCATATCACGGCCGTCAAAAACGCGGTCGGGTTTGAGGAGCATGTAATTAACCGGCGGTTGTGCCGAAAGCCTCCCTGTGGCTAACAGTAAAAGAATTAATGCAGACAGCAAATTTTTCATATCGCATAAAGATAAAGAATACCCTTAATCACGCTTTATGAATACCTTTAAACTTTATTGTTACAAATGGCCGAAAAATTAGAAATATCCCTCAATACATCGCAACTTGAAAATTTACAGGCGGGCCATATTAATCCGGATGCCTTTATTAATGAACTGTTCCGAGATCAGCAAGCGCACCAAAAAATGTGTTTAGCCCTGCAAGAATACCACCGCAACGATGGAGGCTCGCCCGAGATTGATACTTTTGAAGTGGTCAACGCTTCTTACGATGCAGAAAAATTAAGCGGTAAATTCAGGTGTGTATTCCAGGTTAATTACCATTACACCTGCTCGGATGTGCGCAACAAAGCCATGGATACTATTGACTGGAACTTTAAGGTAGACCAGCACCTCTACCAGTTGCATTTAACCGGAGAAGAAACCTTGGAGCGGGATTTTAACGAATTTTAACTTTTTTTCAAAACCCGTGCAACCATTCTGTCCAAAGCTTCATCTACCTATCAAATGATGTTTTTAAAGCATAAATATTCAACCGAAGACCTGATTGAAAAATGTAAAGCTGCCGACCGCAAGGCGTGTGAAATGCTTTACAAACAATTTGCTTCAAAGATGCTGGCCGTGTGCCTGCGTTATGCCACCGATAAAATGGAGGCGGAGGATATGCTGCAAAACGGATTTATAAGGGTGTTTAACAAAATTAACGATTACCGGGGCGATGGAAGCTTTGAAGGATGGATGCGCCGCATTATGGTACACTGCTCTATTGAATATTACCGCAAACATCATAAAATGGTGAAGGTTGATATTGAGGAAAGCGGCTACGAGCAATCGGTTAACGCAGCAGCGGCATCAAGCCTGGAGGCTAAAGACCTATTGCGCATAATACAGGAACTGCCAGCCGGTTACCGCATGGTGTTTAACCTGTACGCTGTAGAAGGTTACTCGCACCGCGAAATAGCCGAGATTGCCGGCATAACAGAGGGGGCATCAAAATCGCAGCTATCGAGGGCGCGTACGATGTTAAAGCAAAGAATTGAAAGTTTGGACGAAAAAAAAAATTATGAATATGCAGGATAACGAATTTGATGATCTTTTCCGCTCAAAGCTGGGTGGTTTAGAGGTACAACCTTCTGCACAGGTGTGGGATCATATAGCGGCCGGGTTAGGCAACTCCAAAAAGAAAAGCATTTTGCCTATGTTAAGCATGGCTGCAAGCATAGTGGTTTTGTTAGCGGCAAGTACCTGGTTCTTATTAGATAAGCCTGTTAAACAAGAGCAAAATCAGGTAGCGCAAATTAAGGTTACCCCCCGTAATAGCGCAACTATACAACCTCAAACTACTATAGTTAAACAGCCGAATACAACAGTTGAAACAGCTCAAACTACCCCTGGTGCAGCACTCGTTGCCAAAACACCTACAGCTAAAATCAAGGTAAAATCTGTTGTAAAACAGGACATTACCGAACCTGTAAATATTACGCCAACACCGGTAGTTGCCGATAAACAAACCCAGCAGGTTTTAGCTGCTGTGCCTACACAGCCGGTTGCACACCCGGTAGTGCCCGAAATGCAGTTGGCCGGCAGCACCATTAACAGTGATGCACCTGTTTTAAAACTGGCAAGTACCGCACCAACTGCTGTAACCGCCAGCCAGGTTGAAAAAAAGAAGAAACACGGCATCCACTCCCTGGGCGATTTGATCAACGCAGTGGTATCTAAAGTTGATAAACGCGAAGACAAATTGATAGAATTTACCGAAAGCGACGACGATCAATCGAGCATCACCGGTATTAACCTGGGCATCATCAAGATCAAAAAAGAAAAATAATCACTCAATCTAAATAATCATACATATTATGAAACGCTTACTTTTTACCGCCATACTATGCGCGGCAGCTACCGGTGTGTTTGCACAAACCACTACCACCACCGTTACCAAAACTACTGTAGTTACCGATACTAAAGGAGATACCATAAAGGTTAAATCAGATACTATAAAATCAAAAAGAAAGGGTGGCTTTACTGTTAAATTTAACGTCGGGGGTTATGAGGCTTTATCAGATTCAACAAAACGTCGGGATACCACTGTTAATGTAAGAGAGCATTCTAAGGCACCGGGCTTTTCATGGGGAATAACTTTTTCTGGATTTGATTTAGGTTTGGCCACCTTGGTTGATAATGGCAGCTTTAAACTATCACCTCAAAACAACTTTTTACGCTATCGGTCATGGAAAAGCAGCAACGTAGGCTTTGACGTTATCCAGGTCGGTTACCGTTTTAATAGTGCTTTTCGCATCTATGTATCGGGTGGTTTCGATTGGACTCACTTCCGCTTGCGCGAAAATATTACTATACAGCAAGACGGACCTGATGATGCACTGCGTTATACCCAGGATGGTATTATCTACAGCAAAAACCGCTTTACTTCGAGCTATTTCCGTATCCCCTTAACGTTTGACTGGAGAAGCCGTGTGAACGATGAAGGCAAACGTTTCCACTTAGCCGGCGGACCTATGATCGGTATTCTATATAACGGCCGTGTAAAGCAAATTAGCGACGAAAATGGTAAAGAGAAATTTAACAACGATTACCACTTTGCCAAGGTACGTTATGGCTTAACCGCCCGCGCCGGTTACGGTTCTTTTGGTATCTACGCCAAATACTATTTCAACGATATGTTTGATACCGCACAACAAGCAGGTTTAAAGAACCTTTCGTTCGGGTTCATGTTCGGATTTTAATATGAGTTCATAGTCGATGGTCCATAGTCTATAGTAATTAAACAACAACTACTATGGACTATGGACCATCGACTGTTTAACTCCTTTTGCCTATCTTTGCGGCAATGGCAAACACTTCTCCCTTTTTTCAGGCTATTGCGCTAAACAAAGTATATCCCGGCAAACATCAGTCGGGCATTCACAATGTTAACTTAAGCATAACCCAAGGCAAAATTACCGGTATTATTGGCGAGAGCGGCAGCGGAAAAAGCACCTTACTGCGTTTGCTGTTCGGCTTATTATCGGCCGATAGCGGGGAAGTGAGGTTTGAGGGTGAACGTATATGGGGCCCTGCCGAAAAGCTGATACCCGGCCACGATGCCATGAAGATGGTGACCCAACACACCGACGATCTGAACCTGTATGCGAAGGTTTGGGACAACATTTCGGTACTACTGCCCAACACCGACTT
>Ga0247807_10001307_pt1 | contig 14656 bp, 16 predicted proteins | sample UWRJL074202C1_FD_179931 | JGI IMG/M metagenome (GOLD analysis project Ga0247807, IMG submission 179931) | Plant litter microbial communities from Arlington Agricultural Research Station in Wisconsin, United States - UWRJ-L074-202C-1 | ecosystem: Environmental > Terrestrial > Plant litter >...
CCTTCGCCTCCCTGGGTCCCAGGGTCCGCGAAAGCGGCTCTGTGGCTACTTCGGGGATGCCGAGGTGACCGTTTCACCGCTCTCGCGCAATGGGCTTCCGCGAGACCTCGGGCGCGCGGTCATCCGCGAAAGCGGCCGTGTGGCTGCTTCGGTGCTGCTGAGGTGACCGTTTCCCCGCTTTCGCGGAAGGGGAGCACGCGAAGGCCAGCGAGGCCAGAGTGCGCTGGCGAGAGTGCGCGGGCGAAGGGCGAAGGGCAGCGGGCGAGGGTCAGCGGGCGAGGGTCAGCGGGCGAGGGTCTCGACGCCGGGTCGCGGCGCCGGGGGAGCGGCCACGGCGACGGGCTGCTTGAGGTTGAGCACAACGGCGGTCATGGCCGATGCGAGCACGCAGGCCAGCACCATGTGGATGCCGACGAGGATGGCGGGCAGGCCCAGGTTGGCCTGGATCAGGCCAACGGCAGTCTGGGCGACCTCCACGGCCAGCAGCACCAGCACCCAACGGCGCACCGGCAGGCGCAGCGACACCGCCGCGACGACGAGAACCAGGGTCAGAGCGACGGTGAGGTACGCCGGCCAGCTGTGCACGTGCTGCAGGAACTCGGAGTCGAGCCCGTTGCGGGGAGCGTCGGCGTCGCCGGCGTGCGGGCCGGAGCCGGTGGTGAGGATTCCCACGGCGATGGTCACGGTGACGGCGAAGGTCGTGAGGTGGGTGAGGATGAGGAACCAGAGCGGAACCACCCGCTCCCGGGGCCCGGGGACTGTGTACAACCGGTACAGGAACGCGGTGCACAACCCAACCAGGAGCACCGAGATCACGAAGTGCAAGCCCACCACGTAAGGGTTCAGCTTGGTGAGCACGCTGATGCCGCCGATCACGGCCTGCGCGGGGATACCCAGACCGGCCAGCAGGGTGAGGCGGAAGAGGTCGGGGCGGCTCCGACGCATCCGCAGCACGGCCACGAAGGCGACGATGGCGACCAGGCCCAGCAGAACACCCAGGAGCCGGTTGCCGAACTCGATCACACCATGGATGCCCATTTCGGGCGTGTTGACCAGGGAGTCCGCCGTGCACTTCGGCCAGGTGGGGCAGCCGAGTCCCGAACTGGTGAGCCGGACCAGCCCGCCGGTGCCGACCAGGAAGATCTGAGCGGCCAGGTACACCCAACCGAGCACGATGAGGCGCCGGTCAACGTTCGTGGGCAACCACTGGACAATCCGGTTCACGGTTCTGCTTCCTGCTGGTGCGCGCGTATGTGAATACGCCGGGTCGCACTACTAATAACATCACGAGCCTGTAGAATTAGGTGTTTCACGGGTTCCGTGCGCGCGACGACTGTTCTCATATCGCGGCGCGAGAGGCCCTTGTTCATCTTAGGTACGCAACGTAGCCATCCACACAACTCACGCGCGCAGCGGGTTGCACGTCCGACCGAACCGGTCGGCCGCAGCCCGGTACGGGAATGACCGGACTGATATCCGGGTTGATGTGGGTAGGAGAAGAGGTAAAGATGTCTGACGTTCTACTGGACCGACCCGAGCTCGAAGGGCTGGGGGTGTACGAATTCGGCTGGTCCGATTCCGACGCCGCCGGCGCATCCGCCCGTCGCGGGATCTCGCCCGAGGTTGTCACTGACATCTCGAACCTGAAGAAGGAACCGGCGTGGATGCTTGAGCGCCGCCTGAAGGCGCTGGCGCTGTTCGAGCGCAAGCCCATGCCCACCTGGGGCGCCGACCTGTCGGAGATCGACTTCGACAACATCAAGTACTTCGTCCGTTCCACGGAGAAGCAGGCCCAGACCTGGGAAGACCTGCCGGACGACATCAAGAACACCTACGAGAAGCTGGGCATCCCCGAGGCGGAGCGTCAGCGCCTGGTCTCCGGCGTCGCCGCCCAGTACGAGTCCGAAGTGGTCTACCACCAGATCAACGAGGAGCTCGAAGCCCAGGGCGTCATCTTCATGGACACCGACACGGCGCTCAAGGAGCACCCGGAGTTCTTCGAGGAGTACTTCGGCAGCGTGATTCCGTCCGGCGACAACAAGTTCGCCGCACTGAACACCTCGGTCTGGTCCGGCGGCTCCTTCGTCTACGTGCCGCCCGGCGTGCACGTCGAGATCCCGCTGCAGGCCTACTTCCGCATCAACACCGAGAACATGGGTCAGTTCGAGCGCACGCTGATCATCGCGGATGAGGGCAGCTATGTGCACTACATCGAGGGCTGCACCGCGCCGATCTACAAGTCGGACTCGCTGCACTCCGCCGTGGTCGAGATCATCGTGAAGAAGAACGCCCGCGTTCGCTACACGACCATCCAGAACTGGTCGAACAACGTCTACAACCTGGTCACCAAGCGCGCCACGGCCGCAGAGGGCGCCACCATGGAGTGGATCGACGGCAACATCGGTTCCAAGGTCACCATGAAGTACCCGTCGATCTACCTGATGGGCGAGCACGCCAAGGGCGAGACCCTCTCCGTCGCCTTCGCCGGCCCCGGCCAGCACCAGGACGCCGGCGCCAAGATGATCCACATGGCCCCGTACACGCAGTCCTCGATCGTCTCCAAGTCGATCGCCCGCGGCGGCGGCCGCGCCGGCTACCGCGGTGAGGTGCGGGTGGATGCCACGGCTCACCACTCCGCCAACACCGTGCGCTGCGACGCCCTGCTGGTCGACACCCAGTCGCGCTCCGACACCTACCCGGCCATCGACATCCGCGTCGACGACGTGCAGCTCGGCCACGAGGCCACCGTCTCCCGGGTCAGCGAAGAACAGCTCTTCTACCTGATGAGCCGCGGCATGCCCGAAGACGAGGCCATGGCCATGATCGTGCGCGGGTTCATCGAACCCATCGCCAGGGAGCTCCCGATGGAGTACGCCCTCGAACTCAACAAGCTCATTGAAATGGGCATGGAAGGATCCGTCGGCTAAATGTCCGCCGCCTCGACTTCAACAGCACCCACCTCCGCACCCTCGTCGGAAGCCCTGCCCACCGCCGAACAGCACGGCATCAAGGAGCACTCGGACGGACGCTTCGGCTTCATCCCCGTGCAGACCAGATCCGCGCGCTTCAAGAGCTTCGACGTCGCCGACTTCCCCGCCGTCACCGGCAGGGAAGCGGTCTGGAAGCTCTCGCCAGTGGCCAAGTTCACCGACCTCACCGCCGGGGTCCTCGACGGCTCGGTCTACGACACCGACACGACGCCGCACCCCGACGTCGACGTCTCCTGGGTCGACCGCTCCGACCCCCGCATCGGCACTGCCGGTGCGCCGGAGGAGCGTGCCGCCGCGAACGCCTGGACCGCCTTCGAGAAGGCCCTGGCCATCACCGTGACCGGAGAGGACGCCAAGGAGATCACCCTCACCCGGGCGAACCTCGGCTCGGCGCCCCGCGCCGCGCACACCGTGATCGAGGCCAAGCCGTTCAGCCAGGCCGTGGTGATCCTGCAGAACACCGGCGACGCCCGGATCTCCGAGAACGTCGAGATCATCGTGGGCGAATCCGCCAACCTCACGGTCGTCACCGTGCAGGAATGGAACGCCGACGCCGTTCAGCTGGCCAATCACTTCGCCACCATCGGCCGCGACGCCCGCCTCAAGCACGTCGTCGTCTCCCTCGGCGGCGGCATCGTGCGGGTCAACCCGTCGGTGCAGCTGGCCGGCCAGGGCAGCGACACCGAACTGTTCGGCCTGTACTTCGCCGACGCCGGACAGCACCTCGAGCAGCAGGTCTACGTCAACCACGATGCGCCCAACACCCGCAGCCGGGTCAACTACAAGGGCGCCCTGCAGGGCGTCGGCGCCCGCACAGTGTGGATCGGCGACGTGCTGATCGGCCGCACCGCCCCCGGAACCGACAGCTACGAACAGAACCGCAACCTGGTCCTGACCGAAGGCACCCGCGCCGACTCCATCCCGAACCTCGAGATCGAGACCGGCGACATCCTGGGCGCCGGCCACGCGAGCGCCACCGGACGCTTCGACGACGAGCAGCTGTTCTACCTGCAGTCCCGCGGCATCGGCGAGGTCGAGGCACGTCGCCTCGTGGTTCGCGGGTTCCTGAGCGAGATCGTGCAGCACATCGGCTCGTCGCACCTCGAGGAACGCCTGCAGGGCGCCATCGAGGACGAACTCCGCGGAACAGAAGGTAACTGAACATGGCATCCACCAAGATTTGTGCGCTCGACGACCTCGAACCCAACGAGGCCATCAAGGTCGAGATCGGCGGCGTGAACATCGCCGTCGTCCGCGATTCGAACGGCGCGGTCTTCGCCATCGGCGATACCTGCACCCACGGCGACATTTCGCTCTCCGAAGGTTTCGTCGAAGGCGACACCTTGGAGTGCTGGGCGCACGGTTCCAAGTTCTCACTCAAGACCGGCCGTCCCTTGACACTCCCGGCCTACGAGCCGGTCCCCGTCTACCAGGTCGACCTGGTAGACGGTGATGTCTTCATCGATCCTCTGGTCACCATCGCCGTCTGAGCGCTCGGCCGCCCCAGCCCGCGCCCCACATACTGAACGCCCGCAGCACGCGGACAACGAAAGAGATACCGAATAATGTCTGTTCTTGAGATCAAAGACCTGCACGTCAGCGTCGAGACCGACCAGGGCACCAAGCAGATCCTGCGCGGCGTCGACCTCACCATCAACGAGGGTGAGATCCACGCGATCATGGGTCCGAACGGCTCCGGCAAGTCCACCCTGGCCTACACGATCGCCGGTCACCCGAAGTACCACGTCGACAGCGGTTCGATCCTGCTCGACGGCGCAGAGGTGCTGACCATGACCGTTGACGAGCGCGCCAGGGCCGGACTCTTCCTGGCCATGCAGTACCCGGTCGAGATCCCCGGCGTCACCGTCACCAACTTCCTCCGCACCGCCAAGACCGCGATCGACGGCGAAGCTCCGGCCATCCGCCACTGGATCAAGGATGTGCGCGAGTCCATGGTCCGTCTCCGGATGGACAAGAGCTTCGCCGAGCGCAACGTCAACGAGGGCTTCTCCGGTGGCGAGAAGAAGCGCAACGAGATCCTGCAGCTCGAACTGCTCAAGCCCAAGTTCGCCGTCCTCGACGAGACCGACTCCGGGCTCGACGTCGACGCCCTGAAGATCGTCTCAGAGGGTGTCAACCGGGCCAAGGAGAACACCGGCCTCGGCCTGCTCCTGATCACGCACTACACCCGCATCCTGCGCTACATCAAGCCGGACTTCGTGCACGTCTTCGTGGACGGCCGCATCGCGGAGCAGGGCGGCCCCGAGCTTGCCGACCGCCTGGAAGACGAAGGTTACGATCGCTTCCTGGCCGAGACGCCCGTAGGCTAGAGCCATGGTTTCGACACTCACTCCGGCGCGCTTCGACGAGATCGAAGAGGCACTCAAGGACGTCATGGACCCGGAACTCGGCATCAACGTCGTGGACCTCGGCCTGATCTACGACCTCGGTTGGGACGACGAGAACGACGCGCTGATCATTCACATGACGCTCACCTCGGCGGGCTGCCCGCTCACCGATGTGCTCGAGGAGCAGACCGCCGAAGCGTTGGACGGCGTGGTCGAGCAGTTCCGGATCAACTGGGTCTGGATGCCGCCGTGGGGACCGGAGAAGATCACCGACGACGGTCGCGACATGATGCGAGCCCTCGGCTTCGCGATCTGACCGACCTCACCGCCTGTCCCGCGCCGGGACGGATGCCCACGCATCCGTCACCCGGCGCGGTTCGGTTTAACCCGGGATAAAGCGCCCGACCGGGAACAATCTTCACTCGAATCCCGATGTGGAAGTCACTTCCACTCGATGGAAGGGTATTCTAAGGGGATGGATACTCCCCGCACACGCAGCCAGATCCGGCGAGACATCCAGACCATGGGCACCCGGGGTGACATCGTGCAGGCCGCCACCGAACTGATGGCCGAGCACGGCTATGTCGGCACCTCGATCGCCGCCATCGCCGAGCGCGGGGGCGTGGCCGTTCAAACCATCTACAACACCGTGGGATCCAAGGTGGATGTGCTCGCCGCGGTGCTCGCCGCCGCCAACAGCGCCGCCCGGACCTCGGGGCTGTCCGTGGGCGCCCTCGCCGCCGGCATCACGGGGTCGACGACCCCCGGCGCTGCCGTCAGCGCCCTGGCCGGGTGGATCGCCGCCGACAACGACCAGGCGGCGCCCCTGCATCGCGTCGTGAACGAAGCGGCAGGGACAGACCCGGAGATCCGCGAGCTCGAGGTGACCATGGCCGCCCGCAGCCTGCACGCCTACGCGGAAGCCGTCGGCGCGCTCCGGTCACAGCTGGGCCTGCGCCCCGGCCTCAGCGATCACGAGGCGGCAACGTCGATCTGGGCTCTCGGCCACCCGCAGGTGTTTCACACCCTCGTCGTCGGCCTCGGCTGGTCGCGGGAGGCCTACACGGCGTGGCTGCGATCCGCCCTGCCGGGGGTGCTGCCGACCGGCCGGATTCCGGCCCGGTAACCCGCCTCGGCCGGGCCACTTCGGCCGGATCGCACCGGAAACCGCGCGCGAGCAAATATACTGGTGAATTGGCCATGTTCGGCCGCCCTCCCACGACTCCCTCGAATGGACTATTGCTGTGCTCAGTGTGCAAGATCTCGAAATCCGAGTTGGGGCGCGCGTGCTCATGGAGGACGTCAGCTTCCGGGTGTCCGCCGGCGACAAGATCGGCCTGGTGGGCAGGAACGGTGCCGGCAAGACCACACTGACGAAGACCCTGGCGGGGGAGACGCTGCCGACCAAGGGAAAGATCGAGAAGTCCGGCGAGATCGGCTACCTGCCGCAGGACCCGCGCTCCGGTGACCCCGACATGCTGGCCCGCACCCGCATCCTGGACGCCCGGGGCCTTGGCACCATCTCGCTCGGCCTCACCCAGGCCGGCATCGAGATGGGCTCGGCCGACAGCAAGACCAGCGAACGGGCGATGAAGCGCTACGGCACCCTCACCGACGAGTTCAACGCGCTGGGCGGATACGCCGCCGAAGCGGAGGCCGCGTCGATCGCGAGCAACCTGAACCTGCCCGACCGGATCCTCGACCAGCCGTTGCGCACCCTCTCCGGTGGCCAGCGCCGCCGGATCGAGCTGGCCCGCATTCTCTTCTCCGCCGCCGAGACCATGATCCTCGACGAGCCCACCAACCACCTCGACGCCGACTCGGTCGTGTGGCTGCGCGAGTTCGTGAAGAACTACCGCGGCGGCTGCATCATCATCAGCCACGACATCGAACTCGTCGGCGACACCGTGAACCGGGTGTTCTACCTCGATGCCAACCGCATGGTCATCGACATCTACAACATGAACTGGAAGAACTACCAGCGGCAGCGTGTCGCCGATGCCGACCGTCGCAAGAAAGAACGCGCCAACGCCGAGAAGAAGGCCTCGACCCTGCAGTTGCAGGCCGCCAAGTTCGGCGCCAAGGCCAGCAAGGCCGCGGCCGCGCACCAGATGGTCGCCAGGGCCGAGAAGCTCCTGTCCGGCCTGGACGCCGTTCGTGCCGTCGACAGGGTCGCCAAGCTGCGTTTCCCCGAGCCCGCACCGTGTGGCCGCACCCCGCTGATGGCCAGCGACCTGTCGAAGAGCTACGGTTCGCTGGAGATCTTCGCGGCTGTCGACCTCGCCATCGACCGTGGCTCCAAGGTCGTGATTCTGGGCCTGAACGGTGCCGGCAAGACGACCCTGCTGCGGATGCTGGCCGGGGTGGACAAGCCGGACACCGGGGAGATCGTGGCGGGCCACGGCCTGCGGATCGGCTATTTCGCGCAGGAGCACGAAACCATCGACGTGAAGCGCAGCGTGTTGCAGAACATGATCTCCTCCTCGCCCAACATCACCGAGATGGAGGCGCGCCGGGTCCTCGGTTCCTTCCTGTTCACCGGGGACGACTCGCACAAGCCTGCCGGGGTCCTCTCCGGCGGCGAGAAGACCCGTCTGGCCCTGGCCATGATCGTGGTCTCCGGTGCCAACGTCCTGCTGCTCGACGAACCCACCAACAACCTCGACCCGGCCAGCCGCGAAGAGATCCTCGACGCCCTGGCGCACTTCACCGGCGCCGTGGTGCTGGTCAGCCACGATGAGGGGGCCGTCGAGGCGCTCAACCCCGAGCGGGTGCTCATCATGCCCGACGGCACAGAGGACCACTGGAACAAGGACTACCTGGACCTGATCACGCTGGCCTAATAACGCTGGCCTGATCAGTCACACAGCGAACCCGCCGGTCCATTGGGCCGGCGGGTTCTCTGTGCGCGGGATCAGGAGTGCTGATCGATCAGCTCGTCCTCGATGTCGGAGTCGCTGCGGGGCTTGGCGGCCTGGCGGCGGGCCCGCTCGGCGGCCCTGTCCTGTTCCTCCGGCTCTTCGGCGTTCACGGTGCGGTACTCCTGCCGGGCGGCCCAGCCGAGGCCGATGAAGCCCATCAGGGCGAAGACGAACCACTGGAAGGCGTAGGACAGGTGCGGGCCCTCATCGCGGACCGGCCGGGTGACCGCGGTGGGCCGGTCGGCGGGCGCCGGGTCTTCCGACTTCATCAGTCCGTAGGCGCCGGTGTACGTGTCGGTGCCGAGGCGCTCGGCGATCTCGGTCAGGTTGATTGTGGCGATCTGGTTGCCGCTGGCGCTCCGGCCGGCCAGGGACGGTTCCCCCTGCTTGAGCCTGGCGATCACGGTGACCTCGCCGGACGGGGCCTGGGGCACGGCGTCTGGAGCGTTCTGGTCCTCACCGGTGGGCACCCAACCCCGGTTGACGATGAACACGTCACCGTTGGTCAGCAACAGGGGCGTGAGCACCTCGAAGCCCGGGTTGATGTTCAACGGGCGGTTCCGCACCAGGAGCTCCTCGTCCCTGAGGTAGGTGCCGGTCAATTCGACGGGCAACCACTTCTGGGACTCATCGAAGGACTCCAGCGTCGGCAGGGCGTCGGTGACGGGAATCCCCTCGGCGTCGAAGTTCGCGTCCACCCGGCTGATCTCGGCCTGAGCCTCAGCGCGCCGGGCGAGCTGCCACATGCCGAGCCCCGAGCAGACGACGGCGAAAATTATCGTGAGCGCAAGATAGCCGGCCCACTGCCTGGACAGCAGGAACCGCCAGCCGGTCATGCGCGCTCCGCCACATCATCCGCGAGCGGGCTCACCCGAAGCGGGAAATCCCGGGTCAGCAGGAACTGGCGCAGGAATTCGACGTGCTCGTCGCAGGCCAGCCAGGTCTTGACCCGGTCCTCGGCGTGGATGCGGGGGTTCCGCCAGTCCAGGCGCCAGAGGGCCGATTCCCGGCACCCCGCGCGTGAGCAGCTGGTCGTGTCGGGGGCGGCGCCGAAGCCGATCACCGTGGTTCCTCACCGTCGACGGGGCGGGTGTCCTCGGGTCGGGCGGCGTCCGGGCGGGTGGCGTCCGGGCGGGGGAGCAGCACCATGGCACCGGGACGCAACACGGCCTGGGACCGCTGGTCGCTGTGCACGTTCGCGGCGATCACCGCGAAGTAGGGCAGCAGGATGGCCCCGAGTGCGCAGACCAGCAGCCACCAGCCCTGCACGAACAGCATCAGGATGATGCACACCATGCGGATGCCCATCGTGACCGTGTACCTGATCATGCGGCGTCGCCGCTCCTCATCCGGTGACAGAGGGAGCGTCGTGATCGACTGCTGCTGCTTCATCATGCCCATCGCTTGACTGCCGGTGAGGGGCTCACCTGGCGGGGTCCACCTGCGCCTGTCCACGCATGAATCAAGACTACGTCCACTGCCAGCTCCCCGGGTCCCCTCACCGAACGCTCTAAGCTGAATGAATCTGTGCCCGCCGTTCCGCGGGCGTTTCCACTGAAAGGACCGCGCCATGGCGACCGCTCGAACAGTTCTGGTAACGGGAGGCAACCGTGGCATCGGCTATGCCATCGCCGAGGAGTTCCTCGCCAAGGGGCACCGGGTCGCCATCACAGCGCGCTCGGGCGAGGGCCCGGCCGGCAGCCTCACCGTGCGTGCCGACGTCACCGATTACGCCTCGGTCGACGCGGCCTTCACCGAGATCGAGGCCGCCTACGGTCCGGTGGAGGTCGTCGTGGCCAACGCCGGCATCACCAAGGACACCCTGCTGATGCGTATGTCGGAGGAGGACTTCACCTCGGTCATCGACACCAACCTCAGCGGAGCCTTCCGGGTGGTCAAGCGGGCCTCCAAGGGCATGCTCAAGGCCCGGTTCGGCCGGATCGTGCTGATCTCCAGCGTCGTGGGCCTCTACGGCTCCGCCGGCCAGGTCAACTACTCGTCGTCCAAGAGCGGCCTCGTCGGCCTGGCCCGCTCGGTCACCCGCGAACTCGGCGCCCGCGGCATCACCGCCAACGTCGTCGCCCCCGGCTTCATCGAGACCGACATGACCGCCTCCCTGCCCGAAGCGCAGCAGGCCGAGTACAAGCGCAACATCCCCGCCGGCCGGTTCGCATCCCCGAGCGAGGTCGCGCGAGTCGTCAGCTGGATCGCCGGCGACGACGCGTCCTACATCTCCGGCGCCGTGATCCCCGTCGACGGCGGCCTGGGCATGGGCCACTAGGACGCTGACGCCCCAGTCACCGAAAAAGCCCGGTCGGACCAGTGGTCCGGCCGGGCTTCTTCGGTTGCGGGGCTGCGGCGCCCGGCCGCAGCCCAGCTCAGCCGCGGCCCAGCTCAGCCGCGGAGGCCGAGAAGGGGCAGCACCTGGCTGAGGTCGGTCGTGCCGATCACCAGATCCGCCGTGCGCCGCACGATGGGCTTGGCGTTGAAGGCGACACCCAGACCGGCGATACGCATCATGGTGAGGTCGTTGGCCCCGTCACCCACCGCCACCGTCGAGCAAAGGTCGATGCCGTCCAACGCCGCCCACTCGGTCAGCGCGGCGGCCTTGGCCGTCGCGTCGATGATCGGCCCCTCCAGAGCTCCGGTGAGGTGCCCGTCCACGACCTCCAGCCGGTTGGCCCGCCAGTGGTCCAGGCCGAGGGTCGCGGCCAACGGGTCGAGGAGTTCGTGGAAGCCGCCGGAGACGACGCCGATCCGACTGCCGCCGGCGTGCAGCCCGGCGATCAGGTCGTGCACCCCGGGGGTGGGGCGGATCAGGGCGCCCACCTCGGCGAAGACGTCGGTGGACAACCCGGCCAGGGTGGCGACGCGCTGCCGCAGGCTCGCAGCGAAGTCGAGTTCACCCCGCATGGCGCGGTCGGTCACCTCGGCCACCAGGGCGAGGGAACCGGCCGCGTCAGCGAGGAGCTCGATGACCTCGTTCTCGATGAGGGTGGAATCGGCATCCAGGACGACGAGGAAACGGGCTGCAGGAATCACGGGTGGACGTGCACGCCCTTGCCGACCACGGTGATGCCGGATTCGGTGACGCTGAACCCACGGGCGAGGTCGCGGTCGCGGTCGACGCCGATGGCGGCGCCCTCCGCGACGATGACGTCCTTGTCGAGGATGGCGCGGTGCACGACGGCGCCCGGACGGATCTGCACCCGATCGAACACTATCGAGTCCACCACGTGGGCGCCGGAGTCGATGACGGCCCACGGTCCGACGACGCTGCGCTCGAGGTGGGCGCCGGAGATGACACAGCCCAGCGACACGATGGAGTCGATGGCGGTGCCGAGGGAGCCCTTGCCGTCCCGCACGAACTTGGCCGGCGGCGAGTTCAGCTGCTGGCTGAAGATCGGCCAGCTCTGGTTGTACAGGTTGAACACGGGCAGCGCCGAGATGAGGTCCTGGTGGGCCTCGAAGAACGAGTCGATCGTTCCCACGTCGCGCCAGTAGTACCGGTCCCGGTCGGTCGAGCCGGGCACGTCGTTGCGCTGCAGGTCGTACACGCCGGCTTCACCGCGGGAGACGAAGTCGGGAACGATGTCGCCGCCCATGTCGTGGCTGGAATCGGTGCGTTCGCCGTCGCGGCGGACCGCCTCGATGAGCGCGTCGGCGTTGAAGACGTAGTTGCCCATCGAGGCGAACACCTCGTGCGGGGCATCGGCGAGGCCGATCGCGTCCTTGGGCTTCTCCCGGAAGTCGCTGATCCGGTCGGGCGTGGCGGCATCCACTTCGATGACACCGAACTGGTCGGCCAGGGAGATGGGCTGACGGATCGCGGCGACGGTGGCCTGGGCACCCGAATCGATGTGCGCCTGGATCATCTGACTGAAGTCCATGCGGTAGACGTGGTCGGCACCGACCACGACGACGATGTCGGGCTTCTCGTCGTGGATGAGGTTCAGGCTCTGCAGGATGGCGTCGGCCGAACCGCTGAACCAGCGCTTGCCCAGCCGCTGCTGCGCGGGCACCGACGCGATGTAGGAGTTGAAAAGCCCCCCGGAGACGTGCCAGGTCTGGGACACGTGGCGGTCCAGGCTGTGGGACTTGTACTGGGTCAGTACGACGATCTGGGTGACACCGGAGTTGATCAAATTCGACAGTGCGAAGTCGATCAGACGGTAATGCCCTCCAAACGGTACCGCCGGCTTGGCGCGGTCTTCGGTCAACGGCATCAGCCGTTTTCCCTCGCCGCCTGCGAGAACGATTCCAAAGATCTTCTTGGCCTTCATATGTTCAGAGTAGGGCCATCCGGGGGCTTCGGCCAGCGCGCGGGGGTGTGTCCTCGGTTCAGCCTGCGCTAGTTTTACTGCATGCGCGTCGATCTGCTCACCAAGGAATACCCGCCCGAAATCTACGGAGGGGCCGGGGTCCATGTCGCGGAGCTGGTGAAAGCCCTCCGCACCGACATCGACGTCACCGTGCGATGCTTCGGTGCCGCCCGTTCGGAGGCGGATACGGTCGCCTACGGCGTTCCGGCCGAGCTCGCCGAAGCCAACGCGACATTGACGACCCTCGGCGTGGACCTGCAGATGGCCCAGGATGTGCAGGGCGCCGACGTTGTGCACTCGCACACCTGGTACGCCAACGGGGCCGGCCACATCGCGAAGCTGCTGCACGGGGTGCCCCATGTCGTCACCGCGCACAGCCTCGAACCGCTGCGACCGTGGAAGGCCGAACAGCTCGGTGGCGGTTACCGCGTCTCCAGCTGGATCGAGAAGACCGCGTTCGAAGCTGCGGACGCCGTCATCGCCGTCAGCGGAGGCATGCGTGCCGACATCCTCCGCAGCTACCCGGCGCTGGACGCGTCCAGGGTGCACGTGGTCTACAACGGCATCGACCTTGACCGGTGGAAGCCGACAACCGACGACGACGCCGTTCGCGCCCTTGGGATCGATCCCGACCGTCCCTCCGTCGTGTTCGTCGGACGGATCACCCGGCAGAAGGGCCTGCCCTACCTGCTCCGGGCCGCGGCCCTGCTGCCTCCGGAGGTGCAGCTCGTGCTGTGCGCCGGCGCCCCCGACACTCCCGGCATCCTGGCCGAGGTCACCCAGCTGGTCGAGGCGTTGCAGCGGGAACGTTCCGGCGTGGTGTGGATCGACCGGCTGCTTCCGCAGCACGAACTCTCCGCCGTGCTCACCGCCGGTACCGTCTTCGTCTGCCCGTCGGTGTACGAGCCCCTTGGCATCGTCAACCTCGAGGCCATGGCCTGCGGCCTGCCCGTCGTCGGCACCGCCACCGGCGGCATTCCCGAGGTCGTGGCGGATGGCGTGACGGGGCGTCTGGTGCCCATCGACCAGCTCAGCGACGGCACCGGCACCCCGACCGACCCGGAGGTTTTTGTCGCGGACCTGGCCCGGACCCTCACCGAGGTGCTGGCCGACCCCGCCCTCGCGGCCGAGATGGGCCGCGCCGGACGGGTGCGTGCCGAAGAGATGTTCAGCTGGGGTCAGATCGCCGCGAGCACCCGGGAGATTTACGCCTCGCTGCTCTAGCGTGACCGAGGGCCCGGGTGGCGCCCGATAACATGGCTGTATGGTCAACGTTCTTCATTTCACCGGAGTTTCCGTCGTCCGGGGTGGCACAACCATCCTCGACTCAGTGGATTGGAGCGTCGACGGCGATCAGCGCTGGGTCATCCTTGGCCCCAACGGCGCGGGCAAGACCACCACTCTCCAGATCGCGGCCGCGCTCATCCACCCGTCCACGGGAACCGCCGAGGTCCTCGAAGAACCGCTCGGGGGCAGCGACCTGTTCGAGTTGCGCCCGCGGATCGGTTTCGCCTCGACGGCCATGGCCCGTCGGGTGCCGGCCGCTGAAACGGTTCTGAACGTCGTGATGACCGCCGCCTACTCGGTCACCGGCCGGTGGAACGAGGAATACGAGGAGATCGACGAGCGCCGCGCGCAGCGTGTCCTCGGCGAATGGAAGCTCGACCACCTGGCCGATCGCAAGTTCGGCACGCTGAGCGACGGTGAGCAGAAGCGGGTGCAGATCGCCCGGTCGATCATGACCGATCCGGAGATCCTGCTGCTCGACGAGCCGGCCGCCAGCCTCGACCTCGGCGCACGGGAAGAACTGTTGCGCCTGCTCAGCGGGTACGCGAGCGAGCCCAACTCTCCGGCCATCATCATGGTCACCCACCACGTGGAGGAGATCCCGCGCGGCTTCACCCACGTCCTGCTGCTCTCCGGCGGCAAGGTCGTCAGTGCCGGCCCGCTCGCCGAGGCGCTCACCGCCGACACACTGACCGAGGCGTTCGGGCTCCCGATCGAGCTGACCGAGACCGACGGTCGGTACTCGGCACGCGCAATCTGACCGATCCGGGCGCCTGGCCACCCCTGGC
>Ga0247807_10001308_pt1 | contig 14650 bp, 5 predicted proteins | sample UWRJL074202C1_FD_179931 | JGI IMG/M metagenome (GOLD analysis project Ga0247807, IMG submission 179931) | Plant litter microbial communities from Arlington Agricultural Research Station in Wisconsin, United States - UWRJ-L074-202C-1 | ecosystem: Environmental > Terrestrial > Plant litter >...
TGAATTTGGATGTATTTTCGGTAGGCATGTTGGTGTACCCACGGGCAACCAAGGGGCCTTCGACGACAAGCTCTCCAACTTCGCCCTGCTTTGTCAAGCTGATGTTAGAGTCATCGCTTGATGGTTTGACGACCCAAAATCGACTCCCACAGGAGCGGCCGATTTCTCCAGGTACGATGGTGCTGGTGCCCACATATGGGACTACACCGCTGATGGTGCATTCAGTTGATCCATATACAAGTTTAAGGTTCACCTTTCCTGTCCATGCTTGAAGAACCGTCACGGGTGTCGTTTCACCTCCTAGAATGAGCGTCTTGAGGGTTGGAACGTTACTTGGTGTTAAATCATCCAAAGAGTTGACGAGCGATGGAGTGAGTTTCGCAAGATTAATCTCCATGCTTTTCATAGCGCCAGCAATGTCGCTCTTGCGTTGAGCTTCCGATGGGACACAGATAGTGCCGCCTGCGGCAAGAGTAAGGAATACATCTCCAATGATAGGATCAAAGGCGTAAGATGCGAACTGGAAGGTGCGTGTCTGGTTTGTGAACCCCAGCGGCGATGTGAGATAGGTTACAAAGGATGATAGCTGCGAGTGCTCTACCACGACGAGCTTAGGGCTACCGGTGCTCCCTGAGGTAGCCATTACATAGGCGGCATCTCTCAAGCCTGCTGGCCAGCGAACGATGGCATTATTCAGCCTCGCAATTGTCAGCTCTGTGACGGGAAATACAACTGGAACCATCGAAGAACAGAACCCAAGGCAGCCGGCCGAAGAGAGTGCGATCTTTGCACCGCTCTCTGTTATAATAGAGCGCAGTCGTCCTTCTGGCTGGGAAGTGTCCAGTGTCATGAAGGCCCCGCCGGCTTTCAATACAGCTAACATACTGACCACTGCCCAGCGAGACTTCTCGAAGAGAAGAGGCACAATGCTCTCGGGCTTAACGCCCGCTGCGACAAGATAGCTGGCGAGACGAGTAGACGCAGAGTCGAGCTCTCTATAGCTTAGGGTGCCGTCCCAAGAGACCACCGCTTCGGCGTAGGGACGCGCTTCTGCCTGGTCATAAATAAGTTCGTGGACAAGTGAACTTGAAGCCTTTGGTACAGAGTAGCTTCCGTCTTGAAATTCCACGCGCTGGCCATTGTTGGACTCTATTGACTCCATTATTTAGTAGGGAGGTTATTTTTCGACGGTGTGTATTCCAGGCTGGCTAAGAGAGACGGTTGCGGAGACAAGCCAGCACTGTTACGCATGTGATATATCCACTTCAGTGTAGTAGATTTTACTAAAAATGAGCCCTACTAATAGGAACTGTCCGGTTAAATTAGAGGCCAAGATTATATTCAACTATTAGAGTAATCAAAGTGAAATCATATAGATAATTAGGCTTCTATACAATTAGAAAATATAAACCGAACACTAGGTAAACAAGAGAGATCAACATTGACTATCATTTCAAACAGGCAGGCAGTATAATTGTCAGTAAGATGATATACGTATACAAATTACGCCCTCAAAATAGAGAATCAGGGGGTTGCATGTTGTATACAACGATCTCCCGACCTGCCCTGTACTATGGGTGGATACTGAGCCACATGCATGTAAGCCGCCACCATTAATATGACTCGCAAATGCCGACCGTTTTGACTCCCTTCTGGACGAGACATCTCACCGTCTTCAAGCATACAAAGAGAACCCTCATAGCTACCGGCTTACAGTTCGAGTTCACATCACCTGCAATCATTTCTTTCGGAGCACTTGGAAAAGAATTCGTTTCACCTGCATCATGTCCACAACTGCGATCAAGTTACAGCAAATTCACCCTTCTCAAGGCTGCGATGCTATCCTTAAAGCCCTCCGTGATGATGGGGGTGTCATTATCAAAGGCCTTTTCACCAAAGATCAAGTTCGTCGTCTGAATGAAGAGGTGCAACCTGCGATGGACAAACTTGGCTCAGGCTCAAAGCAGTCGGAAGAATGGCTCAAGGAGTTTCACGGTGATAATACAAAGCGGTTGAACGGCTTGGTCGCAGTGAGCGAAACATTTCGGCATGAGTTTCTCGAGTGCGACTTGATCCACCAGCTGTGCGAAGAGATCTACCTAAAAGATGCCGGGGGATACTGGATGAACTCTGCTCAACTCATCGATATCGGTCCGGGAAGCAAAGCCCAACCACTACATCGGGATCAATGGCAGTTTCCTATCTTCACTCATTGCGGGCCCAGTGCGCCCGAGGCTAGCTGCAACTTTCTCGTGGCATTAACTGAGTTCAGCGACGAGAATGGCGCAACCAGGCTCATTCCTGGAAGCCACAAGTGGAATGACTTTTCGAAAAACGGAACTCCAGAAGATACCATCCCAGCAGAGATGGAGGTAGGTGACGCTTGTTTTATTACCGGAAAGGTTGTGCATGGAGGTGGCGCCAATAAAACCAAAGACTTTACGAGAAGATGCGTCGCATTAGTTTTTCAGTGCTCTTACCTAACACCCGAAGAGGCATTCCCGTTTGTTGTTGACAAGGACATGGCCAGAACGCTCAGCCCACGAGGCCAGCGTATGATTGGTTTCCGATCACAGTTCCTGAAGAACAGCCCTGGAGTGTGGAAGTCTAATTACAGTGAGGTGGATGAGATTTACTGCTAAGAGGGACCAGATTCCTGCTAAATCTATCTTTGTGCTGTTAGACGGAATCAATTGACCTGTGCAATTGCTGCAGTTCTGACAGAGCATGAGTGATTAGAGAGGTAAACTTCGAAGCCATGACCAGGGCAGAAGCCATTACGGAATGGAGCCTAAGTTACTTATTAAGACCAGTGTGACAAACATAAGACGTACTTTGGCAAGATAAACAAACGATTTCACCCCTAGAAGGTCGCCGGTTAATGAATCTCAAACGATATGTGCACAAACAACTGGCTATCCTTGGAGATTCCAGGTTGTGCGACAACTTGTGACTTGTATAGAAATAACATATATTCTTGAATTGATCACAAAGCGGAGCATCTAGCTAAGAAATACATTCTTCAGAGTCTGCTCACTAATTGGGAATTGGCTTCCACGCCTCCTCTAATAAACCTTCGATAGTCCTAGGCGCGGGTGCCTCTCCCTCAAAGGCTTTGAACAGATCGAGATTCTCACTCAGCCTGCTCAAATCATATCCGCCAAGTGCGATACATGCTTCCAGGTCGGCGACCAAGCCTCGGATACCCTGAGGGAACCGATTGGGATGGTTCTTCGCTATGGTCAGATTAATTGGTAAAGGAGTTGTCTCATGCTTTAAGAATTTTTCCACTGGCTGATAGCTAACTTCAAGCTTCTTGCCTAGGGTCTTCTCATAGAGCCTGACGAGTTCATTCAGTGAGACGGTGGCTGTCGCTGTTGTCATAATTCGCGGCCACTTGTCCAATCCAAGCCCCAGTACTAGGTACCGCGCGGCATCCGTTGTAAATGTCAAGCTCACCCTCCCTTCTCCATCTCCCGGCAGCACTGCCTGTCCACTTGCCGGGTCGATGCAGAAGCACAGTGGACGCAATGAGCTAGCCACCCGGGGCATGCCAAAATAGTCCATGAACATACCTGAGTAAATGTACGTATACTCAAGCGTGCTTGTCTTAGCTAGCTCTCGCCGAGCGGTCAGATGAAATATCTTTTCCGGGTAAGGGAGGACATCGTCACCAACGTCGTACTCGACATTGAATTCGGAGGGGATGAAGCGGGTCACGCAGGGGGACCGTTCTGCGGCGCGAATAAGTCGCAGTTCAGCGGCGCATGCGGAATCAGAGTCCATAGAAAAAGCACAGATAACCACGTTGACATGATTTGCTGTGAGCTGCTCGACTAGAGAATCCTCAGAGTAGTCGGTCCGAATAATCCGGTGGTAAGCTTTACCAGTTAATGGCGAGATGTGCTCCGAATTTGAACGATCAAAAATCTGAAATTTTATGGTCAGTATCGTCGAATAGATGGCGGAAATTTATACTACTTTTCTGGACATAATGTAGACCTCATACTTCCCACTTTCACAGAGGGCGTCCGAGATTGCGTGACCCAGGTCACCCAGCCCACCAGCGACTGCGACAACGGCCATAGTGTAATAGATGAAGACAACACTCAGTATCTTGTTACTAAACTATTTAGAGACTTGCGTACGCAATGATCTGGACTACTCATCCTATAAAGCATGACAAATTCAAGCTTTACATGGTTCAAATCCTTCCGTCATGGTTCAGGCGCCTCGGGCTTCAAACCCTGTTACCACGAGCATGAGCACAACCTTGTTAATTGTGCTTTGCCGCAGTTCTAACTACATTCATATAATTCCATTACGAGTATATATACGTGATTGGCAGTTTCGTCAAAGCTTTTACAATAAGAATAAGAGACTATTCGTGATATATTGCTGCTTATTTGCAGGATAATAAGAGGAGGCGGGAGACGGTCAAATAACTATGCAGAGTATGTAAAAACTAAAAACTAATCATATGAAAATAATCAGTTCTAAGTTACGTAGAAAGAAATGAAATAACAATATGAGAAATTGTGTATTTACGTGAGATAATATCCATTACTAGTAGCTCTTTGGGATATAGTAGATATTTTAATTATACATGTATTTCAAAACATATTAAAGCCTTTGATATTAGGCATCAGTTGCTAAGCTATGATTCACTATTATATGTCCGTGATAAATTGTTTCGATTTAGAATAGCTTAATTTCTCGGGAAGTACTTTAGAGCTTCTGAATTCCTTTATAACGTACAAAGAGGAGCTGAAGTCAAGAGGTTAGAGACAAAATTATGAGAAGGGTAGTTATTAGTCCATCTATTATAGAACAGCAAAGTCACCATTGGTATTAGCAGGGCGAATGTTACAAAGATGAATATCGTCACAGAAGAAAATAAACAAGAACAGGCGACTGTCAAAGAGTACCAAATTGACGATATTGATGATTACTCAAGATTACATTTGTGTCTTCCTGAGCTTCTCGAGTCCGTCATTAAGAAATACCACGACAAGGTCGCTATAATCTGTGGCGACACCGCAATCACGTTTGGAGAACTCAGCTCGTCTGCCAATCACTTTGCCAGAGTCTTCAGTCAGCTAGGAATCGACCATGGTAACCTCGTCGGCGTGGCCCTAGATCGCTGCATCGAGCTTGTCCCCCTCATGTTAGCACTCATGAAGATAGGTGCCGCATATCTGCCTATTGAACCGACATTGCCTATCGAACGTATTAATCAAATGATGGAGGATGCATGCCCCAAGCTAGTTATCACTGGCTCTAGCACATCCGAGGCCTTCAGTTCATTAGACAACGTGTGCAGCTTGAGCATCGTTGAGGCGCTACACATGATAGTCCCAGACTCGACCGGTAGCAATAGCAACGATGTGTCAATTCAGAGCGGCGACCTTGCATATGTCATGTATACTTCAGGTTCGACTGGCCGGCCAAAGGGTGTTGAGGTAACCCACGGGGGTCTCACAAACCTGCTTTTCTCAATGCAGAAGGAACCTGGATGCAGTGACAACGACCGGCTGCTTGCTATCACTGCTGTGTCTTTTGATGTAGCTGTTGTCGATTGGTTTCTACCGCTCTTTTGCGGAGCAACTACAGTCATCGCGCAGAGACACGAATTAACAGACACGACCGCACTCATCAAACTTATGGGGCGGCATCAAATCACTATAATGCAGGGAACACCCGCAATCTGGCAAATGCTACTAGACTCTGGTTGGAGCGATCAACCTCGACTTAAGAGTATTTGGTGCGCCGGTGAAGCGCTGTCTCGAGCACTTGCAGATCGCTTGCTGGACCATGCAGACAAGTTGTGGAATTTGTATGGTGTCACCGAGTCAACTGTATATTCGAGTCTCTGGAGGGTAAGCCATGATCAAGATGTATTAATTGGAGGTCCCATTGCAAACACTTACCTTTACATACTCGACGAAAACATGTCACCTGTTTCTTTTGGCTCTGCTGGTGAGCTGTGTATTGGAGGACGAGGTGTTGGACGAGGCTATCGCAACAACGACAAACTGAGTCAGACTCGATTTCCCAATAACCCTTTTCACTCTGGCCGAATGTACCGAACTGGTGATGTCGCTCGCTTCACAGTTTCCGGAAAAGTAAGCTTCATAGGCCGTATAGATGGACAGGTCAAGATCCGAGGCCACAGAATCGAGCTAGGTGATATCGAAGCAGCTATAACAGCACACGAGGATATTTCCGCGGCAGTTGTGGTTGGCCATGATGACCGACTTGTGGCATATTGCGTGCGAGAAGGGAGGCAGCTCAGGGATGGAGAATCTGATGTCAAGACACCAGGGCTTGACCGTGTTGACCGGCTGTTACGCCCTTGGCTTGCCGAGAGACTTCCGGCCTACATGATGCCGGCATTTTTCGTTAGAATGGAAGCTTTCCCAGTATCAATAAATGGGAAGATTGACCGTACGGCCTTCCCAGATCCAATAGCAACACTTCAGACTATGGCGGCCGCCGTGATACCAGCCACTGAGTTGGAGGGTCAGCTACTCTCAATTTGGTCGAGGGTCCTTGGCCATGACCGAGTCAGCATACAGGATAATTTCTTCGAGATTGGGGGGGATTCGCTACGAGTCGTTCGCATCCAAAGGGAGCTCGAGAGACTGCTTGGCCGCCCCGTTCCAGCAGCTAAACTACTTGAACACTACACTATCAAAACATTATCAGCGTATTTGACCAATATTTCCGATGTTGCTAACCGGACAGTTAAGGCCACTCAACAATTTCGCGTGAATGATGGTGACGATGACATCGCTATTATATCTATGGCTTGTCGGCTACCTGGTGACATTAACGCTCCAGAGGACCTTTGGGAACTGCTTAAGGACGGTGGCGATGCTATCACTGACTTGCCCAAGGACCGTTGGATTGAAGATATTAGCTCAGATGCCAAAAGCAAATCGTACTGCCGCCGGGGTGGATTTCTTTCTTCCATCGACGCATTTGATATATCCTTCTTTGGTATCTCACCACGAGAGGCTCACAGGCTAGATCCTTCGCAGTACATGCTGCTCGAGACTTGCTGGGAAGGGATGGAGCGTGCGGGATATACTGCGGAACAGATACGGGGTAGCCAGACCGGCGTGTTCATCGGCTCCAGCAATATTTTAGCCCATCAAAGTCTTAACCCAGACGCCATTCGAGACTTGGCAGATATTGATGGATACACGGTGACGGGATCAGCTGCGGCCACCATGTCCGGCCGCATTTCATACCAACTAGGATTACAAGGCCCAGCAATGACGATAGATACTGCATGCTCTTCCTCGCTAGTCACTACTCACTTAGCTTGTACTGCCCTACGTCAGGGAGAATGTGATATGGCGATTTCTGGGGGAATCAGCTTGATGCTCAATCCCGGGCTGCATGTAGAGTTCTCTCAGCTCCAGGGAATGTCACCAGATGGCCGCTGTCGATCATTTTCCGCTGATACACAAGGCACAGGATGGTCCGAAGGTTCAGTTGTGGTTATGCTTAAGCGGCTATCCGATGCTCAACGCGATGGGGATGAGATTCATGCCGTGATATGCGGTACTGCTGTCAACCATGATGGACGTAGTGCGAGCTTAACTGCACCTAGTGGCTCTGCACAGCAACGGCTCATTCGTACCGCTCTGGCTGCAGCGAGACTCCAGCCTAACGACATAGATTACATTGAGACTCATGGTACCGCTACCAAATTGGGCGATTCAATCGAAGCCACTGCGCTGACCGAGGTGTTTGGCCCCAGCCGTACTCATCAGGAACCTCTTCTGATCGGTGCGGCTAAGTCTAACATCGGCCACACTCAAGCCGCTAGTGGGCTCGTAGGCCTATTGAAGGTGATTCTCGCAATGCATCATAGTACTCTGCCGCGAACGTTACACATAACCAAGCCTACTACTGGGGTTGACTGGGAAAGTGCCAACATGGCCCCAGTATTAAGAAATCAACCGTGGCCAACACGAGAGAGCCAGCAACGTCGGGCTGGTGTTAGTGCATTTGGTATCGGTGGTACAAATGCTCATGTGATCGTCCAAGAACCACCGAGGCGGGTTACCGTGACCGGCAATTTGAAGCTGGCGGCAGTTAAGCCATCCTGCACTTTACCTTTCCTCCTCTCAGGCGACACCGACATAGCTTTGTACATACAGGCCAAAAGGCTTCATAGACATCTCAGCAGTACTGCTAACCAGGACAGCCTAGATGATGTGGCCTTCTCACTAGCAACTACTCGCAGCCAGCTCCACAGGCGTCTGGTACTGAAGGCCCGAGATAAAGCTGAGCTGTTGGAAAAACTAGACTCGAACGTACAAACTCACCTTGACTCGCTCACGTTGCCTACTCTAACCACACCGGCACCCAAGCTGGCCATGCTCTTCGCTGGCCAAGGTAGCCACTGGATAGGCATGGGCAAAGACTTGTGTGAGGTCTACCCCGTATTTGACGAAACAATCCGCAAGATCGCCGCTAAGTTCAGCCACGAATTGGAAGTACCTCTTCTTGATGTGATGTGGGCGGATCCTGGAAGTCCCACCGCTAGATTGCTAGAACGTACTGACTTTGCTCAGCCTGCGCTTTTTGCTTTGGAGGTGACATTATGGCGACTCTGGCAAAGCTGGGGCGTGACGCCTGACTTTGTCATTGGCCATAGCTTAGGTGAGCTCGTCGTTGCTCACATCGCAAACATCTTGGACCTATCCGATGCCTGCCGATTGGTTGCAGCGCGTGGTCGCTTGATGCAAGCTCAGTCTAGTGAATCTGGTGAATCTGGTGAATCTGGTCTTCGTCACTGTATGGTGTCACTCGAAGCCAGCGCTGCTGAAGTCGAGCAGTCAGTCTATGACGCCAAGGTCGACGTAGATATCGCTGCCTATAACACACCAACACAGACAGTCATCTCTGGCAACGTGGATGCTATTGAAGTGATAGTAAGCTTTTTTTCTGGACGAGGCCGCAAGGCTAAGACGATAGTCGTTGGGCATGCCTTTCACTCCCACCATATGGACGGCATGCTAGCAGAGTTTAGAGACATTGCGAATACGGTAAGGTTCAATTCCTCCCAGTTAAACATTATTAGCAGTTTAGACGGAAGTTTGGTTAAGACGAGCCGGCTAGGAACAGCGGAGTATTGGGTAAAACAGGCTCGCCAGCCAGTCCGCTTCGTTGACGGCATTCAGGCTTTATGCCGTCATGGAGCCAACATCTTCCTTGAGATAGGACCGGATCAAGTGCTTTGTGGCATGGGAGCGGCCTGTCTCACCGACCATGATCAGAGCGCAGCGGCTGTGTGGTTGCCATCTCTCAGCCCTGGCAAAGACAGCGTTTCGATGCTTCAACACAGTCTTGCTCACTTACACATGCGGCATGTGCCTATTAACTGGCAAGCATTTTTCAAACCATTTGGTTGTCAGCGTGTGCAACTACCAACCTACGCTTTCCAACGCGAGTTTACTGTTCGCCATAATGTTGAAACGCAACTACAAGAAGCAGGCATTTCCTCTATCAACGGTACCAGTATCAGCAACGGTTTTAGCAGCACTACCGGTACCAATATCAAAGATACTAAGACTGTCGTCGGAAAGACTTTCCGTGGTGGTCCCCCAGGCAAACAAGAGAGCAATCAGTTCGAAATAGCTTGGCATCCAGTCCAGATGGAGAGTATTCATGCCAGCGGGACCTGGGGTCTTGTGATTCCTACAAGTACCTCGATGTGGGCAACGAGAATCGCAGAAAATTTATCACGATCCGGTATACAACTTATCAAAGTCGAGAATCTCGAGCATGCTGAGAAACTGAACGGTCTGATCTGCCTCTGGGATTTGAATGCAGACGTACTGTCTCAAACACGCGATGTGATGGCGACGGCACTGACACAGCTACAGACGGCAGCCCGGACTCGGTTCAGGCCACCGCTAATATGGGTTACTCATCAGGCTATCGGTACGGGTGCTGAGCTGGATGACTGTAACATGATTCTCGGACCTGGATCGCTACTCTGGGGCTTGTTGCGGACCTCTAGGAGCGAGCATCCAGAATTGCACTTACGGTTGATCGATTTGGGTGAGGAAACAACAGGATTATTGATCTCATCAGCTTTGATGCTTAATACCGAACCCGAATGCGTTGTGCGTCAGGATCGGTTGCTTGTTCCGCGATTGCAACGCCTTGACCCAGTACGGAAGGAAACTTTAATCAAGCATCGGCTTGTGCGGCGCGACGGCGCAGTGCTCATAACAGGTGGTCTTGGGGATCTGGGAGCGCGCGTAGCTCGGTGGCTGGTCAGTGATCACGATGTCTGCGACCTAGTACTGATTTCACGCCACGGCATGGATGCTTTCGGCGCGGATGCATTGATACTCGAGCTGTCCAAGTTAGGAGTCAAAGTCAATGTGGTGGCCGGCGATATAGCTGACCCAGCCTGTGTCAGTTCGACCTTGGCAACGTTTAACAAAGACCGGCCGCTGCGCGGCATTGTTCATGCAGCCGGTATTGTAGACGCTGGTGTTCTCTCATCGATGACAGAACAGCGATGCGAAACTACGATTTCACCCAAGGCGTACGGTGCGTGGAACCTACATCAAGCGACTCAGCATATGGATCTTGACCTCTTCATGATGTTTTCTTCCATTTCAGGCGTCATGGGTATGCCGGGTCTTGCCAATTATGCCGCAGCCAACACCTTTCTTGATGCGCTGGCTCACTTGCGTCACGCCCAACATTTACCGGCAACCTCGGTGGCATATGGAACCTGGGCAAGTGACGGCGGAATGGCGTCCAGACTTGGCCCGTCCACTCTCTCTTACCTCGATCAGTATGGTCTTGAACCTCTGTCACCCGATGAAGGCCTGGAGTTGTTTCAACAGGCCGTGGCTAGCGGGCGTCAATTGACTCTGGCAGCCGTCCTCGATTTAAGGCGACTTCGGGCCTATCTTGAGGAACATGGAGGTAGTATACCGCCACTCCTTAGTTCACTTCTCATTCAGGACAGTACAGGAAACCAGGCTTCTTCCTCCTCCAACCGCCAGCACCTGCGTAAGGTACTGAATGACGCTAAACCGGGGGAGCATACAGATATTGTGCTCAATATGGCCCGCCAAGTAGCTGCCAAAGCATTGGGCTTTAGAAACCCGCTTGGTGTGGAAGTCGATCGTTCTTTAAAGGACATCGGAATCGACTCATTGAGCGCAGTAGAGATCCGAAATCATCTGGCAACACGCACAGGCCTGACGCTCTCGGTCAATATTGTGTTTCTTTACCCAACGCTGAGGTTGCTCAGCCAGGCCTTATTGTCGCAAATACAGGATATGGATAAGTCAACCATCACGATGACATCTACCAATCAGTTAAACATGATCGCAATCCGCAACGGCAGTCTCGATAGTAGCTTTATCTTCAACAACCTAACTCCGAGTTGTTCGCGTCATCTTGCTAAACGTCCAGAATCCGTATTTCTCACGGGTGCAACTGGTTTTGTCGGCGTCTTTATACTTTACGAGCTGCTCAAGCAAGGAATTACTACCCACTGTCTGGTGCGGGCTCACAGCGTGAGCGAGGCACGGCAGCGGTTAGTGAGGACTCTACAGGAATATGATCTCTGGGAGCACGGATTTGCTTCACTAATCAAGGTAATGGTTGGTGACATGACCCAGTCCTTGCTTGGCATGAACGCTCAAGTATTTGACAAATTGTCGCATCAGGTGGACGCCATTTGTCACTGTGGTGCTCTCGTTGACTGGTTTCGACCATTAGAAGACTATGTCGGCCCCAATATTATCAGCACTCACGAGATTCTACGCCTGGCCTCCCAAGGCCGGGCCAAGGCAGTACACCATATTTCCACGATCTCCACGTTACCTAAGCACATGGGCCTAGAACTGCAAGAGGGCGACCTCGAATATGGCTATGGGACCTCAAAATACATCGCCGAGAGGATGGTCGCGGCGGCTCGTTGGCGTGGCGCCAATGCAGCTGTTTACCGATTGCCCTATGTCACTGCCTCAACCACAACTGGTCACTTCCGGCACGATCGCGGTGATTTTTTGCACAACTTTATTGACGGATGCCTTGAAATGGGAGCGTTCCCGTCTGTGGATGCCGATATGTCAGCTGTGTTGCCAGTTGACTACTTGGCTAAGACAATCGTTGCCATTATGCTACATGATTTTCGTAGACTAGGCCAAGATTTTGACTTTTTGAGCACGCGTGCACCAAGCTGCACCAAATTTTTCAAGCTGACTGGTGTTCTTGGTGGTGGGAAGCCCAAGCAGATACTAGCATTCGGTGTGTGGAAGCAACGGGCACTGGAGTATGCTACCATGCATCCCACAAGTCCCCTTGCCCGCATCACTGCCGTCTTGGACGGCTACACAGACAAAACCGCAATTGCAATGTTCAAAGGCTTACCAGTTGGTGAGCATGTTCTTGGTGGGTATGATTACCCTGCACCGGCACTTAATGAAGAGTTTATCAACATGTATATAAATCGTATTCGTAGTCAATCTAGCAAATGAGCTGTAATTGGTCTATGTTACGGGTTACACTAGCTTGGTTAGGTAAATTGGTGTTTCATCTCAAGAATAAAATACTGAAGAGACGACTCTAATTATAATAAAGAACTCACATATCAGTCAGAGATCTCCAGTGCCTCCGTTGTTTTTATAATTGTTTATATATAAGATGCCCACAGGCGGTCGAACTAACACTGGTTCCAAGACCTGATCCCAGACTCCAAGGTCTAGTTTACTATTCTAGTAAGTGAAAAGCTTGTTATAATTGTAAATATACTAATAAACTTAGGCAATATATAGTCTAACTTATAACTTCTTTTATAATTATAATATTTATTTAATATCTAAATATTATAATATAGTAGATTAATAGCCAGTATCTTTTATATAAACAAATATAAGCCGGCTACATATAGATATGAGTTAAAATAATAACATTCCTAAAAAAAATAAAGAATTGTATCATATGAGCATGAATCTAATCGATATTTGGAATTGAGATTGTAAGATAACATGAGATATAGAGCGATTGTAACATTACAGTTTAATAAACAAGGATATCTTGCGATAAGATGCCTAATAGATTATTATTGTAAGAAACTATATCATATAATACAGATGTAATGTGTGTTACTCAAAGTATCAGCGTGGCACTATCCTTTCTTCTCGCGGTACTTGAAAGACAACAGTAATAAGATCTTTAAGAACACATTATCACCTTCTCCCGTCTTTTCTAAATAGTAACTAGCAAATGTTTTCTTAGAGACTCCTACAAAGTCTTATCTAGTATTAACTTGACAGACTCGAGTTGTCATAGTGCTCGAAAAGGCTCTGGCCTCGGTGTCTCCCGTTCATCAAAGTAGGCAATTTGTGATGCCTCCCCACCTTCCATACCGGTCCCAGCAACTTAAGACCCCCTTTCTCCTGCTCCTGATCAATGTCATCTTCTCTCACATGAAACGTAACCGCCTCAATCAATACATATCTAATGAGGCTGTGTGCCTGAGGCTACAATATCGAGAGAGTTCAACTGCATTTTTCGTTTGACGAGAGCTTCTTTGTCGCACGCTTCCACTCTGGCGACCGACATTCTCGCGCACGAAACGGCTGAGAAGAGTTCGTGATGTTGAGATATTGCCTTTTTACTGTCGATTCTTTGCACAAAACAACAATAGACACCATCACTCCAAGCTATAAAAGTTGACTTTTGATCTGGATAGGCGCTACTAACGCACTGGAACAGAAGCGAGTCAACAGCGCCTAGCAACGGCGCTCCGATTATGGATTATCGTACAGATGTATAATGATTTTTTAAACTCCGTCACTTCCATCCGTTATCTTTATGTTATCTTGCCTTGCGTCCACTTCTGCTTCCATGATAATCTATTGCCAGTTGTGTCTTTTTGGTGCTTTCTGATTGGTCAGATATTGTTGTCCCCACAGAGTCGGGACCATGCTCCCGAACAGTTCTGGTGCCCTATTTCCCTTGATCGTTTGGTCTACCAACAACCTTATCTTGACCTCCGACAAAGCAGATATGCCAATTTTGATGGATTGTCAATCCACGGGCAGTAGCCTTAGTTCCTGGCGACTGTGCTAGATGCGCACATGATGATTGTTTCATATAAGATGGACTCATCTAATCCTAAAATGCCACTTCTTTCAAGCACCAACTTTGTAAATCTTTTTAAGGAGAAGGTACAATGGGCTTATCTTTTAGATGCGACACGATTCGCATTCTTCGAACCTTCACCTCTTGGGAAGTCAGAGAAGAGGGTCAAGATGAGAAGACTTTCAACCGATGGACTAACCGGGACATCATTCCTGCCCCACCAGAAGAAAGAAACTTTAGCTCTCGAGGATTCTTTGGATTCTGGTATCTCGTACTCAAAGCTTGCCGCGTGAAACAAATCTGACAATCAATTAGGGTAGCTGCAGCATGTAATTCCTCGGCATGGTCGCTTGGCTCGAGCAATCTTGCAAATGGACTTACTGCAGGAGAGGCTATTGGAATGGTATTCTGTGGCTCATTCATCGCTGGAATGATTGCCTTCGTCTGCGGCGAACCAGGGGTAATTTCATCCGAAATCTAGCTCAACCTCCAACTAATCTGACCTTCT
>Ga0247807_10001310_pt1 | contig 14638 bp, 14 predicted proteins | sample UWRJL074202C1_FD_179931 | JGI IMG/M metagenome (GOLD analysis project Ga0247807, IMG submission 179931) | Plant litter microbial communities from Arlington Agricultural Research Station in Wisconsin, United States - UWRJ-L074-202C-1 | ecosystem: Environmental > Terrestrial > Plant litter >...
CACGCTATTGGTTTGATCTGGTGGTTGTTGGCTCGTGAGGTTCTACGTCTCCGTGGATCCATTGCCAGCCGCGAGGCCGAGTGGGATGTTATGGTTGATTTATACTTCTACCGTGATCCCGAAGCTGAGGAGAACAAGGAAGAGGAGGCTGTCGTCAAGGAGGAGGCTGTTGCTGAGCCAGGATTCGGAGGACAGACTGGAGGTGCTGACTGGGAGGTTTCTGGCCAAACTGCGTTCGCTGGTGCCACTGCACCTGCTACCGGTGAGGCTGGTGCTGGATGGGAGGCATCCACTGAGGAATGGGGAGCTGCTGCACCAGCAGGAGCACCAGGTACTGAGTGGGGTGCCACCGATGCCAAGCCAGCTGAGCAATGGTAAATCACACTACAAGTCTCGTTGCGTAGGGGATGTTTTGCTCGTAGAAGGGTCAAATTGATATGGCGCTTATGAGGGAAAGATACTCTGCAGCTGATGACTACTCTGTCCAGTGGTAGAGGGAATGCCCTGTGCTATTCAAAAGGAGTGGACTTAATAGTAACTCTGCCCTTTACTCTTTTCAGACGTGCATCTAGTGAAAAAGCATAAATTCTACTTAGGTCGGAACTCCTTTCATTTCGTGAAGCGTGACGTGGAATTGGTTATCGGTGAGTGAGCTCTACTGAGATGTTCGACTTAATGCAAGCGCAACGGCAGGTGTATGATGAATGTTGGACTTATAGGAACGATTGACTACCCTAAATTCTCGCGGTTTTGAGCCTAGTGTCTCGAAAGATTTCGCTTCTCATATTTGTGGTCGACATTAGTGGCTCAATAAAAGAATTGCATGGAATATCCTGAACATACTGTTAAGTATCTTGAATCTAGACTATACTGTATTGTGCGAACTTCTGGCGTATTCAGCCTTCCAAAGACCAAAATTTTCTCCGATTTTTATTTGTGGGCCCACCCCTTATTTAAGCGAGGTCTCGACCCCGTCACCAAAGAACGAGTTGAAAGATCTCCATCAGCTTTCGCGACGCCTTGAAAATCGTAAGCTCATTTCAACTTCGCTACGAGAGCCAATGTTTAATACTAGCTCATTACTCCTGAGAATCTGTATTTAAACTGTTTGGCTAAGCCTAAATACAAGGTATATGGTTTTAGGGATTTCTGGAACTCATATATTAAGGAACGTCATATGATGGTTTTTCTTCTTTCTTTGTCGGGGATTGTCGACTTTTGTTCAGAAAATTGTATTTACTGTACCCCCATGCTAGTCTTGAAACTCCCGTCAGGAATCTAGACTCTTGGGCAACGTGGGTGATAAAATAATTACAAGTATGCTTTTGCGCCTTTCACAGGAGAGCCTACTAGTCAGTTGTTGTGTGAATCTTGTGGAGGTCGGAGATTGCTTAACGCGCAGCGAGTGGGAATTTGTAGACAAATTGTTGATCATTTCAAAGTTCATCCAACACACGTTTAGGCTTCACTCGTCCAAAAACGCCGTCCCAAATGTAAAACAGCCAATACAACCTACTATAAATATTATGTGCCTCAGAACCAATCGATGTTTATGTATCCCGTTGTCCATATTAGATAATACTCAAATAATACGCCAACCAAGATTCAGCTCAACAGGGTAGGAATTCCGAAAGTATATGCTCGAACTTGTGCTTAAGCAAGACCCAACCTTGATAAAAGAAACACATAGCTGGGTGGTCTTTTATCAACCATCGACATCAGGAAAAGATGCAGTGTACTTCTTAAGTTCTCTGGTCATAGCTAGACTACTTCAAATCATTCCTACAGGGTCCAGCTCAGCAACGTATAGGCAGCCAAAGAAGACTGGTCGATTGCTTCTACTCAAGCAACTCTAAGCTCAGCTTTTCTCTTGGGGGTTCGGCATGTAGTCTGCGTTCTCATCGTTGCTCTTATCGACACTTCCACAATTAGACTATAACTTCCCTCCAGCATTGTACTGTCAAACCGCTAGTCAATTCTTTCTCTTACTTACAACATGTGAAACCTTATCCTACATATTTCTACATTTATTATCAACAAAAGGCTTTCTTCAGTCTGACACTCGCTAGTATCTTAACTCAGTGAAGGAACAAGCTATTCCTTATGACTCAGAACTCTAGATCATTGCAGAATCTGAGAAGAATAGCGTCGAGTTCACCTCTTAATATGGAAGGCTAGGTGTTGTGGTGACAAATTCACTCAAAGTAGACCCCCAGAAATCCAACCCACAAAACATTTCTTGCAGTCAAACATGTATATTTTCATCGCATGCTTAATTCGAAGACCAATATGCAGACGACAGTAATTTTTAGAAGTCACATTACTACATGTCCCGAACACTCTATCCAAGACATATAGCGAGATTGGGCGGTCAAACTTTTAACATGACAATTAGTTTGGCACATGCAATGGGCCTGTGATTTAGGTATTACTGTCAGGTCATCATGTTGAACACACATCGTATATGTTTTAGATTCTATATTGAATAACAATGCGTGTTACGGCGGTGCTTCTTATTTAAGTTAGAGAGAGCCCTAAAGAGGCAAGCGAGAGATGACACTAGGTGTCAATCAAGGAATAGCGTCCGCCCTGACATGACTTCGGCACTAATATCTACTAAGATCCTTTCATATAGGAACTCGTTTCATATGTCCAGCTCACGTGCCTCATCTACTCTATTCTCAATACAATAGGAACTAGCTTATGTCATGGGTTCTGCGGCCCACCGTCACTGTCAAAGCTCGCATTCCGATCTCATACAGTAAGCACAGGGTCAATATCTGGAAGAGCCACTCAAGAGTCACAGGTACCGATCCATCGAGAGGCGTGATGCATGACCCTCGCCATGTCTCAGAAACAGATTCATTATCACCATCACGAGATGCTCTACGCCCAAAGAGGAAGCAAAAACAAGCTTTCCTCCTTCCACAAGCACCATTAGACCCCATCTGCACCTTTGAAATAGTAGTAAAGAGGAGCTCGATTACTTTAAAAGCACATATGCTTGGACCTTGCCCAGAGAAACCCCCCCCAGACTCCCGCGGAAAGAAAAAACAAGGCACTATCCCAATTACAGTAAGCAAACCTCCCGAACCAGCCATAAACACCCCAAAAGCAGTAAAAGGTGGGTAGACTCCCCTCCCATAAATATACCCAGAATACCAGCCACCCATCTATAACCCCTTGGAAACCACACCTGTCGCTCCGGCCCGCTTGCAGCTTCCAGGGGCAGCGGGGAACCACTACTGCAGCCCTGGCGCTTGCAGCAAACAGCAGCAGTGCGACAGGATCTACCGTCCCCTCCCCGCAACCTCCAATCATAAATCATAACGGTTCGTTTTTTTCCATCGTTAAAAGCAGCAGTGGGCTCGCGGCTATCTAGCCGCCATCCCCACCGTCGACTAAGCAAGAGAAAAGGGGGAGGCGACGACGACAACATACTGCCGGAATAGGAAATTCTGAAATTGAGACGCCTAATATTCTGGTGATGGATATCTCGCACGTGCTTGCTTGTATTCTTTCGGGTGTTTGCGAGAAGCTTTTGTCTTGAGTGTTCTACCAATTGTTAGCCGTGCATTCTGGCAGGGTTCAGATCTAGAGATTCTAGATTGATGAGATTTTGAAGGCCGGGATTTGCAGGTTTCTGGCAACGACTTCAAAATTGAAAAACTTACGAAACACGCTTTTGTGTCCATTCCAAATCCCTCTTCACCTCTTTCGCGTCTTGGTAACCCTCGGCCATTCTGGCTCTGGATCTCGCAAGTCGCTGTTGAGCCAAAGCTTGCAAATCTTGAAGTTCGCGGTGCTTAGCATTCAGTAATCCAGATCTGGTAAATTGTCAGCTTTGATCATTGCAGCCAAAATTCATTTCTTACGTTTGCGCCTGAACCGCCAAAGTGCGATCAAGAGGAATGGGATCGAATGCACCAGTAAACCGATCTTGCATGTACTCTTGCATATCTACGCCATTGGCCGAAGAGGTGCTGTCGTATTCTCCGCTCTGGCTGCCAGCATAACTGCTAGAGGCCGCTGAATAACCAGAATGGCCGTAAGATTGCGTCAAGCCAGTACTGCTGCTCACTGACTCAGCAGGCTCGGGAGGAGAAACCGAGTATCCTTGGGATTGCGGAGGATAGTAGGAAGCATATTGAGGTTTCGAAGGAACTGCAATGGGAGATGATTGATAGTAACTTTGCTGGTATTGATATTGGTAGGCCATAATGGCAGATTTAGGCACTGATAGTAAACAATAAAGTAGCAGGTAGCACTTTTGAGTAGGATGAGCTAAAGCAGAAGATGGACTGATAGCAAGAGAGCAGCGGCAATGTATAGATGATGAGTGATGGGTAGAGGTGAGCAAGCTTTGCCTGTTTGAGACAAACTGTTTGCAGAAGGATAGAATCAGAGAGATTGCAAAAGGATGAAAGTGAAAGAGAAAGAAAACTCTCAAGATGGTCTTCGGGCCTCCCTTTTATACTTGAAAACTCTCCCCACTTGGATCGAACTGCCAACCATCGAGGGGGTTGGCCACGACCCCGTTTCTCAGAAGTCAACTATCTAACCCCGCTCGAGGAGAGAAAGAGCTGGCGATCAACAGTTGTTTTCTTCTGCCACCCCTACCGTCTCGCTGCCAATGCACCCGGCCATCCTCTCACCGTGTCCTCCGGTCTTCCCAAGCCTGCAGTAGTATATTCGATGGGGTGATCCCGGAAGCACTTGCTTACACAGACACCTCGGATTGGCCTGACCGGAGGTTTTTATTGCTCAGAGATAGCCGTCATGGCGTTGCATGTGCCGACAAAAGTTTGTATTGGTGGGCATAGCAGGGTAAGGGGGGTGGATGTCTTCGTAGTCTGGACATCCAGGAAGGTGGAAAGGCACTATGTGTGGGCGAGGGAGGGCGAAAGAGCAAACGAACAAGCGCGAGACCCACCCCGGGCTGTACGAGAGTAAAAGCAGCATGGAGGCACAAAGTCGGCTGTATTGAGGATTGAATTAACGGAGGGTGAGAGTTGGGTTTGGATGGCTGACAGGAAACGTTGTTAGGCAGGATTGCATTTTGAGTCGAAAAGTAAGGTTGAGTCGAAGTATGCGCGATGTGCTGTTCGATCTTCACCCCTCCAAAAATATTTATTAGAGAGAGACCGACCCCTGTCGCATTCCCGTCACGAACGAGGGGTGACGTTCACCACAGGCGAGACGGATCCCGGTCAATTGGCAATGGCAGCAATGGGATGCAATGTGGAGGGGAATGCGATGGCGGGGGCAGAGACAGCATGCGCCGAAGAAAAAAAGAGAACAACCAGACAGCCGTCCGCCATCCGCCATCCCAACATCCAGATCTCCCGAGTCGTGGCGACGCGAGGAGAGCGAATGATGACGCCGGAACACATCTGCCAGACGATTTACCCAATGCTACGATAATACCATAATCCATACCGCAAAGGGTCACCGACAGGGTGGATATCAAACCCAGAGATGCCTGGTGGAAGAGAGGCCGGTGCTGGGAGACACGGCGGCGAGATATACAGTGGGAAATATTAATAAAGGCACCAACCTTGGATCGGGACCAACGCCATGGACAGATACTTGACTGGTTCCAATAACAGCAGCACCGGCACCAGCACCAGCAGACTCGCGAGCAGCAAAGGCTGAAGTTGAAACTGTATTATCCACTCCTGCATGTCCTCGATGCCTGTTCAGTGGTGTACGGTTACAGGATTGCAGGCTGCTGCATACCATCCTTAGCTCGTCAGCAGAAGACCCAAACCTTCCCGAGACCCATACGCCAGTCAAGCCAGACAGATTGTGGAGACAAATGGCGATGCACTGCAGGGCGACAAGTGCGTACCTTTGCCCACGAGGGTCAAGACGATCATGAATGTACAAAATACAAGTCATGGCCAGAGAAGTGCATGCTACGGTAAGCCAGCACAAATGCTTGGGCCTGGCATGGATAGTGTTAATATCTCTGGGACGTACTCGTAACGTATCTTGCATCTGGTACCATCGATTCCCGCTGCAGAAGGAAATGGCCACTTCGGTGTTGTGGGATCAAAAAAACGTTTATAGCCGACGTACCGCAGGTTTTTGTATGGAGAATACACAGCCAATAGGACAACATGAGGCGAATTCCAGAACGCCAGACAGACATGTTATTGCATGTAGACAACTGTTCGGATCATCATCAGCATGCAGCCTAGCACCACCTGCAGGCCCCAAGAATTCCACAATGCTGAAGGATCACTGAGAAGTTTACCCAAGATTGGCCGTCACGATCTCTCTGTATGGGCCATGGAAAGCTAAGATTCTAGTCGTGATATATATTACTGATCGATTTCCTCAAGTGTATCTTAATCATCACTACGAGAAGCCACCAAAACGCCGAAATATCCTCAAGCGATGAGGAGTTGCCATGTAACCATCTATCCAAATATCTTGAGAAACCCCCACATCCCAAGCCCACTGAGTACTGGTATCGTCAAGTTATCATCCCAGCCAAAAATGTCTACCACTTCACTGGCCGATGCAGCAAATCCCGTCCATAAACTCATGATCCCGAGTGCTAGCCCACCACCTATGCTTCCCTGAGTTTTGGTCAAGCCGGCAAGGTTTCGAATAGGTTCCGGAAGACTCAAGGTGCCGGTGAACATGAAAGGCCATTCATTGTCCCCTGGGAACGGACCAGTTCGAGGCGCAAGCCAACCCCAGAATAGGGCTGCAGTAATTACACCAACGGCAAAGGCACCCAGAGACCCTGCTAGAGATTTACCTCTTCGAATTCGAGGTGTGTAGCGTCCATATGCTCTTCCGATAGTGCTTGCGGCTGTGTCACACCAGCTTAGAAGTAAGACACCCATGACAGAAACATCCTTGGGAAAAGACCATAAGACGATCCAAGCCCCTAATAAGTACCATACCACACCGTTCCATCCATCGTATTCTGTTTCACGCATGAATGCCCCTAGGACTCGTACGTAGAAGCGGTTTAGCGACGGATATATATGACGGAGGAAATCCGTTGTGGCAATTGGCACAAGTGCTGCCATTAGATAAGGTGTGATCGCATCAGTCTGAAGACCTGAAACGTAAAACCAGAGTGTAAAAAAGCCTATAGAGACGTGTAAGACCTTCCGCGGTACTTCGTGTCGATGTACGAAGGACCTCCATTGTCTGTGTATTGGGATGAGGCCGAGAGGACTAGGACTTCTGCTGAAATCTCGCCAACTCCAGCCTGAGCTAGCACTTGCAGGAGAAAGGTGGCCGTTTGTTTCCCGAGGATGCCCATTTTCGGTAGGTGCTGTAGACACTATTTTCGGAGTGAGGGGAGTTATTGGAGATGTGGCAGATGTAAGGCCGGCAATTCTTCTATTTCTCAGGGGACTCCTACTCCGCGACCTTGCCCTCCGTTCGACACTTGAGTCGGTTTCCTCGTCTATCTCCTCATCTATTGGTGCTGGAGATGAAGCTGCTTTCTTCTTTGCTGATCTTGTGACTGGGCCAAAGTAGCCATCTTTTGAGGATTCTTTGGATTCGGATGGTGTTGGTGACGGAGAGATGATGCGCGGAGTGGCCGGAACGCCATTTGAAGATGCAAAAGACATGCTGAAAAGAGGCAGAGATGGTACTTGGATGGTACCTGTAATAGCGCGCGCGATTTTTGTGACTTGAATAAGCCAGTTGAAGGAGTGGAGATATTTGTCTTTTCTTGAAGCCCGAATATTGCTTATGGAAGATGCGGACTTCGCTATTGGTGCCAACTGTGTGGGAGGCGCAGAGCTGCACAGTGCTGCATCGTTGAGGTATGAAATGATGACTTGAGGTGCCCGTTCGCGTGGCACATCGAAGTGATAGAAAGATCTATTGGAATATCGATGGAAGTGAAGGTAGGAAGTGTGGCTTTAGGAGAGGAAATGAGTAAAATCACAAGAACAATTACCGCCAAGGGATAAGCACAAAAAAGTAGGTACGTGGCACGTGCGTCTCTGAATAGGCTCGAATCACTCTTTTAGAAGCTATCTATTGTGGCAGAGAGATCCAAATTGTATTATCATGGGGTATTCACAATACTGTATTATCTTCAGCAACTTTTTAAATCTTGTGAAGTCAAGAACGTTACTTTACAAGTCAAAACGGTAGTCTATAAGCTTATGCAAGGGTCGGACCTGCGATAAGGAGCTTATCGATAGTCACTATCTCAAATTTTCAGCCATAACTATTTGCACTTTTCTACACTTATATATAACCACAGACCATGGCTCCTGGAACAGAGCAAAAGAAAGACCCCAGAGCATGGGATGCGCTTACGCCTCCACTGGCAGAATGGATACTAGATGCCATTGCCGCTATGGGCTTTGCCAAAATGACACCAGTGCAAGCTTCCACCATTCCCCTCTTCATGGGCAACAAAGATGTAGTAGTCGAGGTGAGCAGTCCTGTTTCCAGACCCCATAACTTCACTCACATCTTCTAGGCAGTTACAGGCAGCGGGAAGACACTAGCATATTTGATTCCAGTTGTTGAGAAGATACTGCGATTGCAGGAACCCCTTAAGAAGCATCACGTTGGCGCAATCATAGTGTCACCCACCCGAGAACTGGCCACACAAATACACTCTGTGCTTACATCCTTACTGGCTTTCCATGCACCATCAGCGGAGGTCATGAAGCCTCTAGAGGATGGCATAAAAAGAAAGTTAACATCAACCCCGATTATCCTACCACAACTTCTTCTTGGTGGATCAACAACACCAGCGCAAGACCTCAGCAAATTTCTCACTAATAGTCCCAACGTTCTTATCTCTACGCCGGGGCGCCTTCTTGAGCTCTTATCTTCACCACATGTACATTGTCCGCAGTCTTCTTTCGAAGTTCTTGTATTAGACGAAGCAGACAGACTTCTGGATTTAGGGTTCAAGGATGATTTGCAGAGAATTTTAGGACATCTTCCCAAACAAAGGCGGACAGGCTTGTTCAGTGCAAGTGTTAGCGAAGCAGTAGGAGAGATTGTAAGAGTCGGTTTGAGGAATCCAGTAAAGATTGCAGTAAAGGTTAAAAGCGCTTCGGGAGATGACAAAAGAACTCCAGCTAGTTTGCAGATGGCATATTTGCTGACTCCACCGAGCCACAAGTTCCCTGCGCTCCTTTCTATACTATCTCAGATGGATCCTATGCCTCAAAAGACTATTATATATCTCTCGACTTGTGCAGCTGTTGATTACTTCCAGCATATCTTAGCAGCGATCCTGCCAAAACAGTTCTCTTTGATACCACTACATGGAAAACATGCACCAAATGTCCGGCAGAGGAACTTCTCTAAGTACATCACGACAGTATCTCCCACAGTCTTACTCACGACGGATGTGGCAGCTCGAGGTCTCGATATACCACAAGTAGATCTGGTGATTCAAATCGACCCTCCGTCGGATCCAAAGGTATTTTTACATCGGTGCGGTAGGGCAGGCCGAGCTGGAAGGAAAGGCCTGAGCGTCATATTTTTGCAACCTGGTCGTGAGGAAGATTATATTCCCTTCCTCGAAATACGGAAAACGCCTATTCATCCTCTCAAAAGACCGGCTGTCACTGTCACCCATCAAGATGCAGAACTAGTCACATCCAGGATGCGTGATCAAGTCTTAAAAGACCGAGCACTGTATGACAAAGGACAGCGCGGTTTTGTGAGTTGGTGCAAAGCATATTCTAAGCATCAAGCCAGCAGTATTTTCAGAGTTGATGATCTGGATTGGACCGATCTCGGCAATGCCTGGGGCCTCGTTCGGCTACCAAAAATGCCTGAATTAAAAAAATGGGAGGGAGATAAGACGCTCGGCATCAAGTTAAACATGTCAGAATACGAATATAAGGATAAAACTCGAGAAAAGGCACGACGAGTAGCGATGGAGGAAGCCAAAAATGCAGGACCTTATGTACCTAGCGAGGAAGCATTGAAGAAGAGAAAGGAGAGAGAGGCATGGAGTCAGAAGAACGAGCTGCATGAAGTGAAAGAAGCCAAGAGGGAGAGGAAGCGGAGGAAGTGGGAGGCAGAGCGGCTCGGCAATATGACTGACGATGAGAAAGCGAAGGAAATGGAGCTGCAGAGCTTGATTGAGCAAGTCAAGAAGAAGAATTTGGAGGATGAAGAGGAATTCAAAGGCTTCGATGACTGAACATTGTGCGCCAAGCATACTATAGCAATTGTATGATGATTTAATGAAGATTCGCCACATTTGAGAGGCTTACAAGCACTGATGGTTCCTGTGCATGACCATGACTGTAGAGATAGAGAGCGGGCCTTTGGTGACTTCTAGAATCGAGAAAGAAATCAAGTTGTGCGTGAATTTGTAGGTATTTTGGTATACTAATTCAGGGGCTTAAGCGAGATATTTTCGGAAATTTTGAAGCGGGTGACCTGTTATATGTTGTTATCTTTTGCATTATATACATGTAACACCACAAATGCACCTTTGGATGTTGGATTGAGATTTCTCCATCTTGTAGACATCGACTGCAAACATCACGAACAAATAATCAGAGGTGCTGAACGTTCAGTTCTCCAAAGTAATGATAATTCATCCTCAAATCACTACATCCAACTCATGGTCAAGAAAGAGATCTGTGCTCCAGCTCTTCGATATACTCTAATCCATGCTTAGTTTATTCCGTCACTCAAGAGAACTTGCTGATTTTGTTGGAACGGATGGTTACGTTAGATAGTAAGTGCCGGATTAGGAAGGAGCCTTACATTATTCATTTGTAATCCGTAGATCACTACTACGCTCTAACCCTAAAAATGGCAAGCTAGCGTAACACAAATACAACACAAACGCCTCAAGTATTCTTCGATTTTACATCGATCAATTCTGTCTAGAGTACTTATAATCAAAGCCTGTCTGTAGTCTGTAGTAAGATATGCGTAGTATCTTACCTTTGGTAATTGTTTTGACAGGGTTGGTGGCGGCCTATTTTCCACCAGAACCAGAAGGCATCACAATTTTGAAGTCAAAGTTTCATGAAAATGTTACTATCTCTTATAAGGAGGTTAGTCATGTCTTACATAGCTTTCGTCGTTATGATACTCACAAGTTTCGTAGCCTGGAATATGTGAGACTACACCTGGTGTGAAGTCTTACAGCGGCTATGTTCATCTACCTCCTGGATTACTTAGTGACATTGCCGGAGAAACCCAAGACTACCCTATTAACACGTGAGAATTACAATCCGCAAAAACGCTACTAAGTACATTCCTAACTTGTGCGTAGCTTTTTCTGGTTCTTTGAAGCTCGTAAAGACCCTCAGACTGCCCCATTAAGTATCTGGCTCAATGGGGGACCCGGCGGTTCTTCTATGATGGGGTTACTTCAAGAAAACGGTCCCTGTTTTGTGGGTAACGATTCAAATTCTACATACTTGAATCCCTGGTCGTGGAATAATGAGGTAAACATGCTTTATCTGGACCAACCAGTGCAGGTTGGATTTTCATATGATGTAATAACAAACGGAACCTACAACTTGTCCAGCGATGAAATCTCCCCAGCTGATTTCACGAACGGCTTTCCCACACCGAACAACACTTTTATGGTAGGGACTTTCTCCAGCCAGGACGGGAATTTCACTGCAAATTCTACAATTCATGCAGCTCATGCCTTGTGGCATTTCGCACAGACATGGTTCGAGGAGTTTCCCTTTTATAAGCCTGAGGACGAGAAAATTCACCTTTGGACAGAGAGCTATGGTGGAATTTATGGGCCGAACTTCTTCAGCTTCTTTCAGCAGCAGAATGAAAAAATAGCTAATGGCACCATTACTGAGCCTGGAAGTCATTATCTGCACCTTGATACCTTGGGAATCATAAATGGATGCATTGACTACGAGATAATGCAGCTTGCATACCTTGACATGGCTTACAATAACGCAAGAACATCTATGTCATCAATAGAAAAGTTCCACGTGCTAATTTAGCAAGCAGACATACGGAATTAAAGCGATAAACGAGTCAGTGTATAATCAAGGTGTCAAGGATTACTACAAAGAGGGAGGTTGGTAGGTACATTTCTGCTATCATATATTGTGTTTCCAATTAACTACTGCTTTGGTTTGAGATAAGCATAGTGTGTCACTAAAGTGAGACGCTTCCTTAAAAGTAGCCACAATGGCGTTTGGCTCAAGCGTGGTAATGGACGAGCTCGTAAAGGAATAACTGACGATGGGAAACAATCATGGCTAACCAAAGAGTGTAGTAAAGCTCAAATTGAGGACTGTCGTGAATATATTAAGGAGCATGACCCTTTTGGGGATGAAGCAAACAGGTTATGTGCAGATGCGATGATCTGGTGCGCTGAGCACTGCTCTGAAACTCTGTTTGCAAATGCCGAAGTAAGTAAAATACCCTTTCCCAAATTTGGCTGATTCTAACAATCGTAGATTCCAAGAGGCAGATTTGGTTTGTTTTCCCACGTCATACCAAACTTCTCATTCCCTAGGATGGCGTAAGAGCCGACACAGGGCGTGATATTCCGTTCATGTGTCGGCTCCGAATCTATTTCCAGGTTCTCCTTTGCTCCAGAGGCTTGAGCCACGATGAGGCTAACTCACAAAAGATATCGCACATCCTCGCAATGATCCTTTTCCAGAACCATGTAAGTGATTTGGGCTCCTTACCATATCTTAGGTCAGTGTTGATCTATATTTTTCTAGATCTTTCTGGCTACTTAAACCAGCAATGGGTCCAGCAAGCACTAGGTGTTCCCGTAAATCATTCATCCTCTTCAACAGCCGTATCAAACGACTTTCATTCTACAGGTGATTATGCCAGAGGCAATAGTTTAGAGTCATTAGCCTATCTACTTGACAGTGGTGTGAAGGTGGCTGGTATGTATGGGGACCGTGACTGGGCATGTAATTGGATAGGCGGTGAGCGTGCTGTCCATGCCGTGGGCTATTCATCTAAAGAGCAGTTCGAGAATGCTGGATATGAGCCTATTGTGTACGGCAAAAAATTGACGGTCGGTGGGAATGTAAAGCAATTTGGTAATTTCTCATTCAGTCGAGTTTATCAAGCTGGACATGAAGGTAGGAAGTCGTTTGTCACTCGGAGAAGTGTGTATTGACTGCCAACAGTTCCTTCATACCAGGGAGAGGCTTCCTACGAGATATTCAAACGAGCTACCTTCGGTAAAGATATCACCACAGGACTCTACAACGTAGGCGATGACTACACAACAGTTGGCCCCTCTTCGGTCTTCCACATCAAAAATGAAATTCCAGAGTGGCCAGAGCCGAAATGCTACATCCTAGAACCGCATACTTGCACATCGGAGCAATACGCACAGGTCCTGAAAAACACAGTGAAAGTAAAGGACTTTTTCGTGATAGAATATGATGTCGATGTGGATGGCCAGGGCGCTATTGGTAATTCTAGGGAGCACATGGTAGCCGATGCCGCACAAAAGGTTGTTGGACATTGATTATTCAACTCACTAGCATCTTCTGGTAACATCAAACTCCCCGATCTGCGAGTGCTTTAGATTTATGGCATTTTGATATAACTGGAATTTGCTGTGCAATCCGAACAAGCCGCTCTTGATAGTGTACAAATTTAAAAGCTAATCAATAATTTGACTATATTCAAACGAATTTGTAGATGTTGCATAGCTCGATAATCATACACTCAGCTATCATCATGATCTCGATGGAATTTCTATGCTAAAGCTCTCAAAATTTACCTTCTTTCTAATCATCTCACACGGGTAAAACTACCACAATCTTGATGTTGAATTGTTCGGGGCGATTTAGGCTAACCAAAACCCCCCTATTTAGCTACTTAGGATGCTCACTGGAAGCACCATCATATTGTGCTATTACTCATTGCAGGTGTGAGAACTTCCTATTGTCCACCACGAAGAAACCGGTTAGACCGTGTCATTAGAACTGAATCTCGCCTGTCTGACATCTACTAGTGGAGGCAGGCTGTCACCACTTGGTTCCGCAATACTCGCCTACGAGACAATACGAAGATTAAACTCAGCATCCGTAAGAACTACTGTCAAAGCTTTTAAGCATGGTCGATACCTTTACCATCACCAAAGGCTATCCAAACTATACGCACAGGGAGAAGGTTAACAACTGCCGGAAAGTTGCGACTTGCAACAAGATCCAGAGTGCTGGAAGAGGTTGGTGGAATAATTCGGTATGATGGCACGTGCGCCGAAAGGTCAAACATTGGAAGAGCCCTCTGGTGTCCTAGGCTTTGGTTTCACGCACGGAACATCGGTGTGGAACGCCATCTCTAGGTTCCCGTTGGCCAGAATGAATGGAAACATCATAACATACATAGCGGAGAAGGTGCTATCGCGCTACTGGCTGTAACCCTTCCCAAATATTATACCAGCAAACAAGCGTCTTGTGAAGGTAAACATATCGTTCTTTATATGTTACTATGCGGGTAGCAATGCAAAAAGCGAAACATCTCTTCTTCATGCAGAGGTGGTCTTCTTTGGTATCTCTCTTCTAAGCCTTCGCTGGATTGGCATTTATTTACAACCACAAACTATCGATTTTGACCGCCCAAACGCCACATATGCCCAGGTGTTCGTGCTGCTTTTCCTTCCATTTGATACATTGAGTGATATTTTTCAAGTGTT
>Ga0247807_10001314_pt1 | contig 14617 bp, 18 predicted proteins | sample UWRJL074202C1_FD_179931 | JGI IMG/M metagenome (GOLD analysis project Ga0247807, IMG submission 179931) | Plant litter microbial communities from Arlington Agricultural Research Station in Wisconsin, United States - UWRJ-L074-202C-1 | ecosystem: Environmental > Terrestrial > Plant litter >...
GCAGGAGCCGGGCATCCCGAACCCCCGCTTCGAGGCGAATGCGGGATGCCCCGGCCTCCAGGAACGCGAGGTGCGCGAGCGCCAGCGGCTCGCCGTCGACGCTCAGGTCGCCCGCGTCCAGCAGCACCCCGTGCTCGAAGTCGGATCGGACGGGCAGGTCGATCGCACTCCCGGCCGGCAGGTCGATCTGCGCCCCGACGAGCGGGCTGAAGGCACGGGCGGTCGACGTGCTTCCGATGAGGGATCCGAGGAAGACGCGCACCGTTGCGTCCCCGAACGGCACGGGCGAGGGAACGTAGTGCTCGAACATCGGTGACGAGTGCCGGGAGTCGTCGGGCAGGGCGAGCCAGAGCTGGGCGCCGTGCAACAGGGTGGTCGCCGCGGTCGAGACCTCGGAGTGCGCGATGCCGCTGCCCGCGGTCATCAGGTTGAGTTCGCCGGGGCGCACCATGGCGTGACTGCCGACGCCGTCGCGGTGCTCGATCTCGCCGGCGAACAGCCAGCTCACCGTCTGCAGTCCGGTGTGCGGGTGCGGCGGCACCACCATCCCGCCCTTCTCGGCAACCAGGTCGGGGCCGTAGTGGTCGACGAAGCACCACGGTCCGATGAGGGAGCGGGAGCGCTGCGGAAGGGTGCGTCGCACCGACATGGCGCGCGGGCCGCCGAGGGGCACGTCGCGGGGCTCGAGGATGGTGACGGGAGCGGGAGCGGGAGCGGGCGGGGCGTCATCCAGTGCCTCTTCGACCGGATGCTTCTCGAGGTTGCTCACGCTCGAATTCTAGGCCGGTAAACTCGTGCGCATGAGTGATCTGAAGCTGCCCGGCGATGAGAAGGACAAGCCGAAGATCTCGTTCGGTCGTATCGCGATCTGGGTGATCGTCGGCGGCATCGGCGTCTACTACCTCGTGAGTGCCGCCATCGGCATCATCTCCAAGGGCTGACCGTGACCCGACGCACCTCCCGGCTGATCATGACCGTCGGCCTGCTCGCGATCCTGGTCGTCGTCGCGTACCTGACCTTCACCCGCTGACGTAGGCTCTAGAGCGTGATCGAAAACTTCTGGGGCAACGCGGTGTACTCGCTCGCGCCCACGATCCTCGTTGGACTCATCTTCTGGTTCGTGATGTGGGCGATCATCCGCGCGGATCGCAATGAACGCCGTTCCTACGCGAAGATCGAGGCCGAGGAGCGCGCGAAGCTCGCCGCCCAGGCCTCCGACGACTAACGTGCCTCCTCGATTCGGGGCAAACGGCGACCTGATCGCGGGCTAAGTCGCCACGAGGCCCGACGTGGCCAAGGAACGAGCCGTCGGTCAGCTATTCCTGACGCGCACCAGCAGCTCACCGATCTCGCAGTCGAGCGCCTCGCAGATCGCGACAAGGGTCGAGAATCGGATGGCGCGTGCCCGGTCATTCTTGAGGACGCTCAGGTTGACCACACTCACCTCGACGAGCTCGGAGAGGCGGGTCAACGTCATCCCGCGCTCGATGAGAAGTTCGTCGAGCCGGCAGTGCACGCCGGTGAGGTCGTCGTCCTCCACTAGATAAGCCCCTCGGTGTCGCGCTCGAGCTCTTCGGCGTGCACGGCGAGCTGTTCGGCATGGGTGGTGAGCTTCTCCGCGTGCCGGAACGCGGCTGCGACGGCGAGAAGGGCGAGCCCGATCCACACCGGCCAGAAGTCGAGGAACCACGACTCCGGGGGCTGAGGCCAGCCCAGCTGTCCCATGTCCTCGCCCACGTAGGCGTCGGTGAGGACACTGTTGTCATAGGACCACCCCGTGACGGAGAGTGTTGCCCGGGCGGCGAGGGTGCCGGCGAACAGGTAGAACAGCTGCCAGGCGAGACCGCCGATCAGGACGCTGGCGCCGGCGATGGTCGTGATCGTTGAGACACGGGAGCGGAACGGATCGCCCGCGAGGATTCGGCGGCACAGCAGCGCGATCGCCAGGGCGATGACGACACCGGTTGCGCCCTGGGCGAGGTGGCCGAGGGCGAGGAGAGTACGGGCGTCGTAGCCCAGTCCTGTGACGGAGACCTCGGCCCAGGTGAAGCCCCCGGAGACGACCTGCGCGGCCGGCGCCGGATCGAGCTCGACGGTGGGGTACAGCTTCGGCCAGAACTCGGCCACGGGCATCCTGATCTCGACGGCCTCGAGGATGAATGTGCCCACGATGCCGAAAACGGTGGCGAAGGCAGTGACCGCGGCGTAGATCCAGCCGCCGAAGGAGAGGAAGCGCAGGTAACCGGTGCCCGTCCGCGCGGGTGCCTCGACGGCCATCAGACGAGCCCCGCGGTGTCGCGCTGCAGCTTCACGCCGTGGTCGAAGGCGAGGCCGACGAACATGAGCCCGAAGCCGAAGAGAAGGAAGCCGGGATCGGTCGAAGCGGCGATCGGCCACCAGTCGCTCGAGCCGTTCAACTGCTCGGCGATGAGCCACGACGCGAATACGCCGAGCGCCGCGGAGAGAAGGCCTGCGAGCAACACCACGGCGCCCGAGAGTGTCACGGTCAGGCTCAGGCTGCGACGGAATGGCGCGGATCGCACCACCGACCAGCAGATGAGTGCGAAGGAGGCGGCAATGGCGACCTGGCCGAGCAGGCCGATGGCGAGCGCGATGACGGATACCGTGACGGCGGCCGGCGTCAGGTCGGTGACCAGGACCCGCGCGGTCTCGTAGCTGCCGGCGACCAGGGTCGCGGTGCCCGCGCTCGCCGCGTCGGGGAGGTCCCGATCGACCGTGAGCTGTGTCGCGACCTGTCCACTCGCGAGGGTGCTGAGGAGCGATCCGATGCCCGAGGCGAGCGCAGCCAGCCCGGCCAGCACGGCGATGCCGAAGACCGCCCAGATGATGCCGCGGGTGAGCGTCGCGGTGGATCCGCGATCGGTGAGGTCGGTCATGTCGGCTCCCTAACGATTATCGATAACAACGATAAACGATAGGGTATGCCGCTCGTCGGGTCAGCGCAACTACTCTTTCGGCATGAGGAAACTCATCGGCATCGTCGCCGTGCTGCTCCTGCTGTCGGGCTGCACGGCCTTCGACGTCCAGGCACGCCACGCGTTCGAGCGCGAGCGCGCGGTGGACGCGGCAGTGACAGCGCTCCAGCTGCGCCTCGAAGATGTCCCTGGCGTTGAGGTGGCGACGGTCGGGATCAGGCCCGCCACCGACCTGATCGATCCCGATGGCGAACCGGCCACGGACGACTACGTCGGCGCCTGGGTGACCATGGGAGACGTCGACAACGCGAGCCTCGTCGAGGTCGCGGCCCTGGTGCGGGAGACCGTCGAGTCCGGGCCGCTCGCGAGCTTCGACCACGAACTGATCGTCCAGGCCGGTGGCCGCGAGGCCCTGCGCATGGTCGAGTTCACGATCACCGACGATCTGCTGCTCGAGGCGCTCGCGTACTGGCGTGAGGTGCGCGCGCTCGTGGACACCGCCCTGTCACTCACCATCGGGCACAGCGGATACGGGCTCGACTACAGCCGCATCCTCAGTGCACCGCCCGATACGCCGCAGATCACCGCGGCCTACGTGCGAGCCTTCCCCCAGATCGTCGAGATTCCGGATGTCACGCTCGGCATGCCCATCGTCGATCTCACCGGCTTCCGGCTCGTGGGCGAGCTGCCGCCCCTTCCGGTGATGGAGACCTTCGGTCGGATCCTGCCCGACGTCAGCCTCCTCTCCCGCGACTACAACCCCCGGCGGCAGGGTCACGTGATGTTCGAGTGGCGCTACAACCCGTACGAGAAGACCGGCGCGATCTACAACGTGCACGCGATCCAGGAGACCGACAGCGGGGAAGAGGACCTCGAGACTGTGGTCAGGGAGCTCGCCGCGACCGCGATCGGGCCGACCACCCTGCGCAGCTATCTCGTCACCCGGCCGGGGAGCGTGCGGTTCGGCTGCGAGCGGGCGGAAAGCCCGTTCGCCGACGATCTCGACCTCGTCGAGTGGCTGAGGGATCGGGACATCCCGGTGACCGTGGAGGCGAACGCGGGCTACTGCGCCTGAGTGGTGATGTGGCATCCTCAGGTAACGGATGTTCGGGGGAACGGGTGAAGGCCACAACGGGGAAGCTCGCCGCGCTGCTCGTGGTGACGGCACTCACGCTGAGCGGATGCTCGCTCGTCGGCGAGGTCGGCCAGGTCGGCGGCTCCATCGCCGAGGAGACAGCTCTGGACGCCGAGCTCAGCGCGCTGCGCGGCACGATCGTCGAGCTCGATGGTGTCACGGACGTGACGGCAACCGTCGAGATCGAGGGCGACTACGAATTCTTCGTCGAGTTCGCGGTGACAGCCGACGGCCTGACGGAGTCGGTGGCCGATGAGATCGTCGTCGCTGCCGGCGATGCCTTCTCGGCCGGGACGCTCGGCAAGCAGGATGTGTTCTTCACGCTGACGACCGAGGACGACGGCGCGCTGTCCTTCACCTCGCTGGCCCTCAGCGGGGTGGACCTGTCGGGCGAGGTCGAGTACTGGTTCGCGTTCCAGGAAGCCTACGGATCGCCGCTGCGACTCAGACTCTACGGAGACGAATCCGTCGCCGGCGAGGCGCCCTACCTCAGCCACATCGAGACGTACTCTCCTGGCGCGATTCCCGACTGGGACGCCCTGCGCGCTGTTTCCGACGGCACCGAGGCCGCACGGAATTGGCGGCTCTATGGTGTCGACGTCGTCGGCTCCCTTCCGCCCGAACCGGTCACCGAGGTCATCGACGATCTCACCCGCCGGGCTGGAGAGTACATCGGGCTGCAGTGGGACGGCACGACCGAGGCGTTCATCGTGGCGGTCTACTCACCCGACCTGGCCGTGGGGATGCCGCTCGTCGACTCGCCCGCCTGGCCGTCGGTTCGGGATGCCGCCGCGCTGCTCGCGGCCGCGCCGGCGCGCGCATCCACCCTGTCGTACTACGGTGATGACCCCAAGACGGCCGTCGCGGTCCACCTCGGCGACTGCTCAGGAGAAATGACCGCCGGGCCGCTCGACGCGGGCTTCGGGTCGGCTCTTTCGGCGACCGGTGTGCTCGTCGGAGTGCAGGCGTCCCCGGGCCGGTGTCTAGCCAACTGACAGCCGCGTCACGCCCACGGCGAACAGGGGCATGGTCGCGGGGATTGTCTCGTTAGAGTCTTTGTATCGGCACCGAATCCTGCCCGGTGCTTAGGGAGTACATCATGTTTGAACGGTTTACAGATCGAGCTCGTCGCGTAGTTGTCCTGGCCCAGGAAGAGGCCAAGATGCTCAACCACAACTACATCGGCACCGAGCACATCCTGCTTGGCCTCATCCACGAGGGTGAGGGCGTCGCTGCAAAGGCGCTCGAGTCGCTGGGCATCTCGCTCGACGCCGTGCGCGAGCAGGTGCAGGACATCATCGGCCAGGGTCAGCAGCAGCCGACCGGCCACATCCCCTTCACGCCTCGGGCGAAGAAGGTTCTCGAGCTGTCCCTGCGCGAAGCGCTGCAGCTCGGTCACAACTACATCGGCACCGAGCACATCCTGCTCGGCCTCATCCGCGAGGGTGAGGGCGTCGCAGCCCAGGTGCTCGTCAAGCTGGGTGCCGACCTCAACCGCGTGCGCCAGCAGGTCATCCAGCTGCTGTCCGGCTACCAGGGCAAGGAGGCTGTCGCCGTGGGCGGCAACGACGCTGCGCCCGACAAGGGTTCGCAGATCCTCGACCAGTTCGGCCGCAACCTCACGCAGGCGGCTCGGGATGGCAAGCTCGACCCTGTGATCGGCCGCGAGAAGGAGGCGGAGCGGGTCATGCAGATCCTCTCCCGCCGCTCGAAGAACAACCCGGTCCTGATCGGTGAGCCCGGCGTCGGCAAGACCGCCGTCGTCGAGGGACTCGCGCAGGCCATCGTCAAGGGCGACGTGCCCGAGACGCTGAAGGACAAGCAGCTCTACTCGCTCGACCTCGGCTCGCTCATCGCCGGAAGCCGCTACCGCGGTGACTTCGAGGAGCGCCTGAAGAAGGTCACCAAGGAGATTCGCACCCGCGGCGACATCATCGTCTTCATCGACGAGATCCACACCCTCGTGGGTGCGGGTGCCGCCGAGGGCGCCATCGACGCGGCCTCGATCCTGAAGCCGCTGCTCGCCCGCGGTGAACTGCAGACGATCGGTGCGACCACGCTCGACGAGTACCGCAAGCACTTCGAGAAGGACGCAGCACTCGAGCGCCGCTTCCAGCCCGTGCAGGTGCACGAGCCCACCATCCCCCACACGATCAACATCCTCAAGGGACTGCGCGACAAGTACGAGGCCTTCCACAAGGTCTCCATCACCGACGGTGCGATCGTGGCTGCGGCCAACCTCGCCGACCGGTACGTCGCCGACCGCTTCCTTCCGGACAAGGCGATCGACCTGCTGGACGAGGCGGGCGCACGCCTCCGCCTCTCCGTGCTCTCGGCTCCCCCCGAGCTGCGCGAGTTCGACGAGAGAATCGCCGGAGTCCGTGGCCAGAAGGAAGGCGCCATCGAGGACCAGGACTTCGAGAAGGCCGCGTCGCTCCGGGACGAGGAGAAGAAGCTGCTCGGCGAGCGTCTCCGTCTCGAGAAGCAGTGGAAGTCCGGCGACGTCGGCATCAGCGGCACCGTGGATGAGGGTCTGATCGCCGAGGTACTGGCGCAGGCGACCGGCATCCCGGTATTCAAGCTGACCGAGGAGGAGTCCTCGCGACTCATCTTCATGGAGAAGGCGCTGCACATGCGCGTCATCGGCCAGGAAGAGGCCATCTCGGTTCTCGCCAAGACGATCCGACGCACCCGCGCCGGGCTCAAGGACCCGAAGCGCCCGAGTGGTTCGTTCATCTTCGCCGGCCCGACCGGTGTCGGTAAGACGGAGCTCGCCAAAGCACTCGCGGAGTTCCTGTTCGACGACGAGAACGCGCTCATCTCCCTCGACATGTCGGAGTACGGCGAGAAGCACACGGTCTCACGACTGTTCGGTGCTCCTCCCGGATTCGTCGGCTTCGAAGAGGGCGGACAGCTCACCGAGAAGGTGCGCCGCAAGCCGTTCTCCGTGGTGCTGTTCGACGAGATCGAGAAGGCTCACCCCGACATCTTCAACTCGCTCCTCCAGATCCTGGAGGAGGGACGCCTGACGGATGGCCAGGGTCGCGTGGTCGACTTCAAGAACACCGTGATCATCATGACCACGAACCTCGGAACCAAGGACATCACGGGCACGCCGATCGGCTTCACGTCGTCGACCGACACCGCGACCGGCTACGACCGCATGCGCGGCAAGGTCGTCGAGGAGCTCAAGAAGCACTTCAAGCCCGAGTTCCTGAACCGTGTCGATGAGACCATCGTCTTCCCGCAGCTCAGCTCCGAGGAGCTGCTGCAGATCGTCGATCTCTTCATCAAGCGTCTCAGCGAGCGCCTCATGGACCGCGACCTCACGATCGAGCTCACGCTCGCCGCGAAGGAGCAGCTCATCAAGGTCGGCTTCGACCCGTCGCTCGGTGCGCGCCCGCTGCGTCGCGCCGTGCAGCACGAGATCGAGGATGCACTGAGCGAGAAGATCCTGCACGGAGAGCTCAGCGCGGGCGACCACGTCCACGCCGACTACGTCGACAGCGAGTTCGTCTTCACGACGAGCCGCCAGCTCGGTGCGGTCGAGCCGGAGGCGATCACCGCCGAGGTGTAGTCCTCGAAACGACAAGCGGCGCCGGGAGAGATTCCGGCGCCGCTTTTTTCGTTGAAGCCGGTCGATCGAGTCGAGACCTGGTGTGGCTGGCTCAGACCTCGACGAGGTCGGTCAGCTTCGTCTCGCCACCCAGCCGATCACTAGGCTGGCCAGATGTTCCGTCGCCCGAACCGCCTCATCATCCCGCAGTACACGGTGCCGAAGGATCTCAGCCTGATCGCGGCCGCGGAACTGCTCGGCGACGGCAAGCGGGCACTCGCCGCACAGCTCATCGACTTCGCCGTGCGCAAGGTCGTCTCGGTAGCGCGCCCGACGGACGGGGTCAACCGCCCCGGGTTCATCGTGACCCTCACCGGCCCGACCCAGAACGAAGGCCCCGATGAGCGGGCGATCCTGGTCACCCTGTTCGGCAACGACCTGGTTCCCGGGTCGTTCTTCTACCTCGCGCCGGGCCGCAACCGTGAACTGGGCGCGCGCCTCAAGGGTCCGCACCGGTGGATCGTCGCGCGGCTCGTGCACAACGGGCTCGCCCGCGAGAACGGACTGCTCTCCCGACTGGCCACGCCCTGGCGCGCCGAGCCCATCCTGCCGACCGAGGCCGCCTACCCGATCGTCGACTACCTGTGGGGCATGCACGACTACATCGAGCTGGCCGAGAAGCATCGATTCGAAGCCCTGCAATCCCCGGAAGGCGCACTGCGCCAGGAACCGCTGAACGACCTCGAAGTGCTCGTGCTCTACGAAAAACTGCTGCCCTTCGCCGTGCTGTTCAATCTGGAGAAGCAGTGGATGCGGGAACTCGACCTGCGCTACCGGGATCTTCCGCCCGATCTCACCGGCCTGGTCGACGCGACCGACCTCGCCTCACTCGGCCTCCAGCTCGCGGTCTCGATGATCGACTTCAGTGACCTCGTCGACTTCTCCGGAGCGGCCGACGGTGTCGGCGCGGTGTTCGGCGGGATCGGGGACTTCCTCGGAGATATCGACTTCCCCGACTTCCCTGACTTCGGCTAGCTCGAGCAGCGATACCCTGAAACCGTGTCCACCCCCTTCAGCATCCGCCCCGCCATCACGTCGGACGTGCCGTACATCCAGTCCCTCGTCGAGCCGCTCGTCAACAAGCGCATCCTGCTCGGCAAGGACCTCGTGGTGCTGTACGAGGCGGTGCAGGAGTTCCGCATCGCCGTCGACGCGGACGGCACCCCGATCGGCTGCGGGGCACTGCACGTGATGTGGCACGATCTGGCCGAGGTGCGCACGCTCGCCGTAGCGCCCGAGTGGCTGGGGCAGGGCGTGGGCCGGGGCATCCTCGAAAGAATCGAGAACGATGCGAAAGCCCTGGGGCTAAGCCGTCTGTTCTGCCTCACCTTCGAGGTCGAGTTCTTCAGCCGGAACGGCTTCTCGGCGATCAGTGACGACATCGTGCAGCCGGATGTGTTCGCCCAGCTCTCGCTCTCGCCGGATGAGGGTGTCGCGGAGTTCCTCGACCTCTCCCGCGTCAAGCAGAACACGCTCGGCAACACCCGCATGCTCAAAGTCATCGCATAAGGCACACGCCGAGCAAGAGACCGGGCAATACGCGTCGTCGCGCTTACCCTGAACACATGTCGACCCTCAGGACTCCTGTCGGCCCACAACCCAGCAGCGTCTACTGGCGACGCAGGCTCGTCGTGGGCCTCGTACTTCTGGCCGTCATCGTGGCCATCGTGCTCCTCATCGTGAAGCCCGGATCGGGCCAGCCGGGAGCGACCAAGACCCCCGCTCCCGCAAACTCGTCGTCCGCGCTGCCCGAGCAGCCCGCCGCCGGCGAGGAGAAAGCCTGCGCCAAGGGCACGGTCAAGGTCACCGCCGTAACCGACAAGGCCTCCTACAAGGCGGGCGAGATGCCGATGCTCTCGCTGACCGTCACCAACACCGGCACCGTGGCGTGCACGTTCAGCGCCGGCACCGACGTGCAGGAGTACCGCATCACGAGTGGCACCGAGACGATCTGGGCCTCGAAGGACTGCCAGAAGGACCCGGCGCCGACCGAGGCGGTGCTGGAGCCCGGCAAGGACGTCACCACAACTCCCTTCGCCTGGGACCGCACCCGCTCGAGCGCCGACACCTGTGAAGCCGAACGCCCCGCCGTGACCGCGGCCGGCGCGAGCTACCACCTCACCGCCGTCGTCGACGGGGTCGAGTCCGCTGACACCAAGCAGTTCCAGCTCTACTGATCCCGTGGCAGACCTCACCACCCCCGATCTCGCGGCAGCCCTCGAGGCGAAGGATGCCGCGGCCGTCGCCTTCGCCATCCGCAACGGCAGCGTGACCGTGCCGTTGCTCGAGTCGCCCGAAGGCCCCGACCAGGTGCGCGTGTTCCGCAGGGACGGCGCCGACAAGTACATGCTGCTGTTGTTCTCGGCTCCCGCGACCTACGCCGCGATGCTGCCGGGCGAGGACGACCCGCTCTCGCGCTCCTTCGACCGGCCCGCGTTGCGCGAGTACCTGGAGAGCAACCTCGGTGTGCTCGAGTCGGTGTGGTTCGACGTCGCCGGGCCGCACCCGATGCAGGCAGACCCGGCCGACATCCTCGCAGCCCTCTCGATCTAGGAATCCCATGCCGCACCACGTTCTCGCCATGCTCAACCGGCCCAGCGCCGAGGCGCCCGCCCATGACGAGGATGCCCCGGCCTTCGAATTCGTGGACCCCGAGCGTCCGCAGCTCAGCGCCCTCGACCTCGGCGCGACGCGGGGCGATGGCATCTTCGAGAGCATCAGCGTCGGGGACGGCAGGGCCCAGGCGCTGGATCACCACCTGCGGCGCTTCACGTCATCCGCCGCCAAGCTGGACCTGCCCGCACCGGACGAGGCGGCCTGGCGCGAGGCGATCCTCGCCGCGATCGACGAGCTGCAGCCCGGAGCCGAGGCGTGGGTCAAGACGGTGATGACCCGCGGCGTCGAGGGCGACGGACGGCCGACCGGCTGGGTGTACGCGGCCCACGCTCCCGATCACACCCGAACCCGCATCGACGGCGTGCGCGTTGTGGTGCTCGACCGCGGCTACCGCCACGACGTCGAACTCACCTCACCCTGGCTGCTCGCCGGAGCCAAGACCCTCAGCTACGCGGTCAACCGTGCCGTCGCGCGTGAGGCCGCCCGGCGCGGAGCGGACGACGTGATCTTCTCCAGCTCCGACGGCTATGTGCTCGAGGGCCCCACCTCGACGGTCGTGTTCAAGCGCGGCAACGCGCTGCTCACGCCGGGCACGGGGCTCGGCATCCTCGACGGCACAACGCAGGCGAACGTATTCCGCTACGCGGAGTCCCTCGGCATGACCACGGGCTTCGAGCTGCTCACCCCCGAACAGCTGGCCCAGGCGGATGCCGCGTGGCTGGTCTCGAGCGTGCGACTCGCGGCGCCCATCCGCTCGCTGGACGGCGCCGACTTCCCGATGGACCCGCCCCTCACCGCCGGCATGAACGAGTACCTGCTCTCCCTCCGGCACTAAAACGAAGGAGTTCAGCGGCTCACGGCCGTTGAACACGCGTTCAACGTCGCTGCTGCGCGTCACCTCCTTCGTTTTGGTCACAAGCGACGGTGCCTTTCGCAGGAGCGACGGTCGCTGGCTGGGAATGCAAGGGGTGGTTCGGTATCCGTCCCGGGTATTGAGTTGATGGATGACGTCGACCGCCCAGCTCGAGCCGCGCCAGCTGGGACAGCTGCGCCAGGTGCTCGATAACCAACGCACCGCCACGCTCGAGAGTGTCGCGCAGCTGGGCTTCGACATCGACTCGGTGCGGCACTCCCGTCGCGACTCCTCGACGGACGACGAGCACGATCCCGAGGGCTCGACGCTCGCCTTCGAGCAGTCGCAGACCTCGGCGCTGCTGCGCCAGGCAGTTCATCGCATCGACCAGATCGACGCCGCCCTCGAACGGCTCGACACCGACAGCTACGGCCTCTGTGCGGCTTGCGCGAGACCGATCGGCTTTGCGCGCCTCAGCGCCCGGCCCTATACGCCGCACTGCGTCTCCTGTGCAGAAAGGCTCGGGTCCTCATGAAGGCACTCACCTACCAGGGCAAGCGCAGCGTGTCCGTCGACGAGGTTCCGGATCCCACGATCCTCGAACCCACCGATGCGATCGTGAAGGTCACCTCGGCCGCGATCTGCGGCTCCGACCTGCACCTCTACGAGCTGTTCGGGCCGTTCCTCGACCGCGGCGACATCCTCGGCCACGAGACGATGGGTGTGGTGGTCGAGGTGGGCAGCGCCGTCACCAGCGTGTCCGTGGGGCAGCGGGTCGTCATCCCGTTCGGCATCGCCTGCGGCGAATGCTTCATGTGCCGCATCGGCATGCAGAGCCAGTGCGAGACGACGCAGGTGCGCGAGATGGGGTCGGGAGCGAGCCTCTACGGCTACACCAAGCTCTACGGGCAGGTGCCCGGTGGACAGGCCGAGCTGATCCGGGTGCTGCGGGCCGACTACAACCTCATCCCGGTCGGCAATGAGCTTCCGGATGACCGGTACCTCTTCCTCAGCGACATCCTCCCGACGGCGTGGCAGGGCGTGCAGTACGCGAACGTGCCCGACGGCGGAACGCTCGCCGTGATGGGCCTCGGCCCGGTCGGCCAGTTCGTCGCCCGCATCGGACGCCACCTCGGCTACGAGGTGCTCGCGGTCGACCCGATCCCGGAGCGCCGCGCCATGGCGGAGCGCCACGGCATCGAGACGTGGGACCTCACCGACACCACGATCGCCGCCCTGCGTGAGCGCACCCGTGGTCGCGGACCCGACTCGGTCGTTGATGCGGTCGGGATGGAGGCCCACGGAAACCCGGGCGTCGCCTTCGCCCAGGCCGCCGTTGGGCTGCTCCCCGGACCGGTCGCCGAGAAGGCGATGCAGGTCGCCGGCGTGGACCGGCTCGCTGCGGTGCACGCGTCCATCGACCTGGTGCGTCGCGGGGGAACCGTTTCGCTGAGCGGCGTCTACGGCGGCGACGCCGACGTGATGCCCATGAAGACCATGTTCGACAAGCAGCTCGCGGTGCGCATGGGCCAGTGCAACGTCAAGAGCTGGATCGGCGACCTGTTGCCGCTCGTCGAGGACCCATCCGACCCGCTCGGAACCGGCGACCTCGTCACCCACCGGGTGCCGCTCGAGCAGGCGCCCGAGATGTACGAGACCTTTCAGAAGAAGGAGGACGGCTGCATCAAGGTCGTCCTGGAACCGAATGGAGCAAACGCATGAGTGATCCGAGAGATGTGACCGACGGCACGCTGGCCGACGACGCCGACCTCGACAGCGATTCTTCGCTGGCCGAGAAGGTGGCCACCGCGGACAGCATGGAGTCGAGCCGGTCCACCGAGACCGCGGACGGCCGCAAGACCGAAGATGAGATCGACAGGAGCGAACGCCATGACTGACACCAGTGGAACATTCGACGAGCCGGTGAACCCGTCCCTTCCGGACGGCGGATCGTGGGACGGGGGCCGGGACGCGGAAGCGGACGGCGCCGACGAGATCCCGGGCGAGCAGGGCCGGCCTGCACCGACCGAGAACGACGGCGACGGCGCCTACGAGGCGACGCCGCGCGACATCTGACCTTCTTGTTCGTCTAGAAGTCGGGGATGTCCATGCGTTCGACGGTGGACCCGGCGAACGCGAGACGGATGGCCTCGCGCAGGTGCGCGGCTTCGGCACCGATGATGGTGCTGAAGCCGAGCCTCTGCGCTTCGGATGTTCTCTGCTTGGCGTTGGATGCGGGCCGGATCTCGCCCGCGAGGCTGATCTCGCCGATGGCCACCTGGGTGACGGGGAACGCCTTGTCCTTGTAGGCGCTCGAGATGGCGAGTGCGATCGCGAGGTCCGCTCCCGGCTCGACCACGCGGATGCCGCCCACCGTCGAGACGTACACATCGAACGTCGACAGGGGGAGCCCGGCACGTCTCTCCAGCACGGCGAGCACCATGGCGACGCGGGATCCGTCGACCCCGTTCACCACCCGGCGGGGTTGCGGCGCCTGCGATTTGACGATGAGCGCCTGCACCTCGACGGGCAGCGCGCGACGTCCCTCGACGGTGATGGTGACGCAGGTCCCGCTGACGGGCGTTCGCGCGCGGGAGAGGAACAGGCCCGAGGGGTCGGAGATCTCGGCGATGCCGTCCCCGGTCATCTCGAAGCAGCCGACCTCGTCGGTGGGCCCGAAACGATTCTTCATGGCACGCACGAAGCGCAGCGCGGTCTGCCGGTCGCCCTCGAAGTGCAGCACGACGTCGACGAGGTGCTCGAGCAGGCGGGGGCCGGCGATGGTGCCGTCCTTGGTGACGTGGCCGACCAGGAGCACGGGCAGGTTGCGATCCTTGGAGACCCGGATGAGCGTCGACGCCACCTCGCGCACCTGGGACGGGCCGCCGGCCAACCCGTCGGACATCGATGAGGCCACGGTCTGCACGGAGTCCACGATCACGAGGTGCGGGTCGACCTGGTCGATCTGGCCGAGGATCGTCGCCAGGTCGGTCTCGGCGGCAAGGAACAGCGTGGGCTGCAGGGCGTGGGTGCGCTGCGCGCGCAGTCGCACCTGGCTCACCGATTCCTCGGCGGAGACATAGAGCACTCTCTGGCCGAGGGCTGCGGCACGGGATGCGACCTCGAGCAACAGCGTCGACTTGCCGACACCCGGCTCGCCACTCAGCAGTATCGCCGCGCCGGGAACGATGCCGCCGCCGAGCACCCGGTCGAACTCGGAGATGCCGCTCGGCCAATAGGCGACCGACTCGGCGCCGATCTCGGTGATGGGGCGAGCCGCGCGGCCCTCTCCGATGCGGGCAGGGGTGACCTTGCGGATGCCCGTGGCCCCCTCAGTCACGTCGACCATCGTGTTCCACTGCTGGCACTCGCCGCACTGTCCGACCCACTTGGCGTTCGACCAGCCGCACTCGGTGCAGCGGAAAGTGGTGGAGACGCGGGCCATGTCGACAGCCTAGGGT
>Ga0247807_10001315_pt1 | contig 14616 bp, 10 predicted proteins | sample UWRJL074202C1_FD_179931 | JGI IMG/M metagenome (GOLD analysis project Ga0247807, IMG submission 179931) | Plant litter microbial communities from Arlington Agricultural Research Station in Wisconsin, United States - UWRJ-L074-202C-1 | ecosystem: Environmental > Terrestrial > Plant litter >...
GCAAGACTTTTAGCGGCCTGCAGATCAGAGCTATACAAATAGTTAAAATATATCGGGTCAGTTGCTTTTACGAGGAGGGTGAATTGTGTATTTTCAAGTTTTAATGATGATTCCTGAAAATATATGGCTAAAGTTGTTTTACTTCCGTTAAATGTTTTGTCAGTTAGAAAAATCCTGCCTGAATGGTCTTTTAAAACATTATATCTTACATTCTCAGTTCTGCTGTCATCTGTACCGATAATTACCCTGCTGAATTTTGTACTGTAAGTCGTATCGCGTTTCAGCTGCAGTGCAGGATTAAGTTTGAGCAGTTCAGCAAATTCAGCTTCTGAACTGACTTTTATTTCCTCTCCATTTTTTAAATAATGACGTGCTATCGTATAAGGAGTTGCGATTATTTGAAAAGTATAGGTATTACTTTGCGGGCTTAAATCAGTTATTTCTGCTTCTACAGAAGTAGAGTCCTGATTGATCAGAGCTAATTTAAATGCTGATGGCACTGTTGTCTGTGCCTGGTATGCTTCGCCCTTATAATTGATAACCAGTTTGTAATTCTGCCCGGCTATTGCTTTTTTACCTGTATAATTACCCTTACCCGTGTACGTATATTTTTCTATCAATGTGTTATTCTGATCAAACAAACTGATCTGAGCATCTTCAACAGCGGGGAATGCGCCCAGAGCAGCAGAAAAAACAGATGTACTCAGGTTGATCAATGCATCATTTTTTTCATTAAATTCTCCCAATACTACTAATTTGGGAGGTTTCCCTGTAAGATCTACGTTTGTTTCTTTTTGACAACTGCCTATACTTAATAAAAATAGAAGTATCAAAAGATTTTTCCTGCCGTAAATATGTATCATACCTAGAATTTATAAGTGAAAGTAAAATAGGGGATGAACTTTAGCTTATCCTGCTCCAGAATATAAATATGGTTTGCCTGCTCTTCAGTGGAGGTAAGTATAGACTTAGACTGGGAATTAGCAATGGCATTATACATGCCCAAAGACCATATTCTCTGATGCCCGTTTCTGAATTTTCGGGTGAGATTCAAACCAATATCGAGTTTATAATTGTTAGAAAGCGTATAGTTGTTTAATCCGGAAATTACATAAGTATAGGTTGGTGAGGCGTTGCCTAATACCTCTTCCAGGCTTTTATGTATAGTTTCGGGAATTGTAATGTGCTGGCCGGAAGTATAAGTCCATAAAGCAGATATACTGAGTCTTTTTCCAATAGATGCATTGGCAGCAAAATTAAAATTATGCCTGAAATCCTGATTTAAAGGGAAACGCTCTCCTAAATTAAGCGCTTTGAACTGACCGGTAGTTTTGGAAAGTGTATAGGCCATTTGAAACCTCAGCCAATTGAGCTGCTGTGTGTAGCTGAGTTCTACACCTTTGCTGATTCCTTTTCCAGGAACCAGACGGTCTTCTATCTTTTTTGCGAAATAGCCATTGGCAATATCCTGTCCGGAACCCAGTGCCAGTAAATTAGTCATGGTTTTATAGTAGGCCTCAATTGCAAAACTACTGGTTTTACTGGTCTGCAGGCGGTAAGAAAGGTTGAGAACACTGGCAATTTCGGGCTTAATATATTTACCACTCGGAAGCCTGAATTCGGTCGGAAATGAAAATCCGTCGACTGTAAACTGATGAATAAACTGGGACATCTTCGAATAGGAAGCTGTGATCACCTGATTGTCACTTAAACGATAGGCAAATCTCAGACGGGGTTGTAAAGTATGATAAATTGTCTTTCCTGATTTAAACCCGGCATAATGCAGGCCTGCAATAATTTCTGCGCGATCTCCGAGCTTGACTTCACCTTCCATGTAAGCATTGAAGTTCAAAGTATTGATGCTGATACTTTCAGATGAAAAAATTGTTGCCGGGAAAATAAATGAATTGACATTTACGCCACCTCCAAAATTTAATTTAAGATCAGGCCTCAGATAGTAATTGAAGTCACTTTTTATTCCATAATCTTTAACCGTTGAGTAGATTCTGGGAGGAATGCCTTCTATATCGATGACTTTGGTGTCAAAACTATTCCTGTACTGACTAAAAGTAGCCGTTGTGTTTTTAAAAAGACGGGGATTTAGAATTCTGTTCCATCTGAAAGCTATAAGTCTGTTTCCCCATTTTAAAGTGGATTTATATTCTTTAGTGATCACTGGAAAATCATTGTACACATATAACTTTTGACGGTAAGCGTCATTTCCTAAATATGCACTGATATAAAACCTGTTATTGGGATCAGCTATATAATTGAGCTTTAGATTCAGATCAGAAAAATAGTAGAACAGGCCAGCATCCTCCAAAAGTTTCGTTCCTAAAAGATCCAGCCAGCTTCTTCTCATATTAATAGTAAAAGATGCTTTATTTTTAATAACCGGCCCTTCGAGGGCTGCAGATCCATAAAGCAGCCCGATTGTAGCGTGACCATGATATTTTTCCATATTGCCATCCCGTGAACGGACATTTAATACCGAAGAAAGCCGGCCTCCATATCTTGAAGGAAAATCACTTCGGTAAAAGTCTACACTCTTTAATACATCGGGATTGAAAATGGAGAACATTCCGTTAAAGTGATTGATATTATAAATGTTAATATCATCCAGTGTAACCAGATTCTGATCAGCATTGCCACCTCTTACAAACATACTTACTGAACCGCCACTATTACCTGCCACTCCGGGATAAAGCTGTACGGCTCTTACAACATCCTTTTCTCCAAGAAAAGAGGGTAATTTATTGGCTTCTTCAAGATCAAGGTGATCTCCTCTTAAATTCAGGTTACTTTTAGACTCAGTACTTTTTGTGATTTTTAGTTCAGGGAGATCTACGCCCGACTTCATCAGGATGTCTTTCCTTATACTGCTGTTCTCCAGATTAACTTTCATAAGTACGGCATCGTAACCCGTATGCGTAATATTCAGATTGTAGATGCCTTTTGGCAGACTAATGCTATAAAAACCAAAGCCATTTGTTGTTGCGGTGCTATGACTTTCTGTATCAGTTATATTTGCACCAATAATAATTTCACCACTGCCTTCTTCTTTAATTATACCACTGATAGTAATCAATCCCGGATTGCTGATTAAAAGTATTTTGCCATTATATTCTTTAATCCGCACAGACTCGCCCCGCAAAACCTCTTCCAGTAATTCACCGACTGTTTTGATTCTGCCCGTAAGGCTTATTTTCCGGTTCATCCGGATATTATCGGGGTTATAAGTCAACAGAATACCTGTCTGCTCTACCTGGGTCAGAAAATAGGAGATGAGCCCCTTTTTATCAGAGAGTTTAACTGGCGTGTTCAATAAGCTGGTTCTATGCTGTGCATTTAAGAGCGCAGGAACCAGTATTAAAAAAAGGAAAAAATAGATCTTATTGCCTGCTATCATTCTCACAGGCTAAATTATGGATTAATATGTAATCTTTTTTTGTCTCATAATTAAACTTAAGGATGAGTTTTAATTCATCTAATATACTGTCTAATGATTTGTTTGTAAAAAAAGTAGCCGTCACCGTACAGGATGCAGCATTACTATCCATTATAATTTTTCTGTGATAAGTATTTCCGAGTAGTTGAACCACATCAGTCAGTTTCTCATTCCTGAAAACTAAGCGACCTGTCTTCCATGCATATTCATTTTCTGAAAAAGCAGAGTCTTTTTTCAGCTGATTATTATTTAATGTTCCTCTGTTCCCTGGTAATAGTATGATATTCAGGCCGGGTTTTGTTTTACTGCTTAATTGAACCTTACCTGTTTTTACCATCACCTTTACCTGATTGAGGTGGGTATTGACATTAAAGGATGTTCCTAATACTTTAATGTCTCCTTTTCCGGCCTCAATAATAAAAGGTCTGGATGGATTTTTTGTGACTTCAAAAAAGGCCTCTCCTTCAAGTTTTACCTGCCTTTTATCGGAGGACAAGTGTTTGAAATACTTTAAAGTACTGTTTGCATTTAAGGAAACTATTGATCCATCATCCAGTCTTACCTGTTTATTAGCGAAACTGCCTGAGGTAACCGTAATCAAAGGGTTATAGTAAGAGCTATAATAAATCAGGCCAAAGCTGGTCATTAAAAATAAAGATGCAGCTACGGATAACCACAATTTACGATGTGAATGCTTTTGAATAAGTTTAACTGTCTGATTTCGTTTCTGTCTGATTTGAGCATCAACTTTCTGCCAGCTGTTTTCTAAATCAAATACAGGTAAACCGGCGGGCTGAGCTGCCTGCTCCACCAATACTTTCAGACGTTTATATTCCTCCGGATTATCAGCAATCCACTGCTCTGCTATAGCCTGTTCTTCAGGAATAGTTTCGCCATTGAAATATTTGGCCAGAAGTGTATTAATATCTTGATTTTGCATGTTTGCTGTTAAACAGAATTTAAACGTAAAAATTTGGAATACCCCTATGCCCAAGGAAATAAATAAATGCGAGTAAAATAGAAAACGGAATATAATGCGTACGGGCAAATTCCCGCATAATTCCGATTGCTTTACCCATTTGGTTTTCAACGGTTTTAATTGAAATACCCAGTTCATTAGCTATTTGCTGATAAGTGAGTTTGTCAATCCTGCTCATTCTGAAGATGATACCGCATTTTGGTGGAAGGAGAGCCATTGCTTCATCAACCAGTGCCTGAATATCTGTACTTTGTTTAGTGTCTTCTTCTGATGGGGTGTCAGTTAGTTTATTATAAACAATCTCATCCTCCATAGATAGGGTATGAACCCTTTTTCTCAGTCTTGAAATACAATTATTGCGCACAGCGGTGATCAGATAGTACAATGCATTTTTATCATTGACCATATCCTGCTTTATTTCCCAGAACTTAACAAATACCTCTTGCACAGCATCCTGACTTTCATCGCTATCTGCAAGATATTTATAAGCATGTATACATAATGTATGGTGATGCATACGGAATAACTTTTGAAAATCGGAATATAGAGGCTCGTTGATATGCATAGTTAACAGCCGGTTAAGGCTGGCAGGAGCAAAGGTAAAATTATTTGTAATTGATCAGGTATCAGATCTTTTGAAATAAAATAAAATATGGGATGGGGGTATTTTCATTTCTGGTCGTCTAATAGGAAATAGCAGATGAATCAGCATCTGTTAAAGGAGAAAAATCTTTTAATCATATGGAACCAATAATCGGAATTATAGAAAAAAACTCAGTTAAAATAGCGCAGGCCCTGAATATTATCCTGGCAGATGAATTTTTGCTCTATACAAAGACAAAAAATGCGCATTGGAATCTGGATAAGAATGATATCCACCGCAAGCTCATGCTTTTTAAAGAACAATATGAAAAATTAGAGGTCATCATGGATAGTATTGCAGAACACATTCATGCTACCGGATATAATATACCAGCTACACTTGAAATATTTCTGGAACTGGAGCATATTGCTGAACAATTTCAGGTTAAAGATACTGGAATTGATTTTATAGCCGACTTGTTGCAAGACCATAAAAGCATAATTATCCGTTTGCAAAACAGGGCTGTTTATTTTGGAAATGAGCTTCAGGAATCCGGTGCCGGATATTATATCCTTCAGCTGATAAAAATGCATCAGGATATGATCGCATCACTGATGATTTATTTATAATCAAAACAGTCTCTGTGCTGTATGAAGCAGACAAAGCAGGGCATCAAATGACCTGAATATTAAGAAAGCGTAAAAAAATATGGTATTTTTGTGTTTCTATTGAATGAAATCATTACATCTTGAAACTAACTTATACTAAATTTCTATCCAGAAAAATCATTCTTGCTTTCCTTGCAGGAGTGATTGTTCTGGCTGTAGCTGCACTTTTTGTACGTTATTCTATCACGCATAAATTAGAAAATCTTTCAAAGTTTGCTTACAATATTGAACATGATCAGTCAAAACCACAAAAAGCCTTAATATTGCTTCATCAGGCTGAGGATGATTTTCAGGAATCACTTTTAAGTACTGACAGCACTAAAAGCAATGCTTACAAGGTAAAACTATCTCAGGCTTTTGATGAAATTGATTCATTGCTTAAAGAAAATAAGGATACGGCAGGTTTATCAGTTGTACAGCGTAACAAAGTTCGTTATTGGTATCATAAAAAATTAAAACTATCAGAAAACCTATACACTCTTAAACATAATTTTGATTCTTTACTTACTGCTTATACTGATTTTAACCTGATTCAGAAAAACCTTCCGGTGATCCGTACCACAGTACACGCAAATAAAAAGATGGCCAATGTTGCTACCGACACTATACGTAAAGATGTTGGAGTTAAAAAGAAAGGTCTTTTTACAAGATTAAAAGATGCTATATCCAATAGCAATACCTCACAGACCGGTGTTATTGAGATTAATCATAACCGGACCAGCGGATCAATTGATTCAGTTACTTTGAAAATTGCAGGAAAAGATAAAAGAGCTTATGCCAAAAGTATACAGCAATTACAGGAGCGTAATGAAAAATTATTATCCGCACAAAAAGAATTGATTACGCTGAATATCCATATCAACAACGAGATGGAACGGATAATTAATGGAATTAAGGAAATCAACTATAGTATTGTAGCTGAATTTAAAGATATGGCTTTTAAAAGCTACCAGGAAACGACCGCTTTATTGAATAAGTTCTATCTTGCTGCATTATTCCTGGTACTCATATTCTCGGTATTACTGATCATATTTATTATAAAGCTTGATCAGTCAGAAGTATTTCTGCGTAAAGAGAACGATCGTGCTGTAACTATTGCGCAGCAAAAAATGGATTTGTTATTGCATATGAGCCATGAGATACGTAATCCACTGACATCGATTAAAGGGTTTCTTTATATATTCAGCAAAACAAGCCTCTCTCCGCGGCAAAAAGAAATGCTCGGCTCTATTACATTATCTTCTGATATGCTGCTGCTTACACTGAATGATACGCTTGATGCAGCAAAAATGGAAAACAATGATTTTAAGATCAATACAGATCCTTTTAATGCTGATTTTACTTTAAGAGAAGTAATAGAAAGTATGGAGTTCAGTGCAGCAAAGAAGAAGCTGACTATCAGTTATAACTTTGAGGGAAATAATGAAGCGGTATTATCAGGTGATAGTTTCAGATTAAAGCAAATTATGGTTAATCTGTTGAGTAATGCTATAAAATACACTGATACCGGCGGAATTGCTGTAAATGCTAAATTGATAAAGGCAGACCAGGAAATCAAATTAGAGGTTAGGATTACTGATACCGGAATGGGGATCAGTACAGAACAGCAGGGAAACCTGTTCTCTAAATATTACCAGACCAGCTCTGCTAAAGGAAAGGCAGGAACGGGGCTTGGCCTTTATATCTGCAAGCAAATGGTAGAGTTACAGAAAGGGAAGATCAGTGTAGAAAGTAAGGCTGGAGAAGGCAGTACTTTTAAATTCTGTATCCCTTATCAGGATGGTCCTGTCAGGGATGACGTTTCTGCCAGAATAATAACAGATGATCCGCTGCTGTTGCTGAATGGGATAAGTATCCTTGCTGTAGACGATAATGAACTGAATCTCCTGTTTCTTAAGATGATGGTCAGTAAATGGAATGTCAGGTTTCAACAGGCTTCCAATGGAGCTGAAGCTTTAACTATATTGCGTAAAGTGCCTGTAACAGTTATTCTTACTGCTATACAGATGCCTGAAATGGATGGATATGAACTTCTTTCAGCTATCAGAAGTGCTGATGATTCGATCAGTAAAATACCTGTAGTTGTAATTAGCGGTAATGAAACAGAGTTTGAAAATGCTGCTATTACAGCAAAAGGTTTCTCTGGTTTAATCGCGAAACCATTTATTGAAGCAGAGCTGGTTCGGAAAATTGCATCTGTCATATAGCCCTCATACAAAATTCTTAATTCTTTTATTCTTTTTTGTAATTTTAGGCTGTCACAGCAGTCATAGAAGACTGAAACTGATATAAAAAATCGAATTAAATTAAGTATGAAACAAAAATTGTTATTAACAATGGCCATTTCTGGTTTGTGCCTGAGTGCTTCGGCACAAAAGGTGAAATTTACAGAATATGATATGGACAATGGTTTACACGTTATCCTGCATCAGGATAAAACAGCTCCTGTAGTCGCAGTCTCAGTGATGTATCATGTAGGCTCAAAAGATGAGGATGTTCAAAGAACTGGTTTTGCCCATTTCTTTGAGCATCTGTTATTTGAAGGCAGCGACAATATGAAACGCGGCGAGTTTATGAAAATTGTGAGTAGCAATGGAGGTCAGAACAATGCCAATACTTCACAGGACAGAACATTTTATTATGAAGTATTTCCTTCTAATCAGTTAGAACTTGGTTTATGGTTAGAAAGTGAACGTATGTTACATCCAAAGATTGATGAAGCCGGCGTTAAAACGCAGAATGAAGTTGTTAAAGAGGAGAAAAGATTACGCATCGATAACTCTCCTTATGGAAAATTCACAGAAAAAATATTTGCCCGTCTGTTTGAGGGACACCCATACCGCTGGCAGCCAATCGGCTCTATGGAACATCTGGACGCGGCAAAATTAAGTGAGTTCATCGCTTTCTTTAAAAAATATTATGTACCAAACAATGCGGTATTAACTATTGCCGGAGACCTGGATATTGAAAAAACGAAAACTCTGGTAAAGAAATACTTTGATGAAGTTCCAAAAGGTGCTCCGGTTGTAAAATCAGTTTATGAGCTGAGACCGGTTGAAAAGGAAATTATTGATACTGCTTACGATTCGAATATCCAGATTCCTGCGATATTCGCAGCTTACCGGGTTCCGGGTATGAAAAGCCATGATAGTAAAGTCCTGGGAATGATCAGCACACTGCTTTCTGGTGGTGGAAGTTCAAGATTAAGCACAAAAATGGTAGATGAGAAGAAAACAGCGCTTCAGGTAGCAGCTTTTAATTATACCTTAGAAGATTATGGCGCTTATATCACATTAGCTTTACCCAATAACAACACCCCATTAAATGATCTTTTGAAAGATATTGATGCTGAAGTTGTTCGTTTACAGACAGATCTGATCAGTGAATCTGAGCTGAACAAATTGCAGAACCAATTTGAAAACAGCTATGTCAGTGCGAATAGTAAAATGATTGGTGTGGCTGAAAATCTTGCCAATGGATATACTTTTCAAAATAAGAACACTAACGATATTAACGAAGAATTAGATAAAGTAAGGTCTGTAACCCGTGAAGAAATCAGGGAAGTAGCCCGTAAATATTTAAATAAAAATCAGCGTATTGTTCTTTACTACTTACCTAAAAAATAGTACAATTCTAATCAAGATTAATATTAAGAAATGAAGAAGATATTCATATTTGCAATTACAGCACTGTTTGTACAGACTGTAACAGCGCAAAAATTAGACAGAAGCCAGAGACCAAAACCGGGACCGGCACCTGTACTTACCTTTGCCGACCCTGTGATTTATAAACTTGCTAATGGAATTACAGTTCTGGTAGTTGAAAATCATAAATTACCAAAGGTGTCTGCTACTTTCAGCATAGATGCCGGACCAATTACTGAGGGTGAAAAAGCGGGTGTTATTGCACTTTTAAGCGGCTTAATGAATGAAGGAACGACAACAAAAACTAAAATACAGTTTGATGAAGCTGTTGATCAGTTAGGGGCCAATGTAGGGGCTTCTGCAAACGGAGGTAGTGCTTCTGCGCTTACCCGTTATTTTGACAGTGCGTTTCTTTTAATGGCTGATGCTTTACGTCATCCGGCTTTTCCTGAGTCTTCATTTGAGAAATTAAGATCTCAGGCGATTACAGGATTAAAATCTAATGAACGCAGTGCCAAAGCTATTTCCGGACGGGTGGTCAGTGCACTTGTTTATGGTACAAATCATCCTTTAGGAGAATTTGAGACGGAAAAAAGTATCAATTCAATTACTTTAAATGATATAAAAGCAGCTTATGGAAAATATGTTACACCATCACGAGGCTATCTTACTTTTGTTGGAGACATTAAACCAGAGGCCGCAAAAGCATTAGCTGTTAAAGCATTAGGGGATTGGAAAGGAGCTGTTTTATCACTTCCTGTATTAGCAAAAGTGAGTAATCCAGCTAAAACAGAGGTTAATGTTATTGACGTGCCAAATGCAGTACAGTCAGAAATTACAGTGACCAACCTGATTGATCTTCCAATGAGCAGCCCTGATTATCATGCTGTTTTATTGGCTAATGAACTTTTGGGTGGTGGTGCAGATGCTAAACTTTTCAGAAACCTGAGAGAAAAACATGGATTTACTTATGGGGCTTACTCTTCAACAGGTGCTGGTCGTTTTCAATCAGAGTTCCGCGCGAATGCAGCAGTAAGAAACGAAAAGGTAGATAGTGCCGTGGTAGAATTTTTAAATGAGATCAAAGTAATGCGTACAGAAAAAGTCAGTGATACCGATCTTCAGAATGCTAAGAACTTATATAATGGATCTTTTGCATTAGGCCTGGAAAATCCGGCACGTATCGCTGGTTTTGCCAGTAATATCTTAATCAACAATCTTCCAAAAGATTTTTACCGTACTTATCTTCAAAAGATTAATGCGGTTACAGCAGATGATATTTTGCGTGTAAGCAAGAAATATTTTGGTTACGATGATGCTCGTATTGTAATTGTTGGAAAGCAGGAACAGTTTGTTGCTGGCTTAATGAAAAGAGGATTTATTGTCAAATTATATGATAAATTCGCAAACCCGGTAAAGGCAGTTCCTGCAGCTGTTAACAAAGCTGCTGAATAGAGTTGTTTTTTAAAAAGATTAAACCCTGATTTATAGCTTAAATTTGTTTTTAGCTGTAATCAGGGTTTTTTATTATCCTGTCAGAATTTATCATCTTTGAACACAGGAATTCTATAATTTTAATCGTGAAACAATTAAAGAGCAAAAGGACTACTATCCCAATTCATAAACTTCAGGAACGTACGGCTCTGGGGATACAGGTCCGTCATTTTACCAGTTTTGAAAAACCGGAAAGGAATCATCTTGGCATACATAGAGATGATTATTATATCTTCATTCTGCAGGAACATGGAAAGAGTCATATAGTCGTGGACTTTAAAAGCTTGGTTGTTGAGGGTAGCGCTGTTTTTTTTATCCTTCCCGGACAAGTACATTACGTCCCTGAATTACAGCACTCAGGAGGCTGGTTTATCGCTATAGATTCCTCTCTGATCGGGAAAAGCTATAATAAGATATTTGAAGAACAGGTACTACACCAGCAAGGCCTGAAAATCAGTCAGGAAAAGCTTGATGAGTTAATTAAATGTCTGGAGCTTTTGTCGGGCATGTTTGATGTTTCGGATCAGCCATCAATGCCTGTTACGCTAATTCACTCCCTTGCTTCTGTATATATAGGGTTAATTGCGGAACTTTATAAAAGCAGCATCCCTGAAAAGGATAAACAAAACTTAAGACCGGAAGTCATTACCAGGGAGTTCAGAGCATTGTTATCCCGTCAATTTAAAACCCTAAAAAATCCAAGCCAGTATGCCGATGCCCTTTCGCTGTCTTTATCTTATCTGAATGAAGTGGTTAAGGCGGTAACTGGTTCCCCTGTAAGCTACTGGATTCATCATGAGGTTATTCTTGAAGCTAAAAGGATGTTGTATTACAGTGATTTAAGTGTAAAACAAATTGCTTTTTCGCTGGGCTATAACGACCATGCCTATTTTTCCAGACTTTTCACTAAAGTATCTGGTGTCTCGGCCATTAAATTCAGGAAAGACTACCGCGAATAATCCAATTCAAACCTTGTATAGTCTCTTGAATGGGCTTTTTTTTTATCGTCTTTTTGTATAAAATAAAGCTTATGAATATTATTAAAAAGAAATTCCTTTCAATTTTTGAAAACCAGGTTTTAAAACAAGGCACTGTTCTGGAAGTAAGAGCATGGAATCCGGCAACTTTTTTTGAAGTTGATTTATATCTTCCAGGAGTAGATATGGAAAAATGGACTAGTGTACAGCATATGAAGGTTAAGGTTTCTGAATATACTTACCGTGATTATACACCCGCATTATGGGATGCTGAAACCCATACCTGTACGCTTTGCATCAGTTCTGACCATGACGGGCCCGGGAGCAATTGGGTATCCTCTTTAAAAAAGGGTGATATTATTTCTTATATCGGTATCGGATCTACTTTTCACAGGCCTGTTCCTGACAGTAAATTACTTTGTTTAGGAGATGTCAGCAGTATTGGTCATTTTCTTGCGTTGAAGCAATTGGCTTTAGGTATAGGGGAGGTGTATGGAGCGATAAGTTTTACCATGGAATCTCACGCCAGAGAGTTCTCCAGTTACTTTGACACTTGCCTGCAGCCTATACCAGATAAAAAATGGGATATTTCTCTTTTATCCTGGCTGGATCAGCAGGAGCTAAGCAATGAAACAATTTATATTGCAGGTCATATTCCAACGGCTGTACAACTCCGCATACACTTAAAACAACGTGATGATTTTAATGGAAGTATTAAACTTCAGGGATTTTGGCGCTAAGAATTGATGAAGGAAATAAGATCTGATATTTTACTGGGGATCTGGTGCCTGGCAGTTACAATAGACTGTTTATTTAATCTGCTATATATGTTGTAAATTGGATTAAACATTTATTTAATTATCAGCATGATGATCAATAATTACCTTGAAAGTGTATTCAAACAGTTTGAATACTATAAGATGCTTGGAGAAAAGACTTTTAACCAGGTTACTGATTCTGACCTTTTTTATCAGTATGATGAAGACAGTAACAGTATAGCGGCTATTGTAAAACATATAGCTGGTAATATGTTATCCCGATGGACAGATTTTTTAACTACTGACGGCGAAAAAGAATGGCGTAACAGGGAAGCAGAATTTGATAACAATATCAATGACAGAGCAGAATTGATGCGTATATGGAATCAAGGCTGGGCATGCTTATTTGGTGCATTAAATTCGATTAATGAAACTAATTTTGAGCAAATTGTTTACATTAGAAATCAAGGGCATTCTATTACTGAGGCTATTAACAGACAGCTTGCTCATTATCCTTACCACATTGGACAGATCGTTTTTATCGGAAAGATGCTGGTTGGTAATGATTGGAATTCTTTATCTATACCCCGTGGTGATTCTCAAAAGTTTAACAGGGAAAAGTTTTCTCAGCCAAAAGCTAAAGCTCATTTTGCAGATGAATTTCTTAAGAAGAACGATTCAACAGGATGAAAAATCATATTTATGTTTTGTTCTTTTTTATAAAAACAATTAGCTTAAATTTATGTAAGTAAAAATATCTAACCAATTATAAGTTGAAAGCTTATCTGCATAGTTTTATAAAAGCTAATTACAGAACCATTTTCACAGTGGTCTTGCTGATCCTGATATTTAAGATAAGTGCAAAGCAAAATTTCCTGTTGTTTCACACGATTGTCGAGTTATCATCTATTGTGGTAGCCTTCGCTGTTTTCATTGTTACCTGGAATACCAGGAAAATGCTTGATAACAACTATTTGTACTTCGTAGGGATTGCCTATATCTTTATAGGGGCACTTGATCTGTTGCATACGATTACCTATCCAGGGATGAATATCATTGGTGGAAATATTTATTATACCAATCAATTTTGGATTGCAACAAGGTTTCTGGAGGCTTTTAGCCTGATTATGGGATTCTGGTTTTTAAAAAGAAAAAAAGTACTGAATGGGGATATTACAATTCTGACCTATTGTACAGTGAGTCTGCTGATTATATTATCAATCCTGTACTGGCATATATTTCCTGTATGTTATATAGAAGGGACAGGGCTGACTCCATTTAAAATAATTGCAGAATATGTCATTATAGGAATGCTTTTATTTGCTGGTTTTTTGCTTTACAGTTCAAAAAACAGCTTTACCCCATTGGTATTCCGGCTTTTAATATTATCCTTGTTATTCGCAATTCTAACTGAGTTTTGTTTTACATTATATGTGTCAATTTTTAGTTTTCCAGCTGAACTTGGACATTATGCTAAGCTGATTTCCTTCTTTCTGATTTATAAGGCCAATGTTGAAACGGGGTTTACCAGACCAGCAGAAATTATTTTTAAAGATCTGAAAGATAATGAAGAGAAATACAGAACGCTTGCAGAAAATCTCCCGCAGCTGATCTTTAGGTTTGACAGGAGTTTCAGGTGTTTATATGCTAATCATGCACTGGAAAAGTTTCTATTGCCTAAACATAAGTTTTATACGGGTAAAAAATTAAGCCATCTGGGCTTTCCCGCATCTTTTGAGAATTTACTGATCAAAATGCTGATAGATGTAAAGCAAACCAAAGCAACACAGGAGATTAATTTTGATTTGAAGGAAGATAATTATGATAACTCTTTCTCTATACAGGTAATTCCAGAATATGGGATTGAACAATATCAGGATACTTACCTGGTCATTTGTTATGATATAACAGATTTAAGGAGCACAGAAAAAAGGCTGCAGGAACTGAATGCCACAAAGGATAAGTTCTTTTCGATTATTGCGCATGACCTTAAAAACCCTTTTACTTCTCTGATATCTTTTAGTGAGCTGATCTATAAAAATGTAAACAGGTTAAGCACAGAAAA
>Ga0247807_10001316_pt1 | contig 14615 bp, 19 predicted proteins | sample UWRJL074202C1_FD_179931 | JGI IMG/M metagenome (GOLD analysis project Ga0247807, IMG submission 179931) | Plant litter microbial communities from Arlington Agricultural Research Station in Wisconsin, United States - UWRJ-L074-202C-1 | ecosystem: Environmental > Terrestrial > Plant litter >...
TGATTGCAGGTGGTAACATCTGGCCTAACCAGTTATCATTCAAGGGTAAAGTGTTCGTTCAGGCGACAGAAACGGTCTAACAATGATTACTCCTATTCGAGCAACACCAAGCATGAGCATGGCAGATTTTGTCAATGCTTATAATGATTTGGCAAGCCAGCTTGAAGCAGAGAATCGTACACGTATTATGCGTGACGAAGCTGGTACTGACCGTATCATCTTTGGAAAGACACCAAAAGGTGAGTGGCTAATTGCTATTAGTGCTCAAGGAATTAATATTCTAGACGCATTGGGGCAATAATCCATGCCTAATATTACTGTCAACTTTTCCTCACAATGGACTTCAATTCAAGTTGCTAAGGTTATCGCTAGTCCAACCACAGCGGGTGAACCTGCTAGTTATCCATACAGCAGGAAAATACCCCATGGACTAGGATATCCTCCTCTTGCTATAGGTATGGCTCCACCTAACGGTAAAGCTAGTTACAATATCATGGAAGGTGTTGATGTAGACGCTACGTATGTCTATATCGAAGATGATAGTGGCTCAGGTGGAGTTGCCTTTGATTGTGTTGTAGTTTATGCACTAGACATCAGCAAGGACTTTGACTTTTCACAGTATACAAGCGAAGTAGATGATGTTCAGCAAGACACCCATGGTAATTTAGACCTTCGTAAGTTCTTACTTCATAGTAGGGCAGTATCACCAATGCTCCTTGCTGTTGACGTAAAAGACTATACCTTAAGCGACATGGGTCATACTTACACCAGTCCTTTGAACTATCCTACATTCCAATTTGGATATGTACGTTGGGTAGACCCAGGTTCAGGTAGGGTTGGTATCTGGCAGAGCGCACCTCTAGCGAGTCAGGCGTATCCGTGGCTGAGAAGTGATGGTTATACATCTGTACTTGGTGGTACAACTATAGCTGGTGTACTCGCAACTGATAAGGGTTCTATTATCACATTAAGAAACCCAGCAATTATTTCAGAAAATAAAGTGGTAGTAACAATATGAGAGATGTAATATATAACTCTAAGTATCAAAACCTACACATGGATAGGGCTAATCCTAAGTCTATGTTTACTGTTGAAGTAAATATCAATAGTAACTTACCTTATAACCCTAGCCAGCCTTATCAAGATATACAGCCTACTCTTTTGTACGAATATGTACATGGATACAACTATATTCCTCAGTTCTGGGGGCTATGGGATATCAAGTATGGTGGTACAGAGGGTGATTACACTACTTTAGGTGGTATTACTAGGCGTGGGTATGGCTTTATCACACACAATACAGGTTTCGGTTTAACAGCCAGCTTCTACTACACAGTGGACGCAGTGTCTGTCAAGCTATATTTCTTGTTCTGGTCAGTGAACTCAGGCATGAAAACAACAGGGACAAAGGCAGTATTTACAGGCTATCTCTTTGCTAATGGCAGGACTAGTCAAGATTATACTGTTTAGGTATTAACATAATAGATATTATATGTTATAGTATCAAGGAAGTATAAAATAAAAGGAACTTAAATGGCAGCACCAGTAGTACAATCCGTAGAACAAATCGTTGCTGAACTGAATCCCGCATACCAAGGCAGTATTGATGTAATCAATCAACGCAGGGCAGCGATTCCTACTCAGTTTGAAGCACAACGCCAAGCCCTTGGAGCAGAAAAAGTCCAAGGATTTAACCAAATAAACAACCAGATGACAGGTCGTGGTGTTTCTTTTAGTGGTATTACCGCTGACGAACAGTCTAATTATCTATCAACCAAGTATCTTCCTGGTCTTACACAGCTTGCTACACAAGAGAACGAGTCTAACCTTGCTCTCGATGACGCTTTAGCTAAGATTAACCAAGACCGTAGACTCCGCGCTATGGACACTCGTCAATCACAACAGAAATCATTGGAATCATTCCTTGCTGAACAACGTCAAATGCAATGGGAACGAGAGAAGTTCGCAGCTCAAACAGCTCTTGAGAAACAAAAGATGTCTATGGCAGCAGCTCAAAGCGCAGCAGCTACTCCTAAAACATACAACTGGAGTAAGAATGGTGCAGGTGGTTACAACACAGAAGGTGGCGTTGACCTCGCTACAGCAGTTAGGTCTCAAGGTGGTGGTATCGCTAACCTCGTATCACTCCTAGCAAATGGTTCCGCTAGTGACCGTAAAGCAGCTGATTACTACATGAAGAATGTTGGTAAGAACCCAGTAGACGCTTACAACTACCTAGTCAAGAACACAGGAGCCTTCTACAAGGGTGGAGGATTCTAATGGCTGGATTATGGGGCGACAAATCCAAGAAGGAAAGTGGCTCTAACCTTTGGGGACAAAGCGATGGCAAATCTGTCTACGAGACTTACGGAGGTAAGCAAGAAGAAGATGAGCGACCAGCTTTTGAAGACCTTACAGATGAAGAAAAGAAAATCATCGAAGGTTACAACGATAAGGTTAAGAATGGCGACACCTTTAAGAAATCTCGTGAAATCTGGGACGGGATTCTTAAGGACGACAAGAACAAAGACCACGAACTAGCTAAGAAACTAGACGCTTACATTATCAAAGACCCTAAACAGGTCAAATACACTGAATCATTTGGTGAAGGTGTTATGCGTAATGTCGGTAACGTAGGACGATTCGTAGAAGAATCTAACAAGGCGTTCATGGGTGGAGCAGTTGAAAGTGCCGCTAGCGCAGTAAACACTGTTGCTACAGGCTTTAACCAAGAAGAAGCTCAGAAACGTACAGCAGACTTCATGGACACAGCAGGGCTTAAAGATAAAGTCACTGGTCTTACAGCTATGGAAAGCACTAAGGGTGAACCTTGGGACTTGAAGAAAAAGACTGACGAAGAACTACGTGCTGAGATGGCAGAGAACATGACTGATGATTGGTCTAAGGCAGGTAAGATTGCTGGTGACTCACAGCGTATAGCCGCTGACATCATGACTACTGTTATCCCAGGAGCCGCAGCTGAAAAAGCATTCCGTGGTATCAACTGGGTAAGTAAAGCAGCTCAGGGTAGCAACGCAGCTCGTACAGCTTCTAACGTAGCAGCTAACGTCGCTGGTGGAGCCGCAGCTACAGGCGTGGGCGCAGTGAAAGACCCTTCACAGCTTACAGCAGAAAACCTTGCAACTAACACAGCAATAGACGTAGCTATCGGACTTACTGGTAGTGGTCTATCTACACTTACACGCACAATGCGTAGCGCAAAGAACTCGAAGCAACTTGCTACAGCACTTGATGAAGTGGACGCCTCTGAACTCCCTAAGACATTTGCAGATAAGCTTAACTCTTTGAAAGCAGCTGACCTCAGTGGTAAGAACTTCCAAAAAGAAGTAGACTCTATCCTAGAGGAGGCTCACACTGCTAAGAAATTCGATGTACTCTCTGATGGTGCTACTGCTAGTAACACTAACATCAAGACACGACTCACAGACATTGACCGACGCATGGCAGAAGTTGATACACCTGAATATCAAGCCAATAACGGTTTGCTTAATAAGCAAGCAGCTGAAGCTCGATACAATGAGATGATGGAAGATGTAGAGAAGATTCCTGGTATGCCAGAAGCTGGTAAGGCAGTATCTGACGCTGAGGAACAGATTAAATACTACAATGACTTACGACTTAAGAATCCACTTGCTAAAAAGGTAGATGACATTAAGGTTAAACTTGATGACATTGAAGCGAAGCGTACAGCTGACCTTGAAAACCTCAAGCAAATGGCAGATGACCCAGACAGTGGGTTCGCACCAGACGCATTTGAAGACCTCTCCGCAGAAGTAAACAAACGATACGATGACTTTGCTAAAGCACAGCAAGGACGTATTGATGAACTCTTGGCTAAAGACCCAGAGGGAGCTGCCGAAGTACAAATGCTTGACGAAGCTGAGAAAACTGTTGTACAGCAACGTATGCAAGCTCAGGAAGCTATCGACAACGTAGCCTCTAAGCAAGCTGAACTAGCTCGTGCAGAAGCAGACAAAATTGCTCAGACACCTAATGAAGAAGCTATCCAAGCTCACAAGACATTCCTCGAACAGAAGAAAGCTAAGCTTGAGAAGCGATATGAAGACGCAACTAAGCGTTATACAAATGATAACAAGTCTCTAAAAGATGTTGACGAAGAACTCATGTACATGCAAGATGGTACTCACCCTCTCATTGCAGACGGTGGTTCTAAGTCTAAGCAATTTACTCGCTTCCAAGAACTAAACGCTGAACGTGCTAAGTTTGAAGCTACTGAACTACGAAGCTCTAACCCAGAGATTCCTAAGACTGAGGGACAAACCGCTCAGGTACTTGAAGACGCTCTTGAACAAGTAGCAAACGTAGAGGTAGGTGCTGGTGCTAAACTCGGACGAGTATGGACACAACCTGCTAACTGGTTACGCTCTGCTGGATTCAGCAAACTAGCTGACCAACGTAGTGACGCTATCCTAGCCTACAACAAACAAGCTTACGCAACTAAAGAAACCATTAAAGAATGGGGTACAGTTGCTAAGGGTAACAAGAGTAAAGACCTTTTCCAAGCCGCTAACGGTGACGAAGCAGCTTTCAAACGACTTACTCCTGGTGGACGCAAGGTGGTTGAAGACTGGCAGACATCTCGTAAAGAACTTGGTAAGCAAATGGGACTACCTGACGAACTACTCGCACAGGACTACTACATTCCTCACCTATTCGTAGATGTAAACAAACAGCCTAAGCTCCTAGAGATTCAGACCCGAATGAAACGTGCTCAAGAAGCTATTGATTCAGGTACGCTTGAAGGCGGAGACCTAGCTCGTAAAGAGACACACCTTAAGAAATTGAATGAACAGATTAAAGAGATGGTAGGTAAAGACAATCTAGCTCAATACGAACAGTTCATCAAGGATAATGGTGACTACTCTAACCGCTTCCTTAAGAAACGTGAAGGTGCTGAGGGTTACAAAGAGGACTTCTGGAAAGCTACTGATTCATACATGAACGCAGCTAACACTAAGATTAACCTCGAACCTGTTATGCAGACCTTTGCTAAGGCTAAAGAGTTGACACCTGAGAAGGGTGCTCAAAAGTTCTTCCAAACTGAGATTGACAAAATGCGTGGTACTAAAGCAGATGTTGACCGCAACATGGATGACTGGTTTAACAGTTTCACAAAAGACCTCCCTGGTGCTAATCTAACAAACAACGCTGGTACGAAGTCATTACGTGGATTCCGAAGCGCTATGTCGCTATCACACATTGGTTTTTCTGCTACATCAGCAATTAACACATTGTCACAGGTAGCTATTATGCCAGGTTCTGTCAACCTAGACGGTTCAATCTACGGACTATTCAAAGGTATGACACTTACTGGTAAACTTGCTAAGAACACACTGACTGGTGCTGAGACAAAAGAATTCAAACACATGGCTCGCATGGGCGTATTTGAAGGCTCATCTCACATTCTTCCAGACCAAACACTTAACAAGTACACCAACATTGGTAACAAGTTTGCTTACTCAGGTATCACAGGTGCTGACCGCTTCCTCCGTATGTCTACCTACTACGGTGCTAAACTCAAGGCTGACCGTATGGGTCTAGATGAGATTGCTTCTGAACGATACATTTACGAACGAGTAAACGAAGTCAACCAGAACTTCTCTAAACTGGAAACACCTCACGCTTTCAAATCACAGGTAGCAAAAACACTTGGTTCGATGGTAACATTCGTTCCTGGTATGGTTGTACGCTCTGTTGAAATCGGTGCTAAATCAGTTAAGGGTGGAGCTGACATCATCGGTCACGGACTCAAGGGTGAACCAATCACTCGTGCTGAGTTCCTCAAGGACGTAGATGACATCTCTAAGGGAGTCTTTACACTAGGAGCAATCTATGGTGTAGGACAAGTTATCGGTAACATTACTGGACAAGATGAAGTTGTACCTAACCCATTCAACGCACAGACATATAGCTCTCCAGCTCTACAGTTTATCTTCGGTAGCGAATACAAGACTGGTGTCATGGGTGCATTTACGAACCAATCTGGTGACAAGTATTCTGAATCAGGTGATAACATCACTCGTACAGAACGTCAGGCAGAGTTCTTCACAGAACTTCTACCAAGCTTCTTAATCCCAGGTTACTCACAAGGTAAGCGTTCACTTGAAGGCATGAAGGCTAGCGAACAAGGCTACTCTGAAACCGACAAGGGTGGTATGCGATTCAGGACTAACCCAGAGAACGACTTACAACGTGGTATCTTTGGTCAATACTCTACACCAGAGGGTCGGGAGTACATTGACAACATGGGTAAGCCAGGAGGTGGCGCATTGAGTGAATCAGATTCTAAAGCAGTTAAAGAAGCTCCTGCGGGACTTCAAGACCAGTACTATCAATTCTTTAAAGCAACTGATAAAATAACTGGTAGGACTGACGCAAATAAAGAAGTAACTAAGTTATTCAAAGAGGGTCGCCCTGAGGCAGCTCGAAGGAAAGCTGAGGAGTACAACTCTAAAGTTGACCAAAGGCTTGCAGACTTCTTTAGCAAACACCCAGACATTGATGATGAACTGGAAGACCAACTAAGAAGCAACGTATACATAACACTAACGGAAAGAAGCGAGAAAACTAGGAGTAAAGACGATGAGTAAAGAAACTCTTAGACACCAACTGGATAAGGCACGACCTAAATTAAAAGTCGTCTCTCCTTTAGCATACTGGGACATCCTTGTTATGGGATGGTTCAATATAGTATTAGGACTGACATTTATTCTAGGTATTGACTCCGCTCGCTTCACCGCTTCCCTTTTAATCGTAAACGATTTGTTTACCTTTGATTTCTGGGGAGTAGTGTTTATCATAATCGGCTTACTAAAGCTGTATTCACTGAGAATAAATAATTGGAAACTTGCACGTAGTACACTGTTTATAGGTGTATCTGTAAAAGCGGCATGGATGATAGCATTGACTATCAGAACTTTTATTAGTCCTGGTACTCTGTTCCTTAATATACTCTGGGTAACTATTGCGTTGCTACAGATAGGGGCATACATCTGGTTCATGCCTCCTTCAACAGAAGCTTACGGACAACGAAGGAAGGACAGAGACTAATGAATGAAGTAATTATCTCACTCATTTCTATGGTAAGTGCTCTTGGTGTCGCTTATATTGTTAATGTTGCCTCTAAAAGGGTGCAAGCAAAGAAAGCTGAAAAACAACCAAAAGACCGAATGGAACAGATGTTTGATGGTTACGAACGCCTTATAAAACAAAAGGACGTAGAAGATGACCGCAAACAACGATACATTAAAACTATTGAAGAAGAACTTAGGCTAACCAAAGAACACGTAGGACATCTTGAGAGAGCATTAGAAGCTACTAAAGATGAACTCAATGAATCTCGTATAGAGAACGCAGAGTTACGTGACAAGCTAGACGAAATGCGTAAGGAATATCAAAAAGTTAAAAGTGAGAACCAAGATACGGTTGACGCACTGACCAAATAGTTATATACTAGTAATAAAGAAGGAGCAACATGGCAAATAACGTAGATTATTCACAAAATTCACCCAACTATACTGGAAACGCCTCTGTACGAGGAGCTTTCGGTTATCCCCGCTCCATTGATACCATCACGATTCACTGGTGGGGAGACCCAAATCAGAACCCTTCGTTTGAAGGTGTTGTAGCATGGCTATGTAACCCACGTTCACAAGCCTCTGCTCATGACATTATCACAGGTACAGGCAACCGTGTTGCAGTCATTGTTGACTACACAGACGCAGCTTGGCACGCTGGTAATGCTAAAGGTAATGCAACATCTCTAGGATTTGAATGTGACCCTCGCTGTCGCAACGAAGACTACGAAGCTGTAGCACAAGACGTAGCAGAAACATGGCGTTACTACGGACGAGAGATTCCTCTTGTACCTCACAACTCATGGAAAGCTACACAGTGTCCTGGTAACTATGACCTTAACCGTATCGCAGCTCGTGCTCGACAGATTAATAGTCCTGTACCAGAAGCACCTAAACCACCTGCTGTTAAAGAAGTGGCTCGTGATGTATACAATCCTCTTAAGAAATTCGTATTCACACAAGACTGTATCTTAGAAGGAATCCCTAACGGTGGTGACGCTGGTAATGGTCGTGTATTCAAGGCTAACGAAACAGTTGACATCAAGCAGAAACTAAGCATGAGTGATGGTTCTGTCTGGTATCGTACTCAGTACAGCTCTGACAAAGAACTTGCACAAGGTTTCCGTTCAGCTAATGTTAAAGAATACGTTGAAGTCCCTGCTGTTGCAGAGTGGATTCGTAACCTTAAAGACATCACTGACGTTAAACTCTCTGTACTTCCAGCTGGCGGTGCAAAGGTAATCAACCTTGTTACATTAGAACCACTCAAAGACGTTCTCATTGCTAAGGGAACACAAGTAGACATCGCTAAAGAGACTACTGTAGGTGGTGTTAAGTTCCTTATATCAAGCTACTCAGCTAATGGTAACATCGCTAACGGTATTCTTGCGAGCGAACTTGGTACGCCTGTAACTCCACCAGTAGAGGAAAAACCTGAATGGTTGAAGAACCTACAAGATATTGAGGACAAGGACTTCTGGACACGTTCAGAAACGCCTGTACTTAACATCGTAAATGGTGATGTACTACGTCGTCTTCCTATCAATACAAAGGTTCGCGTAACCCACGCAACTGAGATAATTGGTAAAGACTTACTCGTACTCGAAGGCTCTAAAGAAGTTATTGAAACTGTGTACCTAAGTGATACACCAATCAAGAACCCTAACGATGACCTAGAACAACGTGTAAGTGTACTTGAAAAGATTGTAGCTAGTGTGGTACAATTCTTAAGTAACCTATTTAAAAACTTTAAGCCATAAGGAGAATAGCATGAATAAAACATTTGTAGCATTTCTAAAAGAGTTAGGACGACTTGCGTTGTTCTCTCTCCCAGGTGCATTGATTTTACTCTTAACTCAAAGTCCAGAACTCGCTGGCGCATACGGTGTACCAATCCTGTATGTACTACGAGCTATTGACAAGGGTATCCATGAGAACGAATCTACATCAGCTAAGGGACTTGTCCCATTCTAAAAAACTAAATAGGAGGCAATATGACACTAGGAGTAATCCTTTTAGCCGCTCTCATAGCACTCGTAGCAGGTTTAGTTGTAGCTCTAGTTGGAATGATTTTCGACAAGACACCTAACAACAAATATGCTTGGATAGCTGGTGGCTTAGTAGCACTAGTCGTCTTCGTAGCCCGACTTGGACTATTGTAGATAAATCAAGAATAAAGAAAACCCCTTAGAAATAAGGGGCTTCTTTTTGTTTTGACTAGGGGTATAGAATCCTAGTCTAGACGAACGGTGTGTTTTGTAAGACAATGTACTTAGCATTAGGTTATGCTACCATCGTATTATAGCACACTCTAGGCTATTTGTCAAGCTTAAGTTTGAACGCTGGTATGTCGTACTTACTTGAGTCCAGAGTTTTATGAGTGTCACTCACTCTATTGTACCAGACCGTCTTTACAAATGCCTTTGTAGCGCCCTTAGTCGAGGGCATTACTGCTATCACCACGTTACAATCGTTTACTTCAAACTTAGAACGTAGCAACATCTTTACTGGCTTTGATTTGTCGATGTCATACTCTATCTCGATAGGTTCATAATCATCTGTGTGTAATGTTTCCATCTTGCTGATATAACCATACCTATCCACCTCTGCTTGGCGGTGAGCATGTTTACTCCAGCTTAGTTCTACTTTTGTAGATGGATACTTAAAGGTTATTGGGAAACCTAAATCCCTGTGATATAGCTTTAGCATAGTTTCTCCTTCCGTGCAAAGTCAAAACCCCCAGTCGTTAGACCAGGGGCTTTATTTAGAATAGGGGGTATAAGGGGGTTTAAGGTACTATCACCACTACCGAAGTAATGATGATATTCCCAGCCACAAACTTTGAAAGGATGAAAGAAAGCTTATGACTAGGAATATGGCACAGGATGTAGGTAATGCTCCCACTTCTTCGGGTTTGGAATCCGATGTATTGCTTCTATACTAATCCCGTTCATGGTATGGGGTAAAGCCTTCGTATGACTCTCATCTTCCTCCGCGCCCCATCGCAACACGGTCATACCAAATATAGGATTAGGTGTACACCTCCTGAGTCTCGCTTCTCAGGTCGTTGATTCACTCTACCGCCTCCAAGTACTAGTTGAGCCGTAGAGCTGTTGCTGTCGCTACCAGCCCAGGTGGGACATATATGTGATGGCTCATACCTTTAGGGTACTTGCCACCTTGCCCTACTGCTTAAGGTGAGTAGGCAACCCATAATGTGTATATACCTGTGCTAATAGATATATGTGAAAGCCGAGGCACTCGACGTTCGATAGTTAGGTGTGGTATTGGCTCGATAGCCCCAACCCATCTCCGATAAAGTAATTGTAGAACCATTCACGGACTCTACATATACAACGTGTCCTGCTGTGACACCGATAGCTCCAACTCTAGGAGTGGAACCTGTACTGAATCCTGCGGCTTGCGCTGCTGATATCCAGTTATATCCTGCGTCACCCCAATATCCACCGATATCAGGACGTTTCTCTTTCGCCCACCAAGTACACCAGCCATAGGCATAACCGTTAGCTCCACCAGAGCCTCTGTATTGAGGAGTAGCTGCTGAACTGGTATTCGATACTACATTGGGGCTAGAAGCCCTCACAGGAGCTATTAGACCCCTCTCAGCTAATGTTTCATCACTCGCTGGGATTGTGATAGTATCACCTACGTTTAACTGGTCTTGATTTTGTAACTGCTCGTTCTTCTGCCAGATACGAACCCAATCAATTTGGAACTTCTCTGCTATGACAGTTAAATTGTCGCCTTCTTGCACTACATAGGTAACTACCTTTGGAGTTTCGGGTACTACAGTTTCCTGTTTGACCTCGACTTTTGTCTCTTTCTTAGGTGCTTTGGCTTCTTGCTTCGCCACTATAGAGGTTTTAGTCTCTAGTAATGGTTGTGCAACAGGTGTTCCAGGGTTTCCCCAAAGGAACGGTGCAACTGCTGTCACAGTTAATGTTGTGAGTAAGTCACTCATAATTCGCTAAGGTATGGATTACCCTAACTTGAAAATTCTCCCTTTAATTTAAGAACTCTACAGTAACCTTAGACTTTTCATTACCGCTCTATCTATGAGTTCCATCTTTATTTCAGGATGGTATATCCTCATGCGGTTTAGTTTTGTCTTTGATTTGCTATCGAGATACCCCTTAACTTCATGATACTGAACCTCTCCATTAAGGTATTTAACCTTGAAGTCGGGGGTGTAAGAGCGAATTCCTCTCTTGATACGTTCAAACCAGAATGTATCGGGTTCATACTCCCACTCAACTATTTTACCATCTGCCAGTTCTCTGTCAAGATATTGTGCATAAGACAGTTCCCATGAGGACTTCAAGTAATACTTGCGACCTCTGGTAGTGTACCAACCCTTTTTAGTGGTCGGTCCGTTATACTGTCTCTGCGCCATAGTCTAGCTCATCAAACTCGTTGACATCTTCTGGTACAAGTTGTTTAATCTTTGACATAGTGTCTCCTTTACTTTATAAGTAGTGTCTCATAATCACTTTGAGAATGAACCAGGCTCTCTACCCACTACCCCATAGTAACCTCACTGTAGCGATTACTGCCTAATGATGGCGCTGGAGCAGGTTTCACGACCCATTCTCTACAAGTCTAGCGTTCGGCGAAAAGCGTACTCGGTTGACGACACCTTTGGCTTAAGCTTTTTGCTTCCCTTCAAACGGTTGCAAACTATGTGAGTAGGCTGGAGGTTTTCTTTATCGACAAGGTTCCTCCCCAGCCTTCCTACTACATGGTCAACTTCCATATCAGAGAAGTGAACTGGTAGACCACAAATTCCACAGACGTAATGACCTGTATGGTCTGGCGGATTCTCTCGAACCCACTCCTTTCGGACTTTTAGCCATTCATCAGTACGTTTACCCATAGAATCAATGATACAATACCTGCTAGGACAAGTAAACTGCTAAAGATTAGAGTTATTCTTTGCCAAAGCTGTATGGTTTTGTATCTGACTATTTCTCTTTTGGGAGTGTAACTTCAACAAGCTTCACAATCTTTGCACGAACATCTTTGTCTTCAAACAAAACGTCTGCAAGGACACGACGACCTACGTCAGTAAGGTTGCCTGAATCGCTAAGGATTCCTGATTCACGAAGAACTCGCTCATCTTTGCTTAAAGTTGCGTAACGGATTTTTTCTCGGATAGTTGTCATATTAAATATATTCCTTTTCTGATGACTAGTCGTCATCGTGGTTTAGTGTTTTGAACTGCTTTGATACACGGCAGAAATTCGTGTCTACTACTCGTGCTACTCGGCTAATGTCTTCTTGCGAAGCGTGTTGAACCTGTCGTAGCAACTCACCCATGTCGTCATAGACTTGAGCTAGTAGTTCGTCTACTTGAGACTTACTGTATGTGTCTTGTGTTGGTGTTTGCTTTGGTGAGGCAACGTCAGAACCAGTCTGCGTAGCTTTAGCCTGTGTCGGGTTATACCGTTTCAGACCTTTCACACTAAATTTTGTCTTTCCATTCGCACCGCTGTCACCGAAATCGTTTTCTACACGATAAGGGAATTTCTCCCCCTTCTTGTATTCTACTACTTCGAAAACACCAGCTTCAGGAAACTTCCGTAGGGTTACTTGCGTTCCCACTGGATATAGAATCTTTGACATTCTGTTTCTCCCTTAATAGTTGTTGTCTTTTTAGTCCACCTAGTTTCTGTACTTCCTTTGCCTTTTCGGGTGGCATTGCCCCTAGTCCTTTTTTGGTCTTGACACGACCTCCTTTGGAAGATACATACTTCTGTTGAACTGGCGAATTAGAGCCGAAGCCCTTGGTGGCGTTACCCATTAAAGGATGTTGATTCCTTTAACTCCATCTGTTGGTGAATGACTCGACTCTTTACTGCGTCAATCAAGTCAGAGATGTTGTACGAAAGCCCTACGAGCTTATCCTCTGCTTGTTTAGCGGTAATGAGCACATCATACTCAGCCGACGCTTCAAGTATTCGGAGCTGTTCAGCGTCTCCTTGCGTTTTACCGTCATTCCTTAACTTCAAGTAACCATTTGCTTTAGCCTCGCTAAACGCTTTATCAGCCCGCAGAGACTCAGCCTTAGCGTTGGCAACGTAAGTACCGAGTCCTGCTTTATAAGCTGCTAGGCGTACACCGATTCTTGTAAGGGTATCACCAGAAAACTCGTCAATAGCATGTTCGTTTAGTTTTTGAATTTCAGCTTCAAGGGCTTCTATGATTTGATTCTGGTTCATCTACTCCTACTTTCTTAGAATGGTATTTCGCTGAGGTCGATTGGTTGACCATCATCAATGTCTTCAAGTATAGTGTCTTTCTTAGGGGCTACTTGGGCATCGACTGCCACTGCAATAGCTTCTAAGAGTTCTAAGACACGACCCTGGTCAGCAGATGAAGAAGGTTTGGACGCTCCGTCATTTCCTGCGTAGTTAGGGTTTACTTTCTTGAACTTGAGGAATCCACCATGTGGACCGTTTTGCTCGTAAGTATGACCATGAATGGTCGAACCTACTAGCGGTGCTTCTGTCTCAGGTTTCTGAGATAGCTGTACAAAGCCTTCTACACCTTCAAGCTTGAGGGCGTATGGTTGCATTGTACCGTACTGCGTTTCATAAGCAGCACGAGGTTCTACTGAGAGAATCTTATAGTCTTGGTCTTGCATTTCTCTCCTTCCTATTTAATTTCAGAACTAATGTCAATGACATCATTCTGGTAAAGCTTCCACTCATTGTCTTCCCAGTTAAAGATATCTAGTCCCTCTACTGTCCAGCCGTGGAGTTGCAAGATGTAAGCGTAGAAGCTTAACTGCAACCAATATGAGCCTAATGTAGTGTTTGGGACTTGTCCCTTGAACGGAGCTTTAATGGTTTCCGCTTTATTAATGGTGTGGTTAGTTTTATAATCTTGAACTCGACAGGTTTTAGCCTTCTCATCCACGATTAGTAATCTATCAATGAAGCCACATAAACCGTGTTCTTCATCGGCTACGAACACCTCGTAACCCGCTTTTTCATCCTCTCGTCCTTTGTAGAAAGCTTCCACAATAGGTTGGAGAATTCCGTTTTTAGTGAGAGCGGACTCATTAGTACCCTTAGTTTTCAGGGACAACTGTAGGTACTTGCCATAAAGCTCAAGCGCATTATGGACTGCTGTCCCCAATGATGATGAGGTATCGCCGTTAAGCGACCACATATCTTGGATGTCTTTCTGAGGTACATCGTGCTTCTTAGCAAAGCTAGCACTGATTGCGTCCCCATCAAACTTATTTTTGTAACGACTGGCGAATACACTACCACTGAGGTATTCTTTTCCATCAGGAGTGATGTACTTATGTGCTACCTTATCGAATAGGACTTCAATACCTGTTAGCTTAGAGACCAATCTATCATAACTATTTGTCTCAGTCGGTACATTGTTTCCTACAGGTTGGGCAACCTTTAGTTCTTTTCCTGGTTCACAAACACGATTCCAAATCTCCGTCATACGAGATAGAGC
>Ga0247807_10001317_pt1 | contig 14613 bp, 8 predicted proteins | sample UWRJL074202C1_FD_179931 | JGI IMG/M metagenome (GOLD analysis project Ga0247807, IMG submission 179931) | Plant litter microbial communities from Arlington Agricultural Research Station in Wisconsin, United States - UWRJ-L074-202C-1 | ecosystem: Environmental > Terrestrial > Plant litter >...
CAGGCTAAAAATACTATTTCCGGAAAGGTATTAGATGAAGAAGGACACACAATTCCGGGGGCAAATGTATCATTACAAGTATCAGATAAAAACGTAATTACGGACGAAAACGGAGTCTTTATTTTTTCAGATGTTCCCGCCGGAAGTTACTCGGTTGTAGCTTCGAATGTAGGATATAAAACGTACAGCAAAGAAGTTACGGTAAAAGAAGGAGAATCAATAGAAATAAGCTTATTACTGGAAAGCGAATCGCAAAACCTGAAAGAAGTTGTCGTTACAGGTTCATCTGCACCGAGATCAAAATTAGAATCCAGTGTTGCTATTACTACAATGGGGGCAAAAGCAATTGAAGACAGAGCGCCATCGAGTACAGCGGCATTGCTTCAAACTATTCCGGGTTTTGTTGTCGAGGCATCTGCAGGGGAAATAGGAAATAACCTTTTTGCAAGAGGAATTCCGTCTGCAGGAGCATACGAATATGTACAAATTCAGGAAGATGGTTTGCCGGTTTTTGAAGACGGAGCTTTACAATTTGCCAATGCAGATACGTTTTATCGCTTAGATGAAACAGTAAGCAAAATGGAGGCTGTAAGAGGAGGTTCTGCTTCGATTTTTGCGAATAATGCGCCAGGTGGAATCATCAACTTTATTTCAAAAACAGGTCAGAATGAATTTAAAGGAAAAGCAAAATTATCGACTTCAGATTATGGACTTTTCAGAACGGATCTTAATTTATCGGGAGCTTTAATTCAGGATAAATTATTCTTTAACATTGGAGGATTCTACAGAGCTGATAATGGAGTAAGAAACACTGGTTTTACAGCCAATAAAGGAGGACAAATCAAAGGAAATGTTACTTATAAATTTGACAATGATGATTATTTCAGAGTAAACTTCAAACATCTTAATGACAGAAATACGTTTTACTTACCAATCCCTTTAAAAAGCACAAACGGAAAAATTGAAGGTATCAGCGGATTTAATCCAAATTACGGAACTTTAACGTCAGTAAATTTTAGCCGTTTAAATGTTCCTCAGTACGGAGGCGGAACTTTTAGCACTGATTTAGAAGATGGTTCACATCCAGTAATTAATTCTATAGGAACTGAATTCAAAAAGAAAATATCGGAGAAAGTTACTTTCAAAAACGCTTTCAAGAAAACAGCTATTGACTTAAATTACAATGCGATTTTTCCGAACGGAGGACCTTGGACGCAAGATGCTTATGCAACAGATATTCAAAATACTACAGCAGGAAATCTAGCCTATAGTTATGTAGATACAGGCGAAGCTTTAGATCCAAACACATTAGTAATGAGAGCTGATCTTTGGCATATTCAGAAGAAAATGGACAATTTTGCAAACAATTTTTCTTTCTCATTTGATTTAGATCCTGTACAATTAACTGCTGGTTACTATTACTCCAACTGGAAATCAAATCAATACTGGAATTGGAATTCTTATTTAGTAGGTGTTTCAGACAATCCAAGATTATTGAATGTAAAAGACAATACTTCCGGAGTTGATCATACCTGGAACGGTATAGAAAGAATCACCTGGTTAGAAAGAGATGCACAAACCAAAGGACTTTTGAATGATATTTATGCTGATGCAGAAATTAAAGCAACTGAGAATTTGACATTCAACGCAGGTGTACGATACAATAAAGACAAATATTCCGGTTACCGCGATAATGCAAGATTTGGTGCAGAGAATTTAGGTCTTTTGGATAATAATACGGCGGATGATGCAGTCACGACTGTTAAAGGAAATCCCTATACCTATTGGAGATATGATGTAAGCGAATGGTCGTATACTGCAGCAGGAAACTATAAATTTAATGACAAAATGGCTTCGTATGCGCGTTACAGTCATGGTTTTAGATCACCAATTGAAGAGTCATTTTATGATAATGCGGCAGATTTAAGCAAACTAGAAAATACACAGGTAAATCAAATAGAGTTAGGTTATAAATATGCTAATTCTTTCTTCTCCGTAAATGCGAACGTATTTCACATGAACCTGAAAAATGTTGCTTTTACAGATATTTTATCTGATGGAACTTCTGAGAATAAATTTGCAGACGTTAATAATATTGGTCTTGAAGTTGAAACGAATGCGAAATATGAAAGAGTAAGGCTAAACTTTACGTTTACAGTTCAAAAGCCGGAATACGATAATTTTACAGGTTCAAATGCTGATGGTTCTACTTTTAACTTTAACGGAAATACAGCACGTAGAATTCCGAAGTTTTTTGCTAACCTAAGACCGGAAGTAGAGATTGTTAAAGATCTTACAGCGTATGTTCAATTTTCTTATTATGATAAAAAATTCGTGAATCAGGACAATAAACAAGTATTACCAGCTTATAAAGAAGTAGGAGCAGGTTTAAATTATACGTATAATAATCTTCGTTTTGCGGTAGATGCTTCAAATCTATTTAATGAAATTGGTTTAACTGAAGGAGATCCAAGACAAACAACAGCTGCGCAAAGTGATGTATTTATGGCAAGACCTATTTTAGGACGTGCTTTTAGATTTTCTGTAGCAATTAATTTTTAAATTTATAAATACGTTTATTATGATGTGTTACCCCGTAGAGACGCTACTGTGCGTCTCTACAATGTGGGTTCTCCAGACCGATACCATAATATAACAACACCGTAATCGCGCCATATCGATAAACAATCACATCCATAAAAATGAAAAATACAGGAATAAAAATAGCGCTTTATCTTAATTATTTTGTCTTTGCTATTTTGCTAAATAGCGTGGGCATTGTGATTTTAAAATCACAAAAAAATTACGGAGTAGATGAAGTACAGGCAAGTGTTTTAGAAGCTTTTAAAGACATGCCAATTGCTATAGTTTCCTTTTTTATAGCATCATTTTTACCCAGAATAGGATATAGAAAAGCAATGCTTATTGGGTTGGCGCTCGTTACATTAGCGTGTATTTCAATGTATTTTGGAAATTCCTTTAACAATGCAAAAATTCTGTTTGCAACCGTTGGGGTTTCCTTTGCTTTAATAAAAGTATCTGTTTATTCGCTGATAGGAAGCGTAACCGAAACCAAGAAAGAACATAATGCTTTAATGAGCAGTATTGAAGGTTTCTTTATGGTCGGAATTGCATTGGCTTATTTTTTATTTCCTGCTTTCAATAACGAAAACGATCCTAATTCGTGGCTCAATGTATATTGGTTTCTTGCCGGATTATCCATGCTTTCGTTTTTGTTTTTGCTTTTTGTGAAATTTGAAGAAGATGAAGTTTCGGCAGGCCTAAATCTTAAAGATGATTTTCTGCAAATGTTTAAACTGATGGCAAAATTACTCACCGTTATTTTTGTTATTAGTGTTTTCTTATTTGTAATGATCGAGCAGGGTATATTGTCCTGGTTACCTACATTCAATACAAAAGTGCTTCATTTACCAGAAAACATTAGTATTATGATGGCAAGTATTTTGGCTATTTCATTGGCCGTTGGCAGAATGATTGCCGGTATTGTTACGAAAAAAGTAAACTGGATCTGGGTTTTAAGTTTTTGTATTGTAATGGCAATGCTGATTGTTGTTTTTGTACTTCCAAAAACAGTCGGATTAGAAGTAAAACATATCGATACACTTTCAGACATTCCCTTAATTGGTTTTGCTTTTCCGTTAATCGGATTGTTTATTGCGCCTATTTATCCTTTGTTGAATTCTATTGTGTTGAGCGCTTTGCCTAAAAATCTGCAAAGTTCCATGACCGGATTAATTGTAATTTTTTCAGCTCTTGGAGGGACTTTAGGTTCAAGAATAACAGGCTGGCTGTTTAAAAATGAAGGACCGGAGAACGCATTTTACTTTACCTTAATTCCAATGTCACTATTACTAATGTCATTTTTTATTCTTAAAAAAATAACTGCAAAAGATGAAATTTAAACTACACATAATCCAAACTATCGAAAAATTATTGGCTCAGGAAGATACTGATGGCGATAAAAAAATCACAATTGATGATAATGGTCCAAAACGATTTTTATTAGAAGATGAGAATGGAAATTCTGCTGTTATTGAAGGGACTTATCAACTTTCGAATTTATTGCAGGAATTAGCTTTAGCCCGAAAAAACAATACAGAATTTGCAGAAATCAATTTAGATGAAATTACCGAAGATCCGGTACACAGAATCTCACGTAAAATAAAAAATTTGTATTGGAAAGGTCTTACCAGAACTATTGATGCCAATGGCGTAAAAAAGATTCTCGAGGACAATAAGATCGAAAATGAGGTTTCTTATTTATATGTTCCTTTTGGTGATGAAATTGTTTTTGATTATTTCAAGAAATTAGAAGCCAACACGCCAAAACTAAAAGTGGTGCAGATGCCTAAGAATATTTCCCCGGAATATGTATTATCACTCAATAAAAAACCAGGGATTTTAGCCTTAGCGCTTCAGATAAAAAACAATGAAATTTCAGGCGTTCCATTTGTGGTTCCAGGCGGACGATTTAATGAAATGTATGGCTGGGACAGTTATTTTATTGCCAAAGGTCTTTTGATAGATGATAAGATTGAACTTGCTTTAGGGATTGCAGAGAATTTTAAATATCAAATAGATCATTACGGAAAAATTTTAAATGCAAACAGAAGTTATTATCTAACGCGTACGCAGCCACCATTGTACACCTCATTGATTATGGATGTGGCAGAAAAGTCAGATCCGGATATTTTTTGGATAGAAAGACATTTAAAAACTGCCATAAAAGAGTATCAAACGGTTTGGATGGAAGAAGGAAAAAGACTTACCGCAAATGGATTGAATCGATACAAGGCAGAAGGAATTGGACTCCCATTCGAAGTAGAGGAAGGCCATTTTGATGATATTCTGGAGCAATTTGCACCAAAATACAACCTGTCTACACGTGAGTTTGAAAAAAAATACCTGGAGAGAGAAGTTGTCGATGCAGAACTCGATAAGTATTTTATTCACGATCGCAGTATGCGCGAAAGCGGACACGATACTACGAATCGATTAGTGGGCGTTTGCGCTAATTTAAATACCGTTGCCATAAACAGTTTATTATACAAATACGAAACAGACATCGCTTTTTTGATTGAAAAGTACTTTAAAAATGAATTTCAATATTTTGAAGACAAATCTTTTTCAAGTGAATATTGGTTGTCAAAGGCAGCTTCCAGAAAAGAAAAAATTAATACAATGTGCTGGAACGAAGAGAAAGGTTCCTATATGGACTATGATTTTGTGAATGAAAAACAGCATTTGTTTGAAGCAGCGCCAACATTTTATCCGCTTTGGGCAAAAATAAGTACAGCAGAACAAGCAGAAATTTTGGTAAAAAAGACTCTCCCGAGATTTAAAATGAAGGGAGGAATTGCAGGAAGTACTAAAGAATCTATTGCAAATGTTGAAGAGGATGCGCCAATTAGACAATGGGATTATCCGTTTGGATGGGCTCCACATCAAATGCTTTTGTGGGAAGGTTTGCTAAACTATAATTTTAATGCAGAAGCACAGGAAATGGTGTATCGCTGGCTTTGGCTGATTACCAGAAATGCTGTCGATTACAACGGAACTATTCCAGAAAAGTTTGATTTGTCAATCAGTTCGCATAAAATTTTTGCAGAATACGGCAACGTAGGAACAGAGTTTAATTATATAACCGAAGAAGGTTTTGGCTGGATGAACGCCTCTTACCAATACGGACTAACGATTTTAGAAGAGGATCTAAAGCTAAAATTATCTGCTTTAGTTGATCCGGATGATTTGTTTTAGTTGGTTGTTTAAGCCTGACAAGTTTTTAAATAATTTGTCAGGCTTTTTTTAAACCTATACTTTTCTTTGCATTAAGTTTTCACCGAATGTTCTCAGGATATTTTTCTTTTCAGAATTAATGTCCATTTTTTCTAAAGTTTCAAAAGCTCTGAAAGTGTACATTTCAATAGCGTCCTGAGTTGCTTTTGAAGCACCTGATTCGTTAAAAATTGCTTTCACAGTTTCGATTTTCTCAATATTATCTTCTAGCTGTAAGGAGAATAGTCCTTTTAACAATACAATTTTTTCAGGAGTCGAAGATTCTAACGCTTTTAAATACAAATAAGTTTTTTTGTTGATCATAATATCGCCGCCAACCTGTTTTCCAAAGGTTGCAGGATCACCAAAAGCATCTAAAAAATCATCCTGAAGCTGAAATGCCAATCCTAAATTAAGTCCAAAATCATAAATTAAATCGGCTTCTTTTTCAGTAGTTTTAGCTACAATTGCACCCATTTTCATAGCTGCTGCAACTAAAACAGCTGTTTTATATTCAATCATTTTTAGATATTGAGAAATCGTTACGTCGTTTCTTTCTTCAAAATCAACATCCCATTGTTGTCCTTCACAAACTTCAAGAGCAGTTTTGCTGAATAACCTGGCTAAATCCCTAAAGATTAAAGGTTCATATTGCTCGAAATATTGATATGCTAATATAAGCATTGCATCTCCGGATAGAATTGCGGTATTAATATTCCAGTTTTCATGCACAGTAACTTGTCCTCTTCTCAAAGGCGCAGCATCCATAATATCATCATGAACAAGCGAAAAATTATGAAAAACTTCTACAGCCATTGCAGCAGGAAGTGCTGTTTTGTAATCAGTATCAAAGACTTCTGCAGCCATCAAAGTTAATACGGGACGCATGCGTTTGCCGCCAAGACCTAAAATATATTCAATTGGTTCATAAAGATTTTTAGGGTCTTTGCTGATTGTCTGGTCTTTTAAATAACTAATAAAAAAATTCTGGTATTGGCTAATATCGTGCATAAATATAATCTGAATTGCGAGGCGCAAAGATACGATTCATTATGAATTATTTGTTTTTTTAAATTTTAAATAATGTCAAGTTTCCAGTTTAAATAAGTGATGATTTTATTAATATAGGACTAAAAATGAATGTTTTACGTTTATTTTTAAAAAAAACACGGAAACTTTTTTGGTTTTCCCAGTTTCCTGTTTATATTTGCATCGTTAATTGGAAACTCCAAACACTATAAAAGTTTCCTTAGTAGATTTCGAGTAAATTATAAACTCAATTAAATCAAATATTTATGAAAACAACGTGGACCATTGATTCTAGCCAATCAGATGTTTTAATAAAAATGAGACATTCGATCATTGCTTATATGGGAGGAACAACCAATAAATTTGACGGTTATGTAAATATTGAAAACAATGAGATTGAAGATGCTTCAGTTGAATTTTCATTAGATATAAATAATAAAGCAGACAGTTTCCAGCAAATTGACACTCATTTACAACTGAACGATTTGTTTAACGTAAACGAACATCCGATTATTAGTTTTAAATCGACTTCTTTTCAGAAATTAAATAACAATATTAATTTCTTCAAAGGTGATTTAACAATAAAAGATGTTACCAAAGTAGTAGAACTTGATGCCGAATTTATTGGTGTTAATACTTATGATGGTAAAAAGAAAGTTGCTTTTGAAATTACAGGAAGCATCAAGCGCCAGGATTTTGGTTTGGATTATAATTCATTTAGTCATAATGGTGGATTGGCTTTAGGAAAAGATATGAAACTTATAGCGAATTTAGAGTTTTGTATCTAAAGCTTGAAAATGAGTAACTTAATGTAAAATTAGTACAAAAATAATTGGAAACTATTTTTTAAATTAAAGTTTCCTTCTATCTTTGTTACGCAATTTGAAAATTATAATGAAAGAAAAGATCATAGCAAAAGCAAGTGATTTGTTTTTGAAACTCGGATTTAAAAGTGTCACCATGGATGACATTGCGGGAGAGATGTGTATTTCAAAAAAAACGATTTACAAATATTTTTGCAATAAAGAAGTATTGATAGCAGAGAGTACTTCGATGGTTCATGCTCAGGTACACGAAATTATTCATACCATAGTAGAAAGAAATTACAATGCCATTCAGGAAAATTTTGAGATAAAAGAGATGTTTCGTGATATGTTTAAAAATAATACAGACACTTCTCCAATCTATCAGTTAAAAAAGCATTATCCTGAAATATATCAAAATGTATTGTCTTACGAATTGGATCAGTGTACGCAATATTTTAGAGCTAATATTGAGAAAGGAATTCAGGAAAATTTATACCGCAGTGATTTAGATATTGAGTTGTATGTTAAGTTTTATTACACTTTAGTGTTTCACATTAACGAAAATACAGCTTCAGAAAAAGAGGCACAACGTATAGAATTAGCTGCCTTGGAATATCATACAAGAGCTATGGCAACAGCAGACGGAATACTCGAACTGGAAAAACAACTAAAAAAAATTATTACTTAATCCTTAATCTATAAAATCGACATGATTTCAGATTATCAATTAAGATGAAGAATGACGATACCATATTCAATTAAAAACCAATATTACATTATATGAAACGAATAATTCTTATATTTTTGTGTTCAATTGGCTTGTCAGTCAACGCACAAGTTAAAACCTTAACCTTAAAAGAGGCTATTACATACGCTCTTGAAAACAAGTCGGATGCTAAGAAATCTAAATTACAGGTTGAAAACAGCGAATACAAAATTCAGGAAGTACGTTCAAGGGCATTACCTCAAATTACAGGAAATGCAAGTTTAACGTACAATCCTGTTATCCAGACTACTGTTATTGACGGAGCTGGATTTGGTGCTCCGGGAACTACAATTCAGGCAGCATTTGGTCAAAAATGGACATCAGGAGCTGGTATCTCATTAAGCCAGGCATTGTTTGATCAATCAGTTTTTACAGGATTAAAAGCAGCCAAATCTACTCGCGAGTTTTATCAGATCAACGATCAGTTAACAGAAGAGCAGGTTATTGAAAGAGTAGCGAATAATTATTACTCTGTTTATGTGCAACGCGAAAGATTATCATTAATCGATAGCAGTTATGTAAATACCGGTAAAGTTCGTGATATCATTAAAGGACAATTTGATAACGGATTGGCTAAGAAAATAGATTTAGACCGTATTGTTGTAAAACTATCAAACATTAGTACACAACGTCAGCAAATCGTTAATCAGATTCAATTACAGGAAAATGCATTGAAATTTTATATGGGAATGCCTATTGAGTCTCAAATAGAAATCCCGAAAGAACAATTCGAAGTTACTGCAGCTTCCTTAACAGAATCTCCTAATATTGAAAACAGAACAGAATATTTGCTTTTGAAAAAACAGGAAGAGCTTTTAGTTTATCAAAAGAAATCAGTTGTAGCAGGATATTACCCAACACTTTCTTTGGTAGCTAATTACAACTATTTAGGACAAGGTCCTGAAATGCCTCTTTTTGCAAAACCGAAAGATGGAGTTTACTGGTCTGATTTTTCTGCGATAGGATTGAATTTAAGAGTGCCAATTTTTACAGGATTCGGAACTCGTGCAAAAGTAAGACAGGCAGACGTAGAAATCAGATCGCTACAGGAAGATATGAAGGAAACGAAACTTTCACTTGATCTTGATTATAAAAACGCAACGACTCAAATTCAAAACAGTCTTATCACAATCGAGAACCAAAAAGAAAACATGCGTTTGGCAACCGAAATTTTAAGCAACACAAGAAATAATTATCTTCAGGGATTAGCATCATTAACAGATTTGTTAGATGCTGAAAATGCATCACTTGAAGCTCAAAATAATTACACCAGAGCTATCTTAGATTACAAAATTGCCGAGGTATCTCTAATCAAATCAAAAGGCGAACTAAAAACTCTTATCAAATAATTTTACCAAAATGAAGAAAACTATTATAACTATCGTAATCATAATTGCAGCCCTAGGTGCAATTGGATATGTCTTGAATAATAATAAGAAAGAAAATAAAGCTAAAACAGATATCGTTGCTGAAAAAAATGCTGCAGTATCCGTAAAAATAGCTTCAGTAAAAACAGAACCAATTTCATTAGACTTTGCAGTAAACGGAAGCTTTCTGCCAATTCAGGAATTAACGTTCTCTGCTGAGAAATCAGGAAAAGTAATCAGTGTGCTAGCTAAAGAAGGTGACTATGTAAAAGTAGGTCAGACTTTATTAACAGTTAGAGGTGATGTTATCAATGTAAGTGCTCAACAAGCACAAGCAGCTTACCAAAATGCAAAATCTGATTACAGCAGATACGAAAATGCTTTTAAAACCGGAGGTGTTACAAAACAACAATTAGATCAGGCAAAATTGGCTTTAACAAATGCTGAATCTAATTTACAACAAGCTAATATCAATGTTGGTGATACAAAAGTAAAAGCACCAATCAGCGGATTCATCAATAAAAAATATATTGAGCCAGGATCTATTTTAGCAGGAATGCCGGCAACTGCATTGTTTGATATTGTAAACGTTTCTAAATTAAAATTGAAAGTTGCAGTAAACGAAAATCAGGTAGCAAGTTTAAAAGTAGGAAACACAGTAAATATTACAGCTAGTGTTTACCCAGATAAAACGTTCTCAGGAAAAATTACTTTTATTGCTTCGAAAGCAGATGAAAGTTTAAACTTTGCTGTTGAAATTGAAATTGCAAACAACATCAACAACGACCTAAAAGCGGGTATGTACGGAACTGCAAACTTTGGTTCAAAACAACAAACACAAAACTTAATGGTTGTACCAAGAAATGCTTTCGTAGGAAGTGTGAGCAGCAACGAGATCTTCGTAGCTCAAAATGGTGTTGCTAAATTAAGAAAAGTTACTGCAGGAAGAATTTTAGGAGATAAAGTAGAAATTATCAACGGATTGTCTGATGGTGAAACTGTAATCGTTACAGGTCAAATTAACTTACAAGACGGTAATTCAGTAGAAATTATTAAATAATTGAAAGGCTATAAGCAGTAAGCTTTAAGCGATAAGCATTGAGCCTCGAGCTTATGCCTAAAGCCTAAAGCCTAAAGCTTACAGCATAAAAGAAAATATATGAAATTAGCCGAAATATCCATAAAACGTCCGTCGTTAGTTATTGTATTGTTTACAATTCTAACACTTGGTGGATTGTTCAGTTACAGCCAGTTAGGTTATGAACTGATCCCTAAATTTGAGCAAAACGTTATTACAATTTCTACAATTTATCCTGGAGCATCTCCAAGTGAGGTAGAAAATACCGTAACCAAGAAAATTGAAGATGCGATTGCATCCTTAGAGAATGTCAAGAAAATTGACTCCAAATCATACGAAAGTTTATCTATTGTTTCGATAACCTTAACATCAAACGCAAAAGTCGATTTCTCTCTAAACGACGCACAGCGTAAAATTAATGCGATCATTAGTGATTTGCCGGACGACGTTAAAACGCCTGCATTAACCAAATTCTCGTTGAGTGATTTACCAATTATGACATTGGGTGCCAATGGAAAAATGGACGAAGCAGAGTTCTTTGACTTAATTGATAAAAAAATTGCCCCTATTTTGTCTCGTGTACAAGGTGTGGCGCAAGTAAATATCATTGGTGGTTCAGAGCGTGAAATTCAGGTAAACCTTGATGCTGTAAAAATGCAGGGTTACGGATTATCTATTCCACAAGTACAACAAAACATCCTGACTTCGAATTTAGATTTCCCTACAGGTAATATTCAAACCCGTAATCAAAAAATATTAATTCGTTTAGCAGGTAAATACAAAAGTGTTCAGGAATTAAGAAACTTAGTTGTATCATCTCAAAACGGAATTCAGGTTCGTTTAAGTGATATTGCTGACGTTCAGGATACTCAAAAAATTGCTGAAAAAATATCACGTGTAGATCAAAAAAGTGCCATCGTTTTGCAAATTGTAAAACAATCTGATGCGAATGCGGTTGCGGTAAGTGAGCAATTATTAAAAACAATTGAAACTCTTGAAAAAGATTATAAAGTAAATCAGTTAAAATTAGAAGTTGCAAAAGACAGTACTGTTTTTACATTAGAAGCAGCAGATTCTGTAGTTCACGATTTATTAATCGCGGTAGTTCTGGTAGCCTTTGTAATGTTGTTCTTCTTGCATAGTATTAGAAACTCGTTAATTGTAATGGTTTCTATTCCTGCATCTTTGATCGCTACATTTATTGGTATCTACTTAATGGGATACACATTAAACTTAATGAGTTTATTAGGATTATCTCTGGTTGTAGGTATTCTGGTCGATGACGCGATTGTGGTCCTCGAGAATATTTACCGACACATGGAGATGGGTAAAAGCAAAATTCGTGCTTCGTATGACGGAACAGCAGAAATTGGAGGAACTGTAACTTCGATTACCTTAGTAATTGTGGTAGTGTTCTTGCCTATCGCGATGAGTTCTGGTTTGGTATCTAACATCATTACACAATTTTGTGTTACGGTAATTATTTCGACTTTATTGTCACTTTTAGCATCGTTTACAATTATTCCTTGGTTATCATCTCGTTATGGTAAATTAGAGCATATTGAAGGAAAGAATTTATTTGGAAGAATTATTCTTGGTTTCGAATCTTATTTAACACGTTTTACAAACTGGGTTTCTGAGTTGTTAACATGGTGTTTAGATCATTACATTAAAACCATTTTAGTCGTTGTAGTATTGTTTTTTGTATCTACAGTAGGATTAATGGGTGGAGGTTTCATTGGAGGAGAGTTTTTCGCTTCATCTGATAGTGGAGAGTTCCTGGTTCAAATCGAAATGCCGAAAGATGCTTCGTTAGAACAAACCAACTTTATGACGCAAAAAGCAGAAGCTTATTTAAAACAACAAGAATACGTTCACAGTCAAATTACAACGGTAGGACAAACCAGTGAAGGTTTTGGAGCATCGCAGGCAACTGCATACAAAGCAGAGATTGACGTAAAAATGATCGAACAAAAAGATCGTACAGACGATGCTAACGTTTATGCTGCAAAAATTAAGCGTAAACTGGAAAAAGTATTAGTTGGAGCAAAAGTAAAAACAGTTCCCGTAGGTATCTTAGGAACAGCTGAAGATGCTACATTAGGATTGATCGTAACAGGTCCGTCAACAGAAAGTGCTATGGCATTTGCTAAATTAGCAGAAGCAGAATTACGTACTATTCCCGGAACAACAGAGATTAAATTAACGGTTGAGGATGGAAACCCAGAAATCAACGTTAAGGTAGACCGTGATAAAATGGCTGCTTTAGGCTTAACGCTTCAAACAGTTGGTTTGACCATGCAAACAGCATACAGTGGAAATACAGACGGTAAATACAGAGCTGGTGAATACGAGTACGATATCAATATCAGATACAACTCATTCGACAGAAAAAGTATTACAGATGTTAGTAATCTGATCTTTGTTAATGCATCAGGTCAACAAATTAAATTATCTCAGTTCGCTGATATTACAGAAGGTTCAGGACCTAGCCAGTTAGAGCGTAGAGATAAATCAGCGTCAGTAACTGTAAAAGGACAAAACGTTGGGGTGCCATCAGGAACAATCGTTACACAATGGCAGGCAAAATTAGACAAGCTTAATAAACCAGCCGGAGTTAGTTATATCTGGGGTGGAGATCAGGAGAACCAATCAGAAGGATTTGGTACTTTAGGAATCGCTTTATTAGCGGCTATTATATTAGTTTACCTTGTAATGGTGAGTTTGTATGACAGTTTTGTTCACCCGTTTGTTGTATTGTTTGCTATCCCGCTTTCGTTCATTGGAGCGATGCTAGCCTTAGCTTTAACAAACAACTCATTAAATATATTTACCATTTTAGGTATCATCATGCTTATTGGTCTGGTGTGTAAGAATGCGATCATGCTTGTCGATTACACCAACCAAAGAAGAGCAGCAGGAGAATCAATCAGAACGGCATTAATTCAGGCGAATCACGCTCGTTTACGTCCAATCTTGATGACAACAATTGCGATGGTATTTGGTATGTTCCCAATTGCATTAGCATCTGGAGCAGGAGCAGAGTGGAAAAACGGTTTGGCGTGGGTAATTATCGGAGGATTAATTTCTTCTTTATTCTTAACCTTGATCGTAGTTCCTGTAATTTATAATATTATGGAGAAAATCATCCAGAAACTTAGTAAAGGAGAGAAAATTGATTATGAAGCAGAAATGGTGGCAGATTACACGCCAACAGAAGTAAGCGAAGACGGTTTCAATCCTAAGCATACCCATTAATTTTGATTTAATTTTAGAACGAAAAACCCAAATTCTTTAAGGAATTTGGGTTTTTTATTGCTTTTAACTTTAAAATAGAAACGTCTGTCATTTATTTCAAATACACATAATGATTGTAGTAATCGATAATAGCTTTACCTTCCAGTAAAACGTCAGCTCCAATAATACCATGAACGGCTTTTGCTTTATACGATTCTAAAGCTTCATTAACATGCGAAAGATCAAAAATTACAATACTGAACTCGTTGTTTTTCCAGCTTCCGAGTTGCAGACTGTTGTGTGCCGAAACCTCCGTTTTCATTCCGCCACCTCCTGCTCCCGATGCTTTGGTCTTCGATTTTTTGGTAGCCAGTTCAAAACGTTCGATGCTCTCAAATCCTACACAAGAATTAGAAGCGCCCGTATCTAAAATGAAATTGCCGGAAACGCCATTAATTTTAGCTTTGATTAAAAGGTGTTGCGTTTTGGTGACTTTAAATTTAATTTTCCTGTATTTCTCTTTTTTGAGAACCT
>Ga0247807_10001318_pt1 | contig 14605 bp, 14 predicted proteins | sample UWRJL074202C1_FD_179931 | JGI IMG/M metagenome (GOLD analysis project Ga0247807, IMG submission 179931) | Plant litter microbial communities from Arlington Agricultural Research Station in Wisconsin, United States - UWRJ-L074-202C-1 | ecosystem: Environmental > Terrestrial > Plant litter >...
CCGCTGACCCCGCGGCTGAAGGCCGACCTGCGTGCGGCCCAGCTGATCTAGAGCGCCTGCGCGGCGGTGCCCGCGGGGGTACTGTGTGCCGTGAAAACACACACACCGAACCCCGAGGAGTTGCATTATGGCTGGTGGAGTAGCGCGCCGCGATCGATTCGAACTGCCCGACTCCGTGCGACGCTTTTTCGAGGGCGACTGGGATTCCCCCGCCCTGCGGGTGGAGGAATACCAGGAGGGCAGCACCCTGGTCGTGAAGGCGGAGATGCCCGGCATCGACCCCGACAGGGACGTGGACATCTCGGTGTCCGATGGGGTGCTGCACATCCAGGCCGAACGCCAAGAGACCACCGAGCACAAGGAGAAGGGCGGCTACCGCACCGAGTTCCGCTACGGCTCGTTCGCCCGCGACATTCCGCTGCCCAGCGGCAGCAAAGACGCGGATGTCTCGGCGAGCTACCGGGACGGCGTGCTCGAGGTGCGGGTGCCCGTCGCGGAGCGCTCCGAGACGACATCGAAGATTCGGGTGACCCGCGGCTGATTCGGCGGCTGCCGGGGCACGGTCACGGCGCCACGTCCACCCGGGGCGACGGGATCGAGGCGGCGGAGACCCGCCGGCGTTCCTGGACCTGCCCGGCGGTCGTTCCGTAGAGTGAAGGCATGACTGTCGACCGCACCGCCATTCCCGGCCGCCGCACCACGGTGTTCGGCTGGGTGTGGAGCGTTCTGGTTCTCGGCATCGGGTTGTGGGTGAGCCTCGCCACCGGAGAGTGGATCGCCCTGCTGTGCGCGGCCGGCCTGGTGATCCTGCCCGTCGGCGGCCTTGCCCTCCGGGCCCGGCGACCGTAGCCACTCCGCCCCGGCCGCTGCCGCCGGACTCGCGTTGATGTGTGCATATGCATGGATGCACACGGTTTACCCAGCAACGTGACGTAATGTCACTTTCTTGCGCCCGGAGCCGACGATGTCGCCGCGGTGCTGGATTCCCATTCGACGGTGCCTTTCTCGGCGCCGTCCGCTCCACGCCCTACCTGGCCGGCTGCGTTCGATAACGAACGTGCCGTCGGCGAGGAACCCTTCCGAGGTCTGGTGGATCCGCGTCCTGATCCCGCTCCGACAGAAAGCTTCGCCATGCCCAGTTGCCCCGCCGCGCTCACCCGCGCCCAGACCACCCTTGCCCGCCGACCGGCCGGGGAGGCTCATGCGTAGGCGGACCGGATACATCGCGCCGCCCTCCCGTCACCGCCAGACCTACGCGGCGACCGCCATGACCTTCGTGGCCCTGCTCACGGCCGCTGGCGCACTGCCCGCCCAGGCCGCCTACCTGGATTCCGACGGTGTCGCGGCCGGATCGGTGACACGTTCGGGAATCGACCGGGCCCAGCCCGCCGCCGAGCCCGAGCAGAGTCTCACCGTGACCGCGGAATCGGCCATCGCCGTGCAGGTGGACACCTACGCGGCCAACGAGGCGGCACCGCCGCCACCCGTGGTCGTCGCTCCCGCCGCCAGCGAGCCCGCCCCCGCCACCGCTGCCGCGCCGGTTCGGGCGAGTGTGCAGTGGCCCTTCGCCGGTGTCACCCGTATTTCGGATGGCTACGGTCCCCGCTCGGCGCCCTGCGCCGGCTGCTCCACCTTCCACGACGGCCTCGACATGAACCCCGGCGAGGGAACCCCGATCGGTTCCATCGCCGACGGTGTCGTGAGCTCGGTCACCGCGTTCGACAACGGCGGCCTCGGCGTGCACGTCATGATCGACCACGTTGTGGCCGGCCAGAACGTCACCAGCACCTACGGGCACATGCTCGCCGGGTCCGCCGCCGTGAGCGTGGGCCAGTCGGTGACGGCCGGGCAGATCATCGGCAACGTGGGCAGCACGGGCCAGAGCACCGGGCCGCACATGCACCTGGAACTGCACCTCGACGGCGTCACCGCCATCGACCCGTACGGCTGGCTGACCGAGCACGCGGGGCCGATGTAGCCCAGCGTGCAACCCGACGACCTGACCGGCCCGCGTGGCCGGTCAGGTCGTCTGCGGTGGCACCTGGAAGTACAGGTGGGCGTGCAGGCGGCAGCCGTCGTTGAACGCCGACCCGCAAGCCGGACAGGCCTCGACCGACCGGTACTCGTCGATCGAGAGGGTGTGCCCGCACGCGCCGCAGAGGATGGCCCGCTCGGCCCACTCCGCGGGTGCCCAGCGCCCGGCCGGATGCGTCTCGGCGTCGGCGTGGCACTGGAAGCACGGGTAGAACCTGTCGCAGCAGCGGAACCGGATCGCGATGATGTCGGTGGGCCCGTTGTAGTGCTCGCAGCGGGTGTGCGCATCCACCGTGGCGCCGTACACGCGCGGGCGGGCGGCCGGTGGGTGAGCCTCGTCGTCGTGCCGCATGCCTCCTCCTCCCACTGTCCAGTCGCACTGTCCAGTCGCCGCAGCTCCGCTCGCACACGCACCGCTCGGGCACGCGTTTTGCACGCATCCGCAGACAAATGTGGCCGGTGCGGACTTCTGCGCCCGGCGTACCGGGTGCACTTGTCCGCACCGGCCACAGTAGCCGAGCTGGATGCGGCGGGCGGCTACTCGCCGGTGTCGGTGCCGGTGTCGGCGCCGGTGTCGGTCGTCGCGGTGGCCTGCTCCATGACGAAGGCCTCGAAGGCCGCGGCGTCGGCGAGGTCGCCCTCGTACTTCACGCCCTGCACGAGCACGGTCGGGGTGCCGACGAGCGGGCCGATGTCGGTGTTGGGCAGTGCGTTGTCGAGGGCGCGGTCGGTGGCGTCGCCCACCCAGTCGCTGAACTCGCCGTCGGTGATGCAGCTGGCCACGGCTTCGTCGGTGACGCCGGCCTCTTCCACCAGGCTGACCAGCTCGGCGTTGCTGAGGCCGGTCGTGCCCTCGGTGGGCTGGTTCGCGAACAGGGCGCTGTTCACGTCGAGGAAGCTGTCCGGCTGGTAGTTGGCCACGCAGGCGGCGGCGTTGGCCGACCGGGTGGAGTACTTGCTGCCGCTGGAGGACTGGTCGAGGATCGAGATCGGGTGCGTCTCGAGGGTGATGTTGCCCGCGGTGAGCCAGCTCGCGAGCTGGGCGCCGTTCGTGGTCTCGAACTGGCCGCAGTACGGGCACAGGTAGTCCACGTAGACCGCGATGTTCACGGTGCTGGTCAGCGCGCTCAGGTCGGTGGGCACGGGCTCGGCGTCGACCGCGGTGGCGGCTGTCGGCACGGCGCTGATCGCGGTGCCGTCGCCCTGCATCAGGATGCCGTCGCTGGCCATGTTGAGCGGCCCGGGCGACGGCGGCTTCACACTGCCGATGATCAACACGGCGACGATGGCGGCGACGGCCACCAGAGCCAGGCCGATGCCGCCGCGCAGGAACCAGCGGTTGCGCGTCTCGCGCTTCTTCTGTTCCTCCCGTTGGATGCGGGCGGTTTCGCGGGCCACCTCACGGCGGTCCTTCTTCGGGGGGAGCGGCTGGCCGGGGGTTTTAGCGTTCATGGACTATCTGTGCCGTTTCGTCGGGACTGGTTCTGGTCGACGCTACCGACCGCGCCTATGAGGTCGATTGCCGAGTGCTGTGAGCCAGCTGGGAGGGCAGCCCTGGCCGGGCGCCCAGGACGAGCCTAGGACCTGGATCGGGACGGCTGGGACGGGTGCCTAGAACCAGGTGCTCAGGTGCGGCGCGTAGGCGGAGTGCAGCGCCGTGTCCAGCCGGATGGCGGCATCCGCGGACTTCTCGGTGATGCGGCCCGCGCGGGCGAGATCGACGGCGCTGGTACCGCCGAGGTACAACGACGCCAGGTCGGCGGCCGAGAGCGCCACCTCGACGGCGCCGGCCGGTGCCGCGCCGGTGAGCGGATGCGCCCGACCGGCCCCGTCGGCGGCCACGGTGAGCAGGAACCGGCCCGCGGCGAAGCCGAGGTCATCGCTCACGTCGAGCACGTAGTCGCCGGCGGCCGCGTAGCTGCGGGCGCCGAGCGCCGCCGGAACGTCGAGGATGCGCAGCCACAGGTGGTCGCGTTCGCTGGTCTTCCGCACCGCCCGGTGGTCGGACACCTGCCAGGCCACCGGTTCGGAGACGCTGCGGAGCCCTGCCTCGATCTCGTTGACCATGTCCATCTCGATCACGAACCGCCAGAGGGCGGCGTAGGCGTCGTCGGTCGCCGCGACGAGGTCGACGAGCTTGAGCCGACCGGGGTGGCTCACGTTCTGCAACGCGATCTCGTAGAGCGCGAAGCCGGCGATGGCGCCGTCGGCGTCGTCGTAGCGAACCACCCGGATGCCGCGCTTGTGGGCTTCCGGTTCGTTCGGCAGGAGGCCCAGGGTGCGCTTCCACCAGATCTCCCGTCGGTCGACCTCCCCGGGGGAGCGGTCCCTGGTGCGTTCGAAGACGGCGGGGCCGTCGGCCAGGAGCGACTCCGGGCTCACGAACTGCACCCGGCCGGCCGGGGTGGGGCCGGTCCAGCGGGCCCGCTGGGTGTCGACGAGGTAGGAGGACTGCCGCACCGCCGGGCCGAAGCCGTACCGGCCGTAGATGGTGGCCTCTGAGACCGTGAGCATGGCGATCGGCAGGCCCAGGCCGACAGCGGTGCGGAGCTCCGCGGTGAGCATGGCCCTGGCGATGCCCTGCCGGCGGTGGGTGGGCGAGACGGTGACCGAGCTGATCGCCCAGGTGCCCAGGGCGGTGCCGCCGGGAACCGTGAGGGCCATCTCCCAGGAGCGCACTGTGGCCACCGGGGTCTGCGGGTCTGACTGCGAGGCGTCCCAGACGCCGGTGACCCTGTCGGTGGCGATGTCCTCCACCTGCACCTCGAGGGTGCCCTCGGTGGGGGTCACCTCGTGGAAGCCGCGGGCATCCGCCAGCAGCCAGCGCTTGAGGCCCGCCTCGTCGGCGGCGTCGACAACGGCCAGTCTCAGGCCGCGCTCGGTGAGGTTTGCGGCGGATTCGGGGTCGACGGGTGCGGAGGCGTAGGCATTCACCCGTCCAGCCTACCCACGCGCTTTTCGGAGCGTTTCGGGGTGCGCCGCCGCAGATTGGGTGCGCTCCGACCCCCCGATAGGCTGCAACGTTGTAATCGACCGGGTAAGTTCGGAAGCGAACAGAACTGCACCGGTGAACACCGCGGTTACGGGCCAGATCCGCGCCGGCATCCTGGCGCATCGGCTGTTCGCGTCGATGACCAACCAGGGAGCGAAATGGCAGCAACACTGCGCGATGTGGCGGCGCTCGCCGGGGTGTCCATCAAGACGGTCTCCAACGTCGTCCACGACTTCCAGCACATTCGGCCGGCCACCAGGGAGCGCGTGCGCTCGGCCATCGACGAACTCGGCTACAAGCCCAACATCTCGGCCCGCAGCCTGCGCTCTGGCCGCACCGGCGTGATCGGGCTGGCCCTGCCGGAGCTCAGCCTGAGCTACTTCGCCGAGCTGGCGGATGCGATCATCCAGGCCGCCGAGCGCCGTCACCTCGTCGTGCTCCTGGAGCAGACCGGCGGCGGTGACCGGGACCGCGAGATCGCCATGCTCTCCAGCCCGCGCCTGCAACTCACCGACGGCCTGATCTTCAGCCCGCTGGGCATGAGCACCCCGGATGCCGCGCTGCTCAACGTGGGCTACCCGCTGGTGCTGCTCGGCGAGCGGGTGTTCGGCAGCCCGGTCGACCACGTCACCATGCACAACGTGGAGGCCGCCAAGGCCGCCACCCTGCACCTGATCAGCCGCGGCCGGCGGCGCATCGCGATCATCGGCGCACACGAGGGTGAGGTGGTGGGATCGGCCGTTCTGCGCCTGCAGGGCTACCGCGAGGCCCTCGCCGAGGCCGGCATCCAGTTCGACCCGGCCCTGATCGGCAACGTGGGCCAGTGGCACCGCCGGGACGGCGCCGAGGCGATGCGCGCCCTGATCGACTCCGGCGTGAGCTTCGACGCCGTCTTCGGGCTCAACGACGCGCTCGCGCTCGGCGCCATGCGGGTGGCCCAGGTGGCCGGCCTGCGGGTGCCTGAAGACGTCATGTTCATCGGTTTCGACGGCCTGGACGAGACCAAGTACTCGCTGCCGACCCTGTCGACCATCGACCCCGGCCGCGACGAGATCGCCGACACCGCGGTGCGCCTGCTCGTGCAGCGCATCGAAGAGGGCGTGACCCCGCCGGTGCCCGAGATCTACCTGGCCGACTACACGGTGATCGAGCGGGAGTCGACGGTCGGCTGAGCGCACCTGCCGTGCAGGTCAGCACGGCTTTCCCCGGCCGCCGGGAGCGGCAGCGCCGGTCGGGTTGCCGCAGCCAACCTCGATAACGGAACGGTAACGATATTACAACGTTGGAATTATTGTCATCGATTGTGTTGCGCCCCAGCCGGGGCTGACATACTGTTACAACGTTGTAAAAACCAAGGACAAAGGATGTCCGACCCCATGGGCCGTGGCATCCACACTCACAGCACAGCCAATCGGGAAGGAACTACGTGATGAAGAGGTCACGTTTTATCGCCGCCTCCGTAGCAATGATCGCTACGACCGGCCTTCTGCTCAGCGGATGCTCGGCAGGAGCAGCAGACACCGGTGAGAAGCAGCTCACATTCATGTTCCGCGGCGGCGAAGACGAGAAGGCCGCGTACACGACGGCCATCAAGGCCTTCGAAAAAGCCAACGACGTCAAGGTCAAGATCATCAGCACCACCGCCGATGACTACTCCACCAAGCTCAAGGCGGCCATCGCCGGCAAGCAGATCCCCGACGTGTTCTACATCGCCCAGGGCGACATCCAGGCCTACGTGAACAACGGCGTGGTCCTCGACATCACCGAGTACGTCGAAGACTCCGACACCCTCGACCTCGACAACATCTGGGAATACGGCGTCGACAGCTACCGCTTCGACGGCAGCCTGGTCGGCGAGGGCGCGATCTACGCGCTGCCCAAGGACGTGGGCCCGTTCTCGTTCGGGTACAACAAGAGCATGTTCGAGGCGGCCGGGATCCCGCTGCCCGACGTGGACGTGCCCCTGACCCTCGAGGAATTCGTCGACATCTCCAAGCAGCTCACCAAGGACCTCGACGGCGACGGCGAGCTGGACCAGTGGGGCACCGGCCTCAACGTGCAATGGAGCCTGCAGTCCTTCGCCTGGTCGAACGGCGCCGACTTCCTCAACGAAGACCGCACCAAGGTCACCGTGGACACCCCCGAATTCGCCGAGGCTCTGCAGTGGTTCGCCGACCTGTCCAACGTGGAAGGCGTCACCCCCTCGACCGCTCAGGCGCAGACCCTCGACACCTACCAGCGCTGGATGAGCGGCCAGATCGCGTTCTTCCCGGTGGGCCCGTGGGACGTCTCCACCTACGCCGAGCTGGACTTCGACTGGGACCTGATTCCCTACCCGGCCGGCAAGACCGGTGAGTCCGCCACCTGGGTCGGCTCGCTCGGCATCGCCGTGGGCAGCACCACCGAGGACCCTGAGCTCTCCGCCAAGCTCGTCGAGTACCTCTCGGCCGACGTCACGGCGCAGCAGACCCTGGTCGACGCCGGTGTGCAGATTCCGAACCTCAAGGACATGGCCGACACCTGGGTGGCCGACTCGACCACCAAGCCGGCCAACAAGCAGGAGTTCCTCGACATCGTCAACGACTACGGTCGCGCGCTGCCGGCGAACAACACCTACAACGCCGAGTGGTACGACGAGCTGTTCACGAACATCCAGCCGGTGCTCGACGGCACGCAGACCGCCGCGGACTACCTCAAGGAGGCCCAGCCCAAGATGCAGGCCTTCCTGGACGACGCCAACGCCCAGGCCGGTATCGGCTAACACCCCGCCGGATGCCGCGACCTGTGTTCTCTACCCGCGGTCGCGGCATCCGCCCCCGGCCGGACGGCCGGACCCCTGTCATTGGAATCAAGTCAAGGAAGATCGCTGATGTCCACAGAAGTTCTTCGCACCAAGCCTCGCCGCTCCCGTCTGCATCGGCGTGAGCACCAGGTTGCGCTCGCGTTCATCGCGATCCCCCTGATCGGCTTCCTGCTCTTCACGCTCTACCCGCTGCTGTACTCCGTCTATGCCTCGTTCACGAGCTGGAACGGCCTGGCGGCCCCCAAGTTCAACGGGTTCGACAACTACATCAAGATGTGGAACGACCCGTACTTCCTCAAGTCGATGTGGAACACGCTGTTCCTGATGATCGGCATCCCGATCGGCCTCGTGCTCTCGATGGCCCTGGCCCTCGGGCTCAACCGCAGGATGCGCGGCATCACGTTCTTCCGCACCGTCTATTACATCCCGGTGATCTCCTCGATCGCCGCGATCGCCATCATGTGGCAGTGGGCCTACAACGGCGACTTCGGCCTGATCAACCAGGTCCTCGACCTCGTCGGTATTCAGGGCCCGAACTGGCTCGCCGACAAAGACACCGTCAAGCCCGCGCTGATCATCATGGCCACCTGGAAGGGCCTGGGCTACTCCATGCTGCTCTACCTGGCCGCGCTGCAATCGGTGCCCCGCTACCTCTACGAGGCCGCGGCGCTGGACGGCGCAGGCACCTGGCAGCAGTTCCGCAACATCACCCTGCCGATGGTGCGCCCGGTCACCTTCTTCCTCGTCGTGACGAGCATCATCGGCGGCTCGCAGATCTTCATCGAGATCAACATCATGACCCCGCTCGGCGGCCCGGAGTTCAGCTCGGCCTCGATCGTCTGGTACATCTGGCGCCAGGCCTTCAACAACCTGCACATGGGCTACGCCTCGGCCATGTCCATCGTGCTCGGGCTGATCATCTTCATCGTCACCGTCATCCAATTCCGGCTCAACCGCCGCAACCAGTTCTCGATTGACTGAAGGCCGCCACCGTGAGTACATCAACCTCCCTTCCCGGACCGGTCCAGGCCGGCGCCCCGCTGCTCGACCCGCAGGGCGGCCTGCCCGGCTCTCCCGCCGACCGCCGCCGCCGCGCCAACCGCACCCCGGATGCGTCCGGTCACCCCCTGACCCGCACCACCCGTTACAAGCTCGGCAACGTGCTCGTGACGATCATCCTGTCGCTCGGCGCGATTGTGATGCTCGGCCCGCTGCTCTGGACCTTCTCCACGTCGCTGAAGACCCACGACGCCATCTTCGCGCTGCCGCCGCAGTGGATCCCCGACCCGGTGGTGTGGGAGAACTACCTGCGCGTCTGGTCGGCAGGGCCGCTGCTCAGCGGTATCCGGAACAGCCTGATCGTTGCCGGCACCGTCACGGTGGTCGGCTCGATCACCTCGTCGGTCGCCGCGTTCGCGTTCGCGAAAATGCGGATGCCGTTCAAGAACGCCGTGTTCCTGATGCTGCTGGCCGGCCTGATGATCCCGTTCCCGACCATCATGATCCCGCAGTTCATGGTCTTCGCCGAGATCGGCTGGGTCGACACCCTGCTGCCGCTGATCGTGCCCGGCCTGTTCGGCAACATCATCATGATCTTCTTCCTCAAGCAGTACCTCGAGAACGTGCCGGACTCCATCATCGAGGCCGCCAAGCTCGACGGCGCCTCCTATCTGCAGATCTTCTTCAGGCTGATCTTCCCGGCCATCCGGCCGGCCATGGCCGCCCAGTTCATCCTCTGGTTCATGGCGGTCTGGAACGACTACCTGGCCCCGATCATCTACCTGAACACGCCGGAGAAGCAGACCCTGCAGCTCGTGATCGCGAGCTTCAACGCCCAGTACGCCAGCCAGACCGACTACCCGCTGATCATGGCGGCGTCGTTCATCGCGCTGCTGCCCGTGCTGATCGTGTTCATCATCTTCCAGCGCCAGATCATCGAATCGGTCGCCCTCACCGGCGGTAAGGGCTGACCATGTCACTTCTCGATCAGACCCTGCCCGGCGCGGCGCTGCAGAGCCTCGCGCCGGCACCGGCCGGCGACCCGGCCGGCTGGGGTACCCGCAACGCCCACGACCCCACCGTCGTGCGCGACACCGACGGCTCCTGGTACATGTTCTCCACGGATGCCGCCGCCGGCGCCGATTCGGTGGCCGCCGGTGTGCACGTGCGCCGCTCCGCCGACCTCCTGCACTGGAGCTTCGCGGGCACCGCGCTGCCCGGCGTGCCCGAGGCGGCCTCCGCATGGAGCCAGGCACCCGGCCTCTGGGCGCCCGAGGTGGTGCGCTGGTCGGCCGACGGCGACACCGCCGTGCGCTGGCACATGTACTACTCGGCATCCACCTTCGGCTCGAACACCTCGGCCATCGGCCTCGCCGTGGCGAGCAGCCTGGCCGGTCCCTGGGCAGACCAGGGCATCGTCGTGGGCACGACGGCCGGCGTCGACAGCCAGAACGCCATCGACGCCGCCGTGACGTTCGACCGCACCGGCACCCCGTGGCTGACCTACGGATCGTTCTTCTCCGGCATCTACACGCTGCCGCTCGACCGTGAGACCGGCCGCCCGGTGACGCCGGGCGACCTCGGCACCCTCATCGCCGCCCGCGCGCTGTCGGTGGAGCGGGCGATCGAGGGCGCGTACATCCTCTACCGCCGCGAGGAAGACCGGTACGTTCTGTTCGCCTCCTACGACTCTCTGTTCGACAGCTACAACGTGCGCGTGGCCGTGGCCGAGGAGATCACCGGTCCGTACACCGACCTGCTGCACCGGTCGATGACCGACCTCGACGCCGCTCCGTCGTCGATCGGCACCAAGCTGCTCGGCAGTCACCGCTTCGGCGCCGACACCGGCTGGTTGGCCCCCGGGCACAACTCGATCCTCGTCGAGCCGGGCCTGCCCGGCGCCGCCGGCGACGGGGCCGACGAGTACTTCATGGTGCACCACGTGCGGTTCGCCGACGACCCCAGCCAGCACGTCGTGCAGCTGCGTCGCACCTTCTTCACCGCGGCCGGCTGGCCCGTGGTCTCGCCGCAGCCGTTCGCCGGTGCCGCCGTGGAGGCCTTGCCCGAACCGGTGTCGCTGGCCGGGCCCTGGAGCGCGGTGCGCCTGGCCCCCGATTCGACGGCCCTGGTCGACGCCGCCCCGGTGCGGGTCGACCTCGCGGTGCTCGAGGCGGATGCGCCCGCCCGGCTCTTCGACGGCCGCACCGAACTGGTGCGCATCGTGGTCGCCGGCACCGGGGCATCCGACGCGGCACCCGGCACCGAGCTCGTCGGCACCGAGCTCGACGCCGTGCTCTTCGCCAGCTGGGACTGGGCGAACGCCCGGCCCGCCCTCTCGTTCAGCGGTCTCGCCGCGGACGGCGTGGCCTGGTTCGGAACGAGAGGGGCCTGACATGGACGACTACGCCATCGGCTGGGCCGGCAAGGTCATGCAGTGGCTGCGGTTCGCGATCGCCCTGGTCGTGATCAACCTGCTCTTCGTCGCGGGCAGCATCGCCGGCCTGCTCGTGCTCGGCGTGTTCCCGGCGGCCACCGCCGCCGCGATCCTGCTCGGCCGGCTTCGTGCCGGCCAGCCCAGCGACCGCCTGGTGCGGGACTTCATCACCGCGTACAGGGCCCAGTTCTGGCACCTGGCGGTCGTGGCGATCCCGTTCTGGGCGGCCGGCGTGCTGATCTTCCTCGACCTGGTGGCCTTCCAGACCGTGGCGTTGGCCGGCAGCCCGGTGAGCGCCGTGCTACTCGTGCTGCTCGTCGTGGTGTCGGTCGGCACGCTGCTCGCGGCGCTCTCGGCAATCACCATCTGCACCCGCTACCGCGACTCGGCCCGGTCCATCTGGCGGTACGCATTCGTGCTGCCGTTCGTGTCGCCGGTGCTGAGCCTCACCCTGATCCTCAGCCTGGGTGTCCTCACCGTCGCCCTGTTCCAGTTCGGCGTGCTGATCCCCCTGATCGGAGCCTCCGCGCCGCTGTTCCTGGCCGGCTGGCTCATCGACCGCCGCCTCGCCGCCCTCGACACCACGCATCCAGCGCACGGCGCCGTGCGGAACGCCGACGGCGCCCTGCCGCTCGCGCCGCTCCGCCCGGCGGCGACGGCCTGACCGGCATCCCCTACTTCCGACCTTTTTCCCCTATTCCTCCGCACCACCTCACACCTTGTACAGACAGGACAGGATCCCCGTGACCACCGCACGAATCACCATCGACCGCAGCAATGTGGTCGCCCCGCTCAACCGGCGCATCTTCGGCTCCTTCGTGGAGCACCTCGGCCGCTGCGTCTATGACGGCATCTACGAGCCCGGCCACCCCACTGCCAACGCCGACGGCTTCCGCCTCGACGTGGTCGACCTGGTGAAGGAACTCGGCACCACCACCATCCGCTACCCCGGCGGCAACTTCGTCTCCGGCTACAAGTGGGAAGACGGCGTGGGCCCCCGCGCCGACCGGCCGGTGCGCCGCGACCTGGCCTGGCACTCCCTGGAGAGCAACCAGGTGGGCCTGGAGGAATTCGGCCGCTGGTGTGAACTCACCGGCTCCGAACTGATGATGGCCGTCAACCTCGGCACCCGCGGCATCGAGAACGCCCTCGACCTGCTCGAATACGCCAACGGCGAGGCCGGCACCGCCCTGGCCGACCAGCGCATCGCCAACGGCAAGACCGAACCGTACGACATCCGCATGTGGTGCCTGGGCAACGAAATGGACGGCCCGTGGCAGATCGGCCACATGTCCTCCGCCGACTACGGCAAGATCGCCGCGCGCACCGCGTCGGCCATGAAGACCGCCGACAAGAACCTCGAACTCGTCGTCTGCGGCTCCTCCGGCTCGGCCATGCCCACCTTCGGCGAGTGGGAGCGGGTCGTGCTCGAGGAGAGCTACGACTACGTCGACTACATCTCCTGCCACGCCTACTACCAGGAGCGCAAGGGCGACCTGGACTCCTACCTCGCCTCGTCGATGGAGATGAAGTACTTCATCGACACCGTCGTCGCCACCGCCGACCACGTCAAGCACAAACTGCGCAGCCAGAAGACCATCCAGCTCTCCTTCGACGAGTGGAACATCTGGTACCTCGACGAGCACCAGGCCTCAGAGGAGGTCAACGAGGAGTGGCGCATCGCGCCGCGTCAGCTCGAAGACGTCTACTCCGTGGCGGATGCCGTGGTGCTGGGCAACCTGATGATCACCCTGCTGCAGAACCACGACAGGGTCACCTCGGCGTCGCTCGCCCAGCTGGTGAACGTGATCGCGCCCATCATGACCGAACCGGGCGGAGCATCCTGGCGCCAGACCACGTTCTTCCCGTTCTCGGTGACGTCACGGCTCGCCCGCGGCGAGGTGCTGCGGCCGCGGATCGACGTGGGCACCTACGACACCGCGCTCTACGGCGCGGCTCCGCTGGTCGACTCCGTCGTCACCGCGGATGCCGAAACCGGCAACTCGGCGGTGTTCCTGGTCAACCGCAGCCAGACCGAGTCGATCGAGGTGACGATCGACGTCTCCGGGCTCGGCGCATCCGCCATCGCCGAGGCCGTCACCCTGCACGACGCCGACCCGTACGCGAAGAACACCTTCGCCGAGCAGACCAGGGTGGGCCTGGCGCCGCTGACCGGCGCCGTGCTGACCGACGGTCAGCTCACCGTCACGCTGCCGCCGGTCTCATGGTCGGCGCTCGCGCTCAACTAGGTCGGACGGGTCGGGCGGGTACGCTCGCGGGCCTCTCCGTCCTGACCCTGGCCGCGGTGCTCCTGTTCGTGCTGAGCGGATGCTCGGCGCTGCCGGGGGCCCGCGTGCTCACCGGCGACCTCGCCACCCACGACCCGGCCTTCGTGGCGGGTGCCGACGGGGAGCCGTCGTACGTGTACTCCACCGGCAACGGCCAGATCGCCGACGGTAACATCCAGATCCGCCGGTCGAGCGACGGCGTGGACTGGGAGTACGTGGGCGAGGTCTGGCAGGAGAAGCCGGCCTGGCTGGTGGAGGCGGTGCCCGGGGTCGACAACCTCTGGGCACCCGAGCTCTACGAGCACGACGGCACCTGGTACCTCTATTACTCGGCGTCGCTGTTCGGCACGAACACCTCGGTGATCGCGCTGGCCACCAACAGCACCCTCGACCCGGATGCTGCCGACTACGAGTGGGTCGACCAGGGTGAGGTCATCACCTCCGTCGGCACCGACTACAACTCGATCGACCCCGGCGTGGTCGAGGATGCCGACGGCACGCCCTGGCTGAGCTTCGGGTCGTTCTCGACGGGCCTGCAGCTCGTGCAGCTCGAGTGGCCGAGCGGACTGCGCACCGACGACACCGACCCGGTGACCATCGCCGACCGCAACCTGGCCGTGAACGCGCTCGAGGCGCCGTACCTGCTGGCGCACGACGGGTTCTTCTACCTGTTCTTCTCCAGGGACTTCTGCTGCCGGGGCGTGGACAGCACCTACAACATCGCCGTGGGCCGGTCGGAGTCGGTGGCGGGGCCGTACCTCGACGCCAACGGGGCGGCGCTGCTCGAGGACGGCGGCACACCCGTGCTGGAGTCCGACGGCACCCGCATCGGGCCCGGCGGCCAGTCGGTGTCCGGGGGAGTGCTCGCGTTCCACTACTACGACGAGACGTTGGACGGAGCCTTCCAGCTCGGGCTCATCGAGTTGCAGTGGACGGACGGCTGGCCCGTGGCGGCCTGGGGCGAAGCCGCCGCGGAGTAGGCGGGTCCTCCGCGGGGCGCGTTGTGTCCCGTGGCGCAGGTTAGTTCCCGTGGCGCAGGTTAGGTCCCGTGGCGC
>Ga0247807_10001319_pt1 | contig 14604 bp, 9 predicted proteins | sample UWRJL074202C1_FD_179931 | JGI IMG/M metagenome (GOLD analysis project Ga0247807, IMG submission 179931) | Plant litter microbial communities from Arlington Agricultural Research Station in Wisconsin, United States - UWRJ-L074-202C-1 | ecosystem: Environmental > Terrestrial > Plant litter >...
TCCGTTGGATGCTTTGCGGGCCTCCGTCTGGCAGACGCCGCCCTCGTCGATGTAGCCGTCGCATCCGCCGTAGCTCTCGTACCACCGGGAATCGTAGGTCGACAGCACCTGGCTTCCGTCGCTGGCGTTCGGGTCAAGGATCTCGCCGACCCAGAAGGTCGTCGCGGTGATGTTGGTGTGGAGCGGGTACTTGTCACTCACGCCGTCGACCAGTCCTTCCGAGTTGTCGCTCGAGCATCCGATCACGGCGACGTTGACAGCAACGATCATGGCGAGCGCCGCGAGGGTGCGTGCAATACGCATCCTCGCGGCGCTCGATCTGTGGGGCTTCGCCATTTAGTGCGCAGTGCCGTGCGGGGCGTTGATGTGCACTTCGATCGGTCCCTTGACTGCGGGACGCACGGGGATCGGAGCGGCGACCTGCGCGGACTGGCCGGGAGCAGGAGCTCCGACCGCGTCGTACAGGCTGTAGTCATCGGTCGTGATCTCTCCGTTGCTGAAGATGTTCAGGCCGTAACTGATGCCCGACACCCCGGCGGGAATCGTTGGTGTCTCCCAGACCGCCTCGGTGTAGGACGCGCTGGCGTCGAACCAGGGGCTCGATGTCCAGTACTGCCACGCACCGCTGTCAGTTCGGAGGTAGACCGTGAACTGGGTGACCGCCGTCGAGGTGTACCAGGCACGCAACGAGTACGAGTGCCCGGGAACCACGGTTGGGCTGCACGAGCCGCCGTCGAACTGGGGCAGCAGTTTCGCGTCCCCGTCCGTGTACCCGGTCATGGTCACCTTGCCAGCTGTGCCTCCGGTGCGTCCCGGCGAGACGACGCTGTACCCGGGGGTATTATCACCGTATCCGCCCTGCATCCAGCAGTCGGGCAGACCGACCAAGCCCGGAGTCTCCATCGACGAGTTCACCACGGCATTGACTCCGGGGCCTGCCGCAGGAGTTGTCGGACCGGCGACAACGGGAAGCGCTGCTCCGCCGACCGCGTCTCCCACTGTTTTCACCACGGTGTTGTTCGTTTGGGAACGAGCGGCCAGCCAGTCGGCAAACGCGTTGAAGATGGCCGGTGTTGTAGTCGGATCGCCACATCCGCTGTCGCAGATGTTGTGGAACGTCAGTTGAACCCATCCACCACCGTTCTGCTCCGCATTGGTCACCGACGTTTTGAGGTCGTTGAGTGTCCACGAGGACTCCACCTGGTCGAGAGCTCTTGTGTAGAACGAGCTCTGGGGCGGAAGCGTCTCGGCGAAGTCACAATCGTCACAACCGAAGCGCGACTGGATGTCGCCGAGCATTCGAGCGCTGTTGTACCCACACGCCTGCGCAGCGGCCTCCACGGCGGGAGTGCTGCTGGCGAACGGGTACGCGAAGCTGCGAACCGTGTAACCCCAGCTGGTCAGTACCGCACGGTCGTTACAGATCTGCCGTGACACCTCGTCGGCGGGCAACGTGGCCAGGTCGGAGTGGTTGACCGTGTGCCCACCGATCTCGTGGCCGGCCGCAGCAAGCGCGTCGACCTGTGCGCGCGTCATGTAATCCTGCGCACCGACGTATCCCGAGATGATGTAGAACGTGCCATCCAGGTTGAGGGTATTCAGCTTTTCCGCTGCGGCAACCTGATTGGCGTCGCCATCGTCAAACGTCAGACTGACGACGGTCTGCGGTCCAGCCACGGCGGCGGCCGCGGCGACGGGTGTCTTCGACTCCGGAGCTGCGGCAGCCGCGAGAGGCGCGGCGGAGCCGACCCCGAGGGGCGATGCCACGCCGACGAGCGCCCCGGCGACGATCAGAGATCCGATCGTCACCAGGGTCGTTCGCCAGCGTGACACCTGCGGGGACAGACCGGCACGAAGCCGGCTGCTCGCACGCGACGCTGTGTGTGATTTTTGCACGATGGGTCTTCCTTCTCGTGTGATTAGTCGACGGTCACGGACTTCGCGAGGTTGCGAGGTTTATCCACGTCACGCCCGAGGGACACCGCCAGTTCGCGGGCCAGGATCTGCAGGGGCGCAACAGACTCCAGCGGTCCCCACTGCTCCATCCCGCCTCGGAGAGGAGATCCGAGGCTGAGGCCGAGAGCGGGAATGGTGCTGCCGGCCGCGCCAATACGAATCACGTGGCCTCCGCGAGCGGAGACTTCAGCGATGTTGCTGGCGAGACGCGGATCACCGTTGTCCACAACAACAACCGGCGTGCCCTCCTCGATCAACGCAAGAGGTCCGTGTTTCAGCTCACCGGCCGGATAGTGCTCCGCCCAGCGATAGGTGAGTTCCTTGAGTTTCAGGGCACCCTCTGCCGCGTACACCACACCCGATCCACGCCCCAGAAACACAAAGCCAGAGGCTTCGCGAACACCGGCGACGACTTCGGGGATGCTCTCCCGGGATGCCGCGATGGCATGGGCGAGCAGGTCGGGGATACGACGGAGGTCGGCGACCTGACGATGTGCGTCGGTCCGCGACATCCGCCCCGAAGCAACGAGCGACGACAGGGCATACGCGACGCCCGTCACCACCTGCGCGACAAAGGTTTTGGTCGCGGCGACCCCGATCTCGGGGCCGGCAAAGCAGTTGACCACCGAGTCGGCCTGGCGGGCCAACGTCGAATGCGGGTTGTTGGTCAATGCCATAAGGGATGACGCGCCACCCAGCTCATCGATGGCTCGCAGGATGTCTGCGGTCTCACCGGACTGGCTGATGGCAAGCACAAGCGTGTTGGGCTCGAGCACTGCCGTGGATGCTTCACTGGCGACGAGGTAGTCGTGGGCCACTCCCCCGAGACGGCTGAACGCCGACCCGATGATGCGCCCCGCGTTGAGCGACGTGCCACAACCGAGAACCGCAACGCGGGAGAAATCCGCCATACCCGTGCTGCGCCACAGCGCACCGTTCGCGATACCCGGAGCAAGTTCGTCGAGAATCCGGGCGGCCACTTCGGGCTGCTCGTCGATTTCCTTGTCCATGTAGTCGGCGTGACGGATCAGCTGGCGCATCGATCCCGTCCAGGTGCTGCGGATCGGTGTGGGTGAGGCGGTGAGAACGCCGGCGTTGGACCAGACGAACTCTTCCGCAATCTCGACCACGTCGCCGTCGCGCAGCGCCCAGTAGTCGTCGGCCCACTCGGCGATCGCCCCGATGTCACTCGCGACGAAGTCACCCCGCGTGGTGCGGGCGACCAGCAGCGGCGAGCGGTGCGCAGTCGCGACCATCCTGCCGGTGGCCGCGTCGAGCACCACCAGCGCCCACGAGCCGTGAAGTCGCGGGAGGATGCTGGAGACCGCCACAAGCAGGTCGCCCGATTCGGCGAGCGCGTCTTCGATGAGGTGGGTGACCACTTCACTGTCGACGTCGGAGGCGAACTGGTGGCCGTCCAGCTCCAGTCCCCTGCGCAACTCGTCGGCGTTCTCGATGATGCCGTTGTGCACAACACTGATGCGACCGGTGCAGTCCGAGTGCGGGTGGGCGTTGGTCTCCGTGACGGCTCCGTGGGTTGCCCACCGGGTGTGTCCGATACCTACACCCGACAGGGAAGGGCCATCCCAGGCGGCCAGAAGCGCACCCAGCGACTCGACCCGTTTGACCGTACGAACGGTCGCCGTCGTCTCGAGGTCGGTACGAATGGCGACACCCGCGGAGTCATACCCGCGGTACTCCAGCAGCGTGAGCGCACGCACCAGGAACGGCGCGGCCTCCTCCGTCGACCTGACGGCGACAATGCCGCACATCAGGATCTCGCAATGCTGCTGGCCGCAAGGGGCGGCGCGGTGACGAACGCGAGCTCTTCGGCTTCAGCTTCGGCGTCGGCCTCCGCTGTTGCTCCCAGGCCCGCTGCCACTCGACGAATGATCTCATCGAGCGGGGTGGCCGGCACAAAACCGACCAGCTCGTTCGCCTTGGTGTTGTCCGGCACACGGCGGCGCATGTCCTCGAACCCGGCGGAGTACGCCTCCTCATAAGGAATGAGCTCAACCGTGCTGGAGCTCCCCGTCGAGGTGATGATTCGCTCGGCAAGAGCGAGGATCGACACTTCTTCTGCACCGCCGAGGTTAAACGCCTGGCCGTAGGCCGAGCGCTCTTCCGAGAGCTGGATCATGGCAGGCACAACGTCGCCGACGTAGGAGAAGCACCTCGTCTGGTTTCCGTCGCCGAACACGGTGAGCGGTTCATTGCGCAGCGCCTGTCCAACCAGGTTCGGCACAACCATGCCGTACCGACCGGTCTGGCGGGGGCCGACAGTGTTGAACAGTCGCACAATCGCGACATCCAGCCCGTATTCGGTCCAGTAAGCGTGAGCGAACGCCTCGTCGATACCTTTCGCGGCAGCGTAGGTCCAACGGGACAGCAACGGCGACCCCAGGATGCGGTCGGAGTCTTCCGTGAGACGGTCGGCGGTGTTTTTGCCGTAGATCTCACTGGTCGACACCAGGAGCAGTGTGGCGCCGAATTCCACGCACGCGTCGAGCACGTTCTCGGTGCCATGGATGTTGGTGCGCAGCCCGGTGAGGGGCTGCTCCACAATGAGCTTCACACCGACGGCGGCGGCCAGGTGGAACACCCGGTCGGCACCCTTCACGATGGAGGCAACGGCGTCCTTGTCGAGGATCGAGCCGGTCACAATCGTGAGGCGCGGGTTGTCCCGCACAGCGTCAAGGTTGTGGGCCGAGCCGGTCGACAGGTTGTCGAGCACGATGACTTCGTCGCCGCGGTTCAACAGGTTTTCTACAAGGTGGCTTCCGACAAAGCCGGCGCCACCGGTTACAGCACTTCTCATAATTCTTTCCCCGTATCGTTTCGCAGGCCGGTTACAGCAGGACGCTCTGCGGAAGTTCCGCGTTGCGGTAGGTCGCGTCCAGAACCAGCTGGGCGGGAGTGACCCAGGACAGGTCGCTCCCCGCGTGACGGGTGTGCAGCAGCACGAGGTCGGCGTTGAACTCACTGGGATCAGTGAGGCCTTCCATCACGACACCGTTCGGAAGGGTCACCTTCTCGAAGTGGGGGTCGACGTAGCCGACGTTTGCACCGGCTTCAAAGAGCCCGCTGAGGATCTCGAGAGCCGGCGATTCGCGCAGGTCGGCGACATCCGGCTTATACGAGACACCCACAACAATCACTCGCGCGCCGCCGAGGCCGACTCCGGAGTTCGCGAGAAGTTCGCGTACCCGGTCGACAACCTTGTGGGGGCGTGCAGCAATCTGCGTCATGGCTTGCGTGATCATGGGGGCTTCAACATGTTCCTTGCGCAGCTGCCAGAGCAGGTAGTGCGGGTCGCAGGGAATGCAGTGACCGCCCACGCCGGGTCCCGGCATAAACGGCATAAAACCGTAGGGCTTGGTGGATGCTGCGTCGATCACGTCTGTGACGGTGATGTCCAGCGCCCGGCAGATGTCAGCGAATTCGTTGGCAAGGGCGATGTTGACGGCACGGAACGTGTTCTCCAGCAGTTTCGTCATCTCGGCGGCGGCAAGCGAGCTGACGCGGTGAACGCTCGCATACCGGCTGAGAAGAGTGTCTGCGGCGATTTCGCACGCCGAGGTTGCACCGCCGAGTACGCGGGGAACATCGTCGTGGGCCACGTCGGCAACACCGGGGTTGATGCGCTCCGCGCTGAAGGCGACAAACACGTCGACTCCGATGCGAAGGCCACGCGCCTCGAGAGGCTTGACCAGAAGTTCTTCGGTGCAGCCGACGTAGCTCGTTGAGGTGAGCATCGCGAGCTGTCCGGGAACAACACGATCCACAACCATTGCGCAGGCAGAGCGCAGGATTCGCAGATCGGGCACGAGGTAGTCGTCGACGGGAGTCGGTACACACACGATGATGGCGGCGGCCTTGCTGAGCAGGGCCGGGTCGATCGTGAGCGTAAAGCCCGGGTCGTCGAGGGCGTTGTCGAGGCGGAGACGATCGGAGTCGAGCAGATCGGCTTCGCGGGAGCGGATTACGGAGAGACGTTGAGGAGAAACGTCGAGGGCCAGTACGCGGGATCCCGCGTTCTGGAAGGCGAGCGCCGTGGGGAGTCCCACATACCCGAGTCCGACGATGGCAACGTCGTAGTCGAATACGGGTACCGTCTGCGGGCGCGTCGGGTCGAGCTGCCAAGCGAGAGATTCGGGGCTCTCGGACTTGATGGTGGTGTCAAATGTGGTCACTAGGTATTCCCTGACTTCCATTGCTGCGGCAGTAACCGTGCGATAGAGCCCGGGCAAGACCTAAGGAGCCTGAAGAAGGGTAAGCGTCAGGCAGAGGTCCTCGTTGCGTCGGGTATCGCAGCGGATCTTGCGTTCGATTGCGTCGTCACACTGTCGCCGTCAGATCGAGGAACGGTCAATCGAAAATGGCAGGAATGCGGTTAACCACCGGTCCCACATGCGCTCGTTGCGGTTGCGCTAATCGATATGCGGGTTACCGCACGACATTGCGGTTTCTATCACCGGCGGGCCGATTAGGTTGGCACAAAGTGCTCCGTCAGGGGACGGATCTGCCGCGCTTTTTAACCCGAGTTGCCCCGAGTATTACCCGACTTGCCCTGTACTTACCCTACTTTTCCAACGGAGAAATCTGATGCTCCCTTTTGTGATCCTCGTCGTATTTTTGGTTGGGGTGAGTACGATCCTGTGGTCGTCCATCGGCCTCATCCGGGTTATAGCTTCCTGGACGAACCGGCCCAGCGACCGGGATGTGCTGCCGCGGCATCCCGCAACGCACGATGTCGCCGTCATCATTGCTGCCCACAATGAGGAGATGGTGATCAGCGGCACGCTGCGCTCACTCGAAAAGTTGATTCCGGCCACCAACATTTTTGTGGTCTCGGATGGTTCAGCGGACCGCACGGTGCAGATCGCCCGCGCTGAGGGAGTCAATGTGCTCGACCTGCACCCCAACCGGGGCAAGGCCGGCGCCATCGTTGAAGTGCTCGACTACTACGACATCCCCTCGCGCTACGAAGTTGTTCTGCTGCTCGACGCAGACACCCAGCTCAACCCGGACTACTTCGAGACTGGGTTGCCGATGTTCTCCGACGACGATGTTGTCGCCGTCGCCGGTCGCGCCAGCACCCTGCCGAAGCCGAAGCCCACAGCCCTCGCAGGCCGCCTTCTTATCGCGTACCGCAACCGCGTCTACATCGCGATGCAGTACCTGTTCAAGTTCGGCCAGGCCGCCAAGTATGTGAACGTGGTGGCGATTGTGCCCGGCTTCGCGAGTATGTACCGCAGTCGCATCCTCAGCAGCATCGACATCGACGCCCCCGACCTCAAAATCGAGGACTACAACATGACGTTTGAGGTGCACGCCAAAAAGCTCGGGCGTATTGCGTTCCATCCGCACGCGGCGATCGCGCTCACCCAAGACCCCGACCGCTTCGACGACTACGTCGCCCAGGTCGAGCGCTGGAACCTCGGGTTCTGGCAGACCGTGATCCGTCACCGCTTTCGGTTCAGCAAGTTTTGGCTCGCCCTCAGCCTTTTCATCGTTGAGCTGCTCATCAGTAGTGCCCTGCTGATTCTGCTGGTGCCGGCTCTCGCGGTGTCGCTGATGGCAACGGTGATCGTGGGGCTCGGCCTCGACGACTCGGGTACGGCGCTGATTGTGATGGACCTACTGCCCCCCATGCTGCTGATCCTCGGCATTTTTATCCCCGACTACGCCCTGAGCATCCTCGGCGCGATCATTGCGCGCAAACCGCAGTACCTCCTTATGGGATTTGTGTTCCCCGCTCTTCGTGTCGTCGACGCGTTCCTCTGCGTGCGTGGTCTCATCGGCGCTCTGATGCTCCCTGCGTCTCACGGGGCGTGGAAGAGCCCGCCCCGCCGTGGGCTGGAGATCGAGGCCATGGAGCAGCCCCGCGCGCTCGAGTCGAGTGTGTCGGCAGGTTCTCGCTAGCCCGTCGACGTCGACGTCCGTCCTCGACGAGGACTCTGACGGCCTCACCCGTTCTGTGTCCGTCGTTGCGCTGTAACGCGCAGTGGTGAACACAGCGGGTGGGGCCGTCACTGCGTGTGGCGGGGTCAGTCCTGGGTGGCGACGGGAAGCAACTCAAAAACAGGATGCGCATCAGCTTCGGCCGCAAACGCCTCCGCCGGCGATGACGTGTTCGCCACAAAGTACTTCTCGGTCACACCCGCGATGGCCACGTAGCGCTTCAGCACGTCGCCGGCTTCTCGTGGGTTCACCTCGCGAATGGTGAACTGTCGACCGGTTCCGCGGCGGGACAACGTGACGGTGCCCGCGGCCCGGGCGTTGAGCACCCACGGAACGACCCCGTAGGGTGCCACGAGCCACCGCCGGCCGTTGTGGGTCACGAGGGTCACCGGATTCGACCGGGGCTCCCCCGACTTACGCCCGACGGTGGTGAGCAGGTAGGTGCGAGGCACAATGCCGGTGCGGGTCAGTGCGCTCATCAGTGTGTTTTCGAGCGCATGCCATCGCCCCCGGCGGTATACCTCCGGGACATCTCCGGTGCCAGTAGCCATCTCTCCAGTGTGATGCGCTCCCGCGCCGATGCCCAGTGGGTGACGCGGATTTCTGTGTCAGGTCAGCAGCGTTGTCGGTTCGGTGGCACTGTCAGTTCAACAGCGCCGCGAGGTGCGACCGCGATCGGGCACCGACCTTGCGGTAGATGTGGGTGAGACGGAGCTCGACCGTTCGGAGGGAAATGTAGAGCGCGGCGGCGATCTCCTTGTTGCGGTAGCCCTCGCGCACCTTCTCCACGATGAGCTGCTCCTCTTCGGTGAGAACCCCGATGGCCGTCAGCACATCCGTGTCGGGCTGCGCCCGGTACTGGTCTGCCCGGATCACCCACGACTGCGCCCCGGCATTACCAAACGCGTTGCGAGCCTCGGCCAGGGACTTTTCGCTGTCGCGACCAAATCCCAGACGCGCCTGGGCCGACGCGTAGTTCGTCAGTGTGCGCCCAAGGTCATACGCCGAGTCGTCGGTGGTGAAGAGGTCGAGAGCACGCTGGAATAGCGCGAGGCACTCTTCGTCGGCGGCAACGAGGCCCTTGCCCCGGGCGAGAGCGAGAGTGAGCCACCGTGACGGATACTGGCGCGCCAGGCGCTCCATCCCGTCGAGCACACTCCGGGCCTCCCGCGTTCGTTTGGTCGCCACATACGACTCGATGAGATCGATGGAGCACCGCAGCAGCGCCGGGTTGGCGAAACGCTGGCCGATAACGTCGGCCAGCTCGAGCACACGGGCGGCCTCGTTGAAGTCGCCCTCGGCGAGCGCGGCTCCTCCCTGCAGCGACAGCGTCTGGGCAGCCACCGCCGGATTGCGCTCGATCAGTGTCTGGTCCATACATTTGTCGAAGAGTGGCTTCGCAACTGTGGACTGCCCACTCGAGTTGAGGTACCAGGCGTGCAGCACCAGCCGTGACGACTTGCCGGCGTGAGCGGGCGAGGCAAACGCCAGCCAATCCTCGACGGCAGAGCGCGCGCGGTGGAAGTTGCCCGACCGCACCTCGTTCACTGCGAGGAGAAACCGCGCCGACTCCATCCACAGGGGCGGGGTTGTGTGCGGCTGCGTCAGAACAATGGTGAAGATGTGCCGGGCGCGAGCGTAGTTCTCGCGAAAGGTCATGGTTTTGCCCAGCACGATGAGCGACCGGGGAGTGAGGGACGTGAGGGTGCCCGTGTCGAGCACATCCAGCTCCACCACCGGGCCAGCAGCGACCCCTTCGATGGCATCCACCAGCAGCTCGATGTCCCGCACAATTCCGGCGTTCTGCCCGGCGCTCGCGATTTGGCGGGCGTGACCCAGGTAGCGGCGGGCCTCATCCACCTCCCAGCGTTCGGCGTGGCATTCCGCCGCGATCGTGAGCAGCTCGACCGCTCCCTCGGGGTCTTTGCCCGCGTAGATACTCAGGATGGCGTCGATGTCGTTGGTTGGCACCACGTGGGTCTTGTTGTACTCGATGCTGATCAGCAGTGCCGCGAGCCTCATACTCAGCGCCGGGGTGGTCGCTTCGTGCCGCGCCAGCACCGCATAACGGAATGCCAGGTCGAGTTCGATCTGCGAGTAGAAGGCAGACGCCAGCTCGAGGATGCGCGACAGGTGGTCGGCCACCGACTCGGCAATGCGGAGGGCACGCTCAGCGAACTCGATGGCCGCCGCGGTGTCGCCCTCCTCGGCGTACTGAGTCGCCTCGGTGAGCAGGGTGTCGGGCAGTTCCTCGTCGGACTGCACAAACTCGTTCGACTGCACAAAGCTGGAGTGCCAGTCTGCGAGTCGCGCGTCAATCTCGCGATGCGCGTCGGCCATCTCGCGGTGGCACTCCCGCCGGGTGCGGGGGTCGAGGTTCCAGTAAAGGTGTGACCGCATGCGTGGGTCGGCCAGGCGCACGTAGTGCCCGTGGGTTTGCAGCAGCCCGCTGTAGAGAAGGTCTTCGAGCAGGTCTTCGTCGGCACGGTCATCGGAGACCAGCGCCGACGAGTGGGTGGCCGGCGCGAGTGAGACCAGCTCGAGCACTCTCGTCTCGAGAGGGCCCAGCCCGGTCAGGCGTTCGGTCACCCGATCCTGGTGGATGGCAACGGGTCGGAATGGGAGCACCAACGGTTCGCGGCCCTGGATCTGCGCCGCGGTCAGTGTCTGGGCGTTCTCGACAATGGCGAGGGGGCTGCCTGCCGCATCATCCGCCACGATCCGCACAGTGCCCGGATCGCTCGCTGGGCCCGCCGCGACGTACGCAAGGTCACGACTTTCGGACGCCGACAGAGGCGGCAGGTCGATGCGGCGCAGTCCCGCGAGCGGGCTCGTTAGCGGGATATGGCCGGCGGTAGCGACCAGACGGATGCCCGTACCGGCAAGGCCCTCCGCGATGAAGCTCAGAAGAACCTGGCTCTCCTGGTCCATGTCGTCGATGTCGTCGACGAGAACAAGGATCGGCTCCGGAGCGAGACTCCGCAGAGTGGAGAGCAGGTTGCGCGCGGCATCGAAGGTGTCGCTGCGTTCCGTCGAGCGCGGCGCAAAATGGCCGGAGAACTCGATGGTGGAGATGTCGTTGATAAACGCGAACACTCGGGAAAATCCCGACAGCGGCCAGGAGGCTTCGGCGGGCATGGTCGAGACCAGCACACAGCGGATAGTTGCCTCCGCCTGCGCAGCTTCAAGCAGACGGGTTTTACCGCCGCCAGGCTCGCCACACACCACCAGCGCACTCTCGCGTGTTGCCTCGGCCATCTGCGCGATTCGACCGAGCTCGTCGCGCCGGCCTATCAACTGCATACGCACCGACTGCGGGAATGCCCACGAGGGCTCGGTTGAAGGAACGCGCTGTCGAGGGGGCAGCTGCGATTAATTGGGCGCTGGGGTAAGCAGCACCACGTTTGGGAATACGCCATCAAGGTTCGGGGTCCTGTGAGTCGATTCGAAACGAGTACTGGAGGAACACGTCGGGTACATGGCCATCCACACTGGCGTCAGCGGTGACGTCAGCTATTTCATTGTTTACAGCATCCAGTTAGGCGGCACAACGAACCGGGGTCCCCTTGCGCCATCGGGATTCGGTGCGTTATGGGCGGATGCCCGACAGCGCCTGGTCGAGGTCGGCGAGAAGGTCGTCGACGCCTTCGATCCCAATCGACAGCCGGACCAAGCCTGGGGTGATCCCGAGCTGCAGGTTCATTTCGTCGCTGAAGTCGTGGTGGGTGGTGGTGGCCGGGTGCAGCGCCATCGACCGGGTGTCCCCGATGTTGGTCATGTGACTGATCACCCGCAGGCTGTCGAGAAACTTCTGCGCACCCGCCTCTCCACCCCGAACGGTGGCCGCGAACACCGATCCCGTGCGGCCGCCGTAGACCTCCTGGGCCAGAGCGTAGGCGGGATTGCTCGGCAGGCCCGCATAGTCGACGCTGTCGATAGCCGGATGCTCGTCGAGCCAGCGCGCAATGGTGCCCGAGTTCTCGAGATGACGCTCCATCCTCAGCGACAGGGTCTCGATCCCCTGGTGGAGCAAAAACGAGTTGAACGGCGACAGTGCCGGACCAATGTCGTTCACCACGGCCTCGCGCGCCAGGCGTGCGTAGGCGGTGCGCCCGTATCGCTCGAGCAGTGATTTCACCCCGGCGCGGGGTGGGTCAGTCAGCAGGGGGTAGCTGCGGCTGGACGCCGTCCAGTCGAAGGTTCCTCCGTCGACGATGGCGCCGGAGAGTGCAGCGCCGTGGCCGCTGAGAAACTTCGTCGACGAATGCACCACGATGTCGGCGCCGTACTCGAACGGACGGATGAGATACGGCGAAGCCACCGTGTTGTCCACCACCAACGGGATCCCGTGGCGCGCGGCCACGCGGGCGACTTGCGCGATGTCCACGATGTCGTTTTTGGGGTTCGGGATGGTCTCGGTGAAGATCGCCTTGGTGTTGGGACGGATCACTCGATCCCATTCGTCGTCGTCCGAGGCATCCCACACATAATCAACCTCGACGCCAAATCGCGCGAAGCTTCGGCCAAACAGAACCCGAGTGCCGCTGTAGATGCTCGCGGTCGAGACGATGTGCTCACCGGACTGTGCAAGGGCGAACAACGCACAGGTGATCGCGGCCTGGCCCGACGCGACCACAATCGCCTCGGTGCCGCCCTCGAGAGAGGCAATGCGCTGCTCGGCGACACGGCTGGAGGGATTGCGGGAGCGGGAGTAGATCATGCCGTCGGCGGTGCCATCGAAGCGTTCGCGGGCGTCGGCGAACGAGTCGAAGCGGTACCCGGCGGTCATCGCGATACCCGGGATGCGGGCGCCGCTCACCTGGTCGTCGAACTCCCCCGCGTGCACCTGACGGGTGTCGAAGGAGTAGCTGTCCCAGTTGTACTCGGGGCCGTGGGGTGTGCCGGTCATAACTACTGCTCCGTGCTTGTCGTGTTCTGAAGGCTGTTCGTGTTCTGCAAGCTGTTCGTGTTCTGATGTCTGTCTGTGTGCTGAAGGGCGAGCCGGTGCCGCGCCACCGCGTCGGCCATACTGCGCACGGCGCTCTCGAGAATGGGACGCGGCATCGCGAAGATAAACCGCACATACCCCTCGTATCCACTGCCGCAGAGCGCCCCGTCGGTGACCGTGACTCCGGCCTCGGTGCGGAAGAACTCGGCGACCGACCCCTCGATGCCGAGCCGGGAGCAGTCGAGCCACGCGATGTAGGTGGCCTCGGGTGGGGAGTAGCCCACCTCGGGCAGCAGCTCGGCGAGCAGGTCCCGCAGCGTGAAGCGGTTGCCGTCGAGGTATTCGATGACGTCGCCCAGCCACTCGCGGCCCTCGCTGTAGGCGACGGAGGCGGCGATGACGCCGGGGGTGGATGCTCCGTGCAACACCGAAAACCCGAAGATGCGGTACAGCTCTTCGTCGGAGGGGTTCGAGGTGATGAGTTGGGCTGCTTTGAGTCCGGGCAAGTTCCAGGCCTTCGACGCGGACGTCGCGGTGATGGTGTGACGGGCCGTGATCTCCGAGAGCGACGCGTAGGGAATGTGAGGCGTCTGGCCGTATCGCAGCGGCGCGTGGATCTCGTCGGCGAACACCCGCCCATTGTGGCGGTCGACGATCGCGGCGATGGCTTCGAGCTCATCGCGGGTCAGTGCGGTGCCGGTCGGGTTGTGCGGGTTGCACAACACCAGGGTGCGGGCTCCGGCGTGGAAGGCCGCGTCAATGGCGGCGAGGTCGTGGCTCCAGCGACCGTTCGTCACGGTGCCGGCGACTTCGAAGACCCGACGGCCGAGGGTTGGGGTGAAGCTGAGAAAAGGCATGTACGACGGGGTCGGAACTATGACCCCGCTGTTGCCCGGCGAGAACTTGGTGATCGCCACCTCGAGGGCGGACATCACGTCGGAGACGGGGTGCACACTCTCCGGGGTGATCGACCAGCCGTACTGGTCGCGGTGCCAGTCGGCGGTGGCTTCGGCCATACGCCGGGTGGTGGCAGGTGCGAGGTACCCGAGGTCACCGTTGTCGACCGCGCGGTGCAGCGCTGCGGTGATGGCGGGGGCGGTTCCAAAGTCCATCTCGGCGACCCAGGCCCCGATGGTGCCGGGGTTCAGGCTCCACTTTCGGCTGTCCGCGCGGTTGAGCTGCTCCCGGGAAATCTGATCGAACGGGTGGGATGCTCCGGTGTCAGCATCGCCGGTCATGAAGCGAAACACGGACAACTGGCGAGCGGACACAACGCGGAGGGCATCACAAACATCGGATCGGTCGACTGGCCGGGTGCTGACATACGCATAGTTCTCCCTGTCTGGATCGGGCGGGGTGCTTCGAGCGTATTGAAGTCCGTGTAGAGCGGTGACCAATGTGACGTTGTGGGTCGAAATGCGCGGCTGGGCCGATTCCCCTCCGGCCAGGACCCGCGATGGCGCCGGCGTTTTCCTACCCGGGGCCAGTACGCGCAGCGGCCTCTTATCCGGGGCTACAACGCGCAGCCGCCGCCGCCTTCCGGGGCCAGTACGCGCAGGAGTCGGTTTACCAGGGGCAAGTACGCGCAGCAGTTGGATTACCAAGGGCAAGTACGCGCAGGAGTCGCGATACCCGGGGCTGGTACGCGCAGGCGCCGCCGCTGTCCGGGGCCAGTACGCGCAGCAGTTTCTCTATCCGGGGCCAGTACGCGCATTCGGAGCGGATTTACTGGCCCC
>Ga0247807_10001324_pt1 | contig 14571 bp, 11 predicted proteins | sample UWRJL074202C1_FD_179931 | JGI IMG/M metagenome (GOLD analysis project Ga0247807, IMG submission 179931) | Plant litter microbial communities from Arlington Agricultural Research Station in Wisconsin, United States - UWRJ-L074-202C-1 | ecosystem: Environmental > Terrestrial > Plant litter >...
CTCCGCGCTGATGGCCGCCGGTCTGGTGCTGTTCCTGCTGACCCTGGTCGTCAACTTCACGGCGTCGTCGATCGTGGCGAGATCCCGTTCCGGCGCAGAGAGCAGCTGACCCATGACATTCATCCCATCCTCCGAGGGCATCGAGATCGGCCCCCGCCGTCGTGTGCGCGCGGCCAGGCTCGACGACAGGTTCAACGTGCTGGGTGCCGCCGCCGCCGGCATCGCCCTGGCCACCCTGATCTTCGGCTGGTTCACCCCGCTCTCCGGCGGGGTCGGCTGGTCCATCGTCGCCTTCCTCGCCTTCATCGGCTTCTATGCCCTCCTGGTGAGTTTCTCGTCGGATTTCCAGGAGGTGAAGGACCGGGTGATGGCGGTGCTGCTCGCCAGTGCCGGTGTGGTGCTCTTCGGCGCCCTGGTGTTCGTCGTGGCCTTTACCCTGGTGCGCGGCCAGGAGGCGCTGCCACACCTGAACTTCTTCACCCAGAGCATGGAAAAGGCCGGGCCCCTCGACGGGCTGGACATGGGCGGCATCGTGCACGCCATCCTCGGCACCTTGATACAGATCGGAATGGCTCTCGTGGTCACGGTGCCGCTGGGGATCCTCACCGCCCTGTTCCTCAACGAGGTCGGCGGCCGTTTCGCCAGGTTCGTGCGCACCATCTCGGACGCGATGACGGCGCTGCCCTCCATCGTGGCGGGACTGTTCGTCTACTCGGCGATCATCGTGCTGATCACCCACCAGCGGTCGGGCTTCGCCGCGTCGATGGCGATCACGGTGATGATGCTGCCCATCGTCATCCGGGCATCCGACATCGTGTTGCGCCTCGTGGCCGGCAACCTGCGCGAGGCCGCCTACGCGCTGGGCTCGACCCGGTGGCGCACCATCTGGCATGTCGTCCTCCCCACGGCCCGGCCCGGCCTGGCCACCGCGGTGATCCTCGGCACGGCGCGGGGGATCGGCGAGACCAGCCCTGTGCTGCTGACCTCCGGTGTGACGGCCGTCGTGAACCTCGACCCGTTCGCGGGGCCGATGATCTCGCTGCCGCTGCAGGTGTTCGACTTCGTGAAGTCACCGGAGCCCAACATGATCGCCCGCGGTTTCGGCGCCGCCGCCGTGCTGATCCTGCTGGTCCTGGCCCTGTTCGCCATCGCGCGCCTGATCGGTGGTCGCGCGCCGGGTGACCTCACGCCGCGGCAGCAGCAGCGCGCCGTTCAGGCGTCGTTCCGCGACCTGCAGCGCATCACCATCCAGGGCTCCCGACGCCCGGGCCCGGCTCACACTGACCCGACCACCATTGACCCCGATACAAAGGAGTCGTCCTCGTGACGCCGCACACCAGGTGGATCCGTACGATCCGCGCCCTTTTTGCCCTGCTTGCCATCGTGCTCATGAGCGTGACGGGCACCGTCCCCGCCCAGGCCGCCAGCTACGACCCGATCACCGGCACCGGATCGACCTGGTCCCAGAACGCCCTCGACCAGTGGCGCAAGAACGTCGCCAGCAACTACGGCATGACCGTGAACTATTCCGGGGTGGGCTCGTCGGCCGGTCGCCGCGACTTCGTCGCCGGAAACGTGGACTTCGCCGTCAGCGAGATCCCGTTCCAGCTCGCCCCCGAAGACGGCTCGACCCCCGAGAACCCCACCCGCGGTTACGCCTACATGCCCATCGTGGCCGGCGGAACCTCGTTCATGTACAACCTCAAGATCAACGGGGTGCGGGTGTCGAACCTGCGCCTGAGCGGCGAGGTCATCACCAAGATCTTCACCGGAGCCATCACCAACTGGAACGACCCCGCCATCCAGGCCGACAACCCCGGCCTGGCCATGCCCGACAAGGGCATCGTGCCTGTCGTGCGCTCGGACGGCTCCGGCTCCACAGCCCAGTTCAGCCTGTGGATGTCCAAGCAGCACCCGGACCTGTGGAACGCGTTCTGCGCGTCCGTGGGACGCACATTGCCGTGCGGCTTGACCTCGCAATACCCCACCTTCGGCAATGCCAAGGCTCAGAGCGGGTCGTCGGGTGTGGCCGGCTACGTCAGCCAGGACTACGGCGAAGGTGCCATCACCTACGTCGAGTATTCCTACGCCCTCGAGTCCGGCTTCCCGGTCGCGAAGGTGCTCAACCAGGCCGGCTACTACGTGGAACCCACGGCCAACTCGGTGGCGGTCGCCCTGATGACCGCGCAGATCGACCAGACCCCCGGCCCCAGCTACCTCACGCAGGTACTCGACGGCGTCTACAACAGTGCCGACCCGCGCACCTACGCCCTGTCGAGCTACTCCTACATGATCGTGCCCACCGAGGTGGGCGGGGTGTTCACGGCCAAGAAGGGCACGACGCTGGGCGCATTCGCCAACTACATGCTCTGTGAGGGGCAGCAGCAGGCCGCCGAATTGGGTTACTCGCCGCTGCCGATGAACCTGGTGCTCGCCGGCTTCGACCAGATCAAGCGGGTGCCGGGTGCCGACACGACAGGGGTCGACATCAACGCGTGCAACAACCCGACCTTCAAGCCCGGCGACTCACCCTCGAGCAACCAGCTGGCCCTCACCGCCGCCCAGCCGCAGGAATGCGACAAGGTCGGCCCCAACCAGTGCACCACCGGAACGGGTGGGGCACTGGCCGAAACCCCGATCTCCGGCTCGGGCAGCGGTGGCAGCGCGACCGGGGGCGCTGCCGCCGAGACCGCCGCCGCGCCCATCGCGACCGCCGCCGGGGCCGCGGCAGTGTACGACGCGAACGGCGCTCTGGTCTCCGGCGGGGCCGCGGGGTCGACCCTGGCCGGAGCCGCCGTGGCCACACCCTTCACTCTGGCGGACGACGGCTGGGGGATGCAGCAGTCGCTGATGCTCCTGGCCGCCACTCTCCTGGTGGCGGCGGCGGTGCTGCCGCCGGTCTTCTGGCGGCGTCTGGCTCAGCGCGGCGGCAAGGATGGCGCCAAATGAGCCGGCACACGTCCCAGAAGGCCTCGTTGTGGACCAGGGCAGGAGCCAGCGGCATCATCGTGGGCCTCCTGGCCGGTGTCGGCGTCGCCGCACTCAGTTCGCTGGCCGCGACGCCGGCCGTCGCGGACAGCTCCAGCGCCGTCACGGTGAAGGCCGCCGATTACGAACTCGACCCGGCCGGGTCCCCGATGCCCGACCTCGCGGTGACGGTCTCGAAGACCAGCGACCTGGTGTCTGAGGGCATCCTGGTCAGCTGGACAGGCGGCAAGAGGTCGGTGCGACCGCAGGGCAATGTCGGCGGCGAGAACTTCTTGCAGATCGCGCAGTGTTGGGGCGACGACCCGCAGAATCCCGGCCATCCCGACCGCACCACCTGCCAATACGGCGCGTTCCCGAACGCCGGTCGGGACGCCTACGTCGAGGCCAACGTCGAGCCGAACCCCGACGAACCCGACACCGGCCTGGCCCCGAACATCGCACCGGAAGACGAGCAGTACACCTCTGCAGGCTCTGGCTTCGCCAACCCGCCGTACACCGCCATCCCCTTCCGCGCCGTCAGCGGCGAGACCGTGGCGTCGGTCGTCAAGAATGACAAGGGCGAGCTTGTGCACGACACCACCGTCGACGTCAACAAGAACCAGTTCTTCACTGAGTACACCTCCAACGAGGTGAAATGGGCCGGGTCCGATGACACCGGCACCGGCTCGGTCAAGTTCGAAATGCAGACCTCCATGCAATCGCCCGGTCTCGGCTGCGGCCAGCCCGTGATCGTGGCCGGTCAGGACACCACCGGCCAGTCCTGCTGGCTGGTGATCATCCCCCGGGGAACCGGCGACTCCGGAGTGACCCAGATTCTCCGGCCCGGCCTATTCTGGGACGCCTGGCAGCACCACGTGGCCGTCAAACTCGACTTCAAGCCCGTGGGTATCCGCTGCGAGATCGGCAGCGCGGAAGCGCAGCTCGGTGGCAGCGAACTCATCGCCGGCGCCATCGCGTCGTGGCAACCGAACCTCTGCACGGGCGCCACCGGCTCCGCGTTCGTCCTGAGCACCGGCAACGAGGCCGATGTGCTGGCCAAGGCCAGCGGCACTGTGCCAAGCCCGCTTGCGCTGACCTCGTTGCCATCCACGACCACCTCGGCAGACCCGCTGCAATACGCGCCCGTCGGGATCTCCGGCGTCACCGTGTCGTTCGCCATCGACCGCAGGGTGAAACCCGTCGGCGGCATCGACCAGGCCTACAAGGACCGGGAGACCCAGGCGTTCACCTCGCTCAACCTGACTCCCCGGCTGATCGCGAAGCTGCTCACGGCGTCGTACATCTCGGCCCTGCCACCCGGCGCGGACCTGACGCACATCAACTACGTCGATTTTGAGCACCCCGGCCACAACGCGCGCAACATCACCACCGACCCCGATTTCCTGGCGATCAACGACCCGGAGTGGGCCGCCCAGGATCTCAACAGCGTGTCCCTGGCCGATTCTCTCTCTCCATCCGGGCGCTCGGACCTCGCCACCCAGCTCTGGCGCTACGTGATGGCGGATGCCGACGCCGTCGCCTTCCTGGGCGGCACCGCCGACACGTGGGGCATGATCGTCAACCCCTGGTATTCCACCGATGCCCAGATCAACCCGACGGGCACGGCCTTCGCCGTGCCCAGGGACAACTTCCCGAAGGCGGACCCGGTCGAGAGGGCAGCAACAACGGGCACGAATGGGGTCGGACCGGTGAACCTCGTGACCTGGCGGCCATACACCTCTGACTTTGAGAACGGGGCGTACCTCACCCTGCGTGGAGACGGGCAGCAGCTCGGCGGGTGGGACTCGGCCAGCACCCCGCCCAAGTATGTGAAGACGTCTCGCGCCCTGGTCGGCGAGCAGGGCGTCATCGGGCTCAGCACCGCAGCCTCCGCAGCGCGCTACCAGAACGTCACGGCGTCGCTGCTCAACCCGGCAGGGGCCTATGTGGCACCCGCCGCTGACTCGATGCTCGCGGCTGCCGCTGCCATGACTCCCACGGCGCAACAGTCGAAGGTGCTGGAGTTCGACCCGGGCTCCAGTGCGACCAGGGGCGCGCCGACAGCGTATCCGCTGACCATGCCGGTCTACGCCGCACTCAACCCCCTGCAGACCGATGCAACGCTGCGCGCCAAATTCGCCAACCTGATCCGCTACGCGGCAGCGAAGGGTCAGGTGCCCGGAACCGAACTCGGCCAGCTGCCGGCCGGATACGCCCCGATGCCGCAGAGCTGGATCGACCAGGCGCTCATAGCGGCCGCGGCGATCGAGCAAGGCATCAGCCCGAACGCGAAGCCGACGGCAACACGCGCCCCTGCGGCGGTCGTCGCCCCCGCGCCGCCGCCGCGCTCCTTGACGGCGGCCGGCAGCACCCCTGCGGTGGCGGCGCCGGTGGTGGCGGCGTCAGACCCCACAGCCACCGGCACCGCCGCCGGCCCTCTCCTCGGAGGGGCGACCCCGGACGACCCGGAGGTCGGACCCGCCGCCATGGCGGTGCCGGTCGGATTGCTCTCGGGCCTGGCGGCCGCTGGGGCCGTTCCCCTGATTTCGCGCATCAGAAGAAAACGACTCTGATGCGCCACAACTTGACGGTTCGGCCCGGGCTTCATGCGCGGGGGAGTACGTCGGGAAACGCGGATCCGCTCGGATCCGCTTCGTTGCACCACACCCGAAAGGCATCACAGTGATTTCGAAGAAGGCTATTGCGCTTTGCGCGACTGTCGGCGTCACCCTGTCCGGAATTGCCCTCGCCACGCCGGCTAACGCCGAGCCCGTCTCCAACAGCTATTCCATCGTCGGATCCGACACCCTCGAGGACGTCGTCGGCGCACTGGCCAACGGCACCTCGATCTCCGGAGCAACCGTGCGCTCCACGGTCAATCTCACGTCCATCGGCTCGTTCGACGCCACCGGTTCCCCCTACATCACCGCCAAGTCCGGCGGCGTGCGCTTCGGCCGCCCCAACGGTTCCAGCGACGGCGTCAAGGCGCTCAGCCGATCCATCGACGGCGCCGCATACACCTCCGGCACCGTCGGCGGCCCGGCCGGCGTTGGCATCGCCAACCAGGTGGACATCGCCCGTTCGTCCAGTGGCGGCACCGTCAACACCAGCGGCGAGCTGCTCTACGTGCCGTTCGGTCGCGATGCCATCGCCTACGCCTACAAGGGCTCGGCGACGGGTATCGGCGGCCTGACCGCTTCGCAGATGAAGAGCCTCTACGAGTGCTCGGCCGGATTCCAGATCGGCGGAACCACCGTCACGCCGATCATCCCGCAGGCCGGCTCCGGTACCCGCAAGGACTTCATCGGCAAGATCGGCGTCACAGAGGCGACCATGCTGACCAAGGCCGAGGGCGGCTGCGTCGTCGAGGGCCAGGAACACGACGCGACCACCCTCACCGCCGAGTCCGTCATGCCGATGGCAGTGTCCAGGTGGATCGCCATGAACACCGGCGCCAGCTACGACAAGCGCGGAACGGGCACCCTCGGTTCGCTCGTCGCCGGCGTCGCGCCGGTCAGCGGAACCGGCTCCGCCATGGTTCCGAACGCACCGTACTACGCGGACACCACGTGGGGCCGCGACACCTTCCTCGTTGTCGAGTACGCCCGCGTCAACAGCGCAGACGCCAAGTACGACGCAAACCTCGCCAAGCTCCTCGACCCAGCCCAGTCGACTGCCCTGACGAACAAGGAGACCCTCATCGCGAAGGCCGGTGCCGTCAAGCGCAAATTCGGCTTCCTCGCCCCGACCGCGGGCCTCGCACCGTACCGCGTTGCCAAAACCGCCTAACCGCTTCCTTGCGCCAGCCACACCCTATTCACCGCTCCGAAAAACTCTGAAAAGGATACGAACATGAAGCTCAACCACAAGCTCAAACTCGGCGCCGCAGGCGTCATCTCGCTGGCGCTCGTCGCCGCGGGCGCCTCGGCGGCTTCCGCGGCCGTGCAGGCCAACGGCTCAGACGCTCCGCTGTACCTGTACGACACCAGCGGAATCCTGGTCACCGACCCGAGCATCGTCTACCCGTGGGAGGCCGACAGCTACGGCTCCGGCGGCGCGACCTCCTACGACGAGGCGACTCTCTGCCCGCCGGCGAGCACCGGCACGAACAACTTCCTCTCGCCCGTTGGCAGCGAGCGCACCGTGCTGTCCTGGAACGCCTACTCCACTGGAGGCTTCAACCCGAACCCCGCGGTTGCGGGCACTCATGAAGTCCTCGCTGCGAACCTGACACCCAACACGTTCATCAACGGCAACGCCCGCGGCGCCCAGGCCGCCGGTGGCAACTACAGCATCGGCATCGCGTGCACCATCAACAGCGGGGTGACCGTCGTGGCCGCGTTCTACCGCACCATCGCCATGACGCCCGTCTCGGGCGACTACACGGTCACCGCTCTCGACGCCGTCGGTGTGCCTGAGGAGCCCGAGGTCCCCGTGGACCCGAGCACCCAGGGCACGGTCGCTCTCGCACCGACCATCACCGGCGCCGTGAACGGTGTTCTCTCGCTGAACGTTCCGGTCGGTGCCGCGGCAACGTTCGGGACGCCGTCGCTGGTCAACAACAAGTCGACCACCACCGGCACCCTGGGTGCCGTCACGGTCAACGACGGCCGGGTGCTCACGGTCAACGGTTGGGAGCTGTCGGCCAATGTCGCCGACTTCGTGAGCTCAGCGGATGCGACGAACACCATCGGCAAGACCCAGCTCGGGTTCGCACCGACCATCACCGCCGCCGGCACCACCGCGACCGGTATCACCGCCGCCGCCGCCCAGGTCGCCGGGTCCGCCTCCTACCCGGCGATGTTCGCCTCCGCTGCCGCGGGCAACACCGTGGGCGCCAGCGTCCTGGATGCCGGTCTGACCTTCGTGGCCCCGCAGGCGAAGGCAGCCGGTACCTACAAGTCCACGATGACCCTCACGGTCGTCTCGAAGTAGTCACCACCTGATTGACGGGAGGGACGGCGTCAACGCGCCGTTCCTCCCCTTTCGCCGTTTCCAAGTTCACCCTTCTTTCTCCACACCGTTTAGAAAAGAGAGCGCCGATCGTGACCAACCGTCGCACCAGCCCACGCCGACTCACCCTGATCGCCTCGGGCGTTCTCGTCACGCTCGGCCTGTCCGTTGGTCTGGGGGCCGCAGGTGCCTGGGCGGCTGACTCGGACGGCATCGCGGGCTCACCCGCCGCCGAGGGCGCCGTCGACCAGTCCCGGTCGAGATACAGCTATCAGGTCGACCCGGGCCAGCAGGTTGCCGACGAATACCTGGTGCAGAACACCGGCACCACACCGCAATCCGTCACCGTCTACGCCACCGACGCGTTCAACGCCGAGGACGGGAGCTTCTCGTTGCTGGACGGGGGAGTGGAGACCGTGGACGTGGGCCGTTGGGTCAGCTTCGACAACGGGGCCAACAAGGTCGAGGTCGCCCTCGAGCCCGGCGCGCAGCAGATCATCCCGTTCACGATGTCCGTTCCCGCCGACGCCCGACCGGGTGACCACGCCGGAGGCATCATCGTCTCGGCGCTGTCCCCGGCCGGTGAGGTGTCCGTCGACCGGCGCGTCGCCATCCGCCTGTATGCCCGAGTGAAGGGCGAGCTGCAGCCCGGCCTGACCATCAGCAGCATCACGTCGTCGTACCGGGGAGAACTCAACCCGTTCGCGGGGGAGACCTCGTTGACCATCAGCCTGCAGAACACCGGCAACGTCTCCCTCGGTGCCAACACCGTCGCCCAGGTGCGCGGCCTCTTCGGCCTCCCGCTGTCGGGCCTGGCCAAGACCGAGATCCCCGAGATGCTGCCGGGTAGCTCCCGCACCGTGACTCTCGTCGTGCCGGGCGTTGGGCCCTGGGTCTACCTCAATCCGCAGGTCTCGCTGGCCGCCACCATCGATCCCGATGCCCTGGAGGCCGGGGTCCTGCCCACCGCCGAGCGCAGCAGCGACATGTTCGTGGTTCCGTGGGCGGCGCTGATCCTCGTCGCCCTCGCCGGGTTCGTGCTGCTCCTCATGCGGCTGGGCCGCGCCAGGGACTCCGCTCGTGCGGCGGCGTGGATCGAGTACACCGAGGCTGAGGCCAGGCGCAAGGCTGGCGGCGAAGCCATTGCGTGACTCCGCCCGCACGACGTCTTCTCGTTCTGGCCCGTTTGCCTGTAGTTTGCCCGCTCTTCAGCTCACAGAAAACCGGACCGGCCTAACTTGACTGTGCTCACCTCCCCTCCCGCGCGTCGACTCTTCTTCGTGGTGCTCTGCGCGCTGGTTCCCATGATCGGCCTGACGGGGCTCTCCGTGAGCGCCCAGGCGAACGACGACCCCGACGGGGTGGGCCTGACCGTGAGTGTCGTCGGGCCCACGGCAACTCCCACCGCGACGACACCGCTCACCAGCACGACGAAGCCGGTTCCTCCCGCCACCACACAGTCGACGCCGGTGGGCGCGGCAGTGGCCGACGCGCTCGGAACCGACCCTGTGGTGTTGGCCGGCATCCTGGCGGTGAGTGGGCTCACGGCGACCTCGCACCCGAACGTGGGACCGGACGGCGGCGAGATCGACCTGAAGTTCACGGTGAAGAACCTCACCACCACCCCCATCGACTCCACGCTGCGGTTCTGGGTGGACAACGCGCTGGGCCTGGAAATCCGCAGCGTCGATGACGCATCCCTCACCGGCCTCCCCGGCGGCGAGACCCGCACTGTCACGGCGACGCTCCCCGGAATGGGGCAGTGGAGCGCCTACAACACCCACGTGACCCTCACCCCGCCGGCCTCTGTCGACGGCACCGAACTGACCCCGATGACGCGTGACGCGCTGCTCCTCGTGCCGCCGTACTTCGTGCTTCTGATCTCCGCGCTGGGCGCCGGCCTCGCCGTCGCCGCGCGATATGCGCTGCGGACCAAGCGTCTCTTCACCGTCGGCGCCGGGGAGCTCGTGTCGTGACGTTGACCAAGCCGCCGCGCGGCTGGAAGCCCGACAGGGTGTCATCGCCGTCGGGGGATCCGTTGGACGCGCCTCCGGTCGGTGCTGGCCCGCCCAGGGGATGGCGACCGCGGCAGCCGCCCAAACCTCCGCGCCGCCCGCCGGCACCGCCGACAGTGGTGGTCCTCACCCCGGCAGACCTGCTGCTGCGCACCATCCTCGCGATCGTGGCGGCGCTGATCTTTGGCTTCCTGGCGAACCTCACCGTGCTGGGAAACCTGCAGCACCTGGTCTCCCAACAACAGGCGACCGACACTCTGCGCGTGCAGCTGGCCGAGGGCACGGCACCGGTCAGCGAGGGCACCGTCGACAAGGTGTTGCTGGCCGACGGCGCCCCGCTGGGCATCATCGACATCCCGTCGATCGGCGTGCACGAGGTCTTCGTCGAGGGCTCCGATTCGGGCACCACCCGCATCGGACCTGGCCACCGGCGCGACACCGTTCTGCCCGGGCAGGCCGGGATCAGCGTGGTCATGGGTCGTGCCGCCGCGTACGGCGGACCGTTCGCGCGCGTGCAGGAGCTGGCGCCCGGCCAGGAGTTCACGGTGCTCACCGGTCAGGGGGAACAGACCTTCGCCGTGATCGGGGTGCGCTACGCCGGCGACCCGTCCCCGGCGCCCCTGAAAGCCGGCGAGAGCCGGCTGATCCTGGAGACCGCCCGCGGGCCGGCGTTCGTGCCGGGCGGTGTGGCCCGGGTGGATGCGGTGCTGACCAGCGAGACGCAGCCGGCGGGCATCCGTCAGACCACCTACGTCACCCTGCCGGCGGCGCACAAGGAGCTGGCGACGGACACCACCACGGTGTGGGCGCTGGCCTTCGCCCTGCAGTTCTTCCTCCTGGTCGAACTCGCGGCGATCTGGGCATTTCGCCGGGTCGGCGTGCAGAAGACCTGGACTGTCTTCCTGCCCGTCGTGACTGTCGGAGGGCTGCTGGTCGCCGACCAAATCGTGCGTCTCCTCCCCAATCTGCTGTAGCGAACGAAACGAGTGCTCATGAACCAGCCCACGCAGGATGACGAATTGACGCGGGTGCTGCCGGCGGTCACGATGCCGGACCCCGCCGCGGAGGGCGACCGTCGCTCGCGCCGGGGCGGTGGGCCGGCGCTGCCGGCGAAACGGAGCCGGCTCACGCCGCCGTGGACCCGGCGGCCGTCGGATCCGGCCGGGTCGGTGCCCGTGCTGATCGGAGCGGTGCCGTCGGGCTTCAGCCCGCTCACGGCCCCACGCGAACCACTGGCCACCCTGGAGGGCCGCAACATCTCGGCCTGGTTCGGTGAGCGGCAGGTGCTCGACAGGGTGAACCTGACCATGCCCGCGGGCGTCATCACCTCGCTGATCGGTCCGTCCGGCTGCGGCAAGTCGACGTTCCTGCGCATCCTGAACCGGATGCACGAGCTCGTGCCGTCCGCGAGCCTGGCCGGCGAGGTACTGCTGGACGGGGAGGACATCTACGACCCCGAGCGCAAGCTCGTCGACGCCCGCAAGCACATCGGGATGGTCTTCCAGAAGCCCAACCCGTTCCCCGCCATGTCGATCTACGACAACGTCATCGCCGGGCTCACCCTCACCGGGCGGCGCGCCTCGACCGACGAAAAGGACTACCTGGTCGAGAGCTGCCTGACCAAGGCCGGCCTGTGGACCGAGGTGCGCGACCGGCTGCGTGCTCCCGGCGGCGGGCTGTCCGGCGGACAGCAGCAGCGCCTCTGCATCGCCAGGTCGCTCGCGGTGACGCCCCGGATCCTGCTGATGGATGAACCCTGCTCGGCGCTGGACCCCACCTCGACCCGGGTGATCGAGGAGACCATGCTCGAACTGGCCCACGAGGTGACTATCGTCATCGTCACGCACAACATGCAGCAGGCCCAGCGGGTCTCCCAGAACTGCGCGTTCTTCCTCGCCGCCCAGGGTACTCCGGGCGGGATCGTGGAACACGGGCCGACCGAGCTGATGTTCGGCGACCCGATCGACAACCGAACGGCGGACTACGTCAACGGCCGGTTCGGCTAGCTGCCGCTCAGTCGAAGTCGAGGCTGAGCTTCCGCAGCAGCGCGGCCAGGCGCTCCTGGTCGGCGGCGGGCAGGCTTTGCAGCAGGGCGGCCTCGGCGTCGACCAGGCGGGTGATTGCCGCATCCACCCGGGTGAGGCCGCCGGCGGTCATGCCCACGAAGATGCCGCGGCCGTCGTTCGGGTCGGTGCGCCTGGTGACCAGGCCGCGCTCGACCAGCCTGTCGATGCGATTGGTCATGGTGCCGCTGGAGACCAGGGTCTGCTGCAGTAGCAGCTTGGGGCTCAACTCGAACGGGGCGCCCGCCCGGCGGAGCGCCGACAGCACGTCGAATTCCCAGGAGTCCAGCTCCGACCTCGAGAACGCGGTGCGACGGGCCCGGTCGAGGTGCTTGCTCAGCCTGGCGACGCGGGAGAAGACCTGCAGGGGCGCAAAATCCAGGTCTGGGCGCTCGCGCAGCCACGCATCAACGATCCGGTCGACTTCGTCATTGGCAGGCATCCGTCCATTATCCGGTTTTCGGCACCCTGAACCGGCAGATGACGCGCAGTCGCCCCCGCATCTGGCAGACTTGACTCCGTTGCCCGGCCCCGAGCCGACGCAATCCGCCGTGGTGTAATGGCAGCACGACAGCCTTTGGAGCTGTTAGGTCTAGGTTCGAGTCCTGGCGGCGGAGCTCAGGTGTGAGAGCACAATTGAGAGGAAACCAGTGACCGATTCCCGTCTCGCCGTCATCGTGCTGGCCGCCGGCCAAGGCACCCGCATGAAGTCCAGCCTGCCCAAGCTCATGCACCCGCTCGCCGGTCTGCCCATCATCAGCCACGTGCTGGCCACGGCCAGGGCACTGGATGCCGCGCACGTGATCACGGTGCTGCGCCACGAGCGGGAACGCCTCGCCGAGCTCGTCGCACTCGACCTGCCGGAGAGCCTGCTCGTCGACCAGGACGAGGTGCCCGGCACCGGCCGCGCCGTGGAGCTCGCCGTCGCCGCGTTGCCGGCCGACTTCGACGGTGACGTTCTCGTGGTCAGCGGTGACGTGCCGCTGCTGAACGCCGCCACCCTCAGCAACTTCATCGAGGCGCACCGCGAACGCGCGGTCTCCGCCACGGTGCTCTCGGCCTTCCCGACCGACGTGACCGGCTATGGCCGCATCATCCGGTCGGACGACGGCACCTTCGACCGCATCGTGGAGCACAAGGACGCCAGCGACGACGAACGCGCCGTCGACGAGATCAACGCCGGGGTGTACGTCTTCGGGCTGAACGAACTGCGCGACCAGCTCGCCCGTCTCACCACCGAGAACGTGCAGGGCGAGAAGTACCTCACCGACGTGATCGGGCTGCTGCGCGCCGCCGGGTCAGAGGTGCGCGCAGTTCCGGTGGCGGATGCCTGGCTCGTCGCCGGCATCAACGACCGCGCCCAGCTCAGCGACACCGCCGCCAAGCTCAACGCCGTGATCGTGCGCGGCTGGCAGCTGGCCGGCGTGACCGTGCAGGACCCGGCCACCACCTGGATCGACCTCAAGGCCACCCTCGCGAGCGACGTGACCCTGCTGCCCGGCACCCAGATCCTCGGCTCCACCACCGTGGCCACCGGCGCGATCGTCGGCCCGGACACCACGCTGCTGGACTGTGAGATCGGGGAGGGCGCCACCGTCAAGCGCACCGACGGCACCCTCGCGGTGATCGGCGCCGGCGCCACCGTGGGACCGTTCGCCTACCTCCGCCCCGGCACCTGGCTGGGCGCCGACGGCAAGATCGGCACCTTCGTCGAGACCAAGAACGCCGTCATCGGCGAGGGCAGCAAGGTGCCGCACCTCAGCTACGTCGGCGATGCCACGGTCGGGGTGCACTCCAACATCGGGGCCGGCACGATCTTCGCGAACTACGACGGCGTGAACAAGAACCCGTCCGTGATCGGGTCGCATGTGCGCACCGGATCGCACAACGTGTTCGTCGCGCCGATTAGAATCGGAGACGGAGCCTACACGGGCGCCGGCACTGTTGTCCGCAAGGACGTGCAGGCCGGGGCGCTCGCGATCAACGTGGCTCCGCAACGCAATATGGTCGGTTGGGTAGAGACCAACCGGCCGGGAACAGATGCGGCGACAGCCGCGTCACAGAGCGGAGACTAGGTGCCTGGAATCAAGAGCAGCGGCGAGAAGAAATTGGTGCTCATCTCGGGGCGAGCGCACCCACAGCTCGCTATCGACATCGCCGCAGAACTTGGTTCGGAGCTGATCCCCACCGACGCACGCACCTTCGCCAACGGCGAGATCTACGCCAGGTTCGACGAGAGCGTGCGCGGGGCCGACGCGTTCGTCATCCAGTCGCACACGAACCCGATCAACGAGTGGCTGATGGAACAGCTCATCATGGTAGACGCGCTCAAGCGTGCGTCGGCCAAGCGGATCACCGTGGTCGCCCCGTTCTACCCGTATGCCCGCCAAGACAAGAAGGGCCGCGGTCGCGAACCGATCTCCGCCCGCCTCGTCGCCGACCTGTTCAAGGTGGCCGGCGCCGACCGCATCATGTCGGTCGACCTGCACGCCGCGCAGATCCAGGGTTTCTTCGACGGCCCCGTCGACCACCTCTTCGCCATGCCCGTTCTGCTCGAGCACTTCCGCGCCAAG